>WNFR01002659.1_pt1 | contig 18540 bp, 11 predicted proteins | sample 5400221 | NCBI WGS metagenome assembly WNFR01 (sample SAMN13153357, study PRJNA577476) | soil metagenome | isolation source: 40 cm soil under Madrone tree | place: USA:California | collected 2016-06-14 | reverse complement strand
GAATTTCAGATATGTCGAGTGCGCGGCAAACTTCGATGCCGGTACCTGGACTTCGGTAATTATTTCGTCATTCTTGAGCACGTTCTCGCGCCGCAAGTTTCCTTCCGAAGGCAGAGTGAAAAACTTGTCCAGGGCAATCGTACGCTTGCCTTCCGCACCGACTACGAAAACGCTTGCGCCCAACGCGACGAGCATTGGCGCCAAGTCTGATGGATGGACAATGTAGGATGGACCGCCGCCGAAGATAGCGTGATATTTGTTTTCACCCGTGGCGGCGTAACATTCAGTGCCACCCTTCTTCAAACAGACGACTTCTTCCAGCCGAAAATACCAACAGCGCGGGCGCTGACAGAGGTTGCCGCCAACTGTTCCCAGATTGCGAATCTGCGGCGTACCCACTGAATGCGCTGCCTCAGACAAACCGGGAAAGTTGCGACGCACAATCGCATGTTCTTCAAGCTGGGCCAACGTCACCAATGCTCCGATTCGCAATCCGCCTTTGCCGTCTGCTTCAATCTTATCGAGCCCCCGAATGCCTTTAAGATTGACCACGCGCACGGGGCGCGTGATGTAATCCTTCATCGTCGTCAAAAGATCCTGGCCGCCGGCGATTGGTCGCGCGGCATCATCGAGATCCGACGCCACTATTGCGGACTTGAGGGCGCTGACGGCTTCGGCGACGGTGCCCGGGCTGATCCACTCGAAAGTGTTCATGCGCTCCTCCTTTCACTCATCAGGCCCATCAGGATTTTGTCGGGCGTAATGGGCAGTTCGCGCACGCGCACGCCGCAGGCATTGAAGACGGCGTTTGCCACCGCGCCGACCGCCGGAATGATTGCGGCTTCCGCGATGCCGATGACGACTTCGCGCGTGTCCTCGTCGTCGATGATGGGAATCATCTCAGGCATTTCAAGTGAGCCAGGCAGCTTGTAATCCATGAACGTCGGATTGAGTTGCATGCCGAGATCCGCGTCAATCGTTCGCCCTTCCCAAAGAGCCATACCGAGCGCCTGGATCATGCCGCCATTGATCTGGCTTTCCATCGTGAGCCGATTAAGCGGCAGCCCACCGTCCTGCACCTGGACCATTTTGATAGGCCGCACTTTGCCCGTTTCCACGTCAACCTCGACTTCCGCAAAGCAGACACCATGAACACCCCGACTCTGAAGTTCCGAGCGCCAGACGCCGTGTGAGCTGATACCCGCAGCCGGCAGCGCTGCACAAGCCTGTTTCCACGCAATCGTTTTTCCGCCACCGCTAACATTGCCGCCCGCAAAAGTGATTTCTTCCGGCTTTGCATTGCCGAAGAGCGGCGCGATCTTTTCGGCAACCGCAAGACGAGTCTTCACGGCAGCATCTTTCACCGATGGGGACAACGATGCGGCCGTGGTTGAGCCTCCCGAAGAGTTGGCCGAGCCCAGCTTTGAATTGCCAATCTGTTCGACCACATCTTTAATACCGAGCCCCAACTCTTCGGCGACGATCGCGCGTGTGAACGTTCGCGTGCCCGTGCCCAAGTCCTGCGTTCCGACAGCAACCACGACCGAGCCATCGCGCGAGACCGTGACATCGACTTTGCATTGATCGTTGCCACCGCCTCCCCAGGTGCCCGCAGCGCAACCCAGGCCTCGTTTATTTGGTACAGGATTGCCGCCGGCCACGGGATTTCGTCGTGCCCATCCAATTTCGCGCGCACCGCGATCGAACTGATGCTTGTAAAAATCGTCACGCACATTCTTCTTGCGAAACTCGACCGGGTCCATGCCAATCTTGTAAGCGAGTTCGTCGAGCAACGACTCCATAGCGAAAGAAGCCTGCGGATGGCCCGGGGCGCGCATGGCGATCGACGAGTCTTCGTTGGTCTGCAGCGCATAAACCTCGCGATAAGAATCACCGACGCGATAAACTGCGTAGGGTTGAGGGGCCTGCGATCCCCCGCCCACGCCGCCAAGTCGATACTGGGTCGCGCGCAGGGCGACGAAGGTCCCATCTTTCTTCACGCCCGCTTTGAGTTTCTGCCAGGAGCCCGAACGATTGCCGGCCATCACGAATTCGTCGTAGCGCGTCAACATAAGCTTGACTGGAGTCTTTGTTTCCTTCGCAAGTCTGCACGCGAGCATTCCCTCGATTCCGATTCCGAATTTCGAGCCAAAGCCACCGCCCATATGCTGCACCGTCGCGGTTACGGCGCTCTGCGGCAGACCTAATTCTTTTGCGGCATCGTCGGGAATGGTGAAGGTACCCTGCGTCGTCGCATAGATAGTCGCTGAGTCGCCGCCGGAGTAATCGACTACCATTCCGTGCGTCTCCAGACAGCAATGATGGAGGCGCGGCGTGCTGTATTCGGCTTCAACGATCGCATCGCAGTTTTTGAGAGCGGCTTCCACCTTTTCCACATCACCGGTCTTATTCGCCAGTCGCAGGTTCTTTTCATCGGGCTTTCTCGGATCCCTCGGAAGAACTTCAGGTGATTCCGGTCTAAGCGCATCCCGCGCGATCACGACGTGTGGGAGCACTTCATACTCGACAACCAGCGCGCGTATGGCATCGTGCGCAATCTCTGGAGTGATCGCCGCGACGGCGGCGACTGCTGAACCGGCAAAAAGAAATTCTTTAAGCGGCGTTTGAATGATTGCTTTCACGCCGGGAATCTTCGATGCGGCGGAGGAATCAAAATTCTTAAGGCGCGCATGAGCATGCGGACATCTGCGGACTCGCGCGAACAGCATTCCGGGGAGTCTAACATCGTAGGTGTAACGTGCCGCGCCGGATACTTTCAACGGACCATCGACGCGCGTCAGGCGATGATTCAACAGCGTGTGCTTATCGTTCGGTCCCCACGTCGGGCCCGCCACGTCGTCGACTTCGATCTCGACCATCTGCTCGATGCCATTAACGACCCGCGGCACGCGAATCCTTTTCTTTTTTGGCGGCGTCGGCGAAGGTTGCGGTGGCGTCGGTTGCTGTTGTGGCATGACGTGTCTCCGTAGATAATGGCGGTGTTTATCTTAGCTCCGCTAATAGCCGGATGTTTATAGAACTAATTGATCGCAACGAACTCCAGCTCCGTTAGCAGCGAAAGTTGCACCCCTAAAGGGGCTATCTTCGTTGAAGAGTCGTGTCCGTCTATAAGCATTCTGTCCCTACGGGACTTCGAAGCAAAAACAATTCCGATTAAGCGCCTATGTTCCCGCTTTCGCCGCGGCCAGCGCAGCTTCAAACACCCGCGGATAGGTGCCGCACCGACAGAAATTTCCTTTGCAGGCTTCGCGCACTTCATCCAGCGTCGGATTGGGGTTCTTTTTCAAATAAGCAGAAATCGTCGTCACGAATCCCGGCGTGCAGAAGCCGCACATCAAACCGTCATGCTCGACGAAAGCTTTCTGCACTGCGTTCATATTCTCCAGCGAACCCAGACCTTCCGCCGTCGTGAGCTTCTTTCCCAAAGCATCGACCGCGAGCACCAGGCATGAATACACCAGTCTGCCATCAAGCATCATTGTGCAAGCACCGCAGCTACCCATGTCGCAGACCAGCTTGGGTCCAGTCACGGGCGGCTCCAGGCGATCGCGGATGGCGCTGAGAAGAGTCGTGCGCGGCTCGACACTCACGTTACGTTTCTGACCGTTAAGGTCGAGGACGATATCTATAGTTCCGCTAACCGGCTCGCCGGGCGCGCTGATTTTCGCGGCGACGTTATCGGCGTTTCCGATTAGGAGATGATCGGCCAGTGCCGCGCCAGCACCAGCCACGCCGACGCCTTTCAGAAACTTGCGCCGGCTCGGGTCATAACGCCAACTCTTCCTCCGCTCCTGGTCATGGTCGTCTGACATTTGCGTCCTCCTCGCGGACGGAAAAAGATAACTTCAGAATGAACTGGATGGATTATATGTTAAGGGGAAACGGTGGCGCTCGCAAGCAAATCTTGTCGGTGCGGCCGGCGGCAGCGGACCGTCAACCTTATCAAGGCTAATCACCGTGAAAAATCAACTGCCCGCTACCCGACAGGTCGGGGTATTGACACGGGATTTCGCAGCGTGCCGAGCTTCTCGATCGTTACTTCAAAGACGTCCCCAGCCTTTAACAACACCGGCGGGTCACGAAACACGCCGACACCTTCAGGCGTCCCCGTCGCAATTACGTCGCCCGGCTCCAACGTCATGCCCTGCGAAAGATACGAGATCAAATAAGCCACCGGGAAGATCATCTTGCCGGTGTTCGATGACTGCATGACTTCACCGTTCAGGCGCCCTTCGATATTAAGAGACTGCACGTCTGCAATCTCGTCGCGCGTGGTGATGAACGGACCGAGCGGCGCAAAGGTATCGAGGCCCTTGCCGCGCGTCCATTGGCCGTCGCCAAATTGCAAGTCGCGCGCGCTGACGTCGTTAATTAGCGTGTAGCCGAAAACATAATCGAGCGCGGTGGCCTCGTCGACTCGTTTTGCTCTGCGACCGATGATAACCGCCAGTTCTGCTTCGTAATCGACTTGACTACTGATTGTCGGCAGAACAATTGGCGCGTTATGGGCGCTCAATGAGTTGGAAAGCTTGTTGAAGATGAGCGGCGCCTTCGGCGGCTCTGCGCCGCCTTCGATCGCATGGTCAACGTAATTGCGCCCGATCGCGAGAATCTTCCGTGGATAAACCGCAGGTAGAAACTCGATCTCGTCAAGCGGATACGAACTCAACTGACCGCGTGCAGAGCTTGGCGCACGCGTAAGCAGGGCATCGATCTCTTTTATTGCCGGCGCGCCGCGGCTGATGACCTCGAGCGTATTGTTCGCGTTGAGCAACCACACCGCAGGTTCGCCTCCGGAAGCTTGAACCGCCTGAGCGAGCTCCGCAATATCACACACTACATCACCGAGCGCAAGGCCCAGTTTTTGCTGATCGGATTCTTTCGTTTTGAACTGCGCCAGTTTCATCCCAGTCTCGGGCAAAGACCAACGGATAGAAACTGCATCTTACCTTCAAGTGTCGATTTTACGCCACTGAAAAAAGCAAGACATAGATAGCAATAGAATGCAGTTCGTTATCACCCAGCCAAAGCAGGGTGTGAATAAGTTGGCTACCTAAACTTTCTTGTCGCACTCAAGCAAGAAATCTTAACCAAGCAATTCATAAACTTCCGGCTTTGTTGGCGCCACGCGCATCTCACCAGAATTTTTACTCCCGAACGCAGCAGCTTCTTCCAAGCCTTCAGTAGCCAGTTCGCCGATTTGGCCCAGCCGGACACGCAGCCGCTGGTTTACCATTTCCAAAATGTGCTTTGACTTAATTAACTCGTAATGTTCCAAGGCGCGACTAACCGTGATGCGTAGATCGTCATTATTCCAAGGCTTGGTTAGATAGCGATACACCAATCCGCAATTGATCGCTTCGATCAACGCGCCTACGTCCGTGTAACCCGTGAGCAGAATTTTCACCATGTGCGGCCTGAGCGCGACAGTGTTCTTCATCAACTCGATGCCAGTCATCTCGGGCATACGCTGATCCGAGATCAGCAGGGCCACGTCGTGCTGTTCCAAAAGGGTTAGCGCCTCGGCGCCAGATTGCGCTAAGAGCACCTGGTAATCGCGCCGAAACAATCTTTCGAGCGTCCTCAGATTTACTAATTCATCGTCAACGATCATGATCTTGTATTTCATTGTGGATTCTCCCTCTGCGGCAAATAACTGCGCCCTCGCTTACGCGCGGGCTTCTGACAAGTCAGTCGAAATCGGTTTTGCATCAACGGGTATAGTGATCGTGAAGGTCGTTCCCCGTGCGGGCGTGCTGTCAACCACGATGGCGCCGCCATGACGGACGATAACGCCATGCGAGATCGAGAGACCCAGCCCAGTGCCTTCGCCCACCGGTTTAGTGGTAAAGAATGGATCGAATATGTTCTTCAAGTGTTCAGGCTCAATACCAGCGCCAGTGTCGCTGACCGAAACGATCACGTTCTCGCCTACGCAGTGCGTCTTGATGTGGACCTCGCCCTCGGCCTCGCCAATAGCCTGTGCGGCATTGACTAAGAGATTCATCCATACTTGATTCAATTGAGCGGCGTAACAATTGACCTCGGGCAGTTCGCCATAATCGCGCAGCAAACGTACTCTTCCCGACTTGTAATACATCGACAGCAACCGGAGCGTAGCCTCAATCCCTTCGTTGAGGTCGACGGGCTTAAGCTCGGCCTCATCCAGACGCGAAAACAGACGCAGATTTTGAACGATGTCGCGAATGCGCTCGGCGCCGATGTGGCAGTCCGAAAGAATTGAATCAAGGTCCGTCAGAATATCGTCGTAGCCGATCTCGGTCTTCATTTCACGGATTCGCTCGGCCGATGCGGGCGGAAGCGCAGCGTCATCGAAGGCAGTCAGACAACGCTCCAGCCGCTTGATGTAGTCCTTGAGCAAAGCGATATTGCTGTAGATGAAGCCGGCCGGGTTGTTCAACTCGTGCGCAACTCCGGCGGCGAGCTGGCCGAGCGAAGCCATCTTTTCGGCCTGAACTATCTGGGCCTGAAGACGCTCAAGTTCAGTCTTTCTTCGCGCCAGTTCCGCATTCCGGTTCTCCAGCGCTTCTTTATAGCGGCGAGCGTTGCGCAGAAGCGTGCGCCGTTCTAGCGCTCGCTCTATGCACAACGTCAAAACATCGAGTTCGCATGGCTTAATCAAGTAATCAGACGCGCCCACCCTGATCGCGTCGATCACTCTTTGTGTCCGATCGACGCCTGAGATCATGATCACCGCCGTGTCGGGATAGCGCTCGATGATCTTGCGCAGCAACTCGATGCCGCCGAGACCTGGCATCTGCATGTCGGAGAGGACCAGGGCGAACTGCTCTTGTGAGAGTCGTTCCAAAGCATCATAAGCATCGGCAGCCGTCGCGCATGAATAGCTTTCATCCAGATAATCGGCAAACAATTTGCGCACTGACTCGTCGTCATCAACGATGAGAATGCGCCGATCATGCGCTTCGACATAAGGCAGGTCGGATGAGGACACTTGACGAACCCCACTCGTCGCAGGCGCCCGTTCGACCGTGATGATGTCTGACTCTCTGGTTGTCATAGTTATGCTCAAGATTTTGGAGGTTGATTGAAGTCTCGGTTAGGGATCGGCCAAGAACCGGCAACCTTAAGGTTGAACTCTAAGCCGTGGGCTGTCACTGTTCAGAGTTCAACCTTCAGGTTGCATTATCCTGGCGAAAACGGCGGCAGGATCGATGCGCAGTCGCGTGCGCGCGTCTGCCGCCGGAAGTCCCGTATTGCCTTGGTAGAATTCGATGTGTGAATGCCTATAAAGAGGCGTTGAACCACCCATTCCTCCGATGTTTCCGATCCTGACCCGATCGCCTTCCGAGCGAATCTCGAAGTCGGCGACGTGAAATACGGCCAGGGTGACGTCAGTCAAATTTCCCAGCTTTGGATAATAGAAAGTAACTGCCGCATCTGTCGGCGAGGGCTGAGTACTGTGCATGGTAAAACCGTTAGGAATGTAGAGTGGCGAATCTCCGGTCCCGCTAGAGTTACCATACAGATGAACTGCGTAGGAGAGATGGCCTCGTCTTAGTTTTCCGTCGTCGCCTATTATGTCGCCACGATAACGCGGGTACGAGTCAGCTAGACCGGCTGGTTCAAAGCCATTGCCCGCGGCCACGGCATTAGGCCCGCCGAAGACTTGCGCCAGCACTTTGTCTGAGGCGGCCATCTCGGCTGTGTATTCTTGCACGACAGCATTCGCCGGCACCCTCTTAAAGCTCGTGAACCCGGGCGCTCTCGAATAGTTCAACGGGAGCGACGCGGCGGCTGATTGGTCACCGACAATCCAGGTCTTCTGAACCCCCGTAGCATTCGCCGTCCAGGTCTGCGTGATTGATCCGATTTCATCATCGGCATAGTTGAAGGTAATCGTGCGGCCGGCGGAATCTACCACTCCATGCAACATCGAACCATTTGACGTGTAAATGAAGTTGAGTTGATTGTTGCCAGCGTCCCTGATCCCCGCGCAATGAAATTCGCCGTCGGGATAGCGGACAAAAACATACCTTGTGCCGTCGCTGGCGCGGATAGTTTTCTGCGAGCCATCATCGATGAGCTTAAGTTTCTTTTCATCGATCGAGACAAAGTTGTTCTTAGTTTGAGTGGGTTCGAATTCTATTAAATGAACGTCCTTGCCGTCGCCGGAGATTGAAGGCAGGAAATATCTGGCCCGTGCATCGTCGTAATCCAGAGTTTCAAAGATCAGAAATCTGAATTGATCCATTGGATAACTAAGTGACTGATCCAGGCCAGGCTTCAGATGCTCGCTGAAAAAGCTAAGCAGCGGAAACTGGCGGTTATCCACGTTCCACTTGTAATTGAATTGAGCGGACACCGCCGGCTCAACAGCTAACGATTTTGCCAAGACGGCTCTCGCTCGACTCGCGCCGCGATCGGGATTTGCGTCAGAAGGTTTAGTGGCCCCGATGGCAAAGCTAGCCGCGAATATAATGACCGACGCGAGGCGAAGAGCTAAACGGATTGGGCGATGGCAGGAGATTTCAGATGTTAAGTTTGGGATTTCACATTTTTGAGATCTCAAATCTGAAATATCAGACAGAGAAGAGATATAATTTTTTCGGTGCATGTAAGTTCTCCGTATAATTTCTGCGCGACTCGGTCGGCGAATATGTAGTCGACTGCTCAAGCGCTGACGCCGATGCGAACGCGTTCTTCTCGATCACTCTCCTGATCGGTAATTCCGCTTGGATTTGAGAAATCGTGAGGTTGCGTCAGCTTTTGGCTGATTGTGACGTGACAGCAGGGCTTGCGACTGATTGCGGAATCGGGGCTGATTCCTGGATGGCCGCCACTCTTATCGCTGCGACATCAATAGAGACTGCGCAGCATTGTCCTCGCCGGCTAATGCAAGGCTTGTGCCGCCGACCTTGCGGGTCTGAGGCGAAGCGAGGTTATGAATTCTGCCCTTGGATGCTTTGGCAGATGCTGTGCTACTAGGTTGAGGAGCCGCCAAGTGTCATCCACGCGGCGCTGATCGAGGCGTCTTTCCACAGCCGAACAACCCACTCGCACGCTTTCGCCTCTTCTAACCATCGCCGCTTGAAGTCAGACTCGGCGAAGAAAAACATGAACAGTCACAAAGAAGACGAACGATTCAATCGCGCAGCTTTGCTACTCGGGAACGAGATTGCTTATGCGCACGATCTCATTGGCAACATGACATTTCTCAGACTAGGCAGCTTGTCTGGCTGGCTTGACGCTGCCAACCAACATGCGAAGTGTATTTCGGACTTGCTCTGAGGTGAACGGTTTGGCAAGAAAAGCTGAGGCGCCGGCCGCGAAACTGCTCGCCATGAGCCTGATGTCGTGTTCGGCGGAAATCATCATTATGGGAACTCGCATCAGCCGCTTCTCAGTGCGCATATAACGAATCATGTCGAGACCCTTAAATTGGGGTATCGTCATGTCGAAGATCGCGGCGCCGAAGTTACCGTCCGACTTGAGAATTCGGTAGGCATCGCGCCCGTTGTTGGCAGTCACGACCACAAATCCCTCCCGCTGAATGGCTGAGGCTACTAATTTCCTGATCAAGGGGTCGTCGTCAGCCACCAGGACTCGCTGCGAATACTGGCTAATCGTTAACATCGTTTTCTCCTCTTGCATTATGCGACTCTGTTTTCACTGATCCCGACCAGCCAATTGAGATTAGTTCCGCGATACGCAACGGCTCTAATCCGACTTTGGAGATTTTGGATTTGTTTATGATCTGGGGAACTCACTCGCGCAAACGGTGACGCGGCTGGACCGCGAATTCTTCTCTTCCCAAGAAGGTGGGCGAAACAGAACGAGTGATGACGAAGGCCGCAGACTTTCACCGTTAAGTCGTGCAATCTCGGCGCTTTATTAACGCCGACTCGAGAGACTGCATACGGCGTGCCAGCGTAGACTTTGTCATCGGGAGAAATCGGTAAGGCAAAGGCCATAGCGATTCAGTTCTCCAAAAATGGTTGCGCGACGGGAACGCGAGGATTAGAATCCCTGCCGAGACAAGAGGTGCCCCGGTGTTGGACGCGTTTTTCCGACATCATTAGCGTGAGTCCCGATTTCCATTTCTTCACGCACCGCTCGAACCTCTCGCCTTCGCGATTTGGTTTTTTCGCTTTGATATGAGTCACGGCCCGTGATCCGGCCGCGCTTCCTAGATGCGCGGCTGGTAATTATTCGTTTCTTCGAGCGGATGGTTCATCCATGAGTGTGCCGAAACCTAAGACCCGGACCAAGAGCAAAGCTTGGAAAGATCTGGCGATCACTTTTGTGGTCGCCGCGGTTGTCTTCATTCTGGCAGTTCAGTTTGATTCCTTTGAGAAATTTGCCGCATGGTCGGCGCGATACAATTCCTGGCAAGTGAACGAGGTTGCCGCTGTTCTCGTCTTTTTGGCCTTTGCTTTTGCAATCTTTTCCTGGAGAAGATGGAAAGAACTCAAGGCTGAAATAAACCGCCGGCGGGAATATCGCGACCTCTTCCAATTGGCAAACGATCCCATTCTTATATTTGACGCCGCCGATGCCACAGTGCTCGATGTTAATGACAAAGCGTGCGAGGTATATGGCATCACGCGAGAGGAATTTATTGGCCGCAAGCTTGAGGAGATAGCTCACGATCCCAGCGACGCCAGGCGACGGCTGGAACAGGTTCGAACAGATGGAAAGGTCCAGAATTTCGAAACCAGCCATATTCGTGGTGACGGGTCGCTCGTGCACCTTCTGATCAACCGATCTCTAATCCGCTATCTGGGTCGGGAGGCGATTCTCAGCATCGATCGGGACGTCACGCAGGGGAAGCGCGCAGAGGAAGCCTTGCTCCGGGCCGAACAGAAATACCGCGAGATTTTCGAAAACGTTGGCGAAGGAATCTTCCAAACAACCCCTGAAGGCCGGTTCATTACGGCGAATCCGGCGCTGGCTCGCATGCTGGGTTTTGACTCCCCTGCGGAATTGATCACCGCGCGTAAGGATATTGCCCGCGACCACTATGTCGACCCCCAGAGACGTGAAGAGTTCAAGGCACGGCTCGATGCGCAAGGGCTGGTAAAAGACTTCGAACTAGAGGCATATCGAAAGGATGGCAGCAGAATCTGGACGACGGTCAACGTTAGGGCCGTGCGCGACCAGGGTGGATCTGTTATCTACTACGAAGGTATTTCCCAGGACATCACTGGACGAAAGCGGGCCGAAGCAATTAGTGCGGCGTTTGCCAGTCTGGCGCGCAAGCTAAGCGGGGCCAGAACGCAACTCGACGCGGGACTGATCATTGCAGTAACTGCGAAGGAGCTTTTCGGATGGGATGCATGCAATATCGATCTCTACGATGTCGATCGGGATCTGATCTGTCCAATGCTGAATGTCGATACGATCGACGGCGAGAGAGTGGAGGTGACCCCAGCGGCGCTGACGATGAAGCCAACCGCCCGAGCCCGTTGCGTCCTCGAGCGCGGGCCTGAATTGCGGCTTCGCGAAGAGCCGATCCAGTTTGATCCGGACTCCGTTCCTTTCGGGGACACCTCTCGTCCTTCGGCGTCGTTGATGACTGTGCCGGTGCGGCATGCTTCGAAGATCGTCGGCCTGCTTTCGATTCAAAGCTACACGCCACACTCTTACGATAATCGGGCTCTGAAGGATCTCGAAGCCCTCGCCGATCACTGTGGCGAAGCATTGAATCGAATACGCGCCGAAGAATCACTCCATGAAAGCGAAGAACGCTATCGCGATCTGGTTGAAAACAGCCATGAGCTTATCTGCACTCACGATCTGGACGGACTGATACTTTCGGCAAATCGTGCTGCCGCCGTCGCCCTGGGATACGACCTGGATGGGTTTGTGGGGAAGAGAAACATCCGCGACATTCTGGCGCCCGAAGTCCGTGATCAGTTTGATGAATATATGGCGAGGCTGCGCAAGGATGGGGGTAATGGTGGACTTATGCTTGTGCAAACCAATTCCGGCGAACGACGGGTTTGGGAATACTACAATTCTCTACGCACCGAAGGGGTTGACACTCCCATCGTGCGGGGAATGGCGCGCGACATCACCGATCAGCGGCTCGCTGAAAAAGCTCTGCGCGAGAGCGAAGAACGCTACCGTGAGTTGTTCGAAAATGCCCGCGACGCGATCTATGTCCACGATCTTAACGGGCGGTACACGTCCGTGAATCGTGCGGCTGAAAATCTCTCCGGCTACCAGCGCGAGGAAATCATCGGGCGACATTTTTCGAACTTCATAGCGCCCAGTCACCTGCGATACGCGCGTGAAAACCTTTGCCGAAAATTGGACCAACAAGCCGAGACCACTTATGAAGCGGAGATCGTTTCCAAGACTGGCCGCCGCACGCCGGTCGAAATCAGCAGCCGGCTGGTTTACGAGAATGGCCTGCCCGTGGGCGTGCAAGGAACGGCCCGCGACATCAGCGAGCGCAAGCAAACACAGGAAGCGCTGCGCCTTTATTCACGCGCGCTGATTGACGCACAGGAAACCGAGAGACAGCGGATAGCGCGCGAGTTACACGATGAAATCGGCCAGGTCCTGACGGCAGTAAGGATCAATCTGCAAACAGCCAAGACGGCCCGGAACGCTGCCGAGGCTGCCAATCACATCGAAGACAGCATTCGCGTTACCGACGAAGCACTTCGCCAGGTCCGCGATCTCTCTCTCGATCTAAGACCACCCCATCTGGACGACTTCGGCCTGGCGACGGCGCTGCGTTGGTTCATCGATCGTTTTTCGCAGCGCACCGGAATTGTGGCGAAGTTCGAGACGACCGATGACGAGCAACGGCTGGCCAGAGAGACTGAGACGGCCTGCTTCAGGATAGCCCAGGAAGCGCTGACCAATGTGGCCCGGCATGCCAAAGCGAAGCGAGTGTCAGTGAAATTGAAACGAAATCGCGATCAACTATTTCTGATTGTTAAAGATGACGGTGTTGGCTTTGATGTGAACGCGCTAGGGCATTCCACGCCTGTCGCTCTGGGGCTGCGTGGAATGAAAGAACGAGCGAGCGCCGTTCGCGGCCGCATTGACATCGATTCAGCCGACGGCAAGGGCACGCAGGTGCGGGTGCGCTTCCCAGTCGTTTAAGTCAACGATCGAGCATATGAACCCCACCCTCGTCTTGATCGCCGACGATCACGCCCTGGTGCGCGCCGGTATTCGTGCGCTTCTAGAAAGAATTCCGAACACCGAAGTCGTTGCTGAGGCATCCGATGGCCGCGAGGCGATGGAGTTGATAGCGAAACGACAGCCGGACATTGTGTTGATGGACATTGCGATGCCGGGCTTGAACGGATTAGAAGCCACGCGGCAGATCGTCAAGACGTGGCCCCCAGTCCGGGTGATCATTTTATCGATGCATTCGAGCGAGGAATATGTATGGCAGGCGTTGAGGGCCGGCGCGCGAGGGTATCTGTTGAAGGGCGCTTCACTCGCAGAGTTGGAGCTGGCACTCAGTTTTGTCGTCAGAGGAGAAATCTATCTGAGTCCGCCGCTCTCGCAACAGGTCATCAGGGAATATGTGCAGCGGACGGGCAAACAGCGTGCGCGCGAGGAGACGTTGACCGCGAGGCAACGAGAGATCCTGAGTTTGATCGCCGAAGGAAAGTCGACGAAGCAGGTGGCCCTGCAATTGAACATCAGCGTCAAGACGGTAGAATCGCACCGAGCGCAGATCATGGAGCGCCTTAACATTCACGATGTGGCCGGACTGGTGCGGTACGCGATTAGGACGGGACTGGTGAAGATCGAGCAGTAACAGCGGCCCACGCCACGGGAACCTCATACTCTATCTATCCAAAGCTTAGGATTATTTTCTAACAATCTGTGATCCGCTTCAGGTAAAAACCCTAACCGCAACGTAAGGTTTTTCCTGATTGCACGTTTCATGGCTAAGGCCTAACGTAGGCCGACGGAGTTGGGCACGCGCAAATCGAGTTTGCCGCTACTTCATGCGCGCCTTTCCGTAGGATATCTCGGTCGAAAAGCGGAGGATTTATTCAGCAATCATCTGAAAGCGGTTCGCGATGAACCGCCGCAAATACGAAGCTTTTTCGACGTTTTTGGCATTGTGCTCTGACGGTTTTACCGCGGCCCCATCAGTTGGAGCCACGAGTGCGGAACGGTAAATGGGTCACCTCTGAACAAAGGGTACCTCCTCTCAGAGCCTTTTCCCGCGAAACCGAAAACAAGTCGGTTACGGATCATTTTGGCGTTGCTGCGCCTCCCGACGGCCGTTCCGTCAATCTGTACCAATGGCATTGTGAATCCCGACAAGCACGCTGGCACGATGAGACATTTCCATCGCTGCAGCACCGCGCGTTTTCAGATCGCGGGGAGCCCGCGTGGGGGGCAAACCGCGAACGAAGAAGGGCGCCGTCACGGGGCGAGCGCGGCGCCCTTCTTCTAATCGGTTGCGGTGTCACGCGCACCGGGCTTATGCCCGGGCCTCCGAGAGGTGATCTTCATGAATGACGCTTCTGCTTCTGTTTCACAGACAACTCCGATCGCGCAGTCATCCGACCTTGTTTCGCTCCTTTCGCGCCGGGTCGTTGGCCAGTCAGCCGCGACCAAGGCGATCGTACCTTACGTTTACATGTACCAGTCTGGACTGGCGCCCGAGGGCCGTCCGGCTGGCGTCTTTTTGCTGCTGGGCCCGACGGGAACGGGCAAGACGAAAACTGTCGAAGCAATCGCCGAGTTGTTACACGGCAGTGAAAAGAAACTGGTGAAGATCGACTGCGGCGAATTTCAAATGGAACACGAGGTGGCTAAGTTGATCGGCGCTCCGCCGGGCTATCTGGGACACCGCGAAACCACACCGTTCTTGACGCAGCAGCAGTTAACCGAGGCCATCAGTGAGCAGTCCGATCTCGCCCTCGTTCTCTTTGACGAGATCGAAAAGGCGGCGCACTTGATGACCAAGCTGCTGTTGGGAATTCTCGACAAAGGCATCTTGCGGCTGGGTGACAATTCAGTCGTCAACTTTGAAAAGAGCTTGATCTTTTTCACCAGCAATCTGGGCGCGCGCGAAATGCTCAAGGAGATCAACCCCGATATCGGTTTCCAATCAAGTTCCCCTCGCCCGCGCGCCGACCTCACCAGCAAACTCGAAAGCATTGCGTTGGGCGCCGTGCGAAAACGATTCTCGCCGGAGTTTGTCAATCGCGTTGACGCGGTAGTGACCTATCAGCCGCTGGACGCCGAGTCGCTGGAAGCAATTCTGGATCAGGTTATCGGCGCGTTGCAGGAACACGTCAACCACCGACTTCGCGAGCGTTGCTTTGAGATGAAGTTGACGAATGAGAGTCGCGAGTTTCTGCTTCGCAGAGGTGTCAGCCAGGAGTATGGCGCGCGCGAGCTGAAACGCACAATCCATCGCGAGCTGACCCAGCCCCTGGCCACAATGGTGACGCGCGGAGAGATTCCGGCGGGCGCGCAGGTCCTGGTGTCGGTGGCCGAAGATGGAAATGCGTTGCGAATCAAATCGGAAGGGACATGCGTGACAGTCGCCGTGGCCGAACCAACGATCTTGATTGTGGATGACAATCATCAACTGCTTAAGTTGTTGGCCGATGAGTTGAAGCGCCAGTCATGGCGCGCATTCGTGGCCGAAGACGCCGTGACCGCTCGAAATCTTTTTCTACTGCAAGCACCGGGTATTGTATTGCTCGACTACTTGCTCGGTGAAGATGACGGTTTGGAGTTGGGACTTGAGTTTCGGGGCCGCAGTCCTGATACGCAAATCATCATCATGACTGGACAAGGTCTGGGCGATGAAGAGTTGGCAATATGCCAGGACTGCGGTTTTCCAATTCTGCATAAACCATTTCTGCCTGAGGATGTTTTGAACTTGATTGGGAGTCAACATCGGCGGGCATCCACTGCCGGCGCTACCGTAGCGGGAAAGAGTTGACGTCGAAAGGTGCGAACGACTTTTGCGGCGATACGCGTGAGCTTTTTCCGCAACTGATGTGGTGAGCCCGACCAGTAAATCATGACGAGCAGCGAGCCGCGCAAAAAGAAAGAAGAAAGGTCTCGTGTCGGTCGTAGATGGCAGCCACTCGGCCGTCACTCGGTTTTCGACTTGTCGATCAGGCGGCGACTGCCGCTGCTGATTGGGACGCTATTGTTTGTCATCATTACGGTTTCCACCTATGCGTCGTATCAGGGAGTGAAGGATACGGCCTTTGACACTGCACGTGAGCGATTGGCGACCCTGATAACATATCTCGCGACCCAACTGCAACAGCAGGGCGCCGCGATGAGCACTCGAAGTGCGACTCTGGCGAACGATTCGACGATTCGCACATTTCTTGAATCACCCTCGAAGCCGACCCGCGAAGCCGCGGTTGCGATTCTGAAACAAATGGCAACGGCGCAGGACACCAGCAACTTGCAGATCGAACTTTGGAACGCTGCCCACGAACCGCTGCTGACAATTCCGGAAACGGCAACTCCCGAAGCAGCCGATCTGAACCCCGAGTTCCAGCAGAGCCAGGCTGACCCATTCAAGACGATAGGCACGATTCGGATTGTTAATGGAGCGCCCGCTTTTCCCGTCGTAGCCGCCGCAAGAGATGACAGTGGAAAGCCACTTGGCTTCCTGGTGAGGTGGCGCAAACTCGCGGGCGCTGCGGAAGCGCGCAAGCAACTGAGCGATCTGGTTGGTAATCAGGCAGTGCTCTACGTGGGCAACTCTAAAGGAGACGTTTGGACTGATTTTGTCAAGCAAGTGCCAAAACCACCGATTGATCTGCCGACGCTCGCGGTGGTTTCGCAGTACAAGCGCGACGGAGAGTCAGAGATGGCTCTGGCACGTTCAGTTATCGGCACACCGTGGTTTGTGGCAATTGAGTTTCCTACTCACCCTTTACTCGCTCAGGCAAATCGGTTCCTGCGCCGAATGATCTTCGCCAGTTTGTTCCTGCTCGCGATTGGTGTGGGCGCCGCTGTTCTGTTGAGCCGCAACATCTCCGAACCGCTTCAGTCGCTCACCCAGGCCGCAACAGCGATTGCGTCCGGAGACTATTCGCAAACCGTGGATCTGCGACGGGCTGATGAGTTGGGCGCGCTGGCCGAAGCCTTTAACTCGATGGTGGTCAAAGTGCGCGGCACGCACCGCGAGCTTGGGCAAAAAGTCAGAGACCGGACCGCGCAGCTTGAAGCCGCTGCCGGCGCGATACTCATGGTTGACGACCATGGCGCGATTACCATGGCCAACGAACGAGCTGCTCAGCTCTTTGGTTACGAGCAGGATGAGCTGCTGGGCCAGCCCGTGGAGATGCTGGTTCCTAAACGTTTCGGCGCCGGACATCCCGCTTACCGAGAGGGTTTCTTCCAACATCCATCCACTCGTTCGATGGGGGCCGGCCGCGATCTCTTTGGCCGCCGCAAAGACGGAAGTGAAGTGCCAATCGAGATCGGGCTCAACCCAATTCAAACCGACGAAGGCGCATTCGTTCTCGCCAGCATCATCGATATCACTGAGCGCAAACGCGCCGAAGAGCGTTTCCGCGTCGTCGTCGAGGCATCTCCGAGCGGCATCCTGATGGTTGATCGAGAAGGCCTCATTACCCTGGTCAATAGTCAGACGGAACAACTGTTTGGCTACAGCCGCGCGGAACTGCTCGGCCAGCCGGTAGAGATGTTAATTCCGAAGCGATATAGCGTTCACCACCCAGGGCACCGGCTTAGTTTCTTCGAACATCCCTCGGCCCGCGCGATGGGCGTCGGGCGCGATCTCTACGGGCTTCGGAAGGACGGCAGCGAAGTACCGATCGAGATCGGCCTCAATCCGATTGAAACGGCCGAAGGCGCGTTTGTACTGGCGAGCGTCATCGATATCAGTGAACGCAAGCGCTCGGAACAGGTGTTACGCGAGAGCGAGGAGCGTCTCCAGACCATAATCGAAAATCTAAGTGAGGGCCTGGTAATTTCAGATCTCAACGGGCAATTACTTCATTGGAACCGGCCTGGACTGAAGATGCTCGGTTTTTCCAGCATGGAAGAGTGCCTGCTGAAGCTTCCCGAGTTTGAAAAGATCTTCGAGTTATCCACGCTTGACGGCTCGGTTCTGAAGTTGGAAGAGTGGCCCCTGGCACGCGTAATCGCCGGCGAACACCTGGCCGGTTATGACGTCTGCGTGCGGCGCATTGATAGCAACTGGAAGCGTGTATTTAGTTACGGCGGAGCCATTGTCAAGGAACCGAACGGCCAGCCTCTGGCTTTCGTCACTATAACTGACATCACCGAACGTTATCAGGCTGAAGAGAACCTGCGGAAGAGCCAGGAGCAACTTGCCGGAGTGATTGGCTCTGCGATGGACGCGATTATCACCATCGACGAACGGCAGCGCATCGTGCTCTTTAATGCAGCGGCTGAAAGAATGTTTCTTTACCCGGCCGAGGACGCCATCGCTAAACCGCTCGACCAGTTTATCCCAGAGCGCTTTCGAGCTGGCCATCAAGGTCACATACATAATTTTGGCAAGACGCACGTGACCAG
>WNFR01002658.1_pt1 | contig 18544 bp, 18 predicted proteins | sample 5400221 | NCBI WGS metagenome assembly WNFR01 (sample SAMN13153357, study PRJNA577476) | soil metagenome | isolation source: 40 cm soil under Madrone tree | place: USA:California | collected 2016-06-14 | reverse complement strand
CAACGCGAGGGAAGGCGCTACCTGAAAGGCCAACCTTCCAGCCGTACTGGGGAAAACTCGCCGTACGGAATGATAGGGGAGGTGGTGGAAACGTCGGCATCATTCGAAGCCCGCTTCCGCGCCACCACCTTACCCGACCCTGTCCTATGCCCCGACTCGCACCAGTAACGATGGCAACGGATTTCTCACTCATAAAATTCCCAGTTCAAACATGTGCAAGGGCATTATTGGGGAGGCTTTCTCGAGCCGCCTCCAAAATCACGTCAATCACCAGATCGGTCGCGGTGTACATCGGGCTATGGTCCACGCGGCTCGAGCGGATCTTCGCGCCCATTCGACGAGCCATAAATTGCTGCGTCTTTGGATTGATCATTCGGCCCTCTTCGGCAACCAGAAACCAGGACGGCCTCGCCTTCCATCCCGGCGCCGGCGCTGCCTCTTGAATACACTGAACAGAAATTGGTCGCTGCACTGCGGCCAGGATTCTGGTGTGGTCGGTCGCAGCCTTGTGCGCGACTGCCCGGCTGAATCCGTCTTCCGGCATCCAGATAAAGCCGTGCTTGTCCGGAGCCAATTTCGGCGCTTCCGCATGCGGTTCGTCACGGTAAAACATCTGTGCGACGGTTTCGCCCTCGTCAGGCGCGAGCGCTGCGACAAATACGAACGACTTAACTCGCTCGTAGCGTATCGCTCCAATTACGGCCCCTCCGTACGCATGGCCAGCTAAGACCACGGGGCCACTTGTTCGTTCGAGTGTATGAGTCAACGCAGAAACGTCTTCACTCAAAGAAGTAAGCGGGATGGGAGCACACGTGACCCTAAGACCCTGGCGCTCTAACGGGAGAATGAGGTCCTTCCAACAGGAACCGTCGGCCCATGCTCCATGGACTAAAACGATCGTGGAGTTCTGGGCTGAGGAATTCATCGCGCATCCGTACTTTCTCCACTCTGACGCCTGACGCCGTTCGTCTCGAGGAAGTCCTTCATAGCGGAGGCAATTTCTAGAACGTGTGTCTCTATCGCAAAATGTCCGGTGTCGAGGAACTGAACCTTCGCGCCGGGTATGTCCTTCTGGAAAGCTTCCGCTCCTGCGGGAACGAAGAAAGGATCGTTCTTACCCCAGATCGCAAGCAAAGGGGGCTTCGATTTACGGAAATATTCCTGAAATGTGGGATAAAGCTTTACGTTCGACGCGTAATCCAGGAATAGATCTAGCTGAATCTCTTTGTTCCCCGGACGCTCAAGCAGCGCCGTATCCAACGCGTACGACTCAGGCGGAACACTCTCGGGATTTGCTACGCCGTGGGTGTACTGCCAGCGCGTTCCTCCGGCGGTCAAAATACTTTGGCGAAGGATGTCCCTATTTTCTGCCGTGGGTGCCGCCCAGTACTTTCGGATCGGGCCCCAAGCTTCACCAAGGCCTTCTTCATATGCGTTCCCGTTCTGCGAAACGATCGCTGTAACCCGGTCGGGATGGGCCATCGCCAAGCGGAAGCCGGTTGGTGCGCCATAATCGAATACGTAGATTGCGTAGCGGTCGATATTGAGTGCTCGCGTGAAGGCCTCCATCGTGAGAGCCAATCGATCGAACGTATACGAATATTGGCGTTCAGGAGGGACCTCAGTGAATCCGAAACCGGGAAGGTCTGGTGCGATCACGCGGTAATCGTCCGCCAGGCGCGGAATAAGTTCACGGAACATGAAAGAAGAACTGGGGAATCCGTGCAGTAAGAATATGGCGGGCGCGTTTGCTTCGCCTGCGGTCCGGTAAAACACGTGAACGCCGTCGACCTCGACCTTATGGACGGATGTAAGAGGCGCGCCGATTCGGGCAAGGTCCGGGCTTGGCGCTGCACGTTTTGTAGCCGCACGTGACGTCGCATCACTCATAAAGTTCTCTCCTCACTTCGTGGGTAACGCAGGTGGGATGCCAAAGCAGCGAAACTCACTTGAAAGAAGAACAACCCGCGCAAATCATTCTGACAGTTGAAGTTTTGTAAGGAAGAATGCCGATATTTCTTGAATTTTACCTGACAAATCTCCGACGGATGTCCGCCACTGACGAGTTTCCGTCGGATTCACTGCCACTGATGCGATGGCGGCTTGGAAAACTTAGTCGTCGCCAGCCGCCGCGCTGGCGCTTCGTTTCTGTGGGACCGCGCCAGGTCGAATTATGCGAAGCTTCTTCATCCTGTAGACCAACGACGTTCGCTTCATCCCCAAGCGCTCGGCCGCACCGTTCCGCCCGCCAATCACCCAGTTGCTCGCTGCCAGTGCACGAAGGATATGATCCCGTTCTACCTCCGCAAGACCATTCATGGGGACATTGGATTCCTTGGGAGTCTGGAATGGGCCCAGCTCGGAAGTTGGCGCGCGTAATGTCGACTGCGGGGAGAGAATCACCGCGCGTTCGATAAAGTTCTGCAATTCGCGGACGTTTCCCGGCCATTGGTATCGCACTAACGCATCCATCGTCGCCGGAGGGATTACGTCAATTCGTTTGTTCATGCGTTGAGCGTAGAGCGCTGTGAAATGATGCACCAATCTCGGAATATCCTGCGTGCGCTGTCGCAGGGGCGGGACGTGGATCGGAAATACTTTCAGCCGATAATAAAGGTCATCGCGAAATGTTCCTTGTTTTACCATCGCGGGCAAATCTCGATGCGTGGCTGCGATCAGCCGTACGTCAACCTTGTGCGTACGGTTGCTGCCGAGCCTCTCGAATTCCTGTTCCTGCAAAACGCGTAGGAGTTTCGCCTGAAGTTCCAGAGGTATATCGCCAACTTCATCAAGAAAAAGCGTGCCTTTGTCGGCGAGTTCGAAGCGCCCAGTTTTTTGCGCGATGGCGCCGGTAAATGCTCCTTTTTCGTGGCCGAACAGCTCACTCTCGAGAAGTCCAAGAGGAATCGCGGCGCAATTCAGTTTCACGAAAGCCTTTTGGCTGCGGCCGCTTAGGTTATGTGTCGCGCGCGCGATGAGTTCTTTGCCGGTTCCCGTCTCTCCCAGGATCAGCACGCTGGAATCCGTAGGGGCCACCACAGACACCAGACTCAATGCGGTCTTCAACGCTGGGCTCTCTCCGACAATTTCACCAAGCTCGGCGCGAATTTCGTCCTCGAGATAGCGTCTTTGTTTTGTCTCCTTGTCTCTGTCCACGATTGCCGTTTCATAGTCCAACGCATTCTCAACCGCAATGGCCACTTGACGGGATACTTGTTCGAGAAATTCGATGTCCTCTTTTTCGAATGCCCTTTCCGACCGCTTAAGGGCGCTCAACACACCTAGCACCCCGCTTCTGCCGATGAGCGGGAGATCGCAACCCGACTTCAAGCCTTCCGCCATGATCCGTTCGTAGAAAAGTTGGCCGACCTCAGTACCGAAACTTTCGGGGTCATCGCGCACCTCTTCTAAACTGTTAAAGTGTTGACGCTTGCCGGTCCGAAAAGCTTTGCCACAGATCGAACCATGGAGCGGTATGCTCGTTCCGTCGCATATGAACCCTCGCGAGTCTGGGTTGTAGAGGATCGTCAGGCGCAATTCCCCGCTATCGCCATTCGGTAGAAGCATGGCGCAAAAATCGCTTCGCGTTACTCTCAACAGATTCGTGGAAAGCACATCCACCAAACGGCGAAGGTCTAGCTTGGATGTCATGCTATTCGTGATTTCGAGAAGCAAGCGAAGCCGGTCGCGCTCGCGCCGCAACTCCTCTTCGTTCATGTGTCGCTCAATTGCGATCCCGGCGATGTGGCTGGCGTTCTCAATCAACTGCAGGTCGCTGCTGCCAGGGCTACGCGCTTCACGATAAAGGATGGCGAAAGTACCGAGGGGCTTACCTTCGCTTGTAAACAAGGGACGCGACCAAACTGAGCGAATCCCATAAGGCAGCACAAGGTCACGATAGCCATCCCAGATGGACTCGGTAAGGATGTCGGCCACATACACCGGCTCCCGCCGATAGACGGCTGTGCCGCAGGACGCGCCTTTCGGACAAACTTCCATGCGCCCTACGCGAGCGCTAAATCCAGGAAGACTGGGCGCCGCTGCGCAATGGAGGTACTTTCCGTCCTCATCGGGAAGCCAGATAGTGCACAACATGCCTTCGCTTTGAGACTCGGCCAACCGAGCAATGATCGTGAGTACCTCAGCGAGCGGAGAGCCAGAAAAAATCAACTTGAGAATGCCAAGTACAGACTCGCTGGAAAAGAGACCGGACTCGTTCTGCGCCCGTTTGACTCCGGATAGGATTTGCGCGGGAGATTGCGTTGCTCGCTCCATGGACCATCTACCTTAGCGCCATGAAATTCAACCGCTCGACTGTTGCTACGAGTGCGACGTGAACATGGATGGCGTCAGCGAGAAGGCCCACGATTTTCTGCGATTTCTGAAGAAGGTCTGAGGGTGCGTCTTCTGCAGATGCCGATTTCATAGCTCCAACTTCCGGCAGGATCACACACTACTTTAAGCCGGAACGGGCGAAACTGCTACACCCTAGAGGGATGGGCGCGGTTGCAATCGGGGGAACGGGGCAATTTTGGTGCACAGTTGGTGCACAATAATTTGCAAATGAGATCGATGGGCGCGACTGAGAGCGCTCTAAATCACTCGAAACAAAAGAAACGTGGTGAGTACGAAGAGGGCGGGAAAAATTAGCAAACCGCCGACCACATTCTTCATCGGATTACGAGCATCGGGACGAATTGAGACGGCCAACCTCTCCATTAATTCTATGGTAAATAGAAGAACTCTGAAGGGATGTATCCCATTGATTTAAGGATATGTTGTGCGAAAGGCGAAACGTACGAAGCAGAAATTTTGCCACACTCCTAGTAAGGTTTGGTAAATGGTCGCGAAATGTAGCAGATTTGTAGCAGTAGACCGCATAAAACGATACAAAATGGGGCAAATCCCAAAACTGAAAACGTCGTTATCTTGCAGCTGGCAAAGGGATTAGGTTAATTTTCAACAAGATAGCGAATGACCGTTTTTATTTTTCAAGACGGCCGGTTTCAACCACTCACCGACTCCTCCGTTCTTAATTATAGCTTGCCAAGTGCGTTTAGGATTTATCGCATTTGACCCGCCATTGGAGCTTTGCCCCAAGGTCCATCAGCGGATGACATGGATCCGGAGTCCCAGTTTCAGGCTCTTCCACGATTTGTCCGCCGTGTAGACTGGAGCGCTTAATGCAAGTCCGAGGGCTAAACAAGCCCGGTCTCCCAATGACAAGCCAAGTGCGCGGGTTTCGACAATAAGGTTTCCAGCGGTCATAGCGTGCTCGGCAGTGAATGCTGTAGCCTCCCGGATCGGGCTAAGGGTAGCTTCCCACGCCTCCTGCGGACTAAGACCGCGGTTCACGAGTTTGCTTTGCACTTCGGCCAAATTAACAGTGCTGCTAGTAGCGACGTTGAGCAGTTGCGGAGTCAGTTTGTCCGCACCTGGTTCGCGATTAAGCACCGCAAGAAGCACAGAGGCATCAAGGACGATCCTATTCATTTCTGGCGGTCTCGCGCCGTTCTGCAATCAACTCATCGACCAGCGACGTACCCGGTTTCACGTGCCGACGGACAAGGCGCTGCGCTCGCTCGACGCGCCGTTTCAGCGTGGTGATCCGCAACTCGTCATCTTCGATCCGTAACACGATTTCATCCCCTACATTGATGCCAAGGGCCTTGCGAAATGAGGCGGGGATGACCACTCGGCCGTTTTCGTTGACGCGCAGGCGAGTTTCTGAGTTCATGTCACTCCTCTCGTAATGTGGCATAATTATATCATTGTGTCATATCGTTTACAAGCTGGCAAGCTCATGGCACTCATGGCGGGGCCGCCGTTTGCAGGAAAGAACGTGCTGCGTGTCGTTTTGTGCGTTCTCGCATACGTTCCCGAACATATTCCATTGGAGATGGAGACCGGTGTCGTAGGGGCAAGCCGCTGGAACACACTGCGCGCTGTCCGAGTCCCGCGTTGGTACAACAACTCAACGTGTTCGTTGTGACTTGGGCGTGCTCGCGCTATGACTTGGGTCAGAAAGTTGCCGCGAATTTACGATTCGGAGCGGATTACGCGCCGCTCGGAGATCCTCTCCGGTTGGCCGACCATTCTGAATCAAATCGAACACAACAACGATGTAACTCGCAGCACCTTGGGAAGATCGGCAAAGTGCCGTAGATTGTTCCGAAGGCGGTCGGGGCTGCGATCGCAAAGGAGACATTGTTCCCGAGCGACGGGCAACCCTTCCATAATCCAGTAAGGCACGGGTTGCCGACACTCGTCCAGAAGCCTACCATGCTCAACAACGGAAGCAGGGTCTCCTCGACCAGCACGCCTCTGACGTGAGCGATCGCGTACGCCACCGTACTAGTCGTTGAGGTTCAACGTCACCCCTTTGCGTTCTCTACCACTTTGATCCCCCTAGGGTCGAGCGAGGCGTCGGCGGCGTATTCGTCGTGCCAGTTCCACCACTTGTAAGGTGGAGTCTGGGGGTAGCCCTCCGGCGAGTCCTCCCACTCCTCCTGGCGCCCGAGCGCAGTTATGTCGAGGTAGCTCCAGGTGCTCCCCATCGCCTCGTCGCCGCGGTTGTTGATGAAGTAGGTGCGAAACACACGCTCGCCGTTGCGGAAGAACACGTTCGTGCCGTGCCACTCGTCCACGCCGAAGTCGGTGTCGAAGCTGTCCCTAATGGTGTACCACGGCATCTTCCAGCCCATTCGTGCCTTCAGGCGCTCGATGTCAGCCTGCGGCGCACGCGAGACGAACGCGAGGGTGGCGTCGCGGGCGTTCAGATGGGCGAGGTGGGCGACCTGGTCGGCTCCGAAGGAGCAGCCGCGGCAGGCATGCTCGGGCCAGCCGAACACGCCGGGCTCGAAGAAGGCGCGGTAGACGATCAGCTGACGGCGGCCGTCGAACAAGTCAAGCAGGACCGCCTTGCCCTTAGGCCCGTCGAACTCGTACTTCTTCTCCACGGCCAGCCACGGCATCCGCCGACGCTCGGCGGCCAGCGCGTCACGGGAGCGGGTCAAGGCCTTCTCCTTCACGAGGAGCTGCTGGCGCGCAGCCTCCCATTCCTGTGGCGACACGATCGGTGGTGTGTTCATTGCTGGATGCCCTTTCCGGCGCTCCGTGTCTCTCTCCTTGCTTGTTGACATTTTATTTCTCCTGTGCGCCGGTTAAACCGGCGAGGTGTAGTGAATGCAAAAGTCATACGAAAGTGGATCAGCGACCCACATCGGCCCCGAGTCATGCGGAGCTGCTTGCAAAAGCAGCGTCGAAGCGTTGACAGGGGAACGTGCGGGCCGGGTATTCAGCCGCGTAAGAAACTTCCTCCGGGACGCCGACGCTGTAGGAGAAAGCGGAAGGCCCCATCGGGTGCGCCGATATCGCGAGGCGTGCCAGAGTCCCGCGCGGTCAGAGACCCCGTGCACGTACGCAAGCACCTCGCATGGGAACCGGGAGATCCCAAGTCCGCCCAAGGCCGCAGTTGCTTTGGGACGTGTCGGGAAGTCTAAGGACGTACGCCGATGACGAACGGACCTGGGAAGTCGGACAGACCTGTAATACCTGAGAAGTCCCCGAACAAAGTCGGGCAACCGGTAGCGGAGGGGATGGAGGGAAGCGGTCTGGCCAAAGGGAACCTGCCTCAGCAAAACGTGTCCCGGACACCGAGCCGGAAAGATGCGCCGAGTGCGCTGGAGCGGGTACGTCAAGCAGCAGCAAAGGATAAGAAGTTGCGGTTCACGGCGCTCCTGCACCACATCTACAACCTGGACACGCTGCGCATGGCTTACTTCTCGCTGAAGAAGGAAGCTGCGCCGGGCGTGGACGGGGAGACGTGGCGGCACTACGGGGAAGAACTGGACGTGAAACTCCAAGACCTCTCCGAAAAGCTGAAGCGCGGAGCGTACCGGGCAAAGCCGGTGCGTAGAGTGTATATCCCGAAGGCCGACGGGCGGCAGAGACCGCTCGGAGTCACGACGCTGGAAGACAAGATCGTCCAGCGTGCAGCGGTCGAGGTGTTGAACGCTATCTACGAAACGGACTTTCTCGGTTTTTCGTACGGGTTCCGGCCAGGACGCAGCCAGCACCAAGCGCTGGATGCGCTGTACACGGGACTGCTGACGAGGAAAGTGAACTGGGTGCTCGATCTGGATATCAAAGGCTTTTTCGATGGGCTGTCCCACGAATGGCTTGTGAAATTCGTCGAACACCGGATAGCAGATCGGCGCGTCGTGCGGCTGATTCAGAAATGGCTCAACGCCGGCGTGCTGGAAGATGGGAAACGGATACGGACGGTAGAAGGGACGCCCCAGGGCGGAAGTGCCTCGCCGCTTTTGGCGAACGTCTATCTTCATTACGTATTTGATCTGTGGGCCCAAACATGGCGTCAAAAGCGTGCACACGGCGATGTCATCGTGGTGCGATTCGCAGACGACATCGTGGTGGGCTTCAACAGCAAAGCGGATGCCGATCAGTTCCGGGCAGAACTTACGGAACGAATGCGAAAGTTCAACCTGGAACTGCATCCCGAGAAGACGCGGCTTCTGGAGTTCGGTCCGTATGCGATCGACCAACGGCAGTGGCGTGGAGAAGGGAAACCGGAGACGTTCAACTTTCTCGGCTTCACCCATATCTGTGTGAAGAAGAGGAGCAACGGACGGTTTACGGTGCTGCGGCAAACAATCCGCAAGAGACTGCAGACGAAGCTGAACGAGGTGAAAGCTGAACTTCAGCGACGGATGCATGAACCCATCCCCGAAGTAGGCAAGTGGTTGCAAGCGGTGGTGCGTGGACACATCCGATATTACGGAGTGCCCCTGAACCAAAACGCGCTGTGGATCTTTCGGTTCCAAGTGGGACGGCTCTGGCATCGCGCGCTGTCGCGGCGCAGCCAGAACGGCCGCGTACTCTGGGACCGCATGCGGCGCCTCATCACTCGCTGGCTGCCTCTGCCTACCGTCTGTCATCCCTATCCTCTCCGCCGCATGGGCGTCCTCACCTAAGGCAAGAGCCGGATGCGGGAAATCCGCTCGTCCGGATCCGTGGAGGGGGTTGTGAGCAATCATGATCTCTACTCCGACTGATTTTCTGGAACAGACCGAGACCATTCGCCCTGAAAAATTTTCTGAATTTGCCGATGCACACCGCCAGAATTCCTCCCGTGGATCCCGCTCCGGCGGCCATCACTGCTGCGCTTGCGATACATGCTGGGCACATATTTCCCCCTCTGAACTTCTAAGTCGGCCGCGCCTCAGTGGGGACGCGGCGCTTCCGCTCGCTGACGCATACGCTCGTGCAAGTGTGCCCAGCCATTCTTTGCGTTTCTGTACTCCTCCAGCACCAGACCAAACGATTGGTGCCGAAACGTAATGATCGTCACGCCGTCCGATTCCTTCAGCCGATATTGAAGATTCGTTATCACCGGATTGGACATAAACAGTGGCCCGCAAATTTCCAGCAGCGTCGGCTTCTTGATCGCCTGCACCGTTCCCCAGTAATGGCCGTTGTTGCCTCCCAGGTCGCGATACCATCTGCCGTCTGGCCATGCTTCCAGCTTCATCGGCATTGGCCTGTCTGCTTGAGTCTCGTTGTACGGTCCAAGCTGATCCAGCAGCGCGGCAAACGTCACCTCGATCGACACGCGCACTTCAATCTCCTCCACTATATGGATCGTTGTCGCTTCCAGCGATAGTGCGGGTGAACTCACGATTTCCTCCTCGTTTGAAATTCCACAAGACTATTGTTTCTGTGCATTGTTGGCCTCGGCCCGTTCCTTGATTCGCAGCAGCTGGTGTTTCCACAGCCGCTCGAACGTGCTCGTCCATTCGTGCAACGGCCGGATCGCCATAGCATTCACCTTGTAAAGTTTCTGCCGACCCTCTCTTCGGACCTCCACTAGGCCAACACCTTTCAAAACTTTCAGGTGCTTCGAAACCGACGGCTGCTCCATCTCCATTGCGTCCACAATCTCGGTGACGGACCTCTCCCGCATCGCTAGATAGTTCAGGATGTCCCGGCGCCGCGGTTCCGCCACAGCGTTAAACGCGTCCGAGGTTGTCGCCGCCCTTGCCATGCTCTCAATATATTCCCATATAGGAATATGTCAATCTTTTTTTTAACAATCTTTCAGCTACCCTGTTTGCGCGAGGTGCTCCGTAGCCGAGTCCGACGGGGAATGGCGCATGAAATGACTCTCAAGGAGGCCAGCATCGCAATCCCGTGCAGCGTCTGTGGGCGGTTCATCATCTCCTGGGCGTAGCCCAGGCCGTGCTTATAGAAGAAGTCGAGTTGGTCCCACGCTCCCCTCTCGTCGGCTGAGAGGCCGGATGGCGGTGGTTCGCCGAATTGGAGAGCCTTCGCAACGTCGGCTGGGACAGTGGCCGGCATGTCGGTGTGCATGCCGATCAATTCCGGAGGCGCCTGCAGAGCCATCTGTTCTGTAACAGACGATACTTTCGTATCAGTCGGGTCACGGTGTGGAGTTCACACAGACGAATACCGAAGTACAATGGACACTCTCCCATGGTGTCGCATATCGTCATGCCGTAGACCGAGGTAAGCGCGTTCCACCGGACTGAGCGCCACTCGCCTGGATTTCTTTTATGGCAAGAACCTACACTGCTCCAAGCATTGATGAATATCTACGCAAGCGGCTGATGCCGGTGGAAGGTACGATTCCGCATGTGCAAGGAATCGAGATGTATGGCAACTCCATTCCCGCCGAAACGGTCGGAGGCGACCTTTTTGAGTACATAAACTTTCAGCAGCGTTACGACATCGACGCCCGCATTCAGCGGTCCCTGAGGCGATCGAAACAATATTTAGAGCCGCTCCCGGCAGACGCGATGCCGCGTAATTCGGTGGACGATCATGTCAAATGGCTGAAATCAAGGCCGGGCTACAAGCCGGGAATGGAATCCGCGTACAGAGAGGCACGAAGCTCGGAACAGGTGCGGGTCGCCGAGGAGCTACGCGATTTGTATAACACCGCGGGAGTCCTGTTGGTGGACGCCCAGGGACACGGAATCATTGCAGCGAAAATCGCATCGACGGTCCACGACACGTTTCATGCCCTCATGCTCTCCGAACTTGATCTTCGAGGGAAAACGACTGCCGAGTTATTCGAGAGGATGAACCTGAGGTTGGCGCAATCAGTCTCCGCACGAAATGCTCTCGGCAGAAGCGAGAAAGAGAGCGCCCAGGAGATAGCTACCATGCTTTACGGCGAAGTGCACCCTTATGGCTACTTTCGATTCGTCAACTTCGGACATGTACCCCCATTGGTCTTCTCCGCCGAGTTTCGCAAGTTCATGGAGATTGATAAAAGCCGCATGGTGCAGTTCCTACCGCTTGGCTTGCAGATCCCCGAAGATCATCCCGATCGTAACAGGTATCTTTCATTGGACGTCCGAGAGAGGAGGGTGAACTCCTCCGATGTGGCCGAGCTCACGCTGTTGAGTCCGGGGGACATTTTCTTCCTTTATACCGACGGGGTCTACGACGGCAGCGACAAAGAAGAACGGCAGCAACTTGAAGAGGTGATGCGTGAGCGCTATCGCCAACCGGCAAAGGAAATCTGCAACGCTCTGCTGGAATATGCGGTGAAAAAAGACGACCGTCTCCGCCAGATTGGCGAACCGGACCGTATTGACGATAAGACCGTGTTCATCATTAAGCGGAGCTGAAGAATGCCGTGAATCGTTTCGCAGAGTGGCAGGCGTTCACCTCCCTGGTTGCAGTGAGCGGCCGCAAAATGCGAATGAAAGGTGAATAAGGAAGGAGAAAGTGATTCGTCAAGTTTCATCGCAACTTGCTGATTTCCTTGACCCAGCGCCAATTCCGGCAAGCTCTGATTAAGTTCATTTATTAGCTGTTAACCGCGGCTCGGCGTAGGAAATTTCAATATAGAGAGTCTGCTCTGTTTGTAAACGGCGAAATTGTGCATGTTGATGGCGGAGCGCACGCGGGCCAGTGGTAGGTACAACATAACTGAGGCAGCGACAGATGTGGCCGAACAATCGCATTCTCGAACTGTTTGGTATCCAGCTACCAATTATCCAGGCACCTATGGCTGGATCCGTTTTCTCTGAAATGGTTGTGGCTGTTTCGGAAGCTGGAGGCCTAGGCTCGCTTCCTTGTGCCTTGTTGAGCCTCGAACAGATGCGCAGCGAACTGGAAGCAATACGTCGCCAGACCAGCCGCCCAATCCATGTGAATTTCTTTTGTCACACCCCGCCGCGAGTCGACGCAAATCGGGAAAGACTCTGGAGACAACGCTTGCAGCGCTACTATGTGGAGTTGGGGCTCGATCAGAACATGCCCGTTCCGAGTGCCAACCGGGCGCCTTTCGACGACAAGAAATGCGACCTCGTCGTCGAATTCCATCCAGAGGTCGTCAGTTTTCATTTTGGTCTTCCGGAAGAAAAACTCGTTCAACGGGTTCGCAATACAGGGGCGAAGATCGTTTCCTCAGCCACTTCGGTCGATGAAGCGCGCTGGCTGGAAGACCGAGGATGTGACGCTATCGTCGCCCAGGGCTATGAAGCTGGTGGGCACCGAGGCATTTTTCTCGTCGAGGATGTTTCGACGCAGGCCGGTACGATGGCACTCGTCCCGCAGGTTGTCGATGCTGTGATAGTGCCGGTCATCGCCGCTGGCGGTATCGCCGACGCGCGTGGCGTTGTTGCGGCTTTTGCTCTTGGAGCAGCGGCGGTGCAAATAGGAACGGCCTACTTGCTGTGCCCCGAAGCGAAGGTCAGCCCTTGGTATCGTGAGGCCCTGAAGAACACCACGGACACTCAGACCACGCTGACGAACATTTTCACCGGCCGTCCCGCCCGAGGAATCATAAATCGGGCTGTTAAAGAGCTAGGACCAATCTCCGAGAATGTCCCGGATTTTCCGCTCGCTGCCACAGCTTGGGGACCGCTTCGCTCAAAAGCCGAAGCGGCAGGATCGAGCGACTTCACCCCACTGTGGTCCGGTCAAGCAGCGCGCCTTGCTCGGGAGCTTCCCGCAGCAGAGCTGACCAAGCGACTAGCGACAGAAACACTCGACAAGCTGAGATCGTTGTAGAAGGCCATCTCTGGCCAAACGTTCCCCACCAGAACAATTGGCAACGCAAAGGTCTTGGGCACGTCAACTCAATAGAAAGAAGAGCCGCTAAACCAAAGCGAGAAAAACCGGATGCAATAAGAGCCCATTGTTCCTTTCAGTGCCGAAGAATGGCGTTCACTGCTTGGAGTAAGCAAAGTTCAGCATTTTTTTCCCAACCGACAGTCCAACCCACAAAATGCGATGTCTTATATGATTTGCGCTGCGTTTGGCAGTCCCCCGCGTGTCTTGTAAAACCTATTCACGCAGCGCTGTCACGGCAGCTGTCACCAGAGATCACTACGAACTTTAGCCTAGGCCGCCTGCTTGGCAGGCAGGAGGTCATCCTTTGTGTTGTTCTTTCTTCAAAATCAGAAAGATCTTCGACACCTGGTCCGCCGTGTAGCCAGAGGGCCTCGGCCACTTGCTTGTTTTGCGGCTATACCACTCCTTTAGGACGACGATGTGCGGACATAACAGGCGTAGACGTTCGGCAAGGGAAGAGAGAGGCTCTTTCCGGCTCGTCAAAACGAGCGGTAACCGTCGATCAGACAAGGCTTGCTCAAGGTCTTTAGCAATCAGATCGTTTCTCTCGTTGTCCTTGACCAACCCTTCGTAAATGCCGTGAATTGTGGTTTCGCTCTCAGCTCAGAGCGATTCCAAACAAACTCGGTCGGTCGCGGAATGACTTTGTGTTCGAAGGCGAAGACTGCGCTGCCTTCCTTGGACTGAAATGAAAGCGGATTGGTCCGCATTGCATGCAAATGATGGGATGGTGTCTGTCCTTCCGCACCGGAGCGGTGCCGGTGGCATGTCGCTCGGATTCAAACAAGCGGGATTCGATACCCGACTAACCCAGCGCCTGTGGCGTGACCGAGTAGCATGTTATGCGATTTGCTTGCTTTGAGACGCTGGGGTAGACTCCATGCCCGCTGATGGATACTTCCTCTATTGTTAACCGAACCATTTCCCACTACAACGTCCTGGAAAAATTGGGCGGCGGCGGAATGGGAGTGGTCTACAAAGCTAAGGACACGCGGCTCGGCCGTAGTGTTGCGCTGAAATTTCTTCCCGAGGACATCTCCCAAGACTCTCAAGCCATCGAGCGATTCCGTCGCGAAGCGCGTGCTGCATCCTCGCTCAATCATCCCAACATCTGCACCATTTACGATATTGGAGAGTTCGAAGGCCGTCCGTTCATCGCCATGGAGCTGCTCGAGGGCCAGACTCTCAAGCATCGCATTAGCGGGAAGCCCATCGAAATATCCGAACTCTTGGATGTCGGCGTTCAGATTGCCGACGGCCTCGAAGCTGCCCACGCAAAGGGCATCGTGCACAGGGACATCAAGCCCGCGAATATTTTCCTCGTTAATCGCGGGCCGGCGAAAATACTGGACTTTGGATTGGCAAAGCTAGCAAACCAGCGGCAGCTCGCGGCGGAGACCCTGAACGAGGCGTCGCTGCGCACACAGACACGCATTGCAGACGACGTGCTGCTCACGAGTCCAGGCAGCTCAATAGGTACGGTGGTATACATGTCGCCTGAGCAGGCCCGTGGCGAAGAGTTGGACCTGCGTTCGGATTTGTTTTCGCTTGGCGTCGTGCTGTATGAGATGTCGACGGGTATGGTTCCATTTTCCGGCTCGACCGTTGCATTGATTTTCGACGGCATCCTGCATTCCGAGGCACCTCCGGCGACGAAGTTGAATTCGCGATTGCCCCTGGCCCTGGAAAATATTTTCAGCAAGGCGCTGGAGAAGGATGCCGACTTGCGTTACCAGACCGCCGCCGAACTTCGCGCCGACCTGAAGCGCCTCAAGCGAGACATTGATTCGAACCGCCGCTCCGGGGCCGAAAAAAGCGCGGCGTCGAATGCGCCTCCGACTGCCTCCGTGCCGTCGAAGAAGTCTGTTGCTGTGCTCTACTTCGAAAATCAGAGCGGTGTCAAAGAAGACGAATACCTGCGCGACGGCATCACCGAGGACATTATTACCGAGCTCTCCAAAATCCGGGGACTGAACACCTTTTCCAGGCCTACCGTTCTGGCCTTCCGAGACAAGCCGGTGACCCCAGCGCAGATTGGCCAGCAGCTCGGCGCAGCCTATGTCTTAACCGGAACAGTGCGCCGCGCTGGAGCACGCATACGCATCAGTGCCCAGCTCGTGGACACGCACACCGATTTTTCGCTCTGGTCGGAACGCTTCGACCGGGAGATGAAGGACGTTTTCGAAGTACAAGACGAAATGGCTCGCAAGATTGCCGAAGCCCTTCGCGTGACTCTTTCCCCGCAAGAACTGGAGGCCCTGGCCGATAAGCCCACCGAAAACCTGCAAGCCTACGACCTGTACCTGCGCGGCAAGCGCTACGCTCGGCGCTTGACCCGTCAGGACATTGAGTTTGCCCTACAGATGTTCGAAAACGCGGTAACGCTTGACCCTAGCTTCGCGCTGGCCTACGCCGCCTGCGCCAACGCCTGCGCGATGTACTACTCTTTCTTCAGCCGCGATGAGGTGTGGGTCGAACGCGCGCGGGAGGCTTCGGGCAAGGCCGTCGCGCTGCGCTGGGACTTGCCCGAAACCCATGTCAGCCAGGCCTGGGTTCTCTACGCAGCTGGACTGTATGACGAAGCCGTGCGCATGGTTAAAAAGGCTATCGAACGCAAACGTGACTGCGATGGCGCGTATTACCTGCTCTGCCGCGCCCTTTTTGCCCCGGGACGCTACCAAGAAGTTGTGGACATTGCAGAAGCTGCCATCGAAGCGAGCGGCGAAGACTACAACGTTTACGTACCAATCATTAATACTCTCGGTTCTATGAGCAAGGAAGAGGCCAGGCGCAGCATGACTCACAGAATGATTGTCGCGCTCGAGAACCAATTGAAACACGTACCCGAGGATGCGAGGGCGCGTGTCCTGCTGGGCGCCTACTACGCCGCGTTGGGACGGCGGGAAGACGCCTTGCGCGAGCTCAACCTGGCCGTTACCTTGCGCGCCAACGAAGCCTCGATTCTCTACAACGCGGCGTGCGTGTACTGCCTCCTGAAAAATAAACCGGAAGCTTTGGATGCCTTGCGCAAAGCCTGGGAAGCGGGTTCCAAGGATTCCGTCTGGGCGCGGCGCGACCCCGACCTAAGCCTTCTTCATGGCGACCCGGAGTTCGAGCGCATGTACCCAGAGAAGCACACCTCACCTCCTTCTTCCTTCTCCCAATAGTTCGAGTGGACCGTTCAGAGAAGATGTCGCACAGCTGCTCGAACAGCATGTCCCATCAGGTATTTGGATTAAATGCCCGATAAACCTCGCGTACTGGCCAAGTGAAATCAGCGCAAAACAATGCCAGAACGGTCCGGGCGTACTGGCGGACAAATCATGGCAAGAAAAGTCATTTGAAATTATCAATTAAGGATTTGCGAACTGGTTTGTGGGCCGCTCTGGCATACGCCTTGTTCCGTTACTGGCCCGCTCCGTCAGAAGCAAAGCCAGGAGCAGTCTCCACAGACGCAAGCCCGGAACCCGCCGCGTAAAGTCCGGGGCGAGTATTCGCAGTTCTGAAATTTGAGCGAGACTCACATGCGCGAGAGGGTTCAAACAGGGAGTGTAGCCGAATTGTCCTAAAAGTGGCGCAAAACGGACAAAACATCGTCGCTATCTTACGGATGGCAAAGGGATTTAGTTGAATTTGCGATCAGATAGCGAATCGGCGATTCAAGACCGCCGGTTTCAGCCATTCACCCGCTTCTTCGTTTCTAATTATAAGCAACAGCAGCACTTATTGAGGTGATTGGCGACGCTGCCCCATTTTGGCGCATGGTTCACTAAATCATTACCAAAATTCTCCAGTCTCGCCACGGCATTCCACACCCGTCCAATTTTATTTTAACTTGCATTTCGCAAGTGATATGTCAGACTTACTCTGCTTAGCCAAGTGGGGGGGCTTAACTGCCATGGATTTTGAAAATTGCCCCAGCAGGCATGCTGCCGTGTTCTTAAACATTGTCTCCGAGACAAAAATCGAGCTTCGAGATGACTACAACATGGAAAATTACGAGGAACGGTCGGTCACCGAAATATTGATTGCAGTCTAGATACACCGCTGATTCGCAGAAGTATTTGTGATTGCGCGGGTGGTTTGCCCTCGGAGAAATCCTCAAGGAGTAGAGCGATGTTGGAAAAAAGCAAAGCATTCAGCGGCTTTTCGGTAAATGATACCCAAAAAGCGAAGGAGTTTTATAGCCGAACGCTAGGGTTGGAGATTTCCGAATCGAATGGCCTGTTGAAACTGCACCTTGCAGGCGGCACCATGGTTCTCATTTATCCCAAGCCCAGCCATCTTCCGGCGAATTTCACGATCCTCAATTTTCCGGTGGATAGTGTGGACCAAACAGTGGACGAGCTCACGAAGCGTGGCGTCCACTTTGAGATTTATAGCGAGCCTAGTCTCAAAACCGACGAAAGAGGAATTTTCCGCGGCGGCGGGCCCGTCATAGCGTGGTTCAAAGACCCCGCAGGCAACATTTTATCCGTTCTTGAGCAGGAGTGAAGGAAAAACATCGAGGACACAGAGTTCCAGCCGGTTCCAACTGCAGAAAAAGGAGACAACGATGTCACAAGCGACACACGAGCAAGGGCAACTTCAATTACAGATCTACGACTTGCGGCGCGAAGCCAAGCTGCGACAGGCACGTGATTGGTTCTTCCAGAACTACCAGGTGGAGACCTTCGACGACGCCATGCGTCTTGCGCCACCGGGAACGGAAAACGGAGCGCTGGCGATGATGGTGTTCAGCTACTGGGAACAGGCCTGCGCGTTCCTCAACCACGGCCTTTTGCACGAAGACCTGTTTTTTGAAACCAGCGGCGAGTTTTTCGGTGTCTGGGAACTCGTGAAGGGCATTGTGCCTCAAGGCCGCGAGCGCTTTGCGAACCAGCAATTCCTCGCAAATCTGGAAAAAGCCGCGCAGCGCTATGAATCGTGGATCGAAAGCCGCTCACCCGGTCATACTGCGGCCATGCGGCAATTCATGAAGCAGATGCGCGATCAACGTGGAAAAGCAGCAAAAGCCTGAACCGAAGCTGAAGTGTGCGCAGAGGCGAGTTCTACCCCCGGGGCGAGCAAGAGCGGACAGGCGCGACTGTCTATACAAACTCGATGCAGACCCCGGAAGTATCGCGGCAGATTCACAAGCGCCACTCTGGACACAGGAAGTTCCTCGAGAAGGAAAGCAAAACATGGCGATACCCATGTGCGCATCAACGAGCGAGATCAGCGTCGAGATCTCTCCTGCGGTCTGGGATACATTGGGAACAATCCTGGCATCGTGAAGCATCCCGAAGATTAGATCGTGGAATCCAGGGGCATAGGCGCGCTCATACATCACGAAGTCCTGACCCGACGCTTCGCTTAGGTGCACTCTTTTCCTTTTTGCCAGTTTATGGGACGCCGGTACCACGAGTACGAACGG
>WNFR01002657.1_pt1 | contig 18546 bp, 20 predicted proteins | sample 5400221 | NCBI WGS metagenome assembly WNFR01 (sample SAMN13153357, study PRJNA577476) | soil metagenome | isolation source: 40 cm soil under Madrone tree | place: USA:California | collected 2016-06-14 | reverse complement strand
GGAGAGCCTTTCGCCGGAGGGAATAGACGCGGAGGTGATCGACCTGCGCTCGCTGTACCCCTACGACTGGGAGCGCATCGCGCAGTCCGTGCGACGCACCGGCCGCGTGCTGTACGTCAACGAGGACACCGAGATCACCAACTTCGGCGAGCACCTCATCCGGCGCACCGTGGAGGAGCTCTTCTACGAGCTGGTGGCACCGCCCAGGCTGCTGGCCGGCGCGCACCTGCCCGGCATCGGGCTGGCCGACAGCCTCGAGATGGCATCGGTGCCGCAGCTTCCTTCGATCACCGACAGCATCCGCTCACTCGCAAAGGTGGAGCCATGACGCTGCTGTTCGCGCTCCTGCTCGCCCAGGCCGCGCAGCACCCCTGCCTGGACGATGCGAAGAAGCTCTGCCCCGGCGTGGAGCCCGGGCAGGGGCGCGTCGCCGCATGTCTTAAAGAGAACAAGGCGCAGCTCTCGCAGGCGTGCAAGTCGCGGATCGCGGAGTTCCGGGACGGCGCGCAGGCCTGCGAGGCGGACGCGCAGAAGCTCTGTCCCGGGATGAAGGCCGGCCCCGAGCGCCGCCAGTGCATGCAGGAGCACAAGGACCAGGTCTCGCCCGAGTGCCGCGAGATCTTCAGTCGGGTGGCCGAGCCCCACGGAGCGTTGGGGGAGGCGATGCGCGCATGTCGCGCCGACGCAAAGGCGTTCTGCAAGGACGTGAAGCCCGGGGAAGGGCGGATCGCGGAATGCCTGAAGCAGCACAAGGCTGAGCTGTCGCCCGGCTGCGCTGCGCGGCTCCCCTGATCCCCCAGAACGCATCTCATCACTCGTGCTCGCGAGTCACCGCGCTCAGGCTTGGTCGCTAAGCCGCCTCCGGCGGCCGCGACTCTAGGACTTGCGGCCGGGCACCGCGCAGGCGCGCATCCCCAGCGCCGCCGAGACGCGGTGGCGGTTCCGGGCAAACCTGTCGTAGGCCCAGTTCGCCACCCGGCGGATTCCCGGCGCGCGCAGCACCGCGCCCGCCGCCGCCCATCCCGGCAGCTCGCCCAGGATGCGGGCCACCGCCTCGGCTCGCACCAGCTTGCGCGCGCCGTCCAGCACGATCACCGTGTGCCCGGTCTCCTCGCGCGAAACGCCGGGCGGCAGGTCTGGGACGTCGTTTCCGATGAGCTCGAAAACGCCCCTGCGATCGCGCTCCTTCAACCAGGCCACCGAAGCCTGGCACACGCCGCAGTCCGCGTCGTACACTACGACCATGCGGGAAGAATAAGGGGGCCGGAGCGTCAGTGCACCCGCTCATCGCTGCAGTGCTCGCCCTCGGCCCCCACGCAGCGGAAGCGCTCGCGCATGCGCATGACGCGCCGGCCGCCTGGGTCTCGATGCCGGCGCTCTCCATGCGCGCCACCGCGGCCGCAGCGCCCCCCAAGCGGGTGTACGGCTATCTCCCGTATTGGGAGAACATCGACCTGGCCGCGTTCCGCTGGGACCTGGTCAGCGACGTGGTGGCCTTCTCGGCGGAGATTGCTGCTGACGGCAGCGTGTCCAATCCACACGCTCTGCCAGGTGCCGCGCTCCTCTCCGCGGCGCACGCGCACGGCGCGCGCGTGCACATCTGCGCCACGCTGTACAACTCGGCGGGTGGCACCGAGGTATCGGCGTTCCTCGCCAATCCGGTGGCGCGCGCGACCGCGCTGCTCCAGCTGGTTCTCCTGGCTCCCGACGGGCTGAATCTCGACTTCGAGTTCGTGCCCGCCACCTCGCGGGACGCGTTCACGGCGTTCGTCCAGCAGCTCCGGGCGGCGCTCCCGCCCTCCATCGAGCTCACGCTCGCGATGCCCGCCACGACCGGGTATTCCGGCTACGACGTCCCGGCGCTCGCCGCCGCGACGGATCGGTTGCTGCTGATGGAATACAACTGGCACTGGAGCACGGGCCCGAGCGCCGGCGCCGTCGCGCCGCTGGCCAGCGTCCAGGACGCGGTCGACGGCTACCTGGCGCGAGCGCCTGCCGCGTCGATCGCCATGGGCGTGCCGTACTACGGCTACGAATGGCCGACGTCGTCCGCCACCGCCGGCGCGGCGACCACGGGCGCAGGCAGCGCCGTCTTGTTCGAGGCGACTTTCGCGAAGTTCTCCGTTTACGGCCGGATCTGGGACGCGGCCGCGCAATCGCCCTGGTACGGGTTCGCGGTGGGCGGGCAGACGCGCCAGGGCTGGGTCGAGGACGGCGAGTCGCTCGCGCTCAAGTACCGGTTCGCCCGATCGCGGGACCTCGCCGGCGTGATGATCTGGGCGCTCGGCTACGACGGCACGCGAAGCGAGGCGTGGACCGCGCTCGAGTCCTCGTTCCTCTCCGGTTCCGGGAACGGTCCGCCGCCCACGGTTCCGGCGCAAGGCTGCTCGCAGGCAGGCGCCGCGCCCGGATGGCTCTTGGTCCTGGCGCTCCTCGGCCGGCGCCGGTCCGGACCCTACCCCGGCGTGCATGCTAGAAAGTCGTCATGGTTCCGGACAAGTACCGCCTGGCGGCGGTAGGGCGTTTCCTCCTCGAGCAATTCGAGCTGCGGCGCCCTGGCTTCCGGCAGTGGTCGCCGCAGGTCGAGGCTGCGCTCAGGCAGGATGCCGAGGGCGAGCTGCAGCTGATGGAGAAGCAGCTGCGCGAGCTGGGGGTCGATGACGCGGGCTACTGGCAGCGCGTGCGGCGCGCCCTGGACGAGATCCTGCTGCCCCGGTACGCCGCGCTCGCGACCGGAGAGATCGAGCTGGCGAAGCGGGACTACGGCATCTGGCGCGGAGGCGATCTGGTGGCCCGCGCCACCTTCGCCCTGGCCGGGTTCATCCTCGGCATCATCTGCGTCGAGGTTCCGTACATCCCCATCCAGGCAAAGTGGTTCCCGGCTCTGCTCCTGGTCCTGGGGCCGCTGTTTCCCGACGCGGTGATGTGGCTGCACCGGCGGCGCTGGCGGAGGAGGCTCGAGGCGCTGGTCGCGGACCTGCACCACGCCAGCGAGACCCTCGACACCTACCGGCCCCTGTCCGAGCTGACCCGCGCGCTGGGCATGCCTTCCGAAGTCTCCGAGCTTTCCGAGGCGCCGCGCGCGGCGCGAGAGAGGGGCTGAGTGGCCTTCGACCTGAACGTTCCCCGCGTGAGCATGCCCCAAGGCCGGAGGATGCGCTTCCTCTGGATCGCGGGCGCGTCGCTGATCGTCCTGCTCTTCGGCTACAACTCCTGCACCACCTACGTGAAGCCGGGCGAGGCGGGCGTCAAGCAGATCAACTTCGGCATCGGGAAGGGCATCGAGCCGTACGTGTATGGCACCGGCCTCCACTACGTCGGCGTGGGGGAGACGATGCACCGGTTCCCCGTGCGCCTTCAAGTCCTCGAGCTGAGCAACTCGCGCAGCGAGGAGGACCTGGAAGGGCACCGCATCGCCCCGGGCGTGAACATCCAGACCAGCGAAGGCTACGCGGTACAGCTGGACCTGACGGTCCTCTACCGGATCGCGGACCCGCTCAAGGTCATGGAGACCATCGGGCCCGGCCGCCTCTTCGAGGACAGCGCCGTGATCCCGCGTGCCCAGCAGGACTTGCGACGCGCGCTCGGCGAGCTGGACGCGGAGGACTTCTACCGCGGCGACAAGCGCGTGCAGAAGGCGCGCGCGGCGCAGCAGGCGCTGGAGGCGGAGCTGAAGGACAAGGGGATCGAGGTCGTCCAGGTCCTGATCCGGCGCTACACCTACGATCAGCGCTACCAGCAGGCCATCGAGCAGCGGAAGATCCAGGACCAGACCGTCTACAAGAACGAGGCGGAAGCAAAGTCGGCGTCGGCGGCGGCGGCGAAGAACAAGATCGTGGCCGAGGGCGCTGCCGCGGTGCAGGTCGAGCTTGCGCGCGGCGAGGCCGAGGTGAAGAAGCTGGAAGCGGACGCGGCCCTCTACCGGCGCAAGAAGGCGGCGGACGGAGATCTGTTGGTCAAGCTGGCCGAAGCGCAGGGCACCGAGCTGGAGAACCAGGCCCTGCGCGGTGCGGGAAGCGAGAACATGGTGGGTCTGCGCATGGCGGAGGCGCTGCGGGGAACGCGCGTCATCGTACTCCCGACCGACGGCGAAGGCGGGATGAATCCGCTCGATCTGAAGACGCTGCTCAAGCGCTTCGATGTGAAGGAGTGACCATGCGCAAGCTCGCGTTGCTGTTGCTCATCACGGCGGGATGCACCTTCCACAGCACCGACTCCACCGAGGTGGGCGTGCTCACCCGGAAGATCGCGCTCTTCGGCAAGGCCGGCGTGCAGCAGGAGACGTATCCCCCCGGCGCCACATACACCTTTCCGGCCTTCGTCACCGACTGGAACGTCTACAACGTCGCGCTGCAAAACCTGGAGATGGTCCGCACCGTCCAGAAGGCCCGTCGCGCCGCGAACGACGACGTGGAGTTCAAGACCCACGACGGCAACGACATCGCGGTGGACGTCACGGTGGCCTGGCGCATCGACACGGCGAAGACCCCCTGGATCCTCGACCATGTGGGCGGATCCACCGCGGAGGTGAAGGAGAACCTGGTGCGCCCCGCCTGCCGCAGCATCGTGCGGGACGTGCTGAACACCATGACCAGCGAGGAGTTCTACGTCTCCGAGAAGCGCTTCCTCAAAGCGGAGGAGGCCCGTGAAAAGCTCGCCAAGGTGCTGGCCCTGGAAGGCGTGATCGTCGAGCGCGTGATCCTGGGCGAGCACCACTTCCATCCCGACTACGAGAAGGTGATCCACGACAAGAAGCTGGCGGAGCAGACCGCGGAGCGGATGGTGAGCGAGGGACACGCCGCGCAGCAGGAGGCGCTGCGCAATCTGGAGACCGCCAAGGGACAGGTCGCCCAGAAGATCGCCGGCGCCAAAGGCTCTCTGGACCAGGTGAAGCTGCACGCCGACGCCGATTTCTTCGCGTCCCAGCGAGAGGCCGAGGCCATCCTGGCCGAGAAGAAGGCGCGCGCCAAGGGCGTGGAGAAGACGAACCAGGCGATGAGCGGGGCGGGCGGACGCGCGATGGTCAAGCTGGGCGTCGCGGAGGCCTTGATGGGCAAGCAGATCCTCTTCCTCCCCTCGGGTGGCAAGGCGGGCGGCTTGCAGACCCTGAACCTCAACGACCTGCTGGCGCGGTTCGCGTACGCCGAAACGTCCTCCAAGCCCACGGTGAAGGTGCAAGACGATTCGAAGTGAACTCGCTCAAGCTCACCCTCGAGTACGACGGCACGGACTTCGTCGGGTGGCAGGTGCAGCCCAATGGACGCAGCGTGCAGGAGGAGCTGGAGAAGGGGATCGCACGGCTCTGCGGCGCTCCAGTGCGCGTGACGGGCGCGGGCAGAACGGACGCGGGCGTCCACGCCCGGGGGCAGGTGGCCTCTCTCCAGGTCGAGCGCGAGCTGCCGCTCAAGGCGTGGACGGCAGGGCTGAACGCGCTCCTTCCCGAGGACCTGGCGTGCGTTCGGGCGGAGGTGGCGCCGGAAGGGTTCGACGCCCGCCGCTGGGCGCGCGGCAAGCGGTATACGTACACAATCCTGGAAACTCCGGTGCGCGCTCCGCTGTTGCGCGGGCGGGCCTGGGAGATCCGGCGGCCCCTCGACCTGGATGCGATGCGCCGCGCCGCTCCCGCGCTGCTCGGGACGCATGACTTCTCCGCGGTCCGGGCCGCGGACTGTCCCGCGCCCACCGCGGTACGGGAGATCCGGGCCCTGCAGGTCCGGCAGAGCGGCGCCCGCATCGACCTGGTGGTCGAGGCGAGCGCGTTCCTCAAGCACATGGTGCGCAACATCGTCGGCACGCTGGTCGAGGTCGGTCACGGCCGCCGCGACCCCGGCTCGCTGGCCGCGCTGCTCGAAGGACGCGATCGGACCCAGGCCGGCCCGACGGCCCCGCCGCAGGGCCTGGTCCTCGACGAGGTGTTCTACCTGCCCGGAAACCGCAACCCGCATCCGCAGGGAGGGGAATGAACAGGGCGCTTTGGGCGGTGGCGATCGGCGTCCTCGGCGTCGCGCTGGCGGCGGCCCTGTCCCGCCTGGCGAACGCTCCCGGCGCCCTGTTCGCGCTGCTGCTGATCTCGTGCGTCGGCCTGGTGGCCGGCCTGGTGGCGCTGGTCGTGGACGTCCCGCCGGGCACCGGAGCGGCGGGAGGCCTGGTGGCCGCGCTGCTGGTCGCCGCGATCCTTGCGCTGACGATCGCCGTGGCGCCGCTGGCGCCCGGCGCGACCCGTCCGGGACTTGGCGATCTGCTCTGGACTCCGCTGCTCGCGCTGGTTGCCGTGCTCGGGCTCTGCGCGCTGTCGGGCTGGTGCGGCGTCCGAGCGGGCCTGTTCCTCGCGCGCCGGCGCAAGGGGTGAGCGCGCTGCTCAGTCCTTTCGCACCGGCTCCGGTCCGCTGTCCTGACCGATGCGGAATCCGCGCTCGCCGAGCTGCAGCAGGAAACCCTGCGCGTCCTCGCGCAAGTGATCGCTGAGCGAGAGCTGCGCGTCGCGAGTCAGGCGCGCGCGTTCGCCGCGGACGCGCGCGTAGAGCGCATCGTCGGCGCCCGCCGCCAGCGTCGCGGGATCGACCTCGACCCACTCGTCCGAGGCGAGCTGCGCCCTCAGCGACGTGCCCGCAAGCTCGACGCGCCGGACCCAGAGCGCCGCATCCTCCACCTCCAGGTACGCCCAGTCCTTCCCGATGCGCGTCGCCCAGCGCCCGTCGGCGGCACGATGCACGCCCTGGTGCAGCACGGCGACGGTGCGGGCATGCTCGACGAGCCCCCCGCGGTGCCAGAAGCGGCCTTCCTTGTCGAGGCGGAGACCGCTCTGCTCGCGGAGCTGTCGCAGGGTGGCCGGGTCCACCTTCCAAGTCTACTTCATCGATCGAGCCGCGGCGTCGCGCGAGCCGGTTCACCCGCGTTCGAGGGCCGTCCTGCCCCGGTAGTAGTCGAGGGCCCCCGGGTGGAACGGGATGGTCGCCGGCCCCCGCAGTGGAGGCGTCTCCGCCAGGCCGTTGCGGGACTCGACCAGGGCCTGCGCCAGGGCGTGCGCGCCCTCTGGCGGATAGCTGTCGAGCACCACCAGCAAGTCGGTGCCGATGACCGCCACCGCGCGCAACGGCACCTTGCCGTTGCCGGCGAACCTGCCGCGGCCCTCGAGCGCCTGGACAGCGTCGGCCGCCGGAAGCAGACCGACCTGGAGCTGACCGCTGCTCAGGAGCTTCACCACCTCCACCGGCGACCTCGCCGCCGCCGGAACCGCCTTGGTGTCGGGCCAGCGCGCCGCGATCGCCGAAGCGATGGCGGTGGCGACGGCCAGCGCGCCCGGGCGCGCCTCGTCCGTCACCACCACGAGGTGCTTCGCCCGGTACGCGTACCACTGCCGGTACGGGGAGTGGCCGGGCAAGAAGGTCGCGGCCGCTCCCAGAAGCGCGAGCGCCGCGAGCTTGCGGTCAGTTCCCATGCTCTTCGCAACTGCTGCGCCCGTTGAAGACGTCGAGCTGGAGGAAGTTCGACACCACATAATTGGGCACGTCCACCAGGTTGCTGATGTGGAGATCGCAAGCGACGCTGCAGAGGAGGTACGCCTGCTCCGCGCTCAGCTTCTGCGGCGCGGGCGATGTCGGCCCGGTCAGCAGGGCGATCATCTTGAGCAGCGCGTCGCGCGACGCCAGGGTCACGTCCTCCGACTCGTTCCTGAGCGGACGCAGGAGGTGGTTGGAGTTCACGTCGATCCACAGCTCCGGCGCCATCACCACCCCGGCAGGCTTCACCGGGATGCCCATGGTGGCGACGAAGTGGTCCGGCGCAAGCTCCTTGAGGACGCCGGCGCGATTGCTCTCGAACCGGGGCCAGTTGCCGAAAGCCGCGGCCTGGCCCTTGCGGACCTCGACCTTCACCGTGACGATCGCGTTCATCTCGATGGCGGTGCCGGAAACCTCGCCGTCCCCCTGCGCCCAGTGCACGTCGCCGACGGAGAGCCCGCAACCGTCGATGAAGCAGGGGAAGAGCAAGGTGGTTCCGTTCACCATCTGCTTCACGTCCGTGTTCCCCCCGTTCTCACGCGGAGGAATGGTCCGGAGGCAGCGGTCCCTGGCGTGTCCATCGGGTCCGCAGAGGCGGGCCGGTACCGCGTCGGCCGGCTCGGGAGGCAGCACGAAGCCCTGCTTCGCTCGAAGCTCCTCCTCGCGGGCGAAGGCGGTCTCGATCTCCGGCAGGCCCAGCTCGACGCCGATGGTGCCGGCGAATCCATGCAGCGGCAGCCGCACCCCCGGTAGATCGCAGGAGGTGGCAAAGCGCGTCTTGCCGTCCTTCTCGCGGGCGCCCAGCTCCCAGCGCACGATGGCAGGATCGGTGAAGACGTCGCGGAGGAAGCCGAAGCCCGGCACCGCTACCGTGTATCCGAAGTTGTCCGGCCCGGGGCCGACGTCGATCATGATCACCGCGAGCACGTCGCCCCGCTTGGCCCCCCTCACATGCAGTGGGCCGGTGAGCGGGTGGATCAGGTTCAGGTTGGCGGCTGCGACCGTCGCCCGCGTGGACTTGCGGTTGAACGGATTGTCGAACGCGTCGCGCGTTTCGAAGATGACGGTGTCGCCAGGGTCGGCCTCCGCAGCATCGGGGATTTCTGGATGCCAGCGGTTGTGACAGGTGCGGAGCGGATCCTCGCCGCATGGAACGGGCACCCCACCCACCCCGCGCGAGACGGGGATGCGGACTGTCTTTGCAAACGACGGCGCGGCCGCTCCGGCGATCAACGCAGCCGCGATCAGGACGCTCTTCATGGGTCCCCCTTTCCGCGCGAGATTGCGCGGCCGGGCGGTGTCGACGCGGGAGTGTTCGGGGAGAAAAAGTTCTTCGCCGTGTCCGCCCCAGGCGAAGCTGAGTGGGCCCATACGCCCCTGCGGCTGCCGTTGTCAACGACCTGCGGAAGGCCAACGTGCTACGCTCTCAGCCGCCCCTTCGACGTCCAAGGAGGGCGAACATGGCAACTGCAGAACGGCGCGGTGCGTTGCCCGCGGCGCTTGCGAAACTCACCATCCGCGGTCTCAGCACCCGGTCAGTCCGCGTTCCGATGCGCCGGCCGCTCGGGACGAGCGGCGGGTCGATCACGCAGGCGCCGCTGGTCCTCATCGAACTGGACACCGACGAAGCTGTGCCGGGTCGGGCCTACCTCTTCGCCTACTCGGAGCTCGGAGCACGCGCGCTCCGGCAGCTCCTGGCCGGCATTTCAGAGATGGTTCGAGGCGACGCCGTCGCGCCCGTGGCGATCGCGAAGAAGCTCCACTCCCGCTTCACGCTGATTGGCCGCGAAGGGCTCCCGACCGTCGCCATGTCCGGACTGGACGTCGCCCTCTGGGACGCCCTGGCCCGCGCGACGGGGCTTCCGTTGGCGCGGTTGCTCGGCGGCGAGCTTCATCCAGTCCCTGCGTACAACAGCAACGCGCTGGGCCTGGATCCGCCCGAGAGGGTCGCGGAGGAGGCGCTGGAGCTCCTGGCCGAGGGTTTTCATGCGGTCAAGCTCCGCCTGGGACGCAAGACGCTGTGGGACGACGTGCTGGCCACCCGCGCGGTCCGTGGCAGGATCCCGGCGGAAGCCCTGCTCATGACGGATTTCAACCAGGCGCTCACGGTCGCGGAGGCGCTCGCCCGCGGACGTGCGCTCGATCGGGAAGGGGTTTACTGGATCGAGGAGCCGGTGCGGCACGACGATTACGCCGGGTCGGCGCGTCTCGCGCGCGAGCTGGAGACGCCGATCCAGATCGGCGAGAATTTCATCGGCCCTCGCGCGATGGCTACGGCCATCGCGGCGGGCGCGGCGGACTACGTCATGCCCGACCTCGCCCGGATCGGCGGGGTGACGGGCTGGCTGAGGGCAGCGGCGCTGGCCGACGCGGCAGGGATCGAGATGTCGTCGCATCTCTATCCCGAGGTGAGCGCGCAGCTGCTCGCCGTCACGCCGTCGGCCCACTTCCTGGAGTACGTCGACTGGGCGGCGCCCATCCTCGCGCGGCCGCTCCAGCTCAGGGACGGCCTGGCGCAGCCCGGCGAGTCTCCCGGTGTCGGCCTCGACTGGAACGAGGATGCGGTCGCCCGTTTCGCTCTCGAATGAGCGGTGTCTCCGAGTCACCAGACGGGGGGCTGAAGGCGCTGCTCCCACTCCGGGGCCTGTGCGCCACCACTACACGATCGGTCACGGTGGGCAGGAGAGCGCCAGCGCCACACCGGGTCGCAGGGAATCGGGGCGCGCCGTCCGGTACATTGGAAGCATGGACACACCAACTTCCGTCGAGGGGTGCACGAGCTGCGGCGCTTTGTATACGCCCGACCCCGGGGATCAGGGTGTCTGCTCGATGTGCCGCAGCCTCCTTCCACCCCAGCCGCCCGCGCGGACCGGCGGGACGAGCGCGCGTCCGATGTCCGGGCAGGGGACTGGCGCCGTCAGCAAGCGAGCAGGCAGGATCTCCATCGGAAGGCGCGCTCTGCGGCGCATCGCCATCGGTGCCGCCGGCGCGTTGCTCGTCGTCGGCCTGGGCGCCTGGTGGATGAGGAGCTCTGGACACACGCCGTCGAGCGTGTGGACCGCCATCCGGCGCCATTCTCCATCCGATGCCTGGAGCGGCATCAAGCGCCACTCGTCGGAAGCATGGGTCGCCATCCGGCGGCACTCGTCGGATGCCTGGATCGCCATCCGGCGCCACACGCCGTTCGACGAGCCGGACGCCAAACCTGGCGCGGTTGCGTCGGCGACCCCGCCGTCGCGCACGGCGGTTCGAGACGCGACCGCAACGCGAGGAACGCACCGGCGCGCTTCTGCCCGCAAGTCGAGCTCTGGGAAGTAGCGACCACCTCAGCGGCCATCCGGGTTTGCCGGGGCACCGCTCAAGACGAACTCGACACACCCGGGTAGCCGCCAGCGCGCGCACGTCGACTGCAGGTCGCGGAGTGCACCGCCCACCCACGCGCAGGGCATCGCGATCGCGATGATCGCAAGGGCATACCACTTGGGCCCGAACTCCGGCCCGCGTCCCCACGTTGCCACGGCGGCCGCGGTGCTCAAGGCGACGCCTATGCCGCCGAACACCAGGGCGTGCAGCATGGGCCGATCGGGAGCGAGCCGGGCGACCAGATAGCTGGTCGCGATGCCGTAGACGATGCGATAGGCCGTCGCAAGCGCGAACGGCGGTAGGCCTCCAGCCATCCGCGCCGCGCAGGCTGTCAAGCGCGTTGTGGTAGGCGTCCTTCGAAAGGATGGGCGTGGCTCTCCTCGTCGCCTTGCTGTCCGCAGTGTTCTACGGGACCGCCGATTTTCTCGGCGGACTTGCCGCGCGCCGCGCGGCGGCCCTGTCCGCCACCGTGGTGTCGCAGGGCATCGGCCTGGTGCTGGTGGCGCTCGCGCTGCCGCTCTTTCCGGCTGAAGCGCCATCCTTCATCGGCGGGCTTTGGGGAGTCGGTGCGGGCGCGACCGGCGGAATGGGGGTAGCGCTGCTCTACTACGGCCTCGCAGTGGGCCGGGTGAGCGTGGTCGCGCCGGTCACGGCTGTCTGCTCGATCACCATTCCGGTGCTGGTCGCGATCGGCCTCGGAGAACGGCCAGGACCTCTGGCTCTGGCGGGCATCGCGGTTGCCGTAGCTTCGGTGGCGCTGATCAGCCGCCATGACGACCCGGCCGGCAAGCCTGAGGGCCACGATCGTTCGCTCGCCATTGCGCTCGCCTCCGGCGTCGCCATCGGCGCGTTCCTCGTCTGCCTCGCGCGCACGGGCAACGCGTCCGGCCTCTGGCCGCTCCTCATCGCCCGGACCGTCTCCACGGTCGCGCTCGCGGCCGCCGCGCGCGTGGCCAAGGTTCCCCTCGTCGTTCCCCGCGCGGTGGTGCCGGTCATCGTCGCCTGCGGAGCGCTCGACATGTTGGCGAACGCGCTCTATCTCGTCGCGGTCCGCGAAGGCCCGCTCGGCCTCGTCGCCACGCTCGCCTCGCTCTATCCCGCCAGCACCGTGCTCCTCGCCAGGGTGGTGCTCGGCGAACGCTTGCGGCCGGTGCAGTCGATCGGCCTCGCCTGCGCCGCGGCCGCGATCGTGATGATCACCAGTCGCTGAGCGGAGCTCAGCGGCACTGGGAGCGAACCTGGTCCTCCGCTTTCCGCGACTTGGACCACCGCTCGTCGCTCGGGTTGAACACCTGCGGCACCAGGAAGTCGTTCGGGTCGATCTGCAAGCGGAAATCCGGCCACTCGCTCTGAGGGAAGCCCATGTTGTACGCCGTGTCGCGCCAGCTGAGCTTGTGGTAGAGCGCGGAGCCTGCCTGCGCGACGTCGGTCAAATGGCCCGGATAGTAGACCTTGGGCTTGAGGTGCTGGATGTACTGGATGATGTCGCGCTGCTGGTTGTTCGCCGCCCCGAGGCTGACGATCGAGCCCAGGAGCACGTCGGGGTGGGGCAGATCGTCCATGATCGAGAACAGGCCCTTGCCGATTTCCGCGGCAAGCGCGATCGCGGGTCCGTTGTTGACCGGGTCATTGTATTGCGCCAGCGAGATCAGGCCGGGCGAGCCGGTGCCAATGCCTTCCTTCACGGGTCCCGCGGAATTGACGAAAGAGAAGGTGAAGTTGCGGCCCTCTCCGCGGACCACGAAGTGATAGAAGATCTCGATGATGCCGGCGCTCCCGCCGAACCCGGTGGTCGTGGTGTTGATTTGTCCCGGCACCCTGAGCGTCGCGTTGGCAGGCGGCGTAAATGGTGTACCCGTCGGGAACATCGCCGGGTAGGTCGTGACACCCGGGCTGCTGGTGACGGCGCCCGCATAGCGTGGATCGCCGAGATTCGAAAACACCGCATGTTGGAAAGACGGATCGACAGGCGCCGTTCCCGAGTGGACGTGCTTGAAGGTCATGATGCAGATGTTCGGGTCGAACTGGCTGATTCTCCGGACCGTCGTCGTGCCGCCGGTCGGATTGGCCAGCGTGCCCGTGTATTCTCCCGGCGGCGAATTTCGCGGCACCGCCCCGATGCAGTTCACCGGATCCCCGTTCGGGATGATCCTGGCCCCGCTGTTGTGCAGGTTGGGGTCGGTGAACATGCGGGTCACATCCTGCTGCATCACGTCGCAGGTTTCCGGCGACGCGTAGATCGTCGCGCCGGTCCACTTCGCGATGTAAGCCGCATTGTCCGCATGGTCACCGTGACCATGCCCCAGGAAGATCGCTTCGGGGCGCACATCGATGAAATCCTGAGGCAGGATCGGCGTGCGGCGCTTGTCCAAGGGCGTCGTCGGCAACTCCGGACGATTGATGTAGCTGTCGAGCAGCAGGACGCGCCCCGCGGCCGAGACGACATACGTGGTGTTCGTCGCCCAGGAGAAGATGACTTTGTCCTTGTCCACCCTCCCTCTCCTGTCCACGTTCTCGATCCCGAAGAATTTCTGCCGGGCCCGGACCAGCGCGGAGTTCGCGGCATCGCCCTGGTCATTGTCATCGTCGTCGTCATGGGCGGCGGCGGGCAAAGAGGAAACGCAGAGGATACCCGCCACAATCGCGGACAGCGTTCGCATGCGGTTCATGAGATCTCCTGTTTTTTGGTCAACTTGCCGCTGGGTACACTTCCCCCTTTCCTGCGGCCCCTGACCATTGGCCTTGCGTCCTACCGCGACTGTCCGCGCCCGGTGGCGGTGAGGCGACTACTTCTTCTGCGGCTGCCGGGGCTTCGGTTGCCAGAGCGCGATCGCGGCGCCGGTCGGATCGACGATCACGCTCATGAAGCCGAAATCGCCGACCTCGGTCTTGTCCATCATGACCTTCGCGCCCAGTTCCTTCGCCTTGCGCGTGGACGCAGCCACGTCGTCCACGCCCACATAAGCCTGCCAGCGTGGGGGCGAGCCGGGAGGCTGGGCCGTCATCATCCCGCCGCCGGTTCCTTCGCCGACTTCGATCATGGTGTAGCTGTCACCTCCCGGCATGGGCATGTCCTTCAGTTTCCAGCCGAACAGCTTCGAGTAGAAGCTCTTGGCCTTCGCGAGGTCGTTGGTGTGCAGCTCGACGTGAACGAAGGGATTGGCCATGAGTGCCTCCTTTGCGCGGGGGGGAGCCTGCGCCACGCTTTGCGGGCAGTCAATGCAACTTCATGTGACGGCATGGGGACGGCTTGCCCACGGCTGGCCGCGCGCGTGGCAACGTGCTTTGTTCACTCACGCTCATGTCCGCCGGCGCCAGGCGCCAGGACCGCGAACCCACGCTCGCTCGAACTGGAGGATGAACATGAACAACTTGCCGCTCATCGCAGTGGTCCTCGTGTTCACGGTCTTTCCCGTCCAGGCGCAGCAGAAGTCGGTGAGGCTCTCCATCGCTACCGGGGGAACGGGCGGTGTGTACTACCCGCTCGGTGGCGGGCTCGCCAACGTCCTCAGCAAGAACCTCCCTGCCGTGGAGGCGACCGCGGAGGTGACCAGCGCCTCGGTGGACAACATCAAGCTGATCGGGGCCAGGAAGGCGGACGTGGCCTTCAGCCTGGCGGATACGGCGAGTGACGGCTTCAACGGCACCGGCAAGTTCAAGGAGAAGGTCCCCATCCGTTCGATCGCAGTGCTCTACGCGAACAAGAGCCAGTGGGTGACGGAGGAGGGCCGCGGCATCGAGAAGATGCAAGATCTCAAGGGCAAGCGCATTTCCACCGGTGCGCCCGGGAGCGGCACCGAGACCATCGCCATCCGCATCCTGGAGGCCTATGGGATCGATCCCGAGAAGGACGTCAAGCGCGAGAAGCTCTCGGTCGCGGAGTCGGTGAATGCTCTCAAGGACAGGAAGATCGACGCGTTCTTCTGGTCGGGCGGCGTGCCGACTGCCGCCGTGACCGATCTGGCCGCCACTCCCGGAACGAAGATCAAGCTTCTCGACCACGACGAGGCGATCCCGAACCTCATCAAGAAGTACGGGTCCCTCTACGTGAAGGGCGTCATCCCCGCGAAATCCTATCCGAGGCAGGACCAGGACGCCCATGTCGCGGACGTGTGGAACGTCCTCGTCGTGCACGAGGGGATGGACGAGAAGCTCGTCCACGACATCGTGAAGACCCTGTTCGAGAAGAAGGCGGACCTCGCCGCGGTCCATTCGGAGGCGGCCAACCTGGACCTCGCGAGCCAGTACGAGGGAGGCTCGCCCATCCCGTTCCACCTGGGTGCAACCAGGTACTTCGCCGAGAAGGGCCTCAAGCCCAAGTGATCACGACGGGCCGGAGGGTGGGCCGATGCATCTCCGGTTGCGGGGCGGCCGCGCTCGCGGTTGCTGCGGCGCTCGCGGCTGCTGCGGCGCTGAACCCCGTGACGGTGCTCGAATTGGAGAACGGCGCGCGGGGTGAGGTTACATGCGTCGGGCTTCGCCAGGGAGAGTCGTTCTCGGTGACCTCCCAGCACTCGATGTACGACTGGCCGGTCACCGAGGAGTTCATGGTGGACCCGGAGCGGCGCATCGTCCTGAAATCGGTGGCCAGCCCGAGCGCGGCGGTGCGCGAGTACCTGGGGATCTCCGCGGCGGGAGAGCGTCACGCCGTGGAGCGCGAGATGCGGGAGATCGTCTTCCGGGTAGCCGCCGGGACGCCGCAGCGGCTCCAGGCCGGCGGGCTGGAACGGTCGTTCCTGGAGTTCGGCGATCACGGGGACCGCCTGGTGATGCGGGCCGTGCGCAGGCCTGCAGTGGTCCACTGGCTCTGGGCCCGTTTCGCTCGCACGAGCGATCAACTGCGCGTGCATTCATGACCTCCGGCGAGCCCCTCATCGATCATGGCGCGGTCGTCGACGAGGGTGCCCGGCAAAAGGCCGAACAGTTCATCGAGCAGGAGGAGGGCGCGGCCCGCCATTTCAAGGGTTGGACCGACCGCGCCCTCACCGCGGTCGCGGTAGCGATGTCCTTGTTCCATTTCTACGCCGCCCATGCGGTCATCCCCGCGCAGATCCTCCGCGCGATCCACGTCGGGTTCGTGCTGTTCCTCTGCTTCCTCTTGTTCCCTGCTGCGAAGCGGTTCCGCGACCGGATCCAGTGGTTCGACCTGGTGCTGTCGCTGCTGGGGGTAGCGGTCGTCGCCTACCTCCTCATCGACTTCGACGAGTTCATCGAGCGCGCCGTCACCCCGACGAGGTGGGATCTGTTCTTCGGCGTGACCCTGATCGCGTTGGTGCTCGAGGCCACGCGCCGCACCTCCGGATGGATCCTCACGCTGGTGGTGGTTGCGTTCGTCGCCTACGCGTTCGCCGGCCCGTGGCTGCCGCCGCCCTGGACCCACCGGGGGTACGACGTGGAGCGGCTGGTCGGCCACATGTACATGACGCTGGAGGGCATCTTCGGGACTGCCATCGACGTCTCGGCCACGTTCATCATCCTCTTCACCATCTATGGCGCCATCCTCCAATACTCCGGCGCGGGCGAATTCTTCATCGACTTCTCGTTTGCGGTGACCGGCGGCAGCCGCGCCGCGGCCGGCCGCACCATCGTGCTCTCGTCGTTCCTGCTCGGCGCCCCGTCGGGGAGCGGCGTCGCCACCACCGTGACCATCGGGTCGGTCGCTTATCCGATGCTCGCGAAGTCAGGCTACGGCAAGGACGCCGCGGGCGGTCTGCTCGCCGCGGGCGGCCTGGGCGCGATCATCTCGCCGCCAGTGCTCGGCGCAGCCGCCTTCCTGATCGCCGAGTACCTCAAGATCTCGTACATGGACGTGATCTGGATGGCGACCATCCCGACGGTCCTCTACTACCTGGGCCTGTTCCTGATGGTCGAGCTGGATTCCCGCAAGCTCGGCACGCGCGAGGTCGAGGTCCGGCCGCGCCAGAACGTCTGGCGGATGGTCAGGGAGCGCGGGTTCCATTTTACGTCGCTCATCGCGGTGGTCGTGTTCATGGTGCTCGGCTTCAGCGCGATCACGGCAGTCTTCTGGGCCACCATCGTCGCTGCCGCCCTCTCGTTCTTGCGCAGGGATACGGCGCTGAGCTTCCTCCCCGGTCCGGGCAGGCCGCTGCGCCAGACACGGATGGTCCAGGCGTTGAGGGCGGGCTCGGTGGGCGTTCTGGCGGTCGCGGCGACCTGCGCCGCCGCCGGGATCATCGTCGGCGTGGTCACGCTCACCGGGCTGGGGCTCAAGTTCAGCTCCATCGTGATCGACCTCGCCGGCGGGAATCTCATGCTCACCGCCGTCTTGACCGCGCTGGTCGTCTGGGTGGTCGGCCTCGCGGTCCCGGTCACGGCGAGCTACATCATCTGCGCCGTGATCGCGGCGCCCGCCTTGACGAAGCTCGGCGTGCCCGATTTCGCCGCGCACATGTTCATCTTCTACTACGCGGTGCTCTCCGAGGTGTCGCCGCCCACCGCCCTCTCGCCGTTCGCCGCGGCGGCGATCACCGGTGGCGATCCGTACCGGACGACGCTCCAGTCCTGGAAGTACACCCTTCCCGCGTTCCTGGTGCCGTTCGCGTTCGTGCTCGATCCGGCGGGGGTCGGATTGCTGCTCAAGGGCAGCGCGGCAGACGTGATCCATGTCACCGCGACCGCCGTTCTGGGCATCGCCGCGCTCGCGTGCGGCGTGCAGGGATGGATGCTGCAGCGGACCGGCTGGCTGGAGCGCGCGATGTTGATCGCCGCCGGGCTCCTGTTGATGCATCCCGCCCGCGCCAGCGACCTGGCCGGCCTGGTGCTGGTGGTCGTGGCAGCGGCGATCCAGTGGTGGAAGCGGCGAGTGACCTCGCTCAGGCGTAGGCGCTGAGAACCTTTTGTAGCCGCGCCTAGTGCAGCGTGGCGGGCCGCTCCGCGGCGCCGGTTCCGTTGACGCGCGAGAACGAGAGCACGTCGTCCGACGCGCTCGCGTCCACGCGGACGGTGTCGCCGGGCTTGAAGTCGCCCTTGAGCACCTTCATCGCCAGCGGGTCCAGCACCAGCCGCTGCAGCGCGCGCTTCAGCGGCCGCGCCCCGTACACCGGATCGTATCCGGCCTTGCCCACCGCCTGCTTTGCGCGGTCGGTCAGCTCCAGCTTGAGCTGCTTTTCCGAGAGCAGCTTCGACAGCCGTCCCAGCTGGATCTCCACGATGCGCGCCAGCTCCTCGCGGCCGAGGCTGTGGAACACCACGATCTCGTCGATGCGGTTGAGCAGCTCCGGCCGCAGCTCCGCGCGGATGGCCTCCCGCACCCGGAGCTCCTCCGTCTGCGGGTCTCCACCGGTGACGTGCTGCGAGCCGAGGTTCGAGGTGAGGATGATCACCGCGTTGCGGAAGTCGACCGTGCGGCCCTGGCCGTCGGTGAGGCGGCCGTCGTCGAGGATCTGGAGGAGGACGTTGAAGACGTCGCGGTGCGCCTTCTCGATCTCGTCGAAGAGCACCACCGTATAGGGGCGACGCCGCACCGCCTCGGTGAGCTGGCCGCCCTCGTCGTAGCCGACGTACCCGGGAGGCGCCCCGATCAGGCGCGCCACCGAGTGCTTCTCCATGTACTCGCTCATGTCGAGCCGGACCATCGCCTGCTCGTCATCGAAGAGGAACTCCGCCAGCGCCCGCGCCAGCTCGGTCTTGCCCACGCCGGTCGGGCCGGCGAAGAGGAAGCTGC
>WNFR01002653.1_pt1 | contig 18549 bp, 22 predicted proteins | sample 5400221 | NCBI WGS metagenome assembly WNFR01 (sample SAMN13153357, study PRJNA577476) | soil metagenome | isolation source: 40 cm soil under Madrone tree | place: USA:California | collected 2016-06-14 | reverse complement strand
TGATTTTGTGGAAGACGATGGCCGGTCGCGCGTTTGAGCGCTCGGAATTGGAAAAACTGCTTACCGAAGGCAAGGTCGGACCGCTTGAAGGATTTCGCAGCAGGCTCGGCCGCAAGTTCAATGCGATTGTAAAACTTAGCGAAGAGTTCAAACCGGCGTTCGACTTCGGCGAGAACGGACACGATCAGCCCGTCACGATCGACGCCGAAAAGCACGAAGCGCTCGGCCTTTGTCCGATCTGCCAGAAAGGACAAGTTTACGTTCTCGATCGCGCGTATGCGTGTGAGAATGCCGTAAGCAAAGAGAAGACATGCACTTTTCGCATCAGCAAGAACATCTTGCATCGCGAAATTCCGAAAGAGCAGGTCCAAAAATTAATTGCCACCGGAAAGACCGATCTGTTGCCAAAGTTCGTTTCCAAAAAAGGCCGTCCGTTTTCGGCGCACTTGAAGTTGGAGAACGGAAAGGTCGGCTTCGAGTTCGCGGAACGGAAACCCAGGAAGTCGCCGCCGCGCAAAGCCGTTGCGGCATAGGCGCAATACAATTTGCAGCGTTAAAGATCGTTGACGCCACAATTCGTGGTGTGTTATTTAGCCTTTAACACTATATGCGTTGCCCCAAGTGCGGCTCGCGTGATGATAAGGTTATCGATTCACGGCAGTCTCGCGATAGCTCCAGCATTCGTCGGCGCCGTGAATGTCTCAAATGCGGATACCGTTTTACCACTTACGAGGAAATCGAGCGCTCCGACCTCCGCGTGATCAAGCGCGACCGCACACACGAGCCGTTCGATCGGCGCAAGCTGGCCGGCAGCATCGCCAAAGCGTTCGAGAAGCGCTCGACGAGTTTGCTTACGCTCGAGCAGTTGGTCGATGAAATCGTGCACGATTTGGAAACGAGCGGCCGCGAAGTCCAGTCCAGCGCGATTGGCGCGAAAGTCCTCGAAAAACTTCGGGGTATCGATGAGGTCGCGTACCTGCGTTACGCGTCGGTCCATCGCCGCTTCGAAGATGTCGATCAATTCGTCGACGCTATACACGCCCTGGGCAAGGCGGCTAAACCCGACACGAACCAGCGCGAATTATTTCCAACAGATCAAGTGAACCATGGTCGCGTTTAAAGAAGAATTTCCCTACTTGCGCTGCGACTCGGGTCAGCTCTTCGAGTTTGATCGCGATTGGCTGCACGCCGCGATCAATCGCGCGGCCGACCAAGCCGGGTACCCGAGTTGGTGGCTGACCGATCACGTGACCGAGAGTATCGCGTTCTACCTGCATCTTCGAAATGACGAGAACGTGGTCGCATTCAAGCAACTTCAGGAAACTGTGCAATACGTTCTTAAAGCGATCGGCTACAAGGAGATCATTCCCTACTTCACGCCGGCGCCGCCGCCCATTTCCGTTTCACTGATCGACATCGCGCACGAGGCGGGCAGCGGCTATGAGCTGGCGTTTTTTGATTTGCTCGAGAAACGACTCAATACGTTGATCGACACCGGCGTCGACAACTTGCACCTCTGTTCATTGCAACCGTGCGTAAAACATCTGCGCTGCACCAGGGTCTGGACCCGCGCATGCGATTCTTTACGAGAAGAAATTGTCTGCTTCATTCGGGAACGGCTAACGTCGACAACGAGCGAACGACTAAAGTGCTCGTTGAAGTGATCGGCCGGTTCTTCGAGCCATGACTATTTTCGAAAAAATCATCGCGCGGGAAATCCCGGCCAAGGTGGTTTGGGAAGACGACGACGCGATCGCTTTTCACGATGTGAATCCACAGGCGCCGGTCCACGTCTTGATCGTGCCGAAAAAAGTGGTTTCACGGTTGGGAGCAGCGAACGAAGCCGATCGCGCATTGCTTGGAAAACTTTTGCTGGTGGCCGGCGATCTCGCGAAGAAGCTCGGGATCGACAAAACCGGTTACCGTGTTGTCATCAACAGCGGACCGGATGCGGGCGAAAGCGTGCCGCATTTGCACGTGCATTTATTGGGAAAACGCTCGCTCGCCTGGCCGCCGGGCTAATCCGACTCCGAAGCCGGAGTGGCGGTTAACAATCAAATGAAAAATGTCGTTGAGCCAATTCGGCCGATCACCCTGGACGAAATCAAACAGGCCCGTGAGCGCATCGCGAAGACGATCATTCGAACGCCGCTTGTTCGTCTCGAGCTCGGGCCGGATTTTCCGGACATTCGGCTTAAGCTGGAAAATCTTCAGCCGATCAACGCTTATAAGTTACGCGGCGCTGCGAACGCCGTCGCGATGTTGTCGGACGAAGAGCGGAAGCGCGGAGTTTGGACGGTCAGCGCGGGCAACGCCGGACAAGGCGTCGCCTTTGCTGCTCGGCAAGCTGGAGTGCCGTGCTCGGTTGTCGCGGTTGAAACCGCGCCGAAAGCAAAACTGGAACGAATGCGCGCGCTCGGCGCTAAGCTTTATCTGGTGTCTTATGATGTCGCCTGGAAAACGTGTGATGCCCGCGCGTTTCCCGGAATCGAGGGAACGTTCGTTCATCCCTTCGATGACGACAATTTCATCGCAGGCCACGGCACGATGGCGCTCGAAATCCTGGAAGACGCACCCGACACGAAAGCGATCATCACCGCGATTGGCGGCGGCGGATTGATCACTGGAGTCGGAAGCGGCGCGAAAGCGCTCAAAGCTGGCATCAAAATTATCGGCGCAGAACCGGAAACCGCAGCGCCGGCGGCGTTATCGTTCGAGAAGGGTTCGCCACAAGTTTTTGAAAATTGGAAGGCGTCGTTCGTCGATGGCGCAGGAGGCCAGAGCATGTTTCCGCGAATGTGGGAACGAATGAAACCGGTGGTCGACGATTACATCGTCGTCACTTTGGAAGAGACAAAGAAAGCGATGCGACTAATGGCGGAGAAAACGCGCGTCATTGCAGAAGGCGCGGGCGCGTTGCCGTTGGCCGCAGCGTTGACTGGCAAAGCCGGAAAAGGTCCAATCGTCGCGGTTGTTTCCGGCGGCAACATCGACCTCCAAAAATTTTCGGAGCTGATCGCCTGATCAGTCTAGTGCGAGTGAATCATCTCGTGGCAACCGACAACGTTGCAAGTAAGTAGAACAACGAGCACGCCAAACAAGATCGCGGTTTGGGGCGTGGTCTTGGAACGAAAGTAGAAATAAGCGTGGACAATGTAGACAACGTAGAGGCAGATGAACACGCCCCAGCCGCCGTCATTCGCAAGATGTCGATCAAAGACAGCGATCAAGCCAAGCGGAAACATGTAGGCGAGCGGCCACATGCCGGGTGCCGTGAGCAACAGCGCGATCGCCCATGCCACGACGTAGGCGATGATTTTGTAGCGCAGTCGCAAGTCAGTCCGTGACTGTTAAGGGCGTTCCAACCGGCGCGTTATCGTAGAACTTCACGGCCATTCCTTCCGGAACCCGGATGCAGCCGTGCGACGCCGCGAACGGCGGACAATAGCCCTGATGCATCGCGTAGCCGCCGTTGAAATGCATGCAATAGGGCATTCTTGCCGGATCGAAGTGTGCGCCTTTCGGGCAGCGATCTTTCCGCACGTCGATGTTGGAGACGACCACATTGCCGGCGCTGTCGATATAGTCGCCGAACTCGCTCGAGAAATGGTTCTTGTCCTTCGAAACGACGGAATAATGTCCCGGCGGCGTGGAAAAACCTTTCTTGCCAGTCGAGACGGTCGATTCGCCGACCAGCCGTTTTCCTTTGTAGAAGAAAGCTTTTTGTTCGCCGAGATGCACCACCATGCGCCCCTCGCCGTGCGCGCCTGAATCATCCCACCACCCCGGCATTGGCGTGGGCGTGGGCATGATTGCTGCCAGCGGGTTTTGCATCTGCTGGGGCATTTCTCCGCAGCTGCAAAACAAAATCGCCACGGCCCCTGTGAATGCCAACTGGATCAGCGCCCGATGTTTCATATAACGGCGAATATTAACGCGCACTTGGTTAGGCGGCGCAATTCTAAAAGCGGATATCCTGGGTCAGTCTCGCCCTGGTTGACGGTATGCATCGACGGAAATACGCTCGTTTCATGGCCACTCTTACAAAAAACGCTCCGTCATCGACCAAAGAACGCGCCGCGGCCGCCGTTCAGCCGCCGATTAATTTGGAAAATTGGATCGAAGCCAATCGCGACAAGTTCAAGCCGCCGGTCAGCAACCGCTATCTTTACGACGGGCGCGACTTCTTTGTCATGGTGATCAAAGGCCCGAACGCGCGAAACGATTTTCACAAAGTCGATTCGGAGGAGTACTTTTATCAGCTCAAGGGCGACATCAAGGTGCGGATCCGTGAAGGCGACAAAATTGTCGATCATCTGGTGCGCGAGGGAGAAACATTTTTCATTCCGCCGAACGTTCCCCATGCGCCGGTGCGCCCGCCGGACACGATCGGTGTCGTGGTCGAGCGGCGCCGGCCACCGGGTGAGCGCGAACATGTCATTTTTTATTGCGATAACTGCGGAGCCCTCGTGGAAGACATTGATTTCGATTGCGCGGACATCGTCGAACATTTCTCTAAAGCGATGAAAGATTTCTGGGCCGACGATGCACGCCGCACGTGCAAAAAGTGCGGTCACAAAGTTCCGCAGCCCGAACCGGTGAAGCCATTCAAACAGTGACGTGTGACGAGTGGCGAGTGACGAGATCAGAGATTGCTGTTCGTCTTTTTCTTGTCACTGGTCACATGTCATTTTCTGTTAAGTGAAGATCGACATTCATACGCACATTCTGCCGCGCGAATGGCCGGACTTGGACAAGAAGTTTGGTTATCCGGGATTCGTTCGACTCGACCATTGCGATGAGTGCAGCGCCAAGATGATGATCGGCGATCGCTTCTTTCGCGAAATTAAAGACAACGTTTGGGAGCCGAAACGTCGCATTGAAGATATGGAACGCACCGGGGTCACGATGCAGGCGCTCTCGACTGTGCCGGTGATGTTCAGTTATTGGGCGAAGCCGCGCGACGCATTGCATCTTTGCCAGATCCTGAACGATCACATTGCCGAAGTCGTGTGCGCGCACCCGAAGCGATTCGCGGGGCTGGGCACGATCCCGTTGCAAGATGTCGATCTTGCCGCGCAAGAATTGACGCGCTGCGTGCGTGAGCTCGGACTTCAAGGTGTCGAAATCGGCACGCACGTCGATCCAAACGATCATTGTCACGGGCCGGACTGCCGGAATCTCGATCATCCATCCCTCGATGTGGTTTGGAAAACGGCGCAGGATTTGAACGCGGCGATTTTCGTTCACCCGTGGGATATGATGGGCAAGGAACGAATGCCGAAGTACTGGATGCCGTGGTTGGTTGGAATGCCCGCCGAAAGTTCACTCGCAATTTGCTCGATGATCTTCGGCGGCATCTTCGAACGGTTTCCGAGATTGCGGGTCGCGTTTGCACACGGCGGTGGCGCGTTTCCCGGCACAATCGGGCGAATCGAGCACGGATTTCATGTGCGTCCCGATCTCGTCGCGATCGACAACAAGACCGAGCCGCGAAAATATCTCGCTACCGATAAAGCCCCGGCGCGCTTTTACGTCGATTCCCTCGTCCACGATGCCGAGGCCTTGAAGTTGTTGCTCAAACTTTTTGGAGCGGAACGCGTCGCGCTCGGCTCCGATTATCCCTTTCCGCTTGGCGAATCCGAACCCGGCAAGCTCATCGAGTCGATTGTCGATCTTTCAGCCAAACAGAAAGCGCAGCTTCTTTCCGAGACCGCCCGCGAATTCTTAAGCTTGAGTGACAAGTGACGCGTGACGAGAGGAACCATCGCAGCAACGTGCTTGTCACTGGTCACACGTCGCTGGTTTACATTTCGTGGCGGATTGCCCAGAGATCGGGAAAGATTGGTTTAAAGAGCGATTCTTTTAAGAACGGAACGCCGGGCGAGCCGCCGGTTCCTTTTTTTGCGCCGATCGTGCGCTCGACCAATTTGATGTGCCGATAACGCCATTCCTGCAGGCCTTCGTCAAAATCGGTCATCAGCTCGAACAGGATCGAAACTTCGGGTGAGGATTTGTAGAGCTTCAGGATTTCTTGTTGCACTTGCTCGTTCGGTCCGTTCGGCTGAGTCAGATCGCGCTTCTTGAGTTCCGCCGGAATTTTCGCGCCACGCTTCTCCAAAAAATCGTAGAAGTGATCGATCACCGTTCGATCACGGAGTCGATTCTGCAATCGATCTGCTCCCGGAAAATCCGGCTTCACATATTTGAGCGTCGATTCGCGTTTGTATCCGAGCACAAACTCCATCTCGCGGAATTGGACCGATTGAAATCCGGACGCGGTCTCGAGCCGATCGCGAAAGCTCGAAAATGAGGACGGCGTCATCGTTTCCAGGATGTCGATCTGCGCCACCAGCACCTTCATGATAGTGCGGACGCGTTTGAAGGAATGGATCGCGCCAAAGAGATCGCCCGCCGAAAAATCGTTTCTTATTTTCTCGAACTCGTGAAGCAATTGCTTGAACCAGAGCTCATACGTTTGATGAATGATGATGAACAGCATCTCGTCGTGCTCGGGCGGCGTTGAGCGCGGCTTCTGAAGCGTGAGCAATCTCTCCAGATCGAGATAGTTGGCGTAAGTTAAGGGCGGCATATTTGAGTGAATCCTCTACGTGCCATTGCCGTGCGTCAAAGGTGGATCGTGCTCTCCGAGCGCGATGTTAAAATTTAGCGGCTTTGCCGCCACAAAGAACAACGCGCAAGGGACTGCGCGTTCCACCTTATTTCAGAACCGCCTGATGAAATTCGTACCAATCGTCGAGGTTGTTCAGGTTCACCGCGTCTTTGAACGCCGAACCGTCGTCAGCGATGCCGCACGAACCGAGAATGCCTTTGCGGGTGTCGTCGTCATGATTATAGCCGCGCACGGCCGCGTTGTGTTTTTCGATCGCTGATCGATCCAACGATTTCGCGTTTTTCTTTACCCACACTTCGAACTGCGGGTAAGTCGGTTTGTTTTTCTTGATGAAATCCTTGACCGCTTGTTCTCCGAGCCCGAGGGCGGCGCAGGTCATCGCATCGTAGCCTCGACCGATGCCGGGATAACCGGCGGCGAGTTTCCCCTGCGATTCGAGCGAAACTTTCTGCCACATGCGCGGCAAATGCAGCACTCCGAGTGGGCCGGCCGTGCCGGAACTAATCATTGGAACGTAAGTTTGGGACATAGAAATCCTTTCGCTATTCTTGGGATCCACAGATTAAGCAGATTTGCGCAGATTAGAAGTCCGCAGAAATCTGTGAGGGAATTTGGGATCTGAAAATCTGTGGATAAATCAGTCTGTCTGCCGCAGATAGTAACGATCCCACGCCGCGGGGATCGATTCGCGCGCGGAATACGGGCCGGGCACATACGCGCGCGATGAGATCCCTTGCTGGCTCAATTCGCACACGTGCCAGTCCTGTTTGTTGGTGATGTCCCAGAACTCTATCGCGTCTTGGGGATTGAAATCCTTTCGCTTGAACGCATCCGGATGAAAAAGCCAATCGCAAATAATTAATGTCCGCTCCGGCGATTGCGGCCAGAGTTGATGAACCATCACGTATTCGGGATGCAGACTGAGCAGCATGTTCGGAAAGATCGTGTAATAGAAAACCTGCTGGAGATTCTCGATCTTTCCGACAAACGCGGCGCAAGCATTTCCGCTCATGGTTAGACTTTTGCCGGGGTTGATCTTCATGAATCCGCCGAGGAATGGCCCTTCGCGCAGATCGTTCTCGGCCGAATCGTACGGCGAAACTTTCTGCAACTGCGGATGCACGCCCGGGCAGTGATAACACTCGGAGTAATTCTCGAACATCAGCTTCCAATTCGCGCGCACGTCATACTCGATGCGTTTCGCCGGTCGCAAGATCGACATGTTCCAGTGCGAGAATTTCCCGTTTAACGGCGCGAACCATTTCTCAAGCGGCGTCGGATTCTTTTCGAGATTCACAAAGATGAATCCGTCCCAAATGTCGAGGTTCGCCGGGTGCAATGAGTAATCCGCCTTATCGAATCCCGGAACGTCATCCATGTGCGGCGCGCCGATCAATCGGCCATCCAAGCCGTAGGTCCACGCGTGATACGGACATTGAATCGCCGCGCAGTTGCCACCGTCATTCTCGATCAAACGACTTCCGCGATGCCGGCAGACATTGAAAAATCCATGAATCTCGCCGGCCTTGTCTCGAACAACGATCGACGATTCGCCATTAACTTTTTGGACGATGTAATCGCCCGGTTTCGCAATCTGACTCTGATGTCCGACGAGCAGCCATTGTTTCGAAAAAATCTTCTCCTGTTCAGTGGCAAAGATTTCCGATGAAACAAAATACTTTTGCGGAAGCGACTTCGCGCGAGTTGGCGCACCTCGGCTTCTTTTGCGAATCGTGCGTGTGGCTTGTTTGTGCATCGCTCGGCCCAACGATTCTAGCGCCTAGCGATTAACTCACAACCTCAAGCTCTTCTTGAATTCTAGCCGCAAGGCGCGCAGCCGCTCGATCAATCTTTTCCCTATACGAAAGGAATTTTGCTTTTGATGATTCCGACAATTCTCGAAGTAGAAGCTGGAAAAAGCCGCGCCAGCGCGTCGAAAACAAAGGTGCTCCAACCAATTCGAACGCGCCGGCGATCGGCCACGATTGCTCGACAAATCCGGCGCGCCGCTGCCGCCGGTTGCATCCCGTTGCGGACAAGGAACTTTGCCTCTGCTTGTTGTTTGGCGCTGTCCCAGGCGCGTTCATTCCGGACCAAGTCGGTGCCTACTGCGCCAAGGTAAATGCAAGTCATGCCTACTTTGGACGCGTGGAGTTCCATCTCCAGCGACTCACTGAATCCGCGGATACCGAACTTGGAGGCGGCGTATGCTGACTTTGTCGGAAAACCGATTAATGCGAAACCACTCAAAATGTTGCAAATCCGCGCCTGACTTGCTTTGCGCAACAGCGGAAGGAAACACTTGCAGGCGTAAACGACGCCCCAGAAATTCACGCCCATCAGCCACTGAAAATCTGCGATGTCGAAGTTTTCAAGAGGACCGGCAAGCGAGACACCAGCATTATTTACCAAGAGATGAACACGGCCGCACTCATTGGCGATCTCGGCCGCCAAAGATTCCATGGCCTGTCTTTCGGCAACGTCGAGTGCATGAAGCGATGCAGTGCAATGATTCAACAGTTCCCTGGTCCGGCCGAGGCCCTCGTGGTCAATGTCGACTAGCACCAATCGGCAACCTCGTTCTGCGAGTTGGCAGGCAATGGCTTGCCCGAGGCCATTGCCCGCGCCAGTGACAACAGCTACAGTTTGTTCATCGAGTTTCATGGCCGGAAATAATCAGGTCCGCAACGCGCGCGCCGGGTCGAGCCGCGCCGCGCGACGAGCTGGCAGGAAACAGGCGATCAACGCGACGGCGATCAAGATCGACAATGCGGAGAGGAAAGCGATCGGGTCGCGCGGACTCACTTTGTAAAGGAGATCGCCCATTAAGCGGGTAAGCAAAAGCGCCGCTATGCCACCGATCGCAATTCCGGCAATCGTTAGTCGCAAGCCGCGCGAAAGGACGAGTCGAAGAATGTCGCGCGCGCCCGCGCCGAGCGCCATTCGCATACCGAGCTCGCGCGTCGTTTGGGAAACCGAATACGACATGACCGCGTAAAGTCCGATCGCGGCCAAGAATAACGCCATCGCGCCAAAGACCGAGATCAAAGTTGCGGCAAGCTGTTGCGTATAGCCCTTGCGGTCCACTTGTTCCTGGACGCGGAAGGGCGCCGTCGGCGCCAAAGTGGAATCGAGCGCGTGGACTTCGCGTGCGAGCGCATTTCGAAGCGCGCTCGGAGTTTCGCGCGTGCGCATGAGAAGGGTATTGCTCACCGAAAAATTTTGCCGCACGGGCACGTAGAAGAACGATCTCGGCGCCTCCATCTTCGTGTCGTAGTTCACATTTTTTGCCACACCGACGATTTGAAGCCAACGATCCTTCATCTTCACTCGTTGTCCGATCGGATCTTTTCCGGGCCAATATTTCCCGGCCATGGTTTCATTGATGATCGCTACCGGGAGCGCGTTCTCGTCATCGGCGCGTTGAAATTCGCGACCAGCGACAGTTGGAATACCTAGCGTTTTGAAATAATCCTCACCGACTTCGATGTAAGCTAAGTTTGTTTGTTCGTCGGGCGCGGGCTGATAGCCGTCAAATTCCAGGCGCGCTTCTGAAAAAACGCCGTAACTAAACGGCATTAACCGCGCAAGAGCGGCCGATTCAACTCCCGGAATTTCTCGGACGCGGTCGAGTAACTGCATGTGGAAAGATTTTGCGCGCTCCGAATTGTATCCGGCTGAGAACAAATCGGCGCCGGACACAATCACATCCGTCGAAAAACCAGGACTCGCGTTTTGTATTCGCTGCGCGCTCTGCAAAAGCAAACCCGCGCCGGCGAGTAGGACGAAACTCAGCGAGACCTGAATCAAAACGAGCGCGGAGCGCAATCGCGATCGGCCTTTGCCGCCAACAACGCCGCCGCCTTCTGTTTTGAGCGCGCCGGAAAGATCGACATGACTCGCCTGAATCGCTGGCATGAGCGCGAAGAGCATTGTCGATCCAATGCAAATCGCGGCGCTCACGACCAAAACGCGCCAGTCAATTTTACCGGAAAGATCAATTACGGTTCCGGCGATGGGCGAGGGAAACGCGAGTATCAGCGCGTTGCGGCACCAATACGCGACCGCGATTCCGCCACTTGCGGCGATGAGCGAAAGCAGCAGGCTTTCAGTGAAAAGTTGTTTGATCAAACGACGGCGTCCCGCGCCGAGCGCAAGTCGCATCGTCATTTCGTGACGCCGCAACAGAGATCGCGCGAGCAGCAGATTGCTGACGTTCGCGCAGGCGATGAGCAGAACAAGAAACACGACTGCCATCGTGATCGCGAGCGTCGAGGTCATGTTGCCGGCTTGATTGAACGGCGTTTTCCACAACGGCACAATCGAGAGGTCGCGGCCGCGATTTATTTTCGGGTAATCTTTTTCCAGCCGTTGTGCGATTGCGTGCAGCTCAGCGTTCGCTTGTTGTCGCGTCACGCCAGGTTTGAGAAATGCGAAGCCTTCAATCCAGCGCGCACTGCGGTCTTCCAATTTGTAACCGGTCGTGTCGAACGTCTCCTGCATCGACGTCGGCACCCAAAAACCAAACGAATATCCGATGAACGTGCCGTGAAATCTTTCGGGCGTGACGCCAATGATTGTGTGCTGAACGCCGTTCAGATATTGCGTGCGTCCGATAATGTTTGGATCGCCGCCATAACGGTCCTTCCATGTCCGGTAACTGATCACCGTCACCGGATGCGCGTTGCGACCTTCGCCCTCCTCCGGCCGAAAGCCGCGTCCGAGAAATAGCTTCACTCCAAGCGCATCGAAATAATTCGCGGAAACGATTCCACCTGGAACGCGCTCCGCACGATCGCCCACGCTCAACGATGTGCCCATGATCCGATCGATAATGAACGACTTGAAAAGTGTGGAATTTTTTTCGTAATCGAGGAATTCGGGATACGAGAGTCCCGTATATCCAGGTGTGCCGCGTGTTGTCGCATTCAATGCGAACATGCGGTCTTGATGCGCGACGAGCGGATACGGCCGAACGAGAATTCCTTCGATCCAGCTCAACACCGCGGTGTTGGTTCCGATTCCGAGCGTTAAACAGAGGATGGCGAGGACCGAAAATCCCGGCGTGCGCAAAAGCATGCGCGCGCCGAAACGCACATCCTGAACAAAGTCGTCCGCCCACCGCCAAATGCGTTGATCGCGCGCGGTCTCTTTGATTTGTTCGACACCGCCGAATTCGCGCAGCGCCGCGTTGCGCGCTTCGTACGGTAACATTCCCGCGGCAATGTTTCGCTCGATCAGAAGATCGACATGGGCCTGAATTTCTTCCGCCATCTCGGCGTCGCGTTTGTTTTTTTGAAACAAACCGAGCAAGCGCGAGAACCAGGCGCGAAGTCGCGGCATAATTTTTTATCCTTCAGCGAGCACGAGATCGATTCCTTTGGTGATGCGGAGCCAATGCTCCTTTTCCGCAGTGAGCTGTTTGCGTCCGGCCGCAGTCAATTTGTAGTAACGCGCTTTGCGATTGTTATCCGAAACGCCCCATTCCGCTTTGATCCAGCCCTGCGCTTCTAATCGATAAAGCGCCGGATAAAGCGAACCTTGCTCGACGTGCAAAATCTCTTTCGACATCTGCTGAATCCGATCCGCGATCGCGAGCCCGTGTCGCGGATCGTGCTGGAGCGCTTTTAGAATCAACATGTCGAGCGTGCCGTAAACGAGGTCGGGTTTCTCCTTGGCCATAATCTTTGAAGCCTAGACAGTCTTGGTGAGTGATTGTTCAATCTTTTGTCTAGACAGTCAAGGCGAAGACCGCGTTATTTCGGTGGCTTCGGTTTCGCGCTGAGAAGTCGGTGCGTCGCCAGAGCGTTGAGGATCTCCGGGTTTCCCTGCGCCCACGCGTTGTCGATCACCATTTTCTTGAAACGCCACTTCTGTCCATCGCGCACGAGCTCGCAATCGTAGCGATTCATCAGAAGCGCGTTCTCGGTTCCGGAACGTGGGCCTTCGCGCGGCATGAAGTGCTGCGCCATGACGTAGGCATAAAGCGCGGCGACCTCATCACTGATCTCCATTTGCAGATTGTTCGCCGTGTGACTTGTATCGAGCGGTCCGAGCAGCGGAATCAGCGCGTCAACAATCGCCTTCTGCCCATCCAGTTTTGGAAAATCGAGTCCGAGCTTTCTGCCGGCGGGGCGAAAATCGAGAACACAATCTTCCGCGAGCGCGGACGCGAGCGAGTCCGCATCGCCATGATCGATGCCAAATGCAAAACGATGCAACGCGTCCGCAATTTCGTATCGATCGGCGGCGAGCTGCGCAAGATCGTTGCTCATTGCGGGAACTGTAGGCGTGCATCCTGCACTCGCAAAGCGTCAAACACATTGCGGCGGTCGCTCATGAGGAAATGTGTAACCACTCGCGTCAATGCACCGTCCTGATCCATGTGCATTGCTCAATCCGTCGCGCGCTGGGACTGGGTTGCCTCATCTGCATGTTGTTGCTAGTCGGTTGCGCGCATCATCACGATGCCTCTGCGGGTGATTCCGAAGATCATCCGCATGCCCATCGCCATGGCAGCGGGAGAACTACGCCCACCGATCCGGAGCTGGGTGGTTTCTGAAATCGCCACAACGCTCGATTCGATTATAGGCCGAAATCAATTGCCGAACTTCCGGCTCGACATCGCGCGATCGATCGTAGCAGAGTCGCGCCAAAGAAATCCAAGCTCATGAAATTATTTGCCCACGTTGCTTTTGCCTTCACCGCAGTTGTCGCGGCTTCCTCATCGTTCGCCGCCGCGCCGACGATCATCAGCGCAAGTGCCAACGTGAGTAACACCGCGATCACTATCACCGGCACTAATTTTGTTGGTCAAGATGCCAGGCATCCGCTGATCGCAAATCTCGATAACATGCAGCTGACGATTACGGCGTCGACGCCGACGTCGATAACCGCGAACCTGCCCGCAGGTCTTCCGCCGGGTTCCTACCAACTATTCGTTTCCACCACTGGAAGCCTTAGCGACAGCGGCCACACGGCCGAATTGGATGTAACGCTTGGAACAACTGGTCCGAAAGGCGACACCGGCGCAACCGGCGCGACTGGTTCAACAGGATCACCCGGAGCAACAGGCGCAACTGGTGCAAACGGAGCGACCGGTTCACCGGGCGCAAACGGAATGAATGGCGCTCCAGGTGCACCGGGAGCAACCGGTCCAACTGGAGCTACTGGCGCGACAGGAACAAACGGAACGAATGGCGCAACTGGCGCAACCGGCGCTCCGGGAACAAACGGAACCAATGGGGCGACTGGCGCCACCGGTCCGACAGGAGCTACCGGCGCTCCTGGAACAAACGGAACAAACGGAACAAACGGAACCAACGGCGCAACTGGTCCTACGGGTGCTCCGGGAACAGACGGAACCAATGGAGCCACTGGTGCTACCGGCGCAACGGGCGCAACCGGCGCGGTGGGCGCGACTGGTCCAGCGGGAGGTGGCGGTGGTGCATCGATTATTCCAGTTATCTCAATGGTCTGGTCGTCTTCTACTGCGCCGATTTCGCATCCTGCCGACGGTCAGATTGGTTGTAATAACGCTAACCCTAACAACTGCAGTCAGATTTGGGCGAGTTTCAGCGGCACCGACCACGTTGATTACACTTCCTTATTCAACGCCTTCTCGTTCGATCAAGGCGGCTACCTCGTTATCCGAAACGTTTCCGCTGGAGACGGATCGCCGCAAAATATTTTGGTCTTCCCCCTTTCCAAGTTCGGCTACAACTTCGACTTCGGAAACAGCAATCAAACCATGAATTGCAGCCCCGCGACCATTTACTTGGGCGCATATTTTGCAGATGGAGATGAGGTTATCGTCAGCTTCCTGCCTCCGCCGGTACCGCCAAATTAAGCTGCGATGACGTTGGACAGCTGAGTCGGCGCGCGGCGAATGTCAGCTTGCGACCGTTCGCAGAACGGCGATGGCCACCGCAATGATCGCGACCGTTAACCCAGCGACTGCGGCGTAAACGATGGCGTCCTGCATTCGCGCGCGTCTCGCCGCTTGCGCGTACGGAATTCGTGTGAACGTGACCATCGTGTAAAGCGGCAAATAAATTCCGGGCAGGGCCGCTTCGAGAAAATGATCGAGCTTCTTCTTCGCACGAAATGTTTTCGACGCCGTCTTGTCGCGCATCTCGATAAAATTTCCGAGCGCGAGATCCGCCAGCGCGTCGGCGTTCACTTTGCGCCGCTGGAAATATTCGGCAAACGCGCGATGTCGATCTTCCGGGAATTCTGAGAGGCATTCGTCGAGCACGACGCAATCTTCGAACGCGGCGTTCATTCCCTGACCGTAAAACGGGACGACTGCGTGCGCGGCATCGCCGACCAAACAAATTCGATCGCGATGAAACCACGGCGCGCAACGGATCGTGACGAGCGATCCGGTCGGATTAGTTTTGAAATCGTCTAGAAGATTCGACATCAACGGCACCACGTCGGGAAATTCCTCTCCGAAAAATCGACGCACATCGTCGTCGGTCTTGGTTGTCGCAAAGCTGCGCGGCCCTTCGAATTCCCAAAACAACGTGCAAGTGAACGAGCCGTCGGGGTTCGGCAGCGCAATCATCATGAAACTTTTGCGCGGCCAAATGTGAAGCGCGTTCTTTTCCATTTGCCACGAGCCGTTCGCTCCGGGCGGAATCGTCAATTCCTTGTAGCCATGCGCGAGATAACTCTCCTCGTATTTAAAATTGTCGATATCCATCTGCATCGATTGCCGCACGGCTGAAAATGCGCCGTCGACGCCGATAACGCTGTCCGCCGCAGTGGACAGCGGTTGAGAAGTTGAGGTGTTGAACAGTTGAGCGGTGGCAGTCTCAAGATCAACGCCGGTGCATTTGTGATTGAAATGCACGCGAACATTTGGTGAGCGCTGCGCTGCTTCGATCACGGTCATGTTCAACGCCGCGCGCCCGATCGAATTAATATGCTTATTTGGATCGACGTCGTAGGGCGCGAAGTGCAGCGCGCCGGATTTTTCATGAATCATTCGGCCGCGCATCGGAATCGCGTGCTTTAAAACTTCATCGGCAATTCCGATTTGTTGCAGCGCGTGAATCCCGCGAGTCGAAAGCGCGAGATTAATCGAGCGCCCTTCGAGCATGCTTCCTTCGCGCGGATCGCCCCGGCGTTCGTAAAGATCGACGTCGTATCCACGCCGGCCGAGATAAGCGGCGAGCAGCCCGCCCGCGAGACCGCTGCCGATCAGGACAAACTTGTCTGGCATCACCAAATTCCTAACCGCGGATTGAGCGGATATCACGGATTTTCAGATCAAATCGCTCGCACAAAGCCGATCCAGGGCACAACGTTATGATTTCGCATGAAGAGTTCTTATCTCCGCCCGTTGATACTGCTGCTCTGTATATTTGGTGTCGCTCAGTCATCGCGCGCGCAAAGTCCAGCGCCGTTCGCCAAACCAAAACAGTTTATCTACGTATTGCATCTGGTGCCTCGGCTTTATGATGACAAAGCCTGGACCGCGCAGGACACAGCGGCGGTCGATCGGCATTTGGCCAATTTCAAGGCTGCGGTTCAATCGGGTCAGCTAGTCCTGGCCGGACGAACAATGGAGCCCGGTGACAAAACGTTTGGCATCGCGATCTTTGAAGCGGGGGATGAAGCGGCCGCGCGAAAATTTATGGAATCCGATCCTGCGGTTGCGGGCGGTGTGATGACGGCCGAGCTGCATCCTTTCGCGGTTGTCCTCCAACGCAAGAGTCCGTGACGGCAGAGACAAGCGGCGAGTGATGAAAATTGTCTCTTTGAATGTTGGATTGCCTAGGGAAGCGACGTGGCAAAGAAAGGTGGTGGCGACGGGAATTTTCAAGGAACCCGTCAATGGTCCGGTGATGCTGCGCACTCTAAATTTGGAGGGCGATCGACAAGCCGATCTCAAGGTTCACGGCGGCGTGTCGAAAGCTGTCTATGCGTATCCATCGGAACACTACGCTTTTTGGCGCGCAGAATTTCCGGAAATGAATCTGCCGTCGGGAATGTTCGGCGAAAACTTCACCACCGAAGGACTGCTCGAAGAAAATATTTACGTCGGAGACAGATTTCGAGTCGGCGAAGCGGAAGTGATGGCGACCGAACCGCGAATGCCCTGTTACAAGCTCGGAATAAAGTTTGGCCGTCCCGACATCATCAAGCGATTTCTGGCGAGCCGGCGTTCCGGATTTTATTTCGCGGTGAAGCGCGAAGGCCACGTCAATTCGGGCGCCGTGATCGAGTTCGTCGCCCGCGAGCAACAAGCGATTAGCATCGCCGACATCACGCGGCTGTATGCTTTTCAAAAGGACGATCTCGAAGGGCTGCGGCGCGCGACTGAAGTCGAGGCGCTTTCGGAAAGTTGGAAAGGTTATTTTCGGCACCAAATCGAAAAGCAATCCAGTGGCTGAAAATTGCGCGGCTAATCGAGGATCAATCGCTCCGCGTGCGAGTAAACGTTGAACAATGGTGGCCGCAAGAACCCGACGAGTGTTTGATTCATTTCGCGCGCGAATTCCATCGCGAGGCTTGATGGCGCTGAAACCGATGCGACGATCGGAATTCCGGCAGCAAGCGCCTTCTGCATGATCTCGAAGGATGCGCGCCCGCTGACGAACAGTAGATGTCGATCCAACGGGAGTTTTCGATCGAGAAACGCGCGACCGATTGCTTTATCGACCGCGTTGTGGCGGCCGATGTCCTCCCGAACAAACAACGCGTTGCCGTTCGCATCAAAAATTCCGGCGGCATGAATTCCGCCGGTGCGCGCGAAATCGCTTTGATTCGCGCGCAGTTTGTCCGGCAACGAAAGCAACGTTGAAATGTCGATCCTGAACGATGTCGACCTTATCGGCGGGAAATTTTGCCGAATAGCGTCGATCGTTTCCTTGCCGCACAGGCCGCAGCTGCTTGAGATCGTGCCGAAGCGTTGCGCTGAGTTCAGTTTGATTTTTTTTCCGGCCGCAAGATCGACGATCATGATGTTCTCACGATTGCGCGCGGTCTTCGGCCGCGAAAATTTCCTGATCTTGTCGCCCGGTCGCACGATTGCTTCGGAAAGGAGAAAGCCAGCGGCAAGTTCTTCGTCGTGACCCGGCGTGCGCATTGTGGTCGCGACTGTTGTGTCGCCGATGCGAATTTCGAGCGGCTCTTCAATCGTCAGCTCGTCCCGCTGATACTCCAGTTCGCCATCCGCGCGGCGGCGGATGATCTGCCCGGGGCCGATTCCGTTAGCTTTCATCGAACCACCGGCAATGATAACATCCCCGCGGTGGAAATCTGCCATCTTTACATTTCGCCCGGTCACAATTTTGTCGGCCATCACGGACGCGAGCCGGACGAATTCCCGATGATCGAAGTGCCCATGGTCGAATGCGTCGCAGGACGTGGTCTTCGCGGCGACCGCTATTTTGATCACGAGCAGGATTACAAAGGCCAAATCACTTTCTTCTCGCTCGAAGTTTTCGACGAGCTCTGTGGAACGCTGCAAGTGGAAGGCGTTCCGCCGAGCGCGGTCCGGCGAAATGTTTTCGCGCGGAATGTTGATCTTAATGGGTTGATCGGAAAAGATTTTGAGATCCAGGGTATTAATTTTCACGGAACTGAAGAAAGCCGGCCGTGCCACTGGATGAACGGAGCGATTGCGTCTGGCGCGAAGGAATTTCTCAAAGGCCGCGGCGGTTTGCGCGCGAAAATCTTGACGGACGGGATCCTTCGTTCCACGGCGAAAGTTCCGGCCGCCGCCGAATGAGTTTCAGCGCAATCTTGCTCGTAGGCGGTCACTCGCGCCGGATGGGCCATGACAAAGCGACGATTCTTTTTCGGGAGCGACCGCTTTGGCAACATCAGCTCGACATTTTGCGGAGTCTCCAGCCGTCGGAACTTTTTGTCTCTGCGCGAACCGATCCGCCGTGGCGGCCGGC
>WNFR01002651.1_pt1 | contig 18553 bp, 19 predicted proteins | sample 5400221 | NCBI WGS metagenome assembly WNFR01 (sample SAMN13153357, study PRJNA577476) | soil metagenome | isolation source: 40 cm soil under Madrone tree | place: USA:California | collected 2016-06-14 | reverse complement strand
AAGCGTCCGACCTTCGAGCGTGCCGAGAGCGTGCGGGTTATCGAATCTCTACGTGCCGGGTTCCGCTATGCACGCGCTGCACCGCACGTGCACTGCGTACTAATTCGCACCGGCGCATTCAGTATCGCGGCGAGTGCGCTGCTAGCTCTCTTGCCGCTCGTAGCGCGTACCAGCTGTGAGTATGGTGCTACCGGGTACGGATTACTCCTCGGCTCTTTCGGCTTAGGCGCTCTCGCCGGAGCGATGCTGCTGCCGCGCATGCGCACGCGCTTCTCAGTGGATGGCGTCGTTGCTGCCGCGATTGTCGTCTTCGCGTTAATGACCTTTGCCGCCGGCCGTCTGCACATATTTCATTGGCTGGCCATGGCTTTGTTTCTAAGCGGCGCAGCCTGGATCGCTATACTCGCGTGCCTAAATGTTGCGGCGCAGACCATGTCTCCGCCGGGGATGCGCGCACGCGCGCTCTCCATGTACCTATTGGTCCTGCAAGGCGGAATGGCATTGGGCAGCGCGGCTTGGGGAGCTCTGGCGACAAAAGTTGGCGTCCCGACTACAATGCTTTGTTCCGCTGCTGCTCTGCTTTTGGGTTTAGTTACAGTACGGCGCTACAGGCTCACTGCACGCGAGCTGGAACTGTCGCCTTCGGTGGTTCGGGACTAATTTTCTCGGGGCAAGATAACTTCTAATTCAGGAGAGGCACTATGCGTAATGCGAAGTTGCTGTTGGGGATTCTCGTTGTGCTCTGTTGTTCGGGGTTTTCACTGGGACAAATGGCAGCGCCTCCGCCGGCAAAAACTCCAGGGGACGCAGTCAATGCAATCCTCACCATCGTGGAGCACGAATTTACCGGTGCAGCAGATGCAATGCCGGAAGACAAGTATTCCTATGCGCCCACCGGCAACGGTGAATTCAAAGGCGTTCGTACCTTCGCGCAGCAGGTCAAACATGTCGCGGCAGTGAATTACGTATTCGGCTCTACAATATTGCAAGAGAAACCGCCGGTGGATACGGGCGGGGAAAGTGGGCCGGACAGCCTTAAGAGCAAAGCAGAGATCATGAAGTATCTGAACGATTCCTTTGCTTATCTCCACAAAGCTGTGGCTTCGATAACGGAAAAAAATCAGTTGGATCAGGTTTCGGTGTTTGGCATGAACGCGGCGCGCGTAAGCGTGGCAACGTTCTCGACTGCACATCCGATGGACCATTATGGTCAGATGGTGGAATATTTGCGCATGAATTCCATCATTCCGCCCGCCAGCCGCCCACAAAGCAAGTAAGAGCTAGCCACGGATTTACGCGGATATACACGGACCAAGGTTAAAGTCTTCAAAATTCGTGAAAATCCGTCTGATCCGTGGCTCGTCTTTTGTTTCCCCCGCAACCTTAGTGCCAACTTTTTACCATTCACCCCTTGCGAAGTAGCGGGATTTTCCTTAGCATCCAGAATGAAAGCCGGCCTGCGAGGTTGGTGATGGCGGTAACCGATTTTTGAACCAATGCCTGAATGAACGGGGCCTGACTCGAAATTAAGATCCGGTGTGCCACGCTCCGCCATGCGGAGATGCCTAAAGGGTCTCGGAGGGCTCCAACGTCTACCGACGGTTCATTCTCGGCCCGTCACACGGTCTAGTGGGTCGGCTTCTCTGTTTCAGTTCCTTCCTCTCAAACCTCCCGCGCTTTCATTTAGAACAGGATTTTCCTTCGTGAGCTTCGTCTCCTTTGTGGTTCAAACGATTCTAAAGCATCAACACGACGGACACGAAGTTACACGAGTGAGAACTAGTTTGACTTTCGCATGCTGCTCTGCATCTAATAAATAAGTGCTACCCAGACTTTTTCATCTTGGCAACTTCGGCGTACCCACCTATGGAGTGCTCGTCGCACTTGGCGTCCTGGTCGGGCTTTGGATCAGTGTCCGCAATTCGGCGAAACAGGGGATAAAGCCGGAGAACGCTTGGGATTTCGGGATTGCCATTGTCCTTGCCGGAATTCTCGGAGCGAAGATTCTCTACATCATTGTGGATTGGCAAACTTACGCGCAGAATCCACGCGAAATTTTCAGCCTGGCAACACTGCAGGCTGGCGGCGTGTTTTCTGGCGGCCTCCTCGCAGCCTTTGTTGTCGCAGCATGGTTCTTGCGTAAACACCAGATGCCGGCGCTCGCCACGTGCGACGCGTTTTCTCCCGGGCTTGCGATGGGCCATGCAATCGGCCGCCTCGGCTGTTTTGCAGCCGGCTGCTGCTATGGGAAACCCACGCACCACTTTTGGGGCGTGACCTTCACGAATCCGCTGGCCAATCAGCTTGTGGGAACGCCTTTGAACGAAGCGCTTGAGCCTACGCAGTTATTCGAGTCCGCGGTCGAGTTGAGCATCTTTTTTCTCCTGACTTGGATGTTGAAGCAAAAAAAATTTGATGGCCAGATTTTCGGAGCGTATCTGTTCCTGTACGGCATTGCGAGGTTCTTCTTGGAATTCCTTCGCGACGATCCGGGGCGCGGTTCGGTGTTTGGCGGTGCCATGAGCGGCACTCAACTGATCGCAATCGGGCTTGTGCTTACCGGTGGACTGATCTGGTACTTGCGTCCGGCGCCGAGAGTCGCTATGGCTACCGCGACTCGCTAGTCTCAGTACGAATTCCCCTTCACAACATCCTCACGACCAGCGCTACCCTACAATGACAGCTTGGAAGACCGCGCAACCATAATCTCAGTCGATGCCGAGCATGCAGGCAAGCGCCTGGACCAGTTTCTGGTGTCTCAGTTCCCCGAAACCAGTCGTGCGCGCGTGCAGCAACTCATTTCCCAGGCCAAGGTCCTTGTAAATGATCGTCCGGCTAAGGCTTCACTTCACCTTCGCAGCGGCGAACAGATTGAAATCCGGGGAGAGGTGCAAAGGCCTCTTCTGCGCGCCATCGCGGAAGAAATTCCGCTCGACATTGTTTACGAGGACGCTGATCTGGCTGTTGTAAACAAGCCTGCCGGAATGATGGTCCATGCAGGCGCTGGCGCAACTGAGGACGAACGCAATCGCGGGACGCTGGTCAATGCGCTCTTGCATCATTTTGGCGCGCTCTCCAATATTGGAGGGGAACTACGGCCTGGCATCGTCCACCGCCTCGACAAGGCGACCAGCGGCCTCATTGTTGTTGCTAAGAACGACCTGACCCATCACAAACTGGCTGTGCAGTTTTCTGGCCGGCAGGTAAAAAAGACCTACGCTGCTCTTGTCCATGGATGGCTTAAGAACGACCGCGGCACAGTCGCAAGTTCGATCAGCCGCGACGTGATTCGGCGCGTTCGCATGACCACCCGCCGTAGCGGCGGCCGCGAGGCGATCACGCATTATCACGTCGAGAGAAGAATCGAATCTGATTTCGGCAAGTTCACGCTTCTGAAGCTCACAATTGACACCGGGCGCACCCACCAGATTCGTGTCCACACGGCATCTCTCGGACACCCCGTGGTTGGAGATACTCTCTACGGCGCGCCGCGGGAGATCCGACCAAAGTCGGGCAAACCCGTGTCATTGGACCGCAATTTTTTGCATGCTGCCGAGCTCCAGTTCGTGCACCCGCGCACCGGAGAGGTCCTCGCTTTCAGTCGCCCCATTTCGGGCCAGCTGAGTTCATTCCTGAATCTTCTAGAGACGAAACCTGACGCTGGAAGCAGCTATAATTAGGTTCGTGCAACGTTCCCGGAATATTGTCCTGGTGGCGCTTGCGGCGTTGCTTCTTGCCGTCATTGCCTACTCGCAAAACCCAGACGAGCTACCCTCTGCTCCGTCTGCGGTAATCCAGCAAAAAGCGCAGTCTCCAAAGCAGGTTCCTCCGCCCGCGCCACCGGCTGAAGCTTCGACCGCTGCGGCTACACCGGACCAAGGAACGGACGGTAAGCAAGAGGTATCCGACCCAGCAAACGCGGGTGCAGGAGTCACAGAAAAACCGAAGTCTGCCAACGAAGAGAGCCCAACTATCGTTCGCACAGTCAATGAAGTGAGCGTCGTATTTACCGTGACTGATAAGCACAATCACTATGTGAAGGATCTTGGCAAGAACGACTTCAAGGTCGTAGATGACGAAAAACCTGTCGAAGAAATTCGCAGTTTTCGTCGCGAGACTGAATTGCCCCTGCGGGTCGGACTTCTGATCGATGCCAGCAACTCCATCCGCGACCGTTTCAAATTCGAGCAGGAATCGGCGATTGAATTTCTTAACCAGACCATCCGTCCCAGGTACGACCAGGCCTTCGTACTTGGTTTTGATACCGAGTCTGAGATCACCCAAGACTTCACCGATAGCACGGAAGCGCTTTCGCGAGGAGTGCGCGCGATGCGTCCAGGCGGTGGTACGGCCCTGTTCGACGCGCTATACAAGGCGAGCCGCGACAAGCTGATGCAAACCTCGCAAACCGGCTCGGTGCGACGCGCCATCATTCTGGTTACTGACGGCGATGACAATGCCAGCCATGTAACCCGCGAGGAGGCCATTGAGATGGCATTGCGCGCGAACGTTATCGTGTACACCATCAGCACGAACTTTCCGAGCGGAGGCCGGGGAGACAAGGAATTGCAGCGTATCGCGGATGCGACCGGCGGCAGGGCATTCGAGCCATTTCAGCTCACCGAAGTTGCGAATGCTTTCGCTCAAATACAGGACGATTTGCGCAGCCAGTACGCGCTCTCCTATCGGCCCGCGAACTTCGCGCACGATGGGCGATATCGCACGATCGAGATTCTCGCTCAGAACCGTAAAGGTTTGAAGGTGCGTAGCCGACACGGTTACTATGCTCCAACGGAATGAGAGAACCGTCGTTGGCCAAAGCATATGTTTGCATTGAGACACTGGCCGCAAGAGATTTCGCGCATCAATGCGGCCCCAATGATCGAAAGAATCTCAGATCGTGAAAAGGTTCGTTCTTGGCCAACGATCAACGACGCACGACCAACGACGGTCCCATTACGAACGACGAATTCGAAAGGTAACCAGTGAGTCCAACCGAAACCACAACTGCAACCCGACGTGAGATTGAAGTCGAAGTACCGATCGAGGAAGTCTCTCGCGAAACCGACACCCTGATTCAGAAATATCAGAAGCTGGCGCGAATCCCCGGATTCCGCAAGGGGCATGTGCCTGCATCCATTATCCGGCAGCGCTTTTCGCAGGACATTCAGAATGATGTTATCGATGCCCTAGTGCCCCGTTACTTCCGCAAAGAGACCGAGCGCCTCGGGTTGATGCCTGTCTCACAGCCGCGGGTCACCGATCTGCACGCGCATCAGGGCGAGCCGCTTCATTTCAAGGCTAGCTTCGAAGTGATGCCTGAGATCAAGGTCGAAGGCTACAAAGAGCTGCGCGCTGAACATCCAGAAATCACCGTGACAGAGCAGGAAGTAGAGGAATCGCTCAAGAGTTTGCAGGAACAGAAGGCGACATTCTCTCCAATCGAAGACCGCCCAATTGCCGATGGCGACTACGCCCAGGTTTCGCTCGATGGCACCCCCAAGCAGGACGAAGCAGGGACTAAGCCTGTCCACATGGATGATGTGCTGGTTGAAATCGGCGGCAAGAATACGATGCCGGAGTTTACCGAGAACCTGCGGGGCGCCAATGCCGGAGAGGAGCGCACGTTTGAAGTCAACTATCCCCAAGATTTTTCGGACGAGCGGCTGCGCGGCAAGGTTTTTACCTACAAAGTAAAAGTCAATGCGATCAAACAGAAAACCTTACCTGAGCTGAATGACGACTTTGCCAAAGAGCTGGGAGAATTTTCAACCCTGGAGGAGGTCCGGCAACGCATTCGCGAGGGCATGGAAGGCGAGCGCCGACAGGCCGCTGAACGTGAAGCGAAAGACAAGCTACTCACCGAGCTGATTCGCCGCAACGAGTTCGAGCTTCCGGAGGCGCTGGTCGATCATCAAATTGATATCCGCCTTGAACGAGGCCTACGTGCCCTTGCTGCACAAGGCTTGCGCTCCGAGGATATGAAGAAAATGGACATGCCCCGCCTCCGCGCCGGGCAACGCGACCAGGCCGTACAGGAAGTGAAGGCTACTCTGCTGCTCGAAAAGATCGCCGATGAGGAAAAAATTGAAGTCGGCGACGAGGAAATCAACCGCGAGATTGAAGCTCTGGCGACACAAACAAATCAGACGCCTGATGCGATCCGCGCTCGTTTGACACGTGATGGAGCGCTGGATAGAATCCGGAACAGGATCCGCAACGAAAAGGCCCTCGATTTTCTGTATCGTCAATCCGCTTAGGCGGAGCGCTTCTATTCCCCCCAGAATCCCCGGATTTTCCGGGCAGGAGTGTGAGAAATGAGTGAGAAAGACGCACGCATGATGCTGGTGCCCATGGTCATTGAACAGACTGGCCGGGGTGAGCGGGCATACGACATTTACTCGCGCCTGTTGCGTGACAACATCATTTTCATCGGCACGCCCATCGACGACAATGTTGCCAATCTCGTCATCGCCCAAATGCTCTTCCTGGCCCAAGAGGATCCCGAGAAGGACATCCAGCTCTATATAAATTCTCCCGGTGGGTCGATTACTTCGGGAATGGCAATTTACGACACCATGCAGTACGTCAAGAACGATGTGACTACAATATGCATTGGTCAGGCGGCCAGCATGGCGGCAACTTTGCTGGCGGCGGGTGAGCCGAAGAAAAGATTAGCTCTGCCTAATTCGCGGATTCTAATTCATCAACCGCATATGGGCGGCTTGTCAGGACAGGCCACCGATATTGACATTCACGCCAGGGAAATCCTGCGAATGCGCGATATTACGAACCAACTGCTCTCCAAGCACAGCGGGCAGAAGCTGGACAAGGTAGAAAAGGACGTGGAGCGCGACTTCATTATGAACGCGCAGCAGGCAAAGGAATACGGAATCATTGACGATATCATCTACAAGACCCGTTAGGTTGTATGATCGGCCTTCCGCCGATCAGCTTTCCGGGGGTCTCGGCGAAAGCGAGTCTGGTGGCCGGAGAGGGTTGGGAAAACACGCCGGCCGGAAGTTGCAACTAAAAGGAGTGGGGCCGAGTGAAAAACAGGACCGGAACTGAAGAAATTCTTCGCTGCTCGTTCTGCCACAAATCGCAGGACGCCGTTGCCAAGCTGATCTCGTCGCCGAGCGACTATCCTCGAGCTTACATTTGCGACGAGTGCGTGGCCGTCTGCAATTCCATCCTGGAAGATGACCGCGCGGCAACTCCCGCAGCCACCACCCCGAACCAGCTTCCAAAGCCCCACGAGGTCAAGGCCTTCCTTGACGAGTACGTCATTGGGCAAGAACAGACGAAGAAGAAGCTCGCGGTCGCTGTCTACAACCACTACAAGCGGATTTACATGAACCGCCAGAAGGTTGGGGACGGGATTGAGCTTACGAAGTCGAACATCATGCTGATCGGCCCAACGGGCACGGGCAAGACTCTGATGGCCCAGACCTTGGCCCGCATGCTGGATGTTCCGTTTGCGATCGTTGACGCAACCACACTGACCGAAGCCGGATATGTTGGTGAAGATGTTGAGAACATCATTCTGAAGCTTTTGCAAGCTGCGGATGGCGATGTTGGCCGGGCACAGACTGGAATTATCTACATAGATGAAGTCGATAAGATCGGCCGCAAGGACGAAAACCCATCGATTACACGTGATGTTTCCGGCGAAGGCGTGCAGCAGGCCCTGCTGAAAATCCTGGAAGGCACAATCGCCAATGTTCCTCCCCAGGGCGGACGCAAGCACCCGCACCAGGAATTCACGCCGGTGGACACCACTAATATTCTTTTCATTTGCGGCGGCGCGTTCGTAGGACTGGACAAGATCATCGGCCGTCGCGCGGGCCGGAAATCCCTGGGCTTCAAATCCGAAGAAGATCAGCCGCAGGAAGCGGTTATCGAACGCAAACGCAATTTTGAGCTATTCAGCGAAGTGCAGCCTGAAGACCTGATCAAATTTGGCCTAATCCCAGAGTTCGTGGGCCGTTTGCCCGTGGTGGGTGTCCTCGAAGACTTGGATGAGGCCACTCTGGTTGAAATCCTTACCCGCCCGAAGAACGCTATCGTCAAGCAATATCAGCGCTTGTTCGAATTTGAGAACGTGCGCCTCAAGTTCAGCGAAGATGCTCTCCGCGCCGTGTCCCGCCAAGCCATGGTTCGCAAAGTTGGCGCCCGGGGCTTGCGTATGATTCTCGAAGAGCTGATGCTAGACTTGATGTACCACCTGCCTAGCCAAAAGAAAGTTAAAGAATTCGAAGTCACGCGCGAAATGGTTGAAAAACGCAACGTTTCGCTTACTATGATGGAGAAGGCAGGATAAAATCGCTTCAGGCTCTAGGCCTCAGGCTTTAGGCCGCATCCCAATCGTATAAACGAGGCCTAAAGCCCAGAGCCCGACCGCCGAAAGCCGTTTTGGAGTTCCATTGACCACATCCAAAGAAAAGTTCGAGACTAGAAAACTTCCCATGATGCCCATTCGCGACGTGGTCATCTTCCCTCACATGATGACCCCATTCGTCGTTGGGCGGGAATCCAGTGTGCGCGCCCTTGAAGAGGCGCTGGCCTCGGACAAGAAGATCTTCCTCGCCACGCAGCACGACGCCAGCGTGGATGAGCCCAAGGCCAACGAAATCTACCAGGTCGGGACCGTCGTCAACATCGTCCAGAGTCTTAAGCTGCCCGACGGCAATATCAAAGTTTTGGTTGAGGGCATTGAACGCGGCAAAGTTCTGCAAATTATCGATACCGAAGGTTTCATGCAGGCGACAGTCCGGCTGGCGCGTTATGCGGTCGAAACCAACGCCCAACTGGAAGCCGCGATGCAGCGGGTTACGTCCCTTTTCGAGCAATACGTGAAGCTGTGCCAGTCCCTGAATTACGAGACCATGATCGCCGCAGTACGCATGGAAGATCCGGCTAAGCTCACTGACACCATCGCGGCAAACCTTCAGCTTTCAATCGAAGAGAAGCAGGAGCTTCTTGAGATCTTTGATCCGGCAGAACGTCTTACGCGCATCGCCGATGTCCTCGATGTCGAAATCGAGAAGCTGAACATGGACCGCACCATCCAGTCGCGGGTCAAGCGGCAGATGGAACGGGCGCAAAAAGAGTACTACCTCAACGAAAAGATCAAGGCCATCCAGAAAGAGCTTGGCCGCGGTGAGAAGAGCGAATTCGATGAGCTAAAGAAGAAAATCGAAAACGCTGGCATGCCCAAGGAAGTCAAAGACAAGGCCGTCCAGGAACTCAAGAAACTTGAGGCCATGCCGCCGATGTCGGCGGAATCAACAGTTTCGCGTAATTATCTCGATTGGCTTCTCGCAGTTCCCTGGAAGAAGCGTTCGAAAGAAATCCGCAATATTTCTCGTGCCGAGAAAGTTCTGAATGAAGATCATTATGGGCTGGAGAAGATCAAGGAACGCATCCTTGAATTTCTGGCTGTTCGCCAGTTGGTGAAGAACCCCAAGGGCTCAATCCTCTGTTTTGTTGGGCCTCCCGGAGTCGGCAAGACTTCGTTGGGAATGTCGATAGCCAAAGCGACCGGCCGAAAGTTCGTCCGCATGTCCCTGGGCGGCGTTCGCGATGAAGCCGAAATCCGCGGCCATCGCCGCACTTACATCGGCGCACTTCCTGGTCAGATCATCCAGATGATGAAGAAAGCCGGGACCAAGAACCCGGTCTTCATGCTCGACGAAGTCGACAAAATGTCCATGGACTTCCGTGGCGATCCCTCGGCGGCGCTACTCGAAGTGCTCGATCCTGAACAGAATTACATGTTTGTGGACCACTATCTCGACGTCGAATACGACCTCTCGCAGGTCTTCTTCGTGGCCACCGCAAACGTCATGCACACGATTCCGCCGGCTCTCCAGGACCGCATGGAAGTGCTGCGCCTGCACGGCTACACTGAGCCGGAGAAAGTCGAAATCGCAAAGCAGTTCCTGGTCAAGAAGCAGATGGATCAGGCTGGGCTGAACGAGAAAAACGTCAAGTTCACCGATGATGCCATCACTGCGTTGATTCGCAGCTACACGCGCGAAGCTGGCGTGCGCAATTTGGAGCGGGAGATTGGCAACGTCTGCCGCAAGATTGCCCGCAAGGTAGTGAAAGAGGGTCAAGGGTACACCGCCACCATCACTCCGGAAAATGTCAATGACTTCCTGGGCGTAATCAAATTTCGCGACACACTCGCGCATGAAAAGAGTGAAGTCGGTTTGGTCACGGGGCTTGCTTGGACAGAAGTCGGCGGCTCGATTCTCAGCACAGAAGCTACTGTGGTCGATGGCAAAGGCAAGCTGACGCTCACTGGCAAGTTGGGCGATGTGATGCAAGAATCCGCGCATGCTGCCATGTCCTACATTCGTTCGCGTGCACAGCGGCTTGGGTTGACCCGTGAGTTCTACCGCAATTTCGATATTCACGTGCATGTGCCCGAAGGCGCAATCCCGAAAGATGGTCCCTCGGCTGGAATTACGATTGCCACCGCGATCGCCAGCGCTCTGAGCAAGATCGCGGTTCGCCGCGACCTCGCCATGACGGGCGAGATCACGCTGCGAGGCAAGGTCCTGCCCATCGGCGGCTTGAAAGAAAAACTTCTGGCGGCGCATCGTGCCGGGCTTTTCGAGGTCATCCTTCCAAAGGAAAACGAAAAAGATGTGGCCGAAGTGCCCGAGAATTTGCGGAGTGCCATGAAAATGCACTTCGTTGATACGATGGACCAGGTTCTCTCAATTGCGCTTGAGCAGCCGCTTCCGGAGGCGGGTATTCCGGCAGAGGCCACCCAGCCGATTCCGCTCAGCACTCCTTCTGAAGGCCCTACTACACGCCAGTAGGATGAAAGCGACTGCTGCTGGAGTTAGACACTTGAGTTTCATCGCAATAGCCTTTCTGCTGCTTGGGACTGGGCTGAGCGAACCCGCACCGGATCTCTACATTTCATCCCTTGAGATGCCTTGTTACCGGCCGCTTGCAAGGCAGGCTCGCGTCCAGGGAACCGTCAAAATCGATATTGATATTGCGGCCGATGGAAGTATCTCGTCGGTGCGAACGATCGAAGGACATCCCTTGCTTCGGGCTGCCGCACTAGCTAATGTCGGGACATGGAAGTTTGGAACAGGGGAAAGAGCAGACCTGTCCGGCCTCAAACCAACGATATTGTTCGTCTACAAGCTTGAGGAAAAAATCAGGCTGGGAGAGGTGCGCAGCTCGGGTGGAATTCGATTCCTTCGATAAAGTCGAAATAAGGGCCCACGCACCGGTCCGGGTGATCTCGGCTCGTTAACAGACGAAGGGGCACTACACAATCCCCACATTCTAGGATTACAATTTTGGGTGGTGGTGCATGCTACCCCGTCTCGCCATCCACGTCAGAGGTACAACCGGCTTGATCGTTGCCGCCGGAATTATCCTTGTGGTCCTCGTCGCTTTCCCAGCTTACCGCGTGTTTTTTGCCATCAGCCTCGGGATCGGGATCATCGTCGCGGGCATCCTCTACTTGCGAAACAAATATCGGCCCATCCGCGACGAAGATGTAAACAACAAACGGCCGCTCGGGCTCAGCTAGCCCATTTTCACCGACTTGCAACTTCTGGCAAGAACCCCGAAACTGAAGTGGTGCGGGTTATCGCAAAATTCGTGACGTCGGCTACGGGCGCCAACCAGTTCCCCGCACCGGCTGTCCCTGAAGTTGCATTTCTCGGGCGCTCTAACGTAGGCAAGTCCAGTGTCATTAATTCCCTGCTGGGAACGAAGATTGCCAAAACCAGTTCGACGCCGGGCCGCACACGCTCCATTAATTTCTTTGAAGTGCGCTGGCCGGGAAAGCCGCAGCCCGAAGTTGTGTTCGCCGATTTGCCTGGCTATGGCTATGCTCGCGTCCCGCGCGAGATGTCGGGCAAGTGGTCAGATTTCGTTGATCCTTATCTGGCTGAACGGCGGAACCTGGCACTCTGTCTGGCTTTGGTGGATTTAAATGTGCCTCCGCAGGAAAGTGATAAGCATCTCTTGGAGTTTCTGCGGTCAGCCGGACGGCCGTTTTTGATGGTCGGCACCAAGGCCGATAAGCTCTCCGGCAATTCCCTGTCCCGTGCATTGAGCTCATTCACCCAGCACTTTCCGGAGTTACGCGTTGTGCCGTTCTCGGCCCGAACCGGAAATGGACGGGATGATCTCTGGCGCGAAATCCGGGCGTCTATTGAACTGCACGAGGCCTCAGGCCGCCAAAGGGCGTAGTCGTTACCTTCGTACGCGCATCTAGCGTTGTCGATTCGATAATATTGAATTCATGGCGACATATCTCATCACTGGAGTGGCGGGCTTTATTGGTTCGTCGATCGCTCGCGCTGTGCTGGCTCAGGGCGACCAGGTACGCGGGATCGACAACTTCTCTACCGGCAAGCGCGAGAACATTGCGGAAATCTCCGGACAGATTGATTTGCGCGAAGCTGACCTTCTGGATCTTGATGCTGTCCACGATGCCTGCCACGGCGTTGATTACATCTTTCATGAAGCCGCAATTCCCTCTGTACCCAAGTCGGTGCTCGATCCATTGGGAAGTAACCAGGCGAATGTTGATGCCACCGTCCACGTGCTTATCGCCGCGCGGGACGCGAAGGTAAAGCGTGTCGTGTATGCCGCGTCCTCTTCGGCATACGGCGATACTCCGACTCTACCTAAGCACGAAGTCATGCCGCCGAATCCGATTTCTCCTTACGCCGTGGCCAAGCTGGCCAGCGAGTATTACATGACTTCGTTCTACCGCTGCTACGGACTCGAAACAGTGTGTCTGCGCTACTTCAATATCTTTGGGCCGCGGCAGGACCCCAGTTCTCCCTATTCTGGCGTCCTGGCAAAATTCATCACGCAGATGCTCAATCGAGAGCAGCCAACCATTTTGGGCGACGGTACCCAGAGCCGTGACTTCACCTACATCGACAATACTGTCGAGGCCAACCTGCTGGCCGCAAAAGCTCCGGCATCACAAGCTGCAGGCCAAGTCTTCAATGTGGCAACGGGTACGCGAGTTGATCTGAATGAAACTTTTCAGTTGTTAAAGAAAATCATCGGCTACAACGGCGACGTGAAGTACGGGCCCGAGCGCGGTGGGGACGTCAAGCATTCCTTGGCGGATCTATCGCGTATCGAGAAACATCTCGGCTACAAGCCTAAGATAAGTTTCGAAGAGGGGTTGCGGCGCACTGTCGAGTGGTACCGGGGTCAGCAGAAAGTGGCCAAAAGCCTAGAAGTCGGACAAGAACATTTACTGCAAAGCTCGCAAAGTTAATGCGAAGGTCGCAAAAAACTCTGGTGAGCTTTTCGAGGTTTATCGGTTGAATGTTTTAGTCTTGCCCTGCTTGCAATCAACCTCTACAGCGGCTTAAGGCTGCGATGGTGCGGGATACCACAATCACTTGTTGATTACTTCCTTTTTCCGAAAGTTTCTTTGAAGGGCCTTCTCCGCCACGCTTCGAAACTCATGCATCCATTTGATCATTGAAGGTGTTTAGCCGCTTACAGGAAGATCCCATTCATTGATTTTGAAGTGCTCCCAGGAGTTGTCATACACAATCGGATAGATTCATGCATCGAGACACCTCCACCCTGAAGATTTTTTGCCATGAAGTAAGCGGACTTTCTCGAACGGTAGTAACGTATTCCGTCAAAGCGGTCATGAAATCCCAGTGTAAACTCTCAAATTGCTCCCGCTGCAGTTGTTTGCTTTCCCACCGAATATTCAAGAGTCTGACAGCATCGGCGGGGTCAGCAGGCAGACGACAGGATTCGGCAAGGTCCGCCAAGAACTCCCAATGGGGTGCTTGCGGTTGCCTGACCAACCGCTGATCGAAATCAAACGCTATCGGATCTCCGATAACCAATTTCTTGAAATCCGGATGAGCAGGGTTGAGCAGAAAATTACTTTCGGCGGGAACCAGAGTACTGAGGACTCGAAGTACCGCTGAGCTCGCGGCTTCAATCCATCTATCACCGATTTCTCTTAACGCCACGGGAGCGGGGTCCACTCGCCAATTTCGCGGCAAGTCGGGTGGCGAGATCTCGCGAACGAAAGATTCGTCAATCTGAACCCCGATGAGAACGTAGCGCTGAAGAAGCTCGGGGCCATCCAGGTGCACAAGCATCTCGAGCACAGCCAGAGACTGTGTCTGCGCGGTGTAGACGATTGTTGTGCCAGCGCTGTTCCAACGGCCTCCATACTTGCGTGCCCCAATTCCACTGAAAGCCGACTTCGCATGTTTGCGCTTGGTTATTCCCCAGGCGGTAAAGGTCAAGAAAAGACCCCATGCTCTAAACGCCCGATCAAATTCTCAACCTCGCGGGCGCCCAACTCTGTACGCGAATAGGCCAGCGGCGTTTGATTTTCCAGCGCCTTCTTGGGTGTCATCAGCCATTGGCAGGCCTTTGCTTGATCCCCTTCGAAGAGATCTAGCGCATTTTCGAACACGGACGAGAGGCGTAGCAGCTTTTCAGATTCGTCGGAAGTTAAGCGTCCGGATGCTTTGCGGCGGGCCAGGGTTCGCGGCGGAATTCCTATCATGGACGCGATCTCCGGGAGTGAGATGCCGGAAAGTGACTCAAACGCAAGCAATGCGTGAAACGAGAACCCTCGTCCTACTTGGCGGATCAGCTCTCCCGAATTCTCAGCCTTCAGGCCCAATGTGCGTCCGGGGAGGTGGGGGGACCTTACACCCGCTTTTTCGGCAGTCTGTGCCATACCTCATCATAGGAAGGTTATGCCACAATGTCAATATTATAATGCCATATGGCAGACCGGAATTGATCACTGGCGCGCTCCAGATTTTTGCCCCTGATACTCGTAGACTCCGCGCCCGTTCTTCCTTCCCAGCCGCCCGGCCTTCACGTACTGCACGAGCAGCGGAGCAGGACGATATTTTTCGCCAAGTGTTTTGTGGAGGTATTCGAGTATTTGAAGCCGGGTGTCGAGACCGACCAGGTCCACCAATTCGAAAGGGCCCATGGGATGATTAAGACCAAGCTTGAGCGCTTTGTCGATGTCCGAAGCAGAGGCAACCCCCTCCTGCAGCATAAAAAAGGCTTCGTTGCCTATCATCGCATTGATGCGGCTGGTGATGAATCCTGGCGATTCTTTAATCACCACGATCTCTTTGCCCATCCTGCGTCCAACTTCAGCGGCACTCGCGATAGTCTCATCATCCGTTTCCAGCGCGCGCACAACTTCGAGAAGCTTCATTTTGTGAACAGGATTAAAGAAGTGCATGCCCAAACACTTCTTGGCGCGATAGGTGACGCTCGCAATTTCCGTGATGCTTAAAGAAGAGGTGTTCGACGCTAAAATCGTCCCCGGCCGGCAGATCTTATCAAGCAGCGTGAAAATTTCGATCTTTGATTCCATCTCCTCGGGGACAGCTTCGATCACCAGATCGGCCTCTCGCGCGGCTTCTTCCACGCTGCTGGCGTATTCCAAGCGACCGAATGCGGCATTGGCTTCTTCCGCAGAAACTTTCTTCAGCTCAACGGCTTTATCGAGGTTTCCGCGAATCTCGCCTTCAGCTTTCCGGAGAGCCGCGGGCAGCAAATCTTCCAGCACCGTACGATAACCGCCGACCGCAGCAACCTGCGAAATGCCGCGGCCCATTATTCCGGCGCCGATTACGGCAATGGTCTTGACTTCAGCCACTACTTCCCTTTCTCCACCTCTTGCAGCAATTCATTCAAGCGTGTCGCCGCGCTGCGCAGGTTATCTGCCAGACGTTTGCGCTCCTCGGCGTCCACGGAGTGCAATGAAGCTTGAATCCGGCGAAGGGTGGTAGCAATGTCGTCAACGTAATTAATGAGGCGGATGAGTTCTCCCGTAGCGGCCATAATCGATTGTTCTCCTGATGCCAGTTGGCAAGCCTATTTTGAGGAAAAGGGCAAGTCCTTCATTTTCAACTCCCGCGCCGATTAAGTAAAGGCGGCATAACCATAAGGAGATGACCGCTATAGATTCTTTTAGTTATCTTTTAACCGTCGCCGTAATCTAATTAGTAGATGAACGACGTAGCCCGTAAACCCTATATTTTTGCCAGCGACTTCGACCAGACCCTGACCTTCAACGATTCCGGCTATGTGCTCGCCGAGCTTGTTGGAATCCCGACCGCGGAGTTCGAGCGCAAGGCAACCGGAATGGCGCGTTTGAACCTGGTGCAGCAAGGGGCCGAGCTGGCGTATTTGCTCCTGCACGATCCCGAGTTCAAGAACCGCGTCCGCAAAGAGCATCTTTATGAAGTCGGCAAGCGCATTCGCCTGAAAGAAAATATTGCTCTGCTGTATCAAATTCTTGAGGAAGGAATTCCCGGCTACCATTTCGATTTCTACGTACTCTCAGCGGCGCCGGTTGAAATCGTGCAATCCGCGCTCGAGGGCATCGTTCCTTCGGACCACATCTACGGCACAGAATTTCTTTATAGAGAGACCGGCGAGATTGAGACCATCACTCGCGCCACGGCCGGCTACGGAAAGGTTTTCGTACTCGACCAGCTACAGAACCGCGCACAGATTGGCCCCGACCACATTGTTTACTGCGGCGATGGCAGCTCCGATGTGCACGTGATGCTGCATACGAATGTCCGAGACGGATACACCATTGCGGTCTCCGAGGCCAAGCACGTCTCGCAAGTTGCAAAGCGAACCGTCCTGAGCACCAGCGCTCTCGCCGTGCTGGCTCCCATTCTCGAAGACATCGCAGGCTGGGAACGCCTGCGGATCCGCTCGTTCTTCGAGTCCTACGGAATCATGATCCAGGAGTGGGACCGCGTGCGGACTGACTGGCTGACGCTACGGACTGTGAGCATCGCAGACGCCGAAGCCGCCGTCCTCGCCAAATAGGTTCTTCTATCGTCAACAAACGGCCTTGTCGTTCCGAACCGCTTTAGCGGTGAGGAACCTGCTGTTGGCCAGCAGCGCCGATACCAGGCGCCCCACCCTTCTCGCGCTTTTGCGAGAGGGTGGGGAAGTTAACTCAACACCGACTACGGTTCAGTTCAAGCCGCAGGAACCTGCTGTTCGTCTGCGGCTTCGAGGCGTTCGAGATAGCCCTCGTAGTCTTACCTTTCTAACTGGTACCATGGTACACTGGTACACATGGCCGAAACGGAAAGTCACACCGTAGAGCGCGTCCAAACCGGCGTCCGGATCGAAAAGCGGCTGCTCAAAGTGCTTAAAGCGTTCGCCGAGTATTACGACCTGACCCTCGGCGATCTTCTTGAGGGCATTGTGCTTCATGCCTTCGACGGAAAATGCCCTTTCAGTCAGGCATCGCTCGACCGGATTAAGGACCTAAAGAAATTCTACGGCCTGGAGCTGGATTCCGGCGCCAGTCACCGATTAAGAGAAACGAAACAACCACGTGGACGGACCAATCTCAGGAAGTCATGACAAACCAGGAACTAATCGCGAAATTTGAGAGTGGCTCGCTCCCCGTTAACGCCTTCCACCATGCAGACCATGTGAAGATGGCTTTCGCCTACCTTCTGGAGTATCCCGTATTAGAAGCCTTACAAAAATTCTCCAACGGATTGAAGCAGTTCGCAAAAGCACAAGGCAAGGAGAACCTGTATCACGAGACCATCACGTGGGCTTATCTATTCCTGATAAACGAACGCATTTCGCGGGCTGCAACGGCGCTCACTTGGGAGCAGTTCGCGAGCGAAAACCCCGATCTGCTCACGTGGAAGGACAGCGTTCTCAAACGATATTACACAAACGAAACTCTGCAATCGAATTTGGCGAAGAGAATTTTCGTTCTTCCCGATAAGCTTGCCTGAATACTTTCAGCACGCGGCAATACCATCCCACACTGAATCCAACCGCTGCGTCACTTCATCTACCAACCATGTTCGAACAATTTTTATCTGCCGGTTCGTTGGGGAACGAGACCAGCCCGGCTATAGACTCAGCAACTCGCCATGCCGACTCTTCCCTGCTCGACGCCTACTCTAATGCCGTAGTTTCGGCGGCGGAAAAAGTCAGCCCATCGGTTGCGAAGATCGAGGTCACGCAAACCGCAGGCCGAGCGCGCAATGGAGAGCCCCGCGAGCGCCACGGTGGTGGCTCTGGCTTCGTGTTCACCCCGGACGGCTTGGTACTCACCAACAGTCATGTGGTGCATGACGCATCGCGAATTGAGCTCTCGCTGCCTGACGGACGCCGCTTCCCTGCACACTTGATCGGCGACGATCCCGCGACTGACCTTGCGGTAGTACGCATTGATGCGCCCAATCTTAGCGCAGTGACGTTCGGAGATTCGCAAAGCCTGCGTGTCGGCCAATTGGCGATCGCGATCGGTAACCCTTATGGATTTCAATACACTGTTACGGCCGGCGTGGTCAGCGCGCTTGGACGATCGCTGCGTTCCTACTCCGGACGCATGATCGACGACGTTATTCAGACTGACGCATCCCTCAATCCCGGAAATTCCGGCGGCCCGCTGGTTTCTTCCGATGGGAGCGTGATTGGCGTAAATACCGCGACCATCATGGGCGCGCAGGGCCTCTGCTTCGCCATCGGCATCAAC
>WNFR01003563.1_pt1 | contig 18563 bp, 15 predicted proteins | sample 5400221 | NCBI WGS metagenome assembly WNFR01 (sample SAMN13153357, study PRJNA577476) | soil metagenome | isolation source: 40 cm soil under Madrone tree | place: USA:California | collected 2016-06-14 | reverse complement strand
GTCAAGATCGCCGCCGCGGCACTCGGCGGCAAGGGCGGCGGCGGGCGGCCCGACATGGCCCAGGGCGGCGGCCCCGAAGGCGCCAAGGCCGAGCAGGCGCTGATGGCAATCGAGGCGGCTCTTGGAGGCAGAAAATGAAGTCTCTTTTGGTGATCTTTGCCTTTGCGGGATTTACCTTCAATGGCTGCGCCTCGAACGACTATGTCGTCAAGGAAGGCGAGAGTGGCCCGAAATTCACCCAGGACGAGGCGCAGTGCCGTGTCCAGGTCAATGAAATGATGAAAGCCGAGCGCAACATAGAAGACGATCGGAGGGGTACGCTGAACAACGTCGCGGACGACCAGGGCCAGACTGCCCTGCCGGCGCAGATGGCGAACCTGAGCGACAAGAACCGCGCGAACCGGCTGATGTCGAACTGCATGCAGTCCCACGGCTGGACCTCCAAGAAGACCTGGTGGCAGCGCTAATCATGGCCGCGCCTTTACTCCGCCGCTTGCTTCAGCGCCGCCGGATTGCGCCATTGGGCTAAAAGCTCGGCCTCCTTGCGTTTGGCCTTCTCGAGGTTGGCGTCCTTGATGTGGCCGTAGCCGCGGATGTCGTCGGCGACGGCGGCCAGCTTCACCGCCAGGGCGTGATTGCCCGGGGAGAGGCCCGATAGCAGCTCCTCGACCAGCGTCTCATACTCGCCGATCAGCGCGCGCTCGCGCTTGCGCTCGGCGGTGTAGCCGAAGACATCGAGCCTGGTGCCGCGCAGGAATTTGAGCTTCGCCAGCATCCTGAAGGCCGGCCGGATCCAGGCGCCAAACTCCTGCTTGATCAAATGGCCGGTACGGGGATCGCGCGCCGAGAAGAGCGGCGGCGCCAAATGGAATTTGAGCTTGTAGTCGCCCTCGAAGGTCCGGGCGAGTTCGGCGGCGAAGGCCGCTTCTACCTGCAGCCGTGCCACTTCATACTCGTCCTTGTAGGACAGCAGCTTGGCGTAAGTACGGGCCACGGTCTCGGCGAGGCCCGAGGTGCCTGGCGCCCTGGCCTGCTCGGCGGCGCGCACGCGCTCGACCAGGGCGCTGTAGCGCTGGGCGAGGGCGGCATCCTGGTAGCCCGTCAGATGCTTTATGCGCGCGGCCACGATCTCGTCGAGCGTGCGCGAGAGGCGCGTGAAGGGCACGACGGTCGTTGCGGCGGGCGCCGTGAGCGTCTCCACGGCGCCAAGGTCGGCGGCGGCGCGGCGGCCCCAACGGAAGGCCGAAAGGTTCATGTCGACGGCCGTGGCGTTGAGCTCGATGGCACGTTCGAGCGAAGCGCTGCCGATTGGCACCAGGCCCTTCTGATAGGCATAGCCCAGCATGAAGAGGTTGGTGGCGATTGAATCGCCCAACAGGGCCGTTGCGATCTTGTTGGCCTCGATGAAGTCGCAGGCTTCGGCGCCGGCGGCGGCCTCGATCGAGAGCTTGAGCGTATTCGCCGGGAAGGCGAGGTCGGTGTTGCGCGTAAAATCCCCGGTGATGGTCTCGTGCGTGTTGACGACGACGCGCGAGCTGCCGGGCGAAAGGCACGCCAGCGCATTGGCGGCAGCGCTGACCACGAGATCGCAACCCAGCAGCAGGTTGGCCGCGCCCGCGCCCAGGCGCACGGCATGCAGCGCCTCGGGCGCGGCGCCGATGCGCACATGGCTGATCACGGCGCCGCCTTTTTGCGCCATGCCGAGCTGGTCGAGCACCGTGGCACCCTTGCCCTCGATATGCGCTGCCATGCCGACGATGGCGCCGATCGTGACCACGCCGGTGCCGCCGATGCCGGTAATGAGGATGCCGTAGGGATTTGCCGCGACCGAGGGCAGCGCCGGATCGGCCGGCAGGGGCCACTCGTCCGCCGTGCTGCTGTTGGCCTTGGCACTGACAGCCTTGCCCTTGCGCAGCCGACCACCTTCGACCGTGACAAAGCTCGGGCAGAAGCCGTTGAGGCAGGAATAGTCCTTGTTGCAGGACGATTGATCGATGGCGCGCTTGCGTCCGAACTCGGTCTCGACCGGCGTCACCGAGAGACAATTGGACTGCGTCGAGCAATCGCCGCAGCCCTCGCACACCGCCTTGTTGATGAACACGCGCTTGTTGGGATCGGGGTAGGTGCCGCGCTTGCGGCGACGGCGCTTCTCGGCGGCGCAGGTCTGATCGTAGATCAGGATCGACACGCCTTTGTATTCGCGCAGCTCGCGCTGGACGGTGTCAAGATCGTCGCGGTGATGGAAGGTGACGCCCGGCGCCCACTCGGTACCCATCGGGTATTTGTACGGATCGTCGCTCACCAGCGCGATGCGGCGCGCGCCCTCGGCATGGACCTGCTGGCTGATCACCCAGGGATTGAGCACGCCGTCATGCGGCTGGCCGCCGGTCATGGCGACAGCGTCGTTGAACAGGATCTTGTAGGTGATGTTGGTCTTGGCGGCGATGGCGTGGCGGATGGCGAGATAGCCGGAATGGAAATAGGTCCCATCGCCCAGATTCTGGAACATGTGCGGCGTGTCGGTGAATTGCGAGGCGCCGACCCAGGTCGCGCCCTCGGCGCCCATATGGGTGAAGGTCTTGGTGTTGCGGTCCATCGAGATCGCCATGGTGTGGCAGCCGATGCCGGCCAGCGCCATCGAGCCTTCCGGCACCTTGGTCGAGCTGTTGTGCGGACAGCCCGAGCAGAAATAGGGCACGCGCGCCATGCCGGAATCGTTGCGCATCTGGCGCGAGCGGCGCTGCTGCATGCCGTTCCAGCGCTGCTTGCTGGCTTCGCTCAGCGCATCGAGGCCAAGGCGGCCCACGATGGCGGCGGCGATCTCGGCCGGCGTCAGTTCGCCGTCGGATTTGAGCAAGGGCGCGCCGCGTTCATCGGTCTTGCCGACCACGATCGGCCGCCGGCCGACCGCGACATTGAAAAGCTGGTCCTTCAACTGCTGCTCGATCAGCGCGCGCTTCTCCTCGATCACCAGCACATCGCGTTTGCCTTCGCAGAAGGCAGCGACGCCCTGTGGCTCGAGCGGCCACACCATGGCGACCTTGTAGATGGCGAGTCCCAGCCGCGCGGCCTCGGCGTCGTCGATGCCGAGTTCTTCCAGCGCCTGGCGCACATCGATATAGGATTTACCCACGGTGACGATGCCGAAGCGCGCGTCTGGCCGCCCCATCATCAGCCGATCGAGCTTGTTGGCGCGCCAATAGGCGAGTGCCGCAGGATGCTTTTGCGTGATGACGCGGGTTTCCTGACCGAGCCAGTCGTCAGGCCAGCGGATGCTGAGTCCGTCCGGCGGCAGGATGAAATCGGTCGGCAGGACGATCTGCACGCGGTGCGGATCGACATGGACGGAGGCCGACGAATCGACGGTCTCACTCAGGATCTTGAAGGACACCCAGCAGCCGGAATAGCGCGAGAGGGCGAAGCCATGCAGGCCGAGATCGAGATATTCCTGGACGCTGGCGGCGTGGATGACCGGCATGCCGGCGGAGATGAAAGCAGGCTCGCTCTGATGAGCGACGGTCGAGGATTTCGCCATATGGTCGTCGCCGCCCAGCGCGATGACGCCACCATGCCTGGAGGTGCCGGCGTAGTTGGCGTGCTTCAGCACGTCGCCAGAGCGATCGACGCCAGGGCCCTTGCCGTACCACATGCCGAACACGCCGTCGTAGCGCGCGCCGGGAAACAGGTGGACCTGTTGCGTGCCCCACAGCGAGGTGGCGGCGAGGTCCTCGTTGGTACCGGGCTGGAACTTGATGTGATTTTTTTCGATGAAGCGGCGGGCCTGCCACAGCGCCTGGTCGAAGCCACCGAGCGGCGAGCCGCGATAGCCGGAGATATAGCCCGCAGTGTTGAGGCCGGCGGCGAGATCGCGCTGGCGCTGCATCAGCGGCAATCGGACGAGCGCCTGGGTGCCGGTCAGATAGACGCGTCCTGTTTCGAGGGCATATTTGTCGTCGAGGGTTACCGCGAGGGCCAAAGGCGAACTCCCTGACTGATGGTCTGTCTGCAATATGGGCACGGTAGCGACAGAATGTTGCGCGTTTCAATGGCTATCGCACGCCGCCTGACGAAAGACGTTTTGTAGCGTCAACGGGCAACGTTGAGCTTAACCGTTTCAAGGTTTCGCCAACTCCTGAAACGTTGTAAGCACAAATCTCGTGGTTTCGCCGCGGCGGGGCTGGTCGATCGTTATAAAGTCTTAGTCCCCTTCCTCCCTCATGTCCGTTCTCGTCATTGGCGTCGCCGGGTTCATCGGCTCCTACCTCGCGCGAGCGTTGCTGTGCCCCTGCTGCAACTGAAAGACGTCCGCCGCACGTTCTATGGCCTCGAAGTCCTGCGTGGTGTCGATCTCAGCGTCGGGCAGGGCGGCATCACCGGTCTGATCGGGCCTAACGGCGCGGGAAAAACCACGCTGTTCAACGTCGTCTCCGGCCTGGTGCCGGCAGAAAGCGGCCGCATCCTCTTCGAAGGCGCCGCGATCGAGCGGCTCGCTCCCGACGAAATCAGCCGGCGCGGGCTGGTGCGGACCTTCCAGGTGGCGCGCGGCTTTCCCCGACTGTCGGTGTTCCAGCATCTCATGCTCTATGGCCGCGATCAGCCAGGCGAGATCCTGTGGCAGGCGATCGTCGGCACGCGGGCGGCGCGGGACCGCGAGGCGGCCCTCGCCGAGCGCGCCTGGGAGATCGCGCGCTTCCTCAGGCTCGACGCCTTGATCGACAATCCGGCGACTGCGCTCTCCGGTGGCCAGAAGAAGCTGCTGGAGATCGGCCGCGCGCTGATGGCAGCGCCCAAGCTGGTGTTGCTCGACGAGCCGACGTCGGGTGTCAATCCGACTTTGCGCAACGAGATCGCCGAGCGGCTTCTGGAATTGCCGCGGCGCGGCATCGCCGTGCTGCTGATCGAGCATGACATGGGCTTCATTGCCCAGCTTTGCGATCCGGTGATCGTCATGGCCGAAGGGCGCGTGCTGGCCCAGGGCACGTTCGACGAGGTGCGCGCCGATGCCGGTGTGCGCGAAGCCTATCTCGGGCGGCGGGCGGCGTGAGTCTGCTCGTCGTCGACACGCTACGCGGTGGCTACACGGCGACGGACGAGGTCGTGAAGGACGCGTCCCTCACGGTCGGTCCGGCTGAGATCGTGGCGCTAATCGGGCCCAATGGAGCGGGAAAGTCGACGCTGCTCAAGCTCGTTGCTGGGCTCCTGCGGCCCAACGCCGGCCATATTCGCTTCAAGGATCGTGAGATCGCAGGTCTTGGCGCGCCCGACATCAGCCGCCTCGGCCTCTCGTTCGTGCCGCAGGAACGCAACGTCTTTGGCGCGATGAGCGTTGCCGAGAATTTGGAAATGGGCGGCTATATCGACGGGCGCCATCTGCGCCAGCGCATGGTCGACCTTTACCAGCGCTTCCCGATGCTGGCCGACAAGCGGCATGTCGCCGCCCGCACCTTGAGCGGCGGCCAGCGGCAGATCCTGGCGATGGCGATCGCGCTGATGAACGCGCCTGACCTGCTGCTGCTTGACGAACCCACGGCGGGCCTCAGTCCCCGCGCGGCGGAGGAGCTGTTTGGGACCATCGTCGCTCTCAATCAGTCCGGAGTGGCGATCCTGATGGTCGAGCAGAATGCGCTGGAGGCCTTGTCGGTATCGGCTCGGGCTTATGTGCTGGTGCAGGGCCGTGCCGAACGCGAGGGTCGAGCCGACGATCTGGCTGCCGATCCGACGGTGCGCGATCTCTTTCTTGGCGGCGCCGCCCAGCCTATGATTGCGAGCAGAGCAGGGGATATTTCATGACCAAACATCGCATCGGCCGCCGTGCCGCTCTGACCGCCGGCCTGGCTGCCTTCGCCGCGCCCGCTCTTGTGTGTGCCCAGGCCGAGCCGATCAAAATCGCGACACTGACGCCGCTTACGGGTGCCGGTGGGCCCTATGGGCCGGTCATGGCAAAGGCCGCGGCGGCGGTCGTCGAGGAGGTGAACCAGGCCGGCGGGGTGCTTGGCCGCCGCGTTCAGCTTGTCAGCGAGGATGACCAGACCACTCCGGAAGCGGGTGTGCGGGCGGCGCGCAAGCTGATCGACGTCGACAAGGTGCCGGCGATCATGGGGACTTGGGCCTCGTCCGTGACCACGGCGGTGGCGCCGCTCTGCTGGGAGAGTAAGACCTTCCTCTGCACCGTGTCGGGCGCGGACAGCATCACGCAGCTGCCTCATCAGGGTTATCTCGTGCGCACGCAGCCGAACTCCACGCTGCAGGTCGCACGCTCGGGCGATTTCATGCTGTCGCTCGGCGCCAAGCGTATCTTTACGATGATTCCGCAAACGCCATTCACTCAGACGACCTTCGACTTGATGAACGCGTCTCTGCCCAAGGGTGGCGCCCAGCACCAGGGCCTGATTTACGACGATAAGAAGACGACCTACCGCACTGACCTCGACCAGGCGCTGCGCTTCAATCCCGACCTGATCTTCGCGGCCGGCTACACGCCTGACACGATCGTGCTGCTGAAAGACCTCTATCGGGCCGGCTACAAGGGCAAAGTCATCGGCTTCGCCTATTCGATCAACCAGAAGCTGGTCGATCAGATCGGCCAGAGCGAGATCGTCGAAGGTGTTTATTCCTTCGCACCAGCGCCGGCCGAAGGCACGGCGGCCTACGAGCGCGTCAAGAAGGCGGTCGGCGTGGCCGTGCCCGATCCCTACACCTGCCAGGTCTACGATCACGCCAACCTGGTCCTGATGGCGATCGCCGAGGCAAAAGCGGCCACCGGCGAGGCGATCAAGGACAATATCCGCAAGATCAGCCAGGACGGCGGCAAGCCCGTCGACAATGCTGTCGATGGCATCAAGGCGATCATGGCCGGCGAGAAAGTTGCCTATGCCGGGGCCAGCGGCCCCTGTGATTTCGACGCCAAGGGCGACATCATCGACTGCAAGTTCCGCTTCGAGCAGGTCAAGGCCGGCAAGTTCACGCTGGTGAAGATCGCCTGATCAACGCCGAGCGGCGATCTTCATCATGGAAATCGTTCTTCAGGCGCTGGTGAATGGGCTGGTGGCCGGAACGCTGCTGGCGGTGCCCGCCATCGGCTTCACGGCGATGTTCGCCGTCCTGCGCTTCCCCAATTTCGCCGTGTCCGGCGTGGCGACCTTCGGTGCCTTCGCGGGTTATCTGGCGCAGGTCACGCTTGGCCTGCCGATAGCGGCAGCGCTCGCGGCGGCGTTCGCCGGCGCCGGCGCGATCGGCCTGCTGTCCGATCGCGTCGCCCATCTGCCGCTGGTCAAGCAGGGCGCGCTGCCGGCGGCGATCGCCTCGATTGCGACCGGTCTCGTTCTCGAGAATCTGATCCGCTTCACTTTCGGCAATGAGCTGCGCGGATATGACCGGCCAATCGCGCGCGACATCCGCCTCGGCGACATCCGTGTCAGCCCACAGCAGCTGGAAACCATGGCGATCGCGCTCGTGATCATGCTCGCGGTCTTCTCGGCATTGGCCTTTACCCGCATTGGCAAGGCGATGCGCGCCTCGGCCGACAATCCCGAACTCGCGGCTCTCAAGGGCATCCGGCCCACCCGGGTCGCGGCGATGGCGAGCTTCGTCGGGATGGGGCTGGTCGGTGTGGGCGGCATGCTGCTGGGGCTCGACAGCTCGATCGATCCGCTGACCGGGACGCGCGTTCTGCTGTCGATCTTCGCCGCCGCCGTCCTTGGCGGCCTGGGCAGCGCGCCCGGCGCTGTGCTGGGCGCCTTCATGATCGGCATGGCCGAGGAACTGTCGGTTCTCCTGGTCGGCTCGCAATATCGCGCGGCGGTGGGCTTCGTCGCCATCCTGTTCATGCTCACCCTCCGGCCGCGCGGCCTGCTCGGCGCGCGCGCCTACTGAGATGCTGAGCTATCTCCTCTTCATCGCCACCCTGGGTGGGATCTACGGTCTGCTGGCGCTCAGTCTCAACTTGATCTGGGGCGGAGCGGGCATGGTCAATCTCGGACTTGCCGGCTTCTTCGCCGTCGGCGCTTACACCTCGGCGCTGGCAACGACCAGCGGCGGGGCGCCGATTGCGCTGGGATGGGCCTTGGCGCTGCTGGCGGGCGGCGTGGCCGGCATCGTGGTCACTCTGTCGACCACACGCTTGCGCGAGGACTATCTCGCCATCGTCACCCTGGGTTTTGCCGAAGTTGTGCGCCTGATCGCCGCCAACGAGATCTGGCTGACGCGCGGCAGCGACGGTATTTCCGGCATCCCCGGCCCGTGGAAAGCTATTTTGGGCGCCAACTTCAACGCCGCCTATCTGCTGCTCGTGCTGGTGATCGCGGGCGTGGTCTTCGTGGTGCTGCGACGTCTCGACCGCTCGCCCTATGGCCGCGTGCTGCGGGCGATCCGCGACGACGCGCAAGTGGCCCAGGTCGCCGGCAAGAAGGTGCTGCGTTTCAAGGTCGAGGCGTTTGCGCTGTCGGCGGCGATTGCCGGACTGGCCGGTGCGCTCTACGGCCACTTCACGTCGTACATCGCACCCGACCTTTTCCTGCCGCTGATCACCGTCTACATCTTCCTGGCGGTGGCTTCAGGCGGCACGGGTCGGCCGGCGGGCTCGTTGGTCGGCGCCTATCTGGTGATGGCCTTGCTGGAGACCGCGCGCTTTGCGGTCGAGCTGGTCCCGTCGGTCAGCGCCGTGCAGCGGGCAGCGTTGAAGGAGATGCTGATCGCTCTTGTCCTCATCGTGGTGCTGCGGTTGAAGCCCTCTGGGGTGTTGCCCGAGCGGATTGCGCCGGCGCCGCGACCGTAAATTGGAGATGCCTCATGACGTCGTTCGACACTTGCCTCGCCGCCCTCAAGCAACCGGGACCGCCCGAAAGGCTGTTCGAGACCGTCGATCGCGCTCTCGCCGCCACCGTCGGGCACAAGCTCTTTACGCTGCTCTATGTTGCGCCCAACGGGCGGCGGGTGAAGCGGATCTACACCAACATGCCCGATGCCTATCCGGTCGGCGGCTACAAGGAGGTCACGGCGACGCCCTGGCATCAGCGCGTCATCGGCGAGCGATGCGCCTGGGTCGGCTACAGTGCCAAGGACATCGAATGGGCATTCTTCGACCATGAGCTGATCGTCTCGTTGGGCTGCGAATCGGCGATCAATGTGCCGGTGGTTTTCGCAGGCCAGGTGCTGGGCACGATGAATTTGCTGGCGCCGGCCGGCCACTACAAGGAACAGGACGCGGTGGCGATCGATCCCTTCGCGGCGTTGCTGATCGGGCCGTTCCTCAACGCCATCGCCGCCGATCCCGAGCAGAGTCGATAGAGCTTGGCGTGCCCGCCGCGCGCCCCCATATGCTGCGTAACGAGGAGTTTTGACATGAGCGCTATGCTGGGCGAGCTGCCGACTTGGGACCTGTCCGACCTGTACGCGAGCCCAGCCAGCCCCGAGCTCGAGACCGATCTCAAGCGGTTGTCAGAGCAGGCCGACATCTTCGCCAAGGCCTATGACGGCAAGGTGGATTCGCTCGACGGCAAGGCATTGGCCGGCGCGATTCTGGCTTATGAGAAGCTGCAGGATCTGATGGGCCGCATCGGTTCCTATGCCTCGCTCTATTATGCCCTCGATATGGCCGACGCCGAGCGCGGGATGTTCTCGCAGAACGTCTCCGAGAAGCTCACCGACATCGGCTCGAAGCTGGTGTTCTTCACTCTCGAGATCAACCGGATCGACGACGCCGACCTCTCTGCCAAAATGAAGGAGCCGGCGCTGGCCAAATACGGGCCGTGGCTGCGCGATGTACGCGCCTTCCGGTCGCATCAGTTGTCGGACGAGATAGAGAAGCTGCTGCACGAGAAACACGTCGTCGGCCGCGCCGCCTGGTCGCGCCTGTTCGACGAGACCATAGCGCGGCTGCGTTATCCCTTCCGCAACGAGACGCTGAGCGAGGCGCAGATCCTCGACCAGCTCTCGAACAAGGATGGCTCGGTCCGCAAGGACGCGGCCAAATCCTTCGGCAAGGTCCAGGGCAACAATATCGCCGTTTTCGGGCTGATCACCAACACGCTGGCCAAGGACAAGGAGATCGAGGATCGCTGGCGTCATTACCCGCGCCCGCAATCCTCGCGCAACCTCTCCAACCAGGTCGAGGATGAGGTGGTCGATGCACTCGCGGCGGCGGTGAAGGCCGCCTATCCGCGGCTCGCCCACCGCTACTACAAGCTCAAGGCCAAATGGTTCGGCGTCGAGCAGATGCCCTATTGGGACCGCAACGCGCCGCTTCCCGAGCACGACGACCGCACCGTGCCCTGGGAAGAGGCAAGGAAGATCGTGCTCGACGCCTATGCCGCCTTCTCGCCGGATCTTGCTGCTGTCGGCCGTAAATTCTTCCATGACGGCTGGATCGACGCACCCGCGCGCCCCGGCAAATCGCCCGGCGCTTTTGCCCATCCGACCGTGCCGTCGGCCCATCCGTACCTGCTGCTGAACTACCAGGGCAAGGTGCGCGATGTCATGACCCTGGCCCATGAGCTGGGCCACGGCGTGCACCAGGTGCTGGCGGCCCCGCAGGGCGCGCTGATGGCCGATACGCCGCTCACGCTCGCGGAGACCGCGTCGGTGTTCGGTGAGATGCTGACCTTTCAGGCCTTGCTCAAGACCGCGCCGGATAAGAAGACACGCAAGGCGATGCTGGCCGGCAAGGTCGAGGACCAGCTCAACACGGTGGTCCGCCAGATTGCCTTCTACGATTTCGAATTGCGTATTCACGCCGCGCGCCGCGCGGGCGAACTGACGCCCGAGGCGATCGGCGAGATCTGGATGGCGGTGCAGAAAGAGAGCCTCGGACCGGCCTTCAAGTATGACGACGAGTATCGCTTCTACTGGTCCTATATCGGCCACTTCATCCATTCGCCGTTCTATGTCTATGCCTATGCCTTCGGCGATTGCCTGGTGAACTCGCTCTATGCCGCCTATCAGTCGGGGCAGCCCGACTTCCAGCGCAAGTATCTCGACATGCTGAAGGCGGGCGGCGTGAAGCGTCACAAGGAGCTGCTGGCGCCGTTCGGCCTCGATGCCAGCGATCCGGCCTTCTGGGACAAGGGCCTGAGCGTCATCTCGGGCTTCGTCGACGAGCTGGAAACGCTGTAACACATGGCCGACGGGGACGAAGGCGACAGTTTAGGAGGACGGCTCGGCCGCTATGCCCGGGTCGGCGCGTCCGTGGGAGGCCTGGCCGCCAAGCTGGCGGGGCAGCGCTATCTCGGTCTCATGCTCGATCGTGGCAAGCACGCCTCCGACCTCAGGAGCGCACTCGGTGGCCTCAAAGGCCCGCTGATGAAAGCGGCGCAGCTTTTGGCCACGATTCCCGATGCGTTGCCGCCGGAATATGCCCGCGAGCTGGCCGAGCTTCAGGCCAACGCGCCGCCCATGGGCTGGTCCTTTGTACGCAGGCGCATGGCGAGCGAGTTGGGGCCGGCCTGGCAGAGCAAGTTCGCGCGCTTCGACAAGGAGGCCTCGTTCGCGGCCTCGCTCGGCCAGGTTCATCGCGCGACCCTGGCCGACGGAACGGACGCCGCCTGCAAACTGCAATATCCCGACATGAGTTCGGCGCTGGAAGCCGACATCAACCAGCTCAAGCTGGTCTTCGCGGTCGGTCAGCGCTTCGACCCGGCAATTCGCACCGACGAGATTCACGCCGAGATCACCGAGCGCCTGCGCGAAGAGCTGGACTATCGCCGCGAGGCCAGGCACGCGGCGCTTTACAGTCTGATGCTGCGTGACGAGCCGGAAGTGCACGTGCCCGAAATCGTCTTGCCGCTGTCGACCGAGCGGCTGCTGACCATGGGCTGGATGGGTGGTGAGCCGTTGCTCAACTGGAAGACCAGATCGCAGGAGGAGCGCGATGCGCTCGCCATCGCCATGTTCCGCGCCTGGTATGTGCCGTTCTATCGTTACGGCGTCATCCACGGCGATCCGCATCTCGGCAACTACACGGTGCGAGCCGACGGCTCGGTAAACCTGATGGATTTCGGCTGCGTACGCATCTTCCCGCCGCGCTTCGTGCGCGGTTCGATCGAGCTTTATCGCGCGCTGATGACCGACGACGAAGCGCGCGCCGTCGCCGCCTACGAGGATTGGGGCTTCACCGGCCTGACACGCGAGATGGTGGGATTGCTCAATCGCTGGGCGGCCTTCCTCTATGGCCCGCTGATGGACGACCGTCCGCGCCGCCTGACCGAGGGTATGGCTGACGGCCAGGGCCGCAACATGGCGCACAACATCTTCAGCGAGCTGCGCAAACTGGGTGGTGTCCGCCCGCCGCGCGAGTTCGTCTTCATGGACCGCGCCGCCATCGGGCTCGGTTCGGTATTCATCCATCTGCGCGCCTCGATCAATTGGCACCAGCTGTTCGAGAGCCTGATCGAGGATTTCGATATCGAGACACTGACCGCCCGCCAGCGGGCGGCGCTCGTGGAGGCGGGGCTGGCGTGAGGGTGCTGGTAACCGGCAGCTCGGGCTGGCTCGGCCAGACCCTGGTGCCGCGCTTGAAATGCAATGGCCACACGGTCATCGGCCTCGATTCGCTGCCCGCGGCGACCACCGATGTTCTGGGATCCATTGTCGATCGGGCACTGGTGCGCTCAGCGATCCGTGATCACGGCATCGACGCCATCGTTCATGCCGCCGCGCGCCACAAGCCCCATATCGACACGCACGACAATTCGGAGTTCGTCGCCGTCAACGTCCAGGGCACGCTCAACCTCCTGGAGGAGGCGGTGGCGCCGGGATCTAAGGTCGACCGCTTCGTCTTTACCTCGACCACGTCGCTTATGATCAGCCAGGCGATCCGCGATGGCCGCGCCGGCGGAGCGCGGAAAGCCATGTGGATCGACGAAACGATGACTTCGCTGCAGCCGCGCAACATCTACGGCGTCACCAAGCTCGCGGCGGAGGAATTGTGCCGGCTGTTCCACCAGCTCCACAAGCTGCCGGTCTTGGTCCTGCGCACGTCGCGCTTCTTCCCCGAGGGGGACGACATGGCGCACGCTATCGCCCAATCCGACGAGAACACCAAGGCCAACGAATTCCTTTTCCGCCGCCTTACGGTCGAGGACGCTGCCGAGAGCCATGTCGTGGCGCTTGCGAGGGCACCGGAAATCGGCTTCGACACTTTCATCGTCTCGGCGCTGACGCCGTTCTCGCCGGCGGACTGCGAAGCGCTGATCGCCGACGCGCCGTCCGTCGTGGCGCGCTATTTCGCAGACTACCGTGATCTCTACGCAAGCCGCGGCTGGACGATGTTCGACTCGATTGATCGCGTCTACGATTCACGCAAGGCGGCGGAGAGGCTGGGCTTCACCTGCGCGACGGGGTTCCGGGAAATCCTCGGTGGATTGGGCCACAAATAGAAGTCCCAAACCCGGTCATTGCGCAGCCAAGACAAGGCGCCGCACCACATGCAGGTCGGGGACGACAAAGGTACAGAGACTTTTGATCTCGTCGGTTGCTTCGAGGAGGTCCGGGACCATGATGGTCATCATGCCGGCAGCCGACGCCGACCGAACACCATTGTGGGAATCTTCCAAAGCGAGGCAGAGCCCAGGATCGACGCCCAACCGCTCGGCGGCTTTCAGATAGGGATCGGGAGCCGGCTTGCCCGCCGCATAGTCTCCATGCGCGACGATCTGGTGGAAACGATCGACCAGTTCATGGGCGGCCAAATGGTGCTGAGCAGTCCGATGAGAGGAAGAGGTCGCGATGGCGCGAGGAAGATCGAGCGCATCCAGCGTGTCGAGGAGTTCGACGGCGCCGGGCTTCAGGGCGAGGCGCGTCGCCACGATGTTGTCGAAGACCACGACAACGACGGCGATGTTGTGGCGCGCCGCGGTCGCCAACTCGCCCATCTGGTAGAGGAAGCCGCCGTCGCCGGCGATCGCCAGCACCTTCTTGTCCGGCATCGCCGCCTTGGCGCCGAGCGCGGTGCCAAATCCCCAGCCGAGATTGTCTTGATAGCCCGGCGAGAGATAGGTGCGCGGCCTTTCGATCGGCAGTGCCACGCGCGAGGCGAAGCCGATCTGCGAGACCTCGTCGACAAAGATGCCGTCCTCGGGTAGCGCGGCACGGATGGCCTGCAGGAACCCGACCTGCGGCTCCAGCCGTGACAGGCGCTCGGCAAACCAGGCGCGGTGGCCGTTGATCTCGTCGGCCCGTGAGGGCCGCTTCCTGTTGTATTTGGGGAGCGCCGCGATCAGCGCGCGAAGTTGTGGCGCGGCATCGCCCACCAGCGCCACGTCCGGCTTGCGCAAGCGGTCGGGTTCGTCGGGATCGATATCGACTCGCACGACCTTGAGCTTGTCGTCGATGCCCCAGCTGCCGTTCTGGATGAAAAAGCGAGTGCCCACGGCCAGCACCGCGTCGGCGTCCTTCCATAGGCGGTGACCGATCGGCATATCGACGGCCAGGCGATGCGAGCTTGGGATGATGCCGCGGCCGCGGCGGTAGGAACTTACAGGTGCCTCCAGCATCCCGGCGAGCTGCATCACCTCGGCGCTTGCGTCCATCGCGCCGCCGCCCAGCACGATGATCGGCCTTTCCGCGGCACCAAGGATCTTGGCCGCCACCGTGATCGCCTCGCCGTCGATCGCGTCGGGGGGCGGCGTGAGTGGCACATCAGGCAGCACGACCTCGCCGACCTTGGCCCAGGTGTCGAGCGCGCATTCCAGCGCCACAGGTCGCGGCCGCCCGGTGGTCGCCTGCCAGATCGCCTGCGAGACGAGGCCAGGCGCCTCCTGCGGCCCGCGGATGCGCTCCGCCCATTTGGTAAAGTGGCGCATCAAGCCGAGTTGGTCGTGGATCTCGTGCAGATGGCCGTGGCCACGGTCGATGTCGGCCTGCGGGATCTGACCGATCAGCCCGATCACCGGCGCGTTCATGCCGTAGGCCGTCAGCATGGCGGCACCTGCGTTCAAAAGGCCCGGGCCGGGCACGACGGAGAAGACCTGCGGCTTGCCGGTGGCCAGCGCTGCGCCCAGCGCCATGTAGGCGGCTGTCTGCTCGTGGCGCGGATGGATTACGCGAAGCCGGTCGGCCGCGTGGTAGAAGGCGTCGAACAGTGGATCGTTGTGCAGGCCGGGCAGGGCGTAGACGGTGTCGATTCCATGGCGCAGGAGGGTTTCGACCGTGGCTTCGGCGGTGCTCAGGCGCGGCATGCGGGCGGTCCTCTCGGGCGAAAACGACGTGTCGGCTCGTCTATAGGCTGTAACAATGGTGGGCAAGGAGAGGGTCGTGCGGGTGTTGATGATTGCGTTTGGACTGGCTGTCGTCGCGGCGGCGGCGCTCGCAGCCCTGGCCTGGCTGGCCGACCGACAACTCGATCGCGATGCCGCGCCTTACATGAGCTCCGACGTTGCGCGCGTGCCGGCGATGGAAGTGGCGCTGGTGCTCGGCGCCGCGCCGATCGGGCCCGAAGGCGGACCCAACCGCTATTTGGCTTACCGCCTCGATGCCGCCGCGGCGTTGTGGAGAGAGGGAAAGGCCAAGTACCTGATCGTGAGCGGCAACCGCGAGGGCGATTACGATGAACCGACCTACATGCATGCCCAATTGACCGTGCGTGGCGTGCCGGCGTCGGCCATCTATTGCGATTTTTCCGGGGTTCGTACGCGCGATTCGATCCTGCGCGCACAATCAATCTATGGGCAGAAGCGCTTCATCGTCGTCTCGCAGCGCTTCCACCTCGCGAGAGCGTTGTTTCTGGCGCGGCGGGAAGGCTTGGAAGCATGGGGTTTCGAGGCGCGCGACGTCGATCGGCCTTACAGCATCTTTACCGAACTGCGGCGCTATCCGTCGGCGCTGCGCGCATATTACGACATATGGATGGAAACGCCGCCACGCGAGACCGGCAAACCGATCTCTATCGGAGTCGACCCGCCGAATTAGCCGCCATGTCGCGCAGTTCGGCGACGGGCGAGACCACAGGCTTGCCGGCGAAATGCGCGTCGAGATTGGCTTTCACCAGCGCGGTCATGCGGCGCTGGGCGTGTTCGAAATGTGGGGTCATCACGAGATTCTCCAAAGGCATGAACTCGTCGCGCACATGGGGTTCCTCGTCGAACACGTCGAGCGCGGCGCCTTCGATTACGTTGGTGCGCAGCGCCTCAGCCAGCGCCGCCTCATCGACCGCCCAGCCGCGCGTGATATTGACCATGTGGCCGCGCGGTCCCAGCGCCTTCAGCACCTCAGCATTGATGATGTGCTTGTTGGATGCGTCCGAGCGCAGGCAGACCATGAGATGGTCGGCCCAGTTGGCCAGCGCCATGACGTCGGGAAAGTAGGGATAGTCGACATCGGCGCGCTTGCTGCGGTTGCAGTAGCCGATCTCCATGTCGAAGGCGGCGGCGCGCTTGGCGACATGCATGCCGATGGCGCCGAGGCCGAGAATGCCCATCTTGGCGCCGGTGAGGCCTGCGATCGCCCCGAAGCGATTGGGGATACGCTTAGTCCAGTCGCCGCGGCGGATCATGCGGTCGGCGCGGGCGATGCGGCGGGTCGAGGCGAGAAAAATGCCCATCGCCATTTCGGCCACATCTGGCGAGTTTGCGTCGGCGCCGTGCGTCACCATGATGTTACGTCGGCGCGCGGCTTCGAGATCCATGCGTTCGTAGCCGGTGCCGTAGCAGCAGATCAGCGACAGCCGCGGCAGTGCTGCCATAAGGGCATCAGAAGCACCGACGCTGCCGGTGGTCACCAAAGCCTGCACATCAAGTGCAGCTTCGGGCGGAATCAGTGCCGGATCGGGTTTGTCCATATGGCCCGCGATCTCGTAGCGCTCGGAGAAGCTGGCCAGCGTGGACTTGGTGAAGGTGAAACCGGTGAGAATGACGGGGCGTTCGGACATATCTTGCAGTAACACGTGACGCGGCGCGGCGTAAACGCCACTCGAAAGCCGAGCCGCGCGGCGAAAAACCGGCTTGGCAAAGAACCGGGCGCTGTGCATGTTGCCCCGCACCTGCGACCCCCTCGCGCCCACAACCAGTCAGCGCTCCATGAAAATTGCCATTCTCAAAGAGCGTCGCCCGCACGAAGCCCGTGTGGCCACCACGCCCGACGCCGTCAAGAAGCTGCTCGCGCTGGGCGCGGAAGTCGTGATCGAATCTGGCGCCGGTCTGGCTGCCTCCTTTCCCGACGCGGCCTATGCCGATGCCGGGGCGAGCCTGGTGGCCGATGCGGCGGCGGCCTGCGCCGAAGCCGACATCGTCATCAAGATCCAGCGGCCTATGAATGCTGCCGAAGGGCTCGACGAGGTCCGTCTGCTGCGGTCGGGGCAGGCGCTGATCGCGCCGCTCGGAGCCCTCACCAACGCCGAGCTGGTGCAGGCACTGGCGGCCAGGGGGGTCACTTCCTTCGCGCTCGAGCTGATCCCGCGCATCACGCGGGCCCAGTCGATGGATATCCTGAGCTCGCAGGCCAACCTCGCCGGCTACAAGGCGGTGTTGGTGGCAGCCAACAGCTACGGCCGCATCTTCCCGCAGATGATGACGCCCGCGGGCACACTGGTCCCGTCGCGCGTCTTCATCATGGGCGTGGGCGTGGCCGGGCTACAGGCCATCGCCACGGCACGGCGTCTCGGAGCCATCGTGACGGCGACCGACGTGCGGCCGGCGACCAAGGAGCAGGTGCAGTCGCTCGGCGCCAAGTTCGTGGCCGTCGAGAACGAAGAGTTCAAGGCGGCCGAGACCGCCGGTGGCTACGCCAAGGAGATGAGCGCCGATTACCGCGCCCAGCAGGCGGCTCTGGTCGCCGACCATATCAAACTGCAGGACATCGTCATCACCACGGCACTGATCCCCGGCCGCAAGGCACCGGTGCTGGTGAGCGAGGACATGGTCAAGACCATGAAGCCGGGCTCGGTGATCCTCGATATGGCGGTCGAGCAGGGCGGCAATTGTCCGATCTCGGAATACGGCAAGACGGTCGAGAGGTTCGGCGTGAAGATCATCGGCCCGGCCAATCTGCCGGCCGAATTGCCGACCGACTCCTCGTCGCTGTTCGCCCGCAACCTGCTCAACTTCCTGACGCCGATGGTCGACAAAGAGACCAAGGCGCTGAAGATCGACCTCAACGACGAGGTGGTGAAGGGCACGCTGGTGACGCAGGGCGGCCAGATCGTGCATCCGTCGCTCGCCACGACGAGCGCCTGACACACACGAGCATTTAGGAGAGGCCATGGACGATAAACTCGCCGGCCAAGCTGCCAAGCTTGCCAGCCAGGCCGAAGAACTGGCCATCAACATGAAGGGCGTCGCCCAGCAGATCACCGACATGTCGGCGCAGGGCACGCTGGCGCTTCCCGACGGCCACATGCCGTTCGTAGCGCTGCTGACCATTTTCGCGCTCGCCTGCTTCGTCGGCTACTACGTGGTCTGGCGGGTGACCCCGGCGCTGCATTCGCCGCTGATGTCGGTGACCAACGCGGTGTCCTCGGTGATCATCGTCGGCGCCCTGCTGGCGGCCGGCCTCAAGGGCGTGGGCGCGGCGCAGCTCTTCGGCGCCATCGCCGTGGTGCTGGCCAGCATCAATATCTTCGGCGGCTTCATCGTCAC
>WNFR01003801.1_pt1 | contig 18568 bp, 15 predicted proteins | sample 5400221 | NCBI WGS metagenome assembly WNFR01 (sample SAMN13153357, study PRJNA577476) | soil metagenome | isolation source: 40 cm soil under Madrone tree | place: USA:California | collected 2016-06-14 | reverse complement strand
GATCAATTCGGCGCCGCTCACTTTGTAGTTCTGCAGATGCCTCGCAATCTGACGTTCAACCATCTCGCGTTTGCGCCGGCGAACCGTTGCCATATCGACGGCGACCGAGTTGGTCACCGTGCCGTACTGCGCGGCGTGACGCGCCAGATGCGCAACCTTCGCGCTCGAAATCTCGTTCTTGCTGGGCATGCAGGCGACGTTGACGCAGGAGCCCCCAATCCACCGCCGCTCCACGACTGCAGTCCGTCGCCCTGATTGCGCCATGTGCCAAGCCACGAGCTTGCCACCAGTGCCACTGCCAAGTACCAGAACCTCGAACCGTTCAGGTTGGGACATGCGCATCCTCTTTCCCAGGCGAACTCTGATGGACAACATCTGCGCGCAAACGGCGGTTCCGTACTTGCTCCAATCCGCTCATTATTACGTCATTGCGCCAATCATAGCGGAGGCAAGGCGGCGCCTTGAACGGTCGCTCCAAGTGGCTCGCGGAAATACGGGTTTCGGGCGCTCACCGGAACTAATCAGCATCGTGCTGGTCGCAGGAATTTGATCCGACCTGCACGCGGTGTGCTGACAGATTGACCGTGACAATGGCGGAGGCGATCGGCGGCTCTATCGCCTCAGCGGCGGGTATCCCACGACATAAACCCAGTCGGAAGTTCGTGCCGGCACGTGGCACGGTTGACAATCAGTTTTGTAATCGGTGGATGTTGTCTTTGCCGGGTTGGCAGCATCAAACCACGACCAGCCCCAGCCGTCGCCCCATAACTTGTTGCCGGCGTAGCGGCCCTTGGTGTCCTTCATCATGACGAACCAACCCTTGAGCTTTTCGGCACGGCTGACAGCGCCTGTCGCCATTTTTCCGGTAGCTGCGTCAAACACTTCCTTCACGAGCACCGCGCCGTCAGGAAAATGGCCGCTTTCGCGGTAGGCGGCGATGGTCCCCGGTAATGCATAAACGACATGTAGTTCCTTGGATCCCTTGCCGTGGTCGGCCGCCACTGCCCAGCTTCCCAAGGCTTGATAGGTGGTGCGATAGGCGTCGGGTACGTGTAAATTCCCGTGGGCGTCGACGACGGTCTCCGCTTCCGGCTCGTTGTTCGACGCGGCCGTGTTCTGCTGCCCATCTGCTGCGACGGCGATCACAACGGCTATTCCCGCAATGCCAATGCCCGCAACGTTGAGAGTCTTCATGGCGCTGTTCTTTCTCCGGATCAGACGACGTCGCGTTTCGCTGAGTCACTTTGTCCAACGGGTGTGTGGAACTGCGGATCAACCCGCCACCGTCTTCAAGTTTCAGGAGGCATATGGCCGCACACCAACCGAGGTGAGGCTCTTGCGTCACATCAGGTTGCGGCAACTGGCTGAATAGGGCTTCTACCGTAGGGCCGCGGCGCTGCCGAACTCATGCGAAGGCGGGCGGCGGAAAAGGCTCGGCGCCGAGAGGCGCTGCGTGGCATTTTTGGCTGCTGCCGATGAACATGTCATAGGGTCTCGGTGTTGATATCGGCGGACGCACTGTCCTCTCGAGTTCCGCAGTGGGAACACCAGCGCAATTGCGGTTTGCAACGATTTCAGTCGAGGGATATTTGCGCAGCTCTCATTCGCGCAAGCTCGCCTTTCCATCCGATGAGTGGATCAGACATGGCCGAGGCACTCGAAACGATTGGTATACCAGCAACGAATCTCAATCCGACGCGGATCGCGCTCGGGACTTGGGCGATCGGCGGGTGGATGTGGGGTGGAAGCGATGAGGCAGAATCCGCACGATCCGTAGCTCCGTCGATCGTGGCATCAACCTCATCGATACGGCGCCGGTCTACGGTTTCGGTCATTCAGAAGAAATCGTCGGCAGGGCGCTTGAGGAAATTGGGCCGCACAAAGCCCTGATCGCCACCAAGGTCGGTCTTGATTGGCGCGACGGTCAGCCGTTCCGCGACGGCAGCGGGGCTCGGATCCACAAGGAGATCGAGGATTCGCTGCGCCGGATGCGTACTGACGTTGTCGACATCTATGCGAGCTCAACGCGAGCTGTGCCGCGATAAAGGTTGTTGCGACGAACCCCAAAAGGACTTGGGGACCGACACCGCGCCGCCGCAGTCGATCGGCCGCCGAGCCCAACAGGAGCGCCGCAATGCCTTGCACGATCGCTATGATGAAGAGATGCCGCGTGACATCGGCCTGCGGGAGCCCATCGACAGCGGTCAGCCACGGCGTGGCCCACAGTCCCTGCAACGCCCAGGCGGTTCCAGCGCAAGTCGCCGAGAGCGGCGCCAGCCCCCAGAAGCGCGGATCGCTATAGATGATCTTCAGGCTGATGGGTGTGTGCTCATTCGATGATGGCTTAGCGGATGTCGCTTCGGGGACGGCAACCCAGATCGTTAGCGCGGACGCCACCGTTACGGCAGCGAGGATCGCGAACAGTCCGCGCCAGCCTCCGCTCCAATCGAGCAACAGCTCGGCCGGGGAGGTAGCGCTCAACGCCCCCAGAGCACCGAGCATGACCATCCAACCGTTCATGGCGGCGACGCGGTCTTTCGGGAACCACAGGACGATCGCATTGAGTCCACCAGTGAACGCCGCTGCGACTCCGAGCCCGACAAACGCGCGGCCCAAAACGAGCGCTGCAAATCCCTTCGACATGCTGAACAGCATGGCGCCAGTCGCGGCGAACAGCAGCAGTGCGCCTTGGACGCGCCGCGGTCCATAGCGATCGAGCCATATGCCGACCGGCAATTAAAGGAGATTGGCTGGTCCGAACAGCACGGCATCAGGTTGAGCGCGCCCAGCGCTGGAAACGTCGCTGTACGTCAGCCGGCTGATGTTAAAGCAGTCATGGAATCGATTGAGGAGAGGCGTTGCTCTCGTGGTTCAGCCGAACGGCGGGCTAGTTAAGTTAGCGAGGCCACATCGTTCATCGCGCACCACGTACACACTTGTCCCCGTACCTGTCCCCCTAACTGACCATCATTAGAGGATGGTCGGAGTGGCAGGATTTGAACCTGCGACCCCCTCGTCCCGAACGAGGTGCTCTACCAGGCTGAGCCACACTCCGACGTCTTTGGCAGGCGTCTTATAGCCTTGCCGCCGCTGGGCTGCAAGCATTCCCAGGGGAGCCCAGGCCCGCGCACAGGCGGGTAGCACGGAGCCAACACAGAGTCTGCGGCGTGCACCACCGGCTCCGCCGCGCTGATTTTCCAATTGCTTCACAGCCGCGCCGCGCCGCAACCGTTGCGCTCGCGTTCTACGGGCCGCATATGTGGTCAAACACGGAGATATCCAAGATGCCGGCGATTGCCACTGTCGTCGCGCGGGCGAGCGCGGCGACGATCGAGCGGGCCAGGTTCGTTCTGTCGGCGGGTGGGCTCGTGGCCTTCCCGACCGAGACGGTTTATGGCCTCGGCGCGGATGCTGCCAACGACCGCGCGGTGGCGAAGCTTTATGCCGCCAAGGAGCGGCCATCCTTCAATCCATTGATTGCCCACGTGGCCGATCTCGCAGCGGCCCGCCGTTTGGCGCAATTCGACGCCGAGGCGCTCAAGCTGGCCGAGGTCTTTTGGCCGGGACCGCTGACGCTCGTGCTGCCCAAGCTTCGCGGCTGTCCGGTCGGACAACTTGCCACCTCGGGGCTGGACACCATTGCGGTGCGGGCGCCGAACCATCCGGTCGCCCGCGATATCCTGGCCGCGTTCGGCAAGCCGGTGGTGGCGCCCTCCGCCAATCGGTCCGGCCGGGTGTCGCCCACCTCGGCAACGCATGTGCAAGCCGACCTTGCCGGCCGTATCGATCTTATCGTCGATGGCGGCGCCTCGCCGCTCGGGCTCGAATCGACCATCCTGGCCTGTGGCGGCCGCACGGTGCTGCTGCGCCCCGGCGCCATCCCGCGCGAGACCATCGCGCGTTTTCTCGGCCACGATATCGCCATCGCGACGATTTGGACGGATGCGGCCGACGGCGGCGGGCGTCCGGTCGCCCCCGGCATGTTGATCTCTCACTATGCGCCGCAAGCTCATCTGCGAATGAACGCCACCACGGTTGCAGCTGGAGAGGCGCTGCTGGCGTTCGGAGCGCCGTTGCCGCAGGACGCCGGCAACGCACGGATCACGCTCAACCTGTCGGCTGGCGGCGAAATGGTCGAAGCTGCCGCAAATCTGTTCAACTATCTGCGCGAATTGGACGGCGCCGGCGTCGATTCCATTGCGGTGATGCCGATACCGGGCGAGGGCCTTGGGGAAGCCATCAACGACCGGCTCCGGCATGCCGCGGCGCCGCGCCATCGCACTGTCCAAACGACTCGACCGCGGAGGGCAAGTTAGGGTACGTTGCGGCCGGGAATCACCTAAATGAACAGGCAGTTCACGCGACCGCTCGCCACGTTTTCCCCCGAGCTGATCGCCCGCTTCGCCGCGATCGTAGGGGAAAAATATGCCATCACGGATCCGGCGGATCAGGAGCCGTACCTGATCGAAGGGCGCGGGCTTTATCGCGGCAGCACGCCGTTGGTGCTGCGCCCCGGCTCGGTCGCCGAGGTTGCGGCGATCGTCAAGCTCGCCGACGAAACCGTGACCCGGATTGTGCCGCAGGGCGGCAATACCGGCCTCGTCGGCGGCCAGATCCCCCATCACGGTGAGGTCGTATTGTCGCTCAAGCGGCTCGACCGCATTCGCGAGGTCGACGTCCTGTCCGATACCATGACCTGCGAAGCGGGTGTGGTGCTGGCGAAAGCGCAAGCTGCGGCCGCCGAGGCCGACCGCCTGTTTCCGCTTTCTCTCGGCGCCGAGGGCAGTTGCACGATCGGCGGCAATCTCTCCACCAATGCCGGCGGCACCGGCGCATTCGCCTATGGGGTCGCGCGCGACCTTGTTGTCGGCCTCGAAGTGGTGCTTGCAGACGGGCGCATCCTCAATGCGCTCAACAAGCTCAAGAAGGACAATACCGGCTACGACCTGAAAAACCTGTTCGTGGGCGCAGAGGGCACCCTCGGTGTCATCACGGCCGCGGTGCTCAAGCTGTTTCCGGCGCCGAAAACGGTGGAGACCGCCTTCGTCGGCGTCCCGTCGCCTCAGGCTGCAATCAAGCTACTCGGCCTGATACAGGAGAGGACCAATCGCGCTGCCACCAGCTTCGAACTCATCTGCCGACTGGCTGTCGACTTCGCGCTCCGGCACGGCCACGGCGTGCGCGACCCCCTGGACCAGGAGCATCCGTGGTACGTGCTGTTGGAACTTGCATCGGCGGCGCGGCTGGATTTGCGGACGACGCTCGAGGAGGCGCTGGAAACCGCAATGGAGCGCGGTCTGGTGAACGATGCGGCAGTTGCCGACAGTGTCGAGCATCGCCGTGCCTTCTGGCATCTGCGCGAGATTCTCCCCGAGGCGCAGAAGGGAGAAGGCGGCTCGATCAAGCACGACATCTCGGTCCCGGTCGCTGCGGTGCCGGATTTCCTGCATGACGCCGGCGAGGCCGTCGAAGCGCTGATCCCGGGCAGCCGGCCGGTGCCGTTCGGCCATCTCGGCGACGGCAACATTCATTACAACATCAGCCAGCCGGTCGGCGCCGACGCGCAAGCGTTCCTCGCCCGGTGGGACGAAATGAACGAGGCCGTCCATCAGGTGGTAGCGAAATTGGGCGGCTCGATCTCGGCGGAGCATGGCGTCGGCGTCATGAAGCGCAAGCTGTTGCCGCTGCTGAAGGACCCGGTTGCCCTCGACGTGATGGGCATGCTCAAGCGCACCCTCGATCCCAAGGACATCCTCAACCCCGGCAAGGTGGTGTGACTATGCATCGGTCTCCTGCGCAGACGTTGTCGACGGGGCATCTATCGCGTTGTGTCGGGCTTGCCGTCGCTTTTGAGCATTGTGGATTTCACGACATTTTCCCGAGCAATAGAGCGCCGTGATTCTGCGGCGGACAATTAGTTTTCCGCATTCAAGACAGTGACGCGGATGACTTGCCTCCGTGCCTGATGGACCGGCCTCCGCGCCGGATTCCGCGGTTAACACCTCGTGTGTCGTGGCCTTGAGCCTCGAAATGCGGCTATAACGCATGGTCTACGCGGCTCGCGTTCGTGAGATGCTTTGGGGAGCGCGGCCGAGATCGGCAGCACCAGAAAATAACACTACTCATCGGCCGAACTTTTCTATCGAATGTCTGCGATATGCTGCAATCCGGCTCAGAAACAGAAGCCCGATGCAGGCATGTCGGTTGAAAGTATAACAGGAAACCTTATTTCAACTATGCTTCATTTGTTTATTCTACCTATAAGAGTATTTCTCCGGTCACTTCGTTCCCCGGGAACACCGGACAAAATCGACCTGCCCCAATTCGCGCCATTGCAATCAGTTCGTTCGTTTACCCGCGCCGCTTCAGGCCAAGTGCCGCGAGCGAGGCGGTGATCGCGCGATCAAGCGGCGTGCGCGGAATATCGCCGATGATTTCGGTGAGCCGGGCCCCGTCGATGGCATGCGGCGTCGACCACAGATAGGAGATATCGGCGAGCTCGCGGAAAACTGGCACGACGACGCCCATCATGTTCAACAATCGCCACGGAACGAAGTCAATCTTGAAGTCCCGCCGGCAAGCGCGTGAAACAGCGGCAACGAATTCGCGCCCCGTCACCGCGTGGCCGGCAAATCCAAGCGTCGCAAATGGTGCCAGCCGCTCGCGCCGTTCTGCGAGTTGGACCATAGCTTGCCCCACGTCGGGCAGATAAGCCCATTCGTGGATGGTATCGAGCGGACCCGGATAGGTCAGTCGACCCGCAGCAATCTCCTTCACGATAATCCGGTCGAACCACGAGCCTCTGCCCTCGCCGCCCAAATAATCGCCCGCGCGCACAACGATCGTACGCAATCCGCCCTCGGCCGCTTCGCGCATGCGTGTCTCAATGGCCACCCGTATGGCTCCTTTGCGCGAAGTCGGAAGCATCGCAGTCGTTTCATCGATCCGGGCCGGCATGCCGGCCCCGTAATTGTAGAGATTGCCGGGGAAGATCAACGTGGCGCGGCTTTCGTGGGCGGCGGCGATGGCGGTATCGGCAAGCGGCAGCGCGAGCCGCTCCCAATCCGCGTAGGGCACGTTGAGGGCGTGGAGCACCACGTCCGCGCCACTTGTCGCCGCAATGACGGCTTGCGCATCGCGCGCATCGACCTCGATGATTTCAGTCCCAGGCGCCGCGCTCCCGGCCGCGCTGCCGCGCACCAGGCTTGCCACCTGCCATCCGGCGGACTTGAATGCCTCCGCGGCCGCACGGCCAAGCCGGCCGGCGCCGCCCAACACCACGATACGACCCTTCATGCCGGGGCCCGCCATGGCGGCGGCGCAGGGCAGGTGTTAGATAGCGTGAATGACGAACTTTCTTTCCGCATATGTCGTTCCGCTGGCGATTGCTGCTGTCGCCCTCGTGCTGGTGCTCGGTCTTTACAACATGTTACGGGGCGGGTCGCCCAACCTGTCGCAGAAACTGATGCGCTGGCGCGTCGTGCTGCAATTCATCGCCGTTATTATAATCATGTTAACGGTCTGGGCGATGGGGCGGTAGGATCGGACGGTCCCAACATGGTGGTTCTCAACCGCATCTATACCCGCACCGGCGACGACGGCACGACGGCGCTCGGCACCGGCGAGCGGCGCAAAAAGTACGATTTGCGCATCTCCTGCTACGGGACGGTCGACGAGACCAACGCGGCCATAGGGGTCGTGCGCCTGCATACGTCTCACGATGCCGAGATCGACGCCATGCTGGGGCGCATTCAGAACGACCTGTTCGACCTTGGCGCCGACCTCTGTTCACCCGCTTCCGACAAGGGAAAGGGGCCCGACGGCGCCAGGTTGACGGTCACCCAGGCCCAGGTGACGCGGCTCGAAGCCGAAATCGACCGGCTCAACGCCGACCTTAAGCCCTTGCGCTCTTTTGTGCTGCCGGGCGGTGCGCCGGCGGCCGCGCATCTTCATGTTGCCCGCACGGTCTGTCGCCGCGCCGAGCGGATGATGGTGGAACTGGCCGATCAACCGGGCGAGGAGGTCTCCGCGGTCGCGCTCAGATATGTGAACCGGCTGTCGGATTTTCTTTTTGTGGCGAGCCGCCATGTCAATCAAAAGGGGCCAAGTGGGGGACAAGGTGGGGGACAAGGTGACGTGCTTTGGGTGCCCGGGCGGAACCGCTGAGCCCGCTCCGCCCGTAGCACGGATGGAGCCACCGGGTCCGGCCTCCGGCCGGCCCGATGATAAACTCAGCGCAATCCGGGGTCAGCCTATCCCGGATTACGCTGCGCTCCATCCCGGCTACCAGGCTCTTACCCTCCACCGCGTGCGGGGGAGGGTAGGGTGGGGCGCAAGACACAGTGTCGGAAATTCACAATCGAACGATGATGCAATGCGGCAGGCGCGTTGACACGCTGCGGTGCGGGTCATAGTTTGCCCGCCATTCCCGGGAGAAACCAGGATGAAGGTTCTTGTGCCCGTCAAGCGGGTGGTCGACTACAACGTCAAAATCCGGGTCAAGACCGACGGGACCGGCGTCGAGCTCGCCAACGTCAAGATGTCGATGAATCCGTTCGATGAGATCGCCGTCGAGGAGGCGATCCGTCTCAAAGAAGCCGGCAAGGTAACGGAGATCGTCGCGGTCTCGATCGGGCCGCAGCAGGCCGCCGAAACCATCCGGACGGCGTTGGCCATGGGAGCCGACCGCGGCATCCTGGTCAAGATCGACGCGATTGTGGAGCCGTTGGCGGTCGCAAAAATCCTCAAGGGCATCGCGGAAGCCGAGCAGCCTGGGCTTATCATCCTCGGCAAGCAGGCAATCGACGATGACTGCAACCAGACCGGCCAGATGCTGGCGGCGCTGCTGAACTGGCCGCAGGGAACGTTTGCATCCAAAGTCGTGATGGAAGGCGAGAGCGTCAACGTCACCCGCGAGGTCGACGGCGGGCTGCAGACCGTGCAGCTGCGGTTGCCGGCCATCATCACCACCGATCTACGGCTCAACGAGCCGCGTTATGCCTCGCTGCCGAACATCATGAAATCGAGGAAAAAGCCGATCGCCGACAAAACGCCGGGCGATTACGGCGTCGATACTACGCCGCGGCTTGAGATTCTCAAAACGACCGAGCCACCGATGCGCAAAGCCGGCGGCAAGGTCGGCTCGGTCGCCGAGCTGGTCGGCAAGCTGAAAAACGAGGCGGGAGTCCTCTAATGCCGACCCTTCTCCTGGCTGAGCACGACAACAGACACCTGAAAGACGCCACCGCCAAGGCGATGACGGCCGCGAAGGCGATCGGCGCTCCGGTACACGTGCTCGTTGCCGGTAAGGACTGCAGGCCCGCGGCGGAGGCGGCGGCGAAGCTCAGCGGCGTTGAAAAAGTGTTGATTGCCGATGCGCCGCCACTCGAGCATATGTTGGCGGAGCCGACGGCGGCGTTGATCGTTGCGATCGCGGGCAGCTATGATACCATTGTGGCTCCGGCAACCGCGAATGCAAAGAACATCATGCCGCGGGTCGCGGCGCTGCTTGATGTCATGCAGATATCCGACATCATCAAGGTATTGTCGCCTGACACGTTCGAGCGGCTGATCTACGCTGGCAATGCGGTGCAAACCCTGCGCTCCAAAGGCGGCAAGAAAGTCATCACGGTGCGAACCGCGGCCTTCCAGGCTGCAGGGGAGAACGGCACTGCCGTATCCGAGCAAGTGTCGCCGCCCCAGGATCCGGGGATATCGACCTTCGTCGGCGAAGAAATCTCCAAGACCGACCGGCCGGAACTCACCTCGGCGCGCATTGTCGTGTCCGGCGGACGCGCAATGGCATCACGCGAGAATTTCGCCAAGTATCTGGAGCCGGTGGCCGACAAGCTCGGGGCTGCGGTCGGCGCATCGCGTGCCGCCGTCGACGCCGGTTATGCGCCGAACGATTGGCAGGTCGGTCAGACCGGTAAAGTCGTAGCACCGGAACTTTATATCGCCGTTGGGATATCGGGGGCCATCCAGCATCTGGCCGGCATGAAGGATTCCAAGGTGATCGTGGCCATCAACAAGGACGAAGAGGCGCCCATTTTCCAGGTCGCGGATTACGGTCTCGTCGCTGATCTGTTCAAGGCGCTGCCGGAGCTTGCTGACGAACTGGGTAAGCTCGGGCGGTAAACCTTAACGACAAAATGGTCTCATGGCCGTAGTCACTGGGAACAGTTGTCGGTAGAACATCGGTTGGCGACAAGCGCCCCCTCCCTACCTCCTCCGTTAGCGGGGAGGGTAGGGAGGGGGGCCTGGACGAAAAGCCCACAAACAATATGATCGATACTCACATGGCTGACATTCACCGAGTGGGCGTAATCGGCGCCGGTCAGATGGGGAGCGGCATCGCTCACGTATGCGCCCTTGCCGGCTTCGAAGTCGCGCTCAACGACCTCTCGGAGGAACGCGTCAGGTCGGGAATCGCAACCATCAACGGCAACATGGCGCGCCAGGTGGCGCGGCACGCAATCAGCGAGAACGACCGCCAGGCGGCGCTGGGGCGGATCGGGGCCGCCGACAAGCTTGAAGCGTTGGCAGATTGCGATCTCATCATAGAAACGGCGGTCGAGAAAGAAGACGTCAAACGCAAGATCCTGGCGGCGTTGTGCCCGGTGCTGAAGGACAGCGCCATCGTCGCCACCAACACCTCCTCGATCTCGATCACGCGACTCGCAGCCTCGACCGATCGGCCGGAAAAGTTCATCGGCATTCATTTCATGAATCCGGTGCCGGTGATGGAACTGGTCGAGGTGATCCGCGGTATTAACACCGACGACGCCACCTACGAGACCACCAAGGCTTTCGTCACCAAGCTTGGCAAGAAATATGCGGTCGCGGAGGATTTTCCGGCCTTCATCGTCAACCGCATCCTGCTGCCGATGATCAACGAGGCGATCTACACGCTTTATGAGGGCGTCGGCTCGGTCGACGCCATCGACACCGCCATGAAGCTCGGCGCCCACCACCCCATGGGCCCGCTGGAGCTTGCCGACTTCATCGGCCTCGATACCTGCCTGTCGGTCATGCAGGTGCTCCATGAAGGGTTGGCGGACTCCAAGTATCGGCCATGCCCGCTGCTGGTGAAATACGTCGAGGCCGGCTGGCTCGGTCGCAAGACCAAGCGCGGATTCTACGACTACCGCGGCGACAAGCCCGTACCAACAAGATAAGGACGTGATTGGTCAGGCTTGACCCCATGGGCGCTAAATTAAGCGACAGCCGAGCGGCCTCACCTCTCCCCGCTTGCCATAAGGGCGTTTACGCCCATCTTCGACGGGCTATGGAGAGGTCGGAATTTGCGCGCTCTTAACGCAAATTCCGGGTGAGGGGGCCTCTCCACGAGTCTGACCTCGTAGAAAGGCACATTGCGCCTCCACGAGTCCGCCCTTGTGGAGAGGTCCCCTCACCCCGACCCTCTCCCCGCAAGCGGGGAGAGGGAGCAGAAAGACCCGCACGCCCTCCTCAAAGCGTGAACACATAGACCATGGAGCACGCATTGGCGTATTTCAGCGCCGCCGGCCTGGTGGCAGCGTTCCATTTCGGCCCGGCGGCGACGGCGATATACTGCTTGCCGTTGACCGCGTAGCTGATCGGCGGCGCCACCACGCCGCAACCGGTGTCGAAGCGCCACACCTCTTTCAAGGTCTTGCCGTCATAGGCGACAAGCGCGCCCTCCCACAGCCCGGTAAATACCAGATTGCCGCCGGTCGCGAGCACGCCCGACCAGTTCGGCAGGTCGGTGCGCGCCACCGCCTTGGTCTCGCCGCTTACCGGATCGAGCGCCTTGATGCTGCCGGTGGTCTGCTCCAAGGGCTTGCCGGAACCGCCGGTGAACCGTTCGCGCGGCTGCACGGTGCCGCCCTGATCGGCGAAATCGGCCTGCACCTTGCCTTCAAGCTGATTGCATCCCTCGCTCGACGGGATGTAGATCAGGTTCAACTCCGGATTATACGCCGCCGGCTCCCAGTTCTTGCCGCCCGGCGTCGCCGGACACCTCGTCGCCACCGGATTGGCGCGTGTCGGGTGGCTCCCCTCCACATAGACCTGCACGTCCTTGGCGGGATCGTAATCGAGCGGCCGGCCGGTCTTCGGGTCGAGGCCCTTGGTCCAGGTCAACTGATCGACATATTGCTTGCCGGCGACGAAGGCGCCGTTGATGCGGTCGAGCGCGTAGTAGAAGCCGTTACGCGCCCCATGAACCACGAGCTTGCGGTCCTCGCCATTGACCTTGGCATTGATGATCTGGTGCTCGGAGATTTCGTCGTAGTCGTAAGGGTCGTTGGGCGTATATTGGAAGCCCCACTTGATCTTGCCGCTATTGGGATCGAGCGCGAGCACGCTCGCCGCCCATTTGTTGTCGCCGGGGCGATATTCGGGGTCGTAGTCAGGACCGGCGTTGCCGATGCCCTGATAGATCGTCTCCGTCTCGGGGTCATAGGTCGCCGTCACCCATATCGAAGCGCCGCCGTGCTTCCAGTGATCCTTGCCGTCTTTCCAGGTCTCATTGCCGGGCTCGCCGGCGCCCGGGATGGTGTAGGTGCGCCAGGCTTGCTGGCCGGTGTTGAGGTCGGTCGCGTCGATCCAGCCGCGGATGCCGAATTCCCCTCCGGCCGAGCCGATGATGGCGAGGTCACGAACGACGAGCGGGGCGAGCGTCACGGTCTCGCCCAGGGCCGGTTCCGCCGCCTTGCGCTCCCATACCACCTCGCCGGTCGCGCGATTGAGCGCGAAGATGCGGCCGTCGAGGGCGATCGAGATCACTTTGTCTTTCCAGAGCGCGACGCCGCGATTATTGACGCCGCAGCACGCAACGTCGCCGGCCCAGGCGCGGTCGACGCCGGGATCGAATTTCCACTTGATCTCGCCCTTCTTTCCGCTCGACACATCGATTGCATAGACGGAGCCCCAGCCGTCCGGGATGTACATCATGCCGTTATCGACGAGGGGCGTCGCTTCAAGATTGCCTTGGGCATAGCGGCCGCCGGACTGCAATCCGCCGAGCCCGATCGTGAAAGCAAGCCGCAAATTGCCGACCGTCCCGGTGTTGATCTCCTTGAGCGCCGAGAACCGATGGCCCTGATAATTCTTGTGATGCAACAGCCAGTTCTGCGGCTCACGGTCGGCATTGAGAGCGCGCTCGAACGACATGTCGGCGCCACGAGCCCCCGAGAGCGCGCCGCAAGCCGCCAAAGCACTCAAAGCGACCGAGACAAGAAGCTTTCTCATTTCCTCCTCCTACGTTGTTTTGAAAGGCTTACTCTGCGCGCTCCCTACAGCGCTGGCGTTCCCGTCCCGTTGCTTGCCGGCTTGCAAAACGCAAGGACACATGTCAGTCCGATTTCCAGGTTCCTTGCCAGGGCAAGACGACGCCACTGCAAGACAGGATCCCGCCAGTTTCCGCCGGCAATTCGCCGTTCAGGCTACATCACTCCCTAGGTCTCGCGAAAGGGGGCTACAATGGGCGCTCGATTGCTAGCGCCGTCCCGGCATCACGCACGCGACCGGCAAGGGCACGGGCCGGACCATTCCATGACCGGCCATTCGGAGCACGTTTTCTCTCAAAACTCTCGGCGTGAACCTTGCACTCCCAACCGCAATGGCCCATGTTGCCGCCATCGAGCTTCGGCCGAACGACTTGGCCTCGCCGCGCACCCCGCGTCGGACTGACGACTTTTCTCCAAATCTCGAACGAACCGGCTGCGCTGGCGCGCCGCCTTCTTTACACACCTACCTGAAGGAAGAGTCATATGGCGCAAGGAACCGTGAAGTGGTTCAACAGCCAAAAAGGCTTCGGCTTCATCCAGCCGGATGATGGTGGCAAGGATGTCTTCGTGCACATCAGCGCGGTCGAACGCGCCGGGATGCATGGCCTTAACGAAGGACAAAAGGTCTCCTTTGACGTTGTTGCTGATCGAAGGACGGGCAAGTCCTCGGCAGAAAATCTGCGCGCCGTCTGATCGGCTCCATTGTTGGAGGCCTCTGTGTCGGCAAGACGATGTTTCCAGCTCGTTCTGGTCAAGCCGTCGCACTATGACGACGATGGCTACGTGATACGCTGGTGGCGGGCAATGATTCCATCGAATTCACTGGCCGCCGTCTACAGCATCGCAGCCGATTGCGCAGAGCGCCAAGTTCTCGGGACGGACGTTGCGATCGCCATCGAGGCAATTGACGAGGTGCATACGCGCGTTAACGTGCCCGAATTGCTCGAGCGGTTTCGCCGTCACGGCAATTTTGGGCTGCTTGCACTCGTTGGCGTCCAGTCGAACCAATATCCGCGCGCACTCGATATCGCCCGCCCGTTCCGCGCCGCCGGCATCCCGGTCGCGATCGGAGGATTTCACGTGTCCGGCTGTGTGTCGATGCTCGACGGCCGCGCCGTCGAGCTCGATGCGTGCCGTGACATGGGCGTTTCGATGTTTGCCGGTGAAGCCGAGGGTCGGCTCGATCGGGTATTGCAGGACGCCGCAGCCGGATGTCTCGCGCCGCTCTATGATTTCATCAGGGACCTGCCGGACCTGGAAGGCACGCCGGTGCCGTTCCTCCCCAAGCAGTATGTCGAGCGGACACTTGGGTTGAGTACGAGCTTCGATGCGGGCCGCGGCTGCCCCTACCAGTGCTCGTTCTGCACTATCATCAACGTGCAAGGGCGCAAGTCGCGCTTTCGCACGGCCGACGACGTCGAGCATCTGGTCCGCCTCAATTGGGCGCAGGGCATCTGCAAATTCTTCATCACCGACGACAATTTCGCGCGCAACAAAGCATGGGAGTCGATCTTCGATCGTCTGATCGCACTGCGTGAGAGGGACGCAATCCCCCTCGGCTTGATGATCCAGGTCGACACATTGTGCCACAAGATCCCAAATTTCATCGAGAAGGCTAAGCGGGCAGGCGTCACCCGCGTGTTCATCGGCCTCGAGAACGTCAATCCGGACAACCTTGCCGCCGCCAAAAAGCGGCAGAACCGGATCACCGAATATCGGAGAATGCTGCTGGCATGGAAAGCGCAGGGCATCCTTACGCTTGCCGGATATATCCTCGGTTTTCCGTCGGACACGCCGGAGACCATCCGGCGCGACATCGCGATCATTCAGGAGGAGTTGCCGCTCGATATCATCGAGTTCTTCTGCCTGACGCCGCTGCCGGGATCGGAAGATCATCAGGTGCTCTGGAAAAAGGGTGTCGCGATGGAGCCGGACCTCAATGCGTACGACGTCGAGCATGTCTGCACCGCGCATCCGCGCATGAGCCGGGAGCAGTGGGAAGCGATTTATCGCGAGGCCTGGTCGATCTATTACACCCCAAAGCACATGGAGACGCTGCTGCGTCGCGCGGTGGCGACCGGAGTGCCGGTCAACAGCCTTATCAAGGTGCTCGTCAACTTTGCGACCACGGCTCAACTCGAAAACGTGCATCCACTCCAGGGCGGCATATTCCGGCTCAAGCATCCCTCGGAGCGCCGCCCGGGCCTGCCGCGCGAGCGCGCCTTCATCTTCTGGCCACGGTTCGCTTGGGAAACGCTCAGCAAACATGCCGTCATTATCGCAACGATCGCACGCCTCCTCGTGCTCAAGCTTGTCATCACGCGCGATCCAGCCGCTCGAACGTATAAGGACACCGCGCTCACACCGGTCGGTGACGACGAGGATATGACGCTCAATCTGCTCACCAACACGACGGGCGCGCCGGCCGCAGTCATGCATTTGAAGAAGATCGCCCGGCTGACTGCGGTCCCTCGGGTTGTTTGAAACGCGGCCTCTACGACAAGCTGGATTCGATTTCAGCGCCGAGGCTCATATGGCCGGCGTTGGCCTCACGCCACGCCTTCCTTGAGGGTGGGAAACATTCGCCAACTCCAGCCTTGGACACCCGCGTTCGTTCTTGGATTTATCCTTATGGTGAACTGGCGTGAACCGACTTTAATGCCTTTGGGCTTGGACAAGGTACGCGAAGATCGATTCTTCGCCCAATGCCTTGCACGCCTCAAGCCGATGCAGACCGTGCACCAGGACGAAGCGCTCGCCATCGCGCCGGACCAGGATTGGGGTCGTCTGCCCGACCTCGAGCATACTTTGCGCAATCTCTCGCACAGTGTCAGGCTTAAGCGTCGCACGGCGCTTTACGGGCACATAGATGTTCTCGATCGCTAACTTTTCGCGCCTCATCATGGTCCGGGCCCACATTGAACGGCTTGTAGGAACCACTAGGCCAGCGATCATATCTGACATTCGCGCCGGGCGCTATTGACCTTCGCGGTACCTTAAGACTGAAAATCTTTAGATCCCTTGTGGGCATCCTAGCTTATCGTCGGAGCATGATCTTTTCCGAAAACCGGGACCCACTTTTCGGGATCATGCTCTAGGCAGAGGCTCGAACGAACGATTGCGCTTGCGGCCGTCACGGTTTTCCGTTCAAGTGACGATGGGCAATTGAGGCGAGGTTCGTACTTCGCGCCGTCAATTTGTCGCGGCGCCGGGATCGATTGTTGTATTGCTGACCTTTGAAACTCGCCGCATTTAGGTAACGTGAGCTAAGGAACACCATGCGCATCTACGTTTTCAAATCGGAGACCACGGACCGGCTGCGCGCCTTCGCAGGCGACCCTGATGTGAACAAACTTCCGCACCAACACGGCCCCTGGACTGCTACCGGGACCATATCACCGGACAATGCTCCTCCCTACAACTTGTCGCGCGACGCGATCGAGAAGGCAATCAGTGCGGAAGGCTTTCAACTTTGGCGCCTGCGAGACAAGAAGTGAATAAGGCTGACGCAGCGTTTCGTCCGAAGTCCCCTGCCAGCGATCGCGGCTGATGCATCTTGCCATCACGGTTGAGGCGGAACTCCACGCGCGCCCGAGAATGGGCCACGCCCAGTCGCTCTGCCCCGTGGCACCGTCTTTCCGCGCGGCGCCGCGATAAGCCCCTCGCGTTGGGCCTTCTTGCGAGCGAGCTTGCGGGCGCGGCGGATTGCTTCAGCTTGTTCCCGGTTCGATTTTTCGGACGGCTTCTCGTAAAATCTTCTGCGCTTCATCTCGCGAAAAACGCCTTCGCGCTGCATTTTCTTCTTGAGTACCCGCAGAGCTTGGTCGACGTTGTTGTCGCGAACGAATACCTGCAAGGAACATTCCTTTCGTGTTCAGTCGAGCGAATTGACCGAATCAAAATGCCCGCGCCGGCGCGCAACGTTGGCGTCGTAGTGATCGACTTCAACGACATTTATCGCGGCTGAGTCAAAGCGCGACCATCCCGCGCTCCTGCTTCAGCGACACCTTTGTACACTGGGATTTGAGTGCACACCTGGGATTCGAGCCGCTCTGGCAGCGCAAAGACATATTCACTATGCGCAGGTCCCATGCGAATAGCTACACCTTTGTTTCAATGCACCAAGTCTTTTTTGACCCGCTGTTGCGGTTTTCTTGCTATGGAAATGTCATTGGGCGCACGGCAAGCCGAACTAGCGGAGAGGGCCGAAGTGCACGACGAGCCACCAGACGAAGGCGAGAGCAACACGCTTGTCGGGGCACGACGGGGAGCGCCAACAAAAGGTGCGGCGGCATTGGCGTCCGATCGCACCGACGATCCCGTCCGCCTTTATTTGCGCGAGATCAGCTCGGTCGATTTGCTCTCGCGGGAGGGCGAGGTTGCGATCGCCAAACGCATCGAAGCCGGCCGCGGGGCGATGATTGCCGGCCTATGTGAAAGCCCTCTGACATTCCAGGCAATCCTCATTTGGCGTGACGAACTGAACCACGGCAAGATTTTCCTGCGCGACATCATCGACGTTGAGGCAACCCATGCCGGTCCCGACGCTGAGGCTGTTCCAACGGCCACACCGGACGCCGTGGCGTCGCCGCCAGCATCGGCGACCCCTTACGTCAAGGTCGTGCTCCCACCCGTTCTAACTTCCGCACCATCATCCCGTATCAAGTCAAATTCCAGCGACAGAGAGCCGGGCGAAGATGCGAGTGGTGACGACAACACGGACGACGACCTCGAACATGCGATGTCGCTCGCCACTATCGAGGCCGAACTCAAGCCTACCGTGCTGGCGACATTCGATAAGATAGCCGACAGGTACCAACGCCTGCGCCAGTTGCAGGACCGCGACAACCACAACAAGCTGCACGACGAGACGCTCTCCCCTGCGCAACGACGCAAGTACAAGAGGTTGAAGGAAGAGATCATCGCCGAGGTGAAGTCACTGCGGCTCAACCAGGCGCGCATCGACGCGCTGGTTAAGCAGCTCTACGACGTCAACAGGCGCCTCATGAGCTATGAGGGCCGCCTCATACGCCTCGCGGCGAGTTACCACGTCGCACGCGAGGACTTCCTCCAGAATTACAACGGCTTCGAACTCGACCCGCAGTGGGTCATCCGGGTGTCGAAGCTCCCCACCAGGGGCTGGAAGAGTCTGGTCGCGCGCGAAACGGAGCACATCGAAAACATTCGATCGGATATCAATGCGCTCACCAGGGAGACCGGCCTGGAGATCGGTGAGATTCGACGAATCGCCCGCATCGTGCAAAAGGGCGAGCGCGAGGCCAGCCAAGCAAAGAAGG
>WNFR01005195.1_pt1 | contig 18574 bp, 20 predicted proteins | sample 5400221 | NCBI WGS metagenome assembly WNFR01 (sample SAMN13153357, study PRJNA577476) | soil metagenome | isolation source: 40 cm soil under Madrone tree | place: USA:California | collected 2016-06-14 | reverse complement strand
TGCGGCACGTGCTCCTCGTTGTACCAGCGGTTGAACGCGGCTTCCTTGTCGGACGGGATGGTGGCCTTCACCATGAACAGGATGGTTGCCATGCGGGGCTCCAGGCTGCGGGTGGCGAGCCGTCTAGTCGACGAGGCCGATCTTCACGCGGCGGTTGTGGCGGCCCTTGTTGTCGATCTTGAGGATGCGCACGGCGCGTGAGCGGCCGGTGGACGCCAGGTGCGTGCCGCCGCACGCCTGGCGGTCGAGCCCGACGATCTCGACGATCCGCACGCTGCCGTCGGACGCGGGCGGCGGCGCCACCGAGCGGCAGCGGATCAGGCCCGGCTCGCTCGCGACCGCGTCGGCGGCGACGTAGGACACGCGCAGCGGCAGGTCCTGGCGGATGACGTCGTTGAGCTGCGGCTCCAGCGCGCGCAGCCGGTCGTTGTCCACGTCGGGGAGATCGAAGTCCGTGCGCGCCGTGCCGTCGTCGTTCAGCTGCGCGCCGGTGATGAGCGCACCCCGGAAGACCTGGAAGACGAGCGCGTTGAGCACGTGGGCGTTGGTGTGCAGCGCGGTCTGGAGCGCGCGGAAGGCCGGGTCCACCGACGCTTGCACGACGCCGGCGGGCTCGACCGGCTCGGCGAGCAGGTGCCACACGCGGCCGTCGGCCACCTCGAACCCCGTGATCGCGACGTCGCCCGACGCCCACGCGAGGCGGCCGCGGTCGGGTAGCTGGCCGCCGCCGCCGGGGTGAAACGGGCTCTGCTCGAGCACGACGGCGCCAGGGCGCGCGTCCAACATGCGCGTCTCCAGCGTCAGGACATCGGCGTGGTCGTGGCAGAAGTAGCGCGACATGCGATCAGGCTCGTGACGGAGAGTAGGCGGTGGCCACGAGCACGCGATCCTCGATCGCACCGACAAGATCTCCGTGCTTGGCGCTGGTCACGCGCTTGATCTCCTTCCATTCCTCATCAGCCATGAACCTGGCCCACGCCGTAGTCTTCGTCGCCTCGTTCGGCCACGCGAGGAGATAGACGAACTCGGTTCGCCGCTCGGTCCGCGCCTCCCACATGGCGACGATCTCGAAGCCGTGCGCCCTCATGATCCGCGCCGCGTGATCGCGGAAGCGATCGTGAAAGGCCGCCTTGCTGGGCTCGAAGATCTCGTAGATGCGCAGTTGATGGATCATGTCCGGCTCAGCGCGCGAGGAACTTCGCCACCGTCCGCGCGATCCCTGCCGGATCGAAGCCGAACTTGGCGTACAGGCTCCGGGGATCGCCCGACTCGCCGAAGGCGGTGGTGCCGATGCGCTTGAGCGGGGTCGGCCGCACTTCGGAGAGCCACTCGGCCACGGCGCCGCCGAGACCGCCGGCGATCGAGTGGTCCTCGACCGTGACCACGCGGCCGGTCTTGGCCGCCGAGCGCCCGAGCATCTCTTCGTCCAGTGGCTTGATCGAGGCGGCGTTGATCACCTCGGCCGAGATACCCTCGGACGAAAGACGCCTGGCGGCCTCGAGCGCGTTGAACACGGTGCCCCCGCTGGCGATCAGCGTGACGTCCGTGCCCGGGCGCAGCAGGCACCAGCGTCCGAGGCGGAACTGGTAGTCCGGCGGGCAGACGGATTCGAGGTTCTGACGCGTCAGCCTGAGATAGAGCGGGCCCTGATGCTCGGCCGCGTAGGCGACCACCTGCTTCGTTTCGACCTCGTCGGCGGGCTGGACGATCGGCACGTTGGGCAGCGCGCGGATGCACGCGATGTCCTCGAGCCCCATCTGGCTGTAGCCGTCCTCGCCGATGGCGATGCCGACGTGGGTGCCGACGATCTTCACGTTGGCGTTGGTGTAGGCGACGGAGATGCGGATCGTCTCGAAGCGGCCGACGATGAAGCAGGCGAACGAGCACGCGAACGGCACGCGGCCGGTCAGCGCGAGCCCGGCCGCGATGCCGACCATGTTGGATTCCGCGATGCCGAGGTTGAAGGCGCGCCCGGGGAATTTCTTGGCGAAGCCGGCCGTCATGGTGGACTTCGACAGGTCGGCGTCGAGGGTGACGATGCGCTCGTCCTTCGCGCCCAGCTCGATGAGCGCCTCTCCGAACGCGACGCGGCTGGCTTTGGCAGGCATCGCTCCTCCGCTGACTCCGGGTCGAGGGTTACTTCTTGTCGAGTGCGCGCAGCTCGCTGACGATGGCCGCGGTCGCCTTGTCGCTCTCGAGATAGCCGTCCCAGGCCGCCTCGGTCACGCCGAGGATCTCGCGGATGGCGGCCACCGCCTCCGTCGGCTTCGGCGCCTTGCCGTGCCACTCCGGGTTGTTCTCCATGAACGACACGCCCTTGCCCTTGACGGTGTGAGCCACCACCAGCGTCGGCGTGCCCTTCGTGGCCTCGGCCTGGTCGAGCGCCTTGTCGATCTGTGCCATGTCGTGGCCGTCGATCTCGATCACCGGCCAGCCGAACGCCTGCCACTTGGAGACGACGGGCTCGAGATCGAGCACCTTGCTGACGAAGTCGTCGAGCTGGATCTTGTTGTAGTCGACGATCACGGCGAGGTTGTCGAGCGGATGATCGGGATGGCCGAGCCGGGGCGCCGACATGGCCGCTTCCCACACCTGGCCCTCCTGGATCTCGCCGTCGCCGAGGATGCAATAGACACGCGAGGGCGAGCCCGCGAGCTTGGCGCCGAGGGCCAGCCCGAGCGAGACCGAGAGGCCCTGCCCGAGCGAGCCGGTGGCCGCCTCGATCCCGGCCAGGGCGACGCGGTCGGGATGGCCCTGCAGTGGCGAGCCGAGCTTGCGCAGCGTGATCAGCGCGTCCTCGGAGAAGTAGCCGGCCTTCGCCATCACGCAGTAGAGCGCCGGCACGGCGTGGCCCTTGCTGAGCACGATGCGGTCGCGCTCCGGCCAGTCCGGGCGCCGCGGGTCGTGGCGCAGCCGGCCGAACGCGATCGCAACGAGCAGGTCGATCACCGACAGCGAGCCGCCGGGGTGACCCGATCCCGCGTGCGTCAGCATCCGGATGATCTGCACCCGGCAGCCCCGGGCGATCGCGTCCAGGCGCGCGTCAGCCATCCAGGTCCTCCGTGTGTTCGGCGATGGCGTCAACGCGGACGTCGGTGACGGCGATCTCGGGGGCGTACACGACCTCGTCGGCCGCCCACACGATCGTGCCCTTCACGTCCTTGGTGATGCCGGCGACGTTGTTCAGGAACGTCGTGATGTTGTCGTTGATCCGGATCGCGTTCGCTTTGATCGGCTCCGCGATCCGGCCGTCGCGAATCATATAAGAATCCGCCGTCACCGTACAGGTGAAATCGCCCGCGCGCAGTCCGTTGATCGGGTACGTGTACCAGATGCGTCCGATGTAGAGCCCGTGGCCGACGCGGCGCAGCAGCTCGTCGCGGCTCACCGGGTCCGCGCCCTCGACCACGACGTTGGTGGCGGCCGCCGAGGGCCGATTGGTGAACTGCCGGCCGCCGCCGGCGCCGAAGCGAAAGCCGTTGCGCGGCACCAGCCCTGCGGCTCGCGCCGCGTCGCTGGCCCCGCCCAGCTTTTCTGCGCGCTGCGGATCGCGCAGCAGGCGCTCGGTGTCGTACCAGCACGACAGACAGCCGGTGAGGACGCCGTCGCGGATGAGGTCGGTGCGCCCCGTGGGCAGCCCCTCGCAGGTGATGCCCTTGGAGCCCATCATCCCCGGCATGGCACCGTGGTCGTAGATGGACAGCGCGGGCGAGGCCACGCGGCGGCCCAGGCGGCCCACGAACGGCGACGCGGAGGCGTAGAACGTGTCCGCGTGGCAGGCGGGGATGATCAGGTCGTTGAGAATGTCGGCCACCGGCTGACGGCCGAACACGACGGTGTAACGCCCCGACGGCACGCGCACGCCGCCGACGGCGGCGATGGCCGCCTGCGCGGCCTCGCTGCCCGCCTCGTCGCTGAAGTCGTCGAGCCGCGTTCCGGTGGACCAGCCCGAGCCCTTCGCCGCGTGCGCCTCGACCATCGACGTCACGAACGCGGTGACGAGTGTCGACTCGTCGGTCTGCGCGCGCGGCATGGCGCTGGAGGCGATGGCCATGCGCTCCTGGAGGATGGTCACGTCGCCGCCGACGAGCAGGCCGAGCCGGCGCAGCGCCGCCTCGCTCTCGGCCATCTCGGCCAGGCGCGACGACGCGAGAAATGTCCGCAGCGCCCCGCCGACGATCGTCCAGCCGGCCTCGACCAGGCGCTCGTCGCTCACGCGCATGAGCGCGGGATCGTGGTAGTCGGTCAGCGCGCGGGGAACGGGCAGCGGCCGCGGCAGCGAGACGAACTCGGGGTCGGCCACCGCGGAGCGCCGCGCCTTGTCGAACGCGCGCTCGACGCCGGCCTGCGACAGATCGCTCGGCTCGCTGCCGAAGCCGACGCGCCGGCCGTCGAAGACGACCTGAAGGCCGAGGCCGTACGACTCCACGGACTTGGGCTCGTCCACGCCATTGCAGGGGATGTGCGACGTGTAGTTCAGGCGCGTGAGCAGCGCGCCGTTGGCGGAGACGAACGCCTCGACCTCGCTCACGCCGGGCTGGGCACGGGCCCAGGCCAGCGCCTGCTCCGCCGCGCGCGTCAGCTCGGCGAGATCGCGCACGTCAGTGCTTGGGGTCGTGCGAGAGGTTCGTGCCCACGACGGGATAGCCCTTGGCGTGCCAGCCGGGCAGGCCTTCCTCGAGGACCCGCTGGTTGCGCCAGCCGAGCGCGTACAGGACGTTGCTGGCCCCCCGGGACAGCGCGTGCGGGCACGTTCAGTAGAAGACGACGAGTCCCGTCTTGCTGATCTCGTGCGCGCGGGCTTCCACCGCGCGCAGCGGCATCGAGCGCGCGCCCTTGATGTGCATCTCGACGTACGCGTCCCAGTTGCGCACGTCGATGATGTCGGCCTTCGCGCCGCCGTCGAGCGCCGCCTTCAGCTCGTCGACCGTGATGAAGTCGACCGGGTGATCCGGCGGCGCGGCGGGGGCGGCGCCGACGAGCAGGATGGCGCCGGCCACGACGGGCACGAGGACACGCCGCATGGTCATCCTCCGAGCACGCGGGCGCGGCTGCGCATCGTCGGCCCGCCGTTACCGAGCTTCTTGCTCTGCATCGGCTGCCCCTTGCCGCAGTTGGGGATCGGGTAGAGCCGGAAGTCACGGCCGACGGCGTCCACCTTCATCAGGTAGTCGCGCGTGTCGGCGGCGATGCCGCCGTCGCGATAGAGGCGCGTGAGCTCGCCGCGCTCGATCGCGTAGACCTTGCGCGCCGAGATGCGGAAGTTCTCGCGGCTCTCGGCGATCGACGGGATGCGATGGCCGACCAGGTAGTACCCGCGGTCGACGTCGCCGATGATGCGCGCGGGATCGGCGTCACCGCCGTCGAAGACGGTGTTGGACATGCGGATCAGCGGCACCAGCGAAGCACTCGTGGCTTTGAAGTGGCCGTTGGGCTGGCCGCCGAAGACGGCGGCCGTCTGCCGGCTGTTCATGAAGCCGCGAAAGATGCCGCGGTCGATGTGCGTCACGCGGCGGGCCGGGGTGCCCTCGTGATCGTACGCGTAATGGCCGTAGCCCGGCAGCGCGGGATCCGAGTACGCGGTCACCAGCGGCGACGCGATGCGGCGGCCCACCTGGTGGGCCTCGAGATCGGCGAGCAGCCACGAGCGTCCCGCGTACGCGGTCTCCATCTTGAGCGCGCGGTCCAGCTCGGCCGGGTGGCCGACGATCTCGTGCGAGACGAGCGTGTTGTAGTGCGGGTCGGTGACCACGACCACCTCGCGCTCGGAGGTCGGCAGCGCCGGGGCCGCCGCCAGCTCGGCCGCGTCGCGCGCGAGGGCCAGCGCGAAGTCTCTGAAGGGCGGGAAGGTGAGGAGGGACTCGCCGACGCCCTCGCCGATGATCTCCCAGCCGCGCTGGTGCCCCATCACGTCATAGAGCTCCTGGCTCGTCTCGGTGCCGACGGCGACCACGGAGGCCGCGCCCTGCGTCAGGGCGAAGGCCTGATCGATCAGCGCGCCCTCGGTGGAGGCGAACAGCTCGCGCGTGAGCTGCGTGAGCACCGGGACCCAGTTGTAGCGGACGCTCGGCTGCGCGGCGGCGATCGCGCGCGAGACTTCCGTGGCCACGGTCACCATGTCGGCCAGCGGCACGCTGCGCGGGTCGATCCGATAGACGGCCGGGACGACGTCCAGGCGGACGTCCACCGGGTGGAGGCGCAGATCCGCCAGCGCGTCCCCGAGGGGCCCGAACTTCTCGCGCGCGGTGGCCTTGTGCTCGGCGTTGGCCATCGCGCGGCGATACGCGCGCTCGAGCGCCTCCGCCAGGCGCCGCTCGAGCTCCGGCACGTCGGCGGCGCCGAGCACGATCCCGATCCAGCCGGGCGCCACCGTGCGGTCCCCGGCGAGCACGCGGACGCCGGCGGTGCAGGCGTAGTCGTCGCCGGAGGAGCGCTCGGCGCCGTTCTCCGCGATCGCGTGGCGGCTTTCCGTGACCTCCACTCTCATATCCGCGTAGACGAGGCGCGGCAGGCGTCGCGCCGCGTCGTCGAGAAGCGCCGGTACCGTCTCGCGGGCGCGGTCGATGAGCTCGATGGTGAGGGCGGCGGCCATCGTCAGAGCGCCTCGAACGGTTCGACGGTCACGCGCTCGCCGGCGGCGACGTCGCCGCGTGCCTCGTCGAGGACGACGAAGCAGTTGCCGGCCACCATCGACGACAGGATGCCCGAGCCCTGTGGCCCCGTCGTGCATACCTCCCAGTCGCCGTCGCGGAACGCCAGGATGCCGCGCTTGTACTCGGTGCGGCCCGTCTTCTTGCGCATCGGCTCCAGCGCGCGCGCCTGCCACGTCTGGGGGAAGAGCCGGCGGCGGCCCGCCAGCTTGTAGAGGGCCGGGCGCACGAACAGCATGAACGACAGCAGCGAGGCCACGGGGTTGCCGGGCAGGCCGAAGAAGAGCGCGCCGCCGATGCGGCCCACGGCGAAGGGGCGCCCGGGCTGCATGGCGACCTGCCAGAAGTCGATGGCGCCCAGTTCGGAAAGGACGTCCTTCACGAGGTCGTAGACGCCGACGGAGACGCCCCCGGAGGTGACGACGACGTCGGCGGCGCGCGCGGCGTCCTCGAGCCCGGCGCGCAACGCGTCGCGCACGTCGGGAACGATGCCGAGGTCGATCACCTCGCCGCCGCACTGCTCGATCGAGCCGCGCAGCGTGAAGCGGTTGGCATCGTAGATCTGGCCGGGGCGGCGCGGCGAGCCCGGCTCGGCCACCTCGTCGCCCGTCGACAGCAGGGCCACGCGCGGCCGCCGGCGTACCGCGACCTGCCAGGCGCCGAGCGAGGCTATCAGGCCGATCTCCTGTGGCCGCAGCACGGTGCCGGCCTCGATGACGACCGCGCCCATCTCGACGTCTTCGCCGGCGAGGCGGACGTTGGCGCCCTTGTCGATGGGCCCAGCGGTGACACGGTCGCCCTGGCGCTGCACGACTTCTTGCGGATAGACGGTGTCGGCGCCCGCCGGCATCGGCGCCCCTGTCATGATGCGCAGGGTCTGGCCCGCGCCGAGCTTGCCCTCGAAAACGAACCCGGCGGCGAGGTCGCCGATCACGACGAGGTCGCGGGTGCCGCCGGCCGGGATGTCCGCGCTGCCGACCGCGTAGCCGTCCACGGCGGAGTTGTCGGCGGGCGGCACGTCGAAGGGCGCGGCGAAGTCGTCGGTGAGGACGCGCGCGGGCGCGCGCGTGAGCGGCACCAGCTCGGGCGCCAGCGGCGCGCCGATGCGGGCCAGAATCTGCGCCTGCCCGTCGCGCACCGAGATCATGCGCGTATTATACGCGCCATGAACGGGACGATTTCGGCCGTCACGCACCCCGCCGGCTTCTGGATCCGGCTCGTCGCGTTCCTGATCGACCTGCTCGTGATCATGGTCGTGCAGTTCCTGCTGCAGGTCATCGCCAGGGTGCGCTTTCGCTCCGACGCCGAGGGGGTGATGGGCGCAGTCGCCTTCTTCACGTTCGTGTTCGCCGTCGCGTATCCCACGGTGCTGCACACGATCGCCGGCCAGACGCTCGGCAAGCTCGCGACGCGTGTTCGCGTCGTCGCCCTGGACGGCGAAGCGCTGCCGCTCGGCGCCTCCTTCCTGCGCGCGATCGCATTCTGGGCGGCGCTCGTCTTCACCTTCGGGATCGGCCACATCGTGGGCGGGCTGCGCAAGGACAAGCGCGCGTTCCACGACCTGCTGGCCGGCAGCCGCGCCGAGCGCCTGCCTCCCCCGACTCCGAGCCGGCGCATGGCCGCGCGCCGCCAGGCGCCGCCGCCGGTGGCGGCGTCGCCCGTGCCGGCGGTGCCGTTTCAGCCTCCGCCGGAGTCGGAGCCGCGATCGATCGGGTGATCCGCACGCTGCCGCTCGGGTTGCGCAACAGGCTGGCCGCGACGATTCTGGAGGCCGTGGACGACGCGGGGGCGCGGCGCGCGCTGGCGGCGCTGGCGGAGGCGCCTGACGCCTGGCTGGCCGTCGACGAGCGGCAGTGGGCGGCGCTTCTCGCGGTGCGGGCGCGGCGGGCCAGCGAGGCCCTGGGCGCGATGCCGCCGTCTTCGGCGCGCGGCGTGGACGGAGCCCTCGAGGCCGCGGCCAGGCTCTACGGGGCGGGGTTGCACTTCGAGGTGCACGAGTTGCTCGAGCCCCACTGGATGGCGGCGAGCGGCCCGACGCGGGAGGCGCTGCAGGGCGTGATCCAGGCGGCGGTCGGCTGGCAGCACCTCGCCAACGACAACGTCGCCGGCGCGCGATCGTTATTGACCGAGGCGGCGGCGCGCCTGCGCGGGCGACGGCTGGGCGGGCGCGACTTCGACGCCTTCGCGCGCGCGACATCGGAGGCGGTGACGCGACTGCCGGCAGCGACGCCGCCGCCGTTCCCGGAGCGCAGTCAGGCGAGCGAGAGAGAGGAGAGCGTATGAACCTCGAGCTCAACGACAAGGTGGTGGTGGTGACGGGCGCCAGCCGCGGCATCGGCCGCGCGATCGCGCTCGGGATGGCCGACGAGGGCGCGCGCGTGGTCGCGGTGGCGCGCGACAAGGCGGCGCTCGACAAGCTGGCCACCGAGGCGCGCGCCCGCAGTAAGAAAGATGCGATCGCCATCGGCGCCGACCTCTCGCAGCTGGCGGAGGTGGAGCGCGTCGTCGCGGAGGCCAAACGTGCCGCTGGCGGCCGAATCGACGTGCTCGTCAACAACGCCGGCGCGATCCGCGGCGGCGGCTTCCTCGAGATCCCGGACGCCCAGTGGCTCGACGACTGGAGCCTCAAGCTCATGGGCTACATTCGCATGGCGCGCGCCGTGTTCCCGATCATGAAGGCCCAGGGCGGCGGCCGCATCGTCAACGTCACCGGGGCGGCCGCGCGCAACCCGACGGCGACCTATCTCACGGGCGGCGCGGCCAACGCGGCGCTCGTGAATTTCACCAAGGGGCTCGCCGACCTCGGCGCGGAGTGCGGCGTCCTCGTCACGGCCGTGTCGCCGGCGGCCACGCGCACGGAGCGCTGGGATCAGCTGATGGAGCAGCAAGCGAAGGCGGCGGGCAAGACCGTCGGCGAGATGCGCGCGGCCGCGGAGGCGCCCTACAAGCTCGGCCGGATCGCGACGCCCCAGGACATCGCCGACGTCGTGTGCTTCCTGGCCTCCGCGCGCGCCTCGTTCATCACGGGCATCTGCATCACGGTGGACGGCGGCGCGACGCGCGGCGTCTACGCCTGAGGCGTCGAGGGCTCGGAGGACACCCAAAGTTATTCGGCCCAGCGGGCTCCTTGACATGCGTTGCCTCCTGTCATTATCTTTCCCCCTAGCGCTGGCTGGGGTTCCGTGTCTCGCCGCTTTCAACGAGGGCAGGAGGTTCGCGAGATGGCGGCAAAGTTGTTCGTCGGCAATCTTTCCTTCCAGGCGACGGAAGAAGACCTGCGCGAGCTGTTTGCGCAGGCGGGGACCGTGGAGACCGTGCGGATCATCACCGACCAGTTCACGGGCCGGCCGCGCGGGTTCGGCTTCGTCGAGATGGCGACGAAAGAAGAGGCCACGAAGGCGGTCGAGATGCTCAATGGGCGGCTCTTCCGCGATCGCAACCTGGTCGTCGACGAGGCGCGCCCACAGCCCCAGCGTGGTGCCGGGGGCGGTGGTGGCCCGCGCGGCGACCGCGGGGGGCGGCCGGGCGGCCCTCCGGGCGGCGGAGGCGGCTGGAGGCGCTAGGACGGTATCGAGGAGCGCGCCGTCGGGTTATCGAGGGGTCCACGGCTGTGCCGGGGCGCTCCGAACGCTGGGGGGTTTGGGGGGCCATTTCGGGGCCCCCCATCTCACTAGAACAAGCTGAGCTGCGGCGACTCCGGGGCCTCGTCCATATAAGGGACGAGGCCGTCCTGCTCGGTGAAGCGGCGGAAGCGCTCCCAGGTCTCGAGCACCTTCGACTGGTAGTACTCCACGTTCTCGTCCGGGCGCGCCGGGTCCCACGAGCTCGCCAGCTTCGCGGTCTCGTTGACGGCCACGCGCGCCGTGCGGCCGGCGACGTAGTAGGAGATCTGATCGCCGGGCTGGACGGGCCGGCCGCTCGCCACGGCCAGCTCGTATGCGGCCGCCGCGGGCCGCAGGCCCGCGGCCAGGCGCTCGCGGTAGACTTCGAGTGATTCTTGAAGGGTCTCGGTCCGCGCGAAGACGCGGACGTCCACGCGATGGGCGGCGAAATCGCCCAGCCAGCGGTCCACCACGGCCTTGGCATCGGCGCGCCGGCCGGCCAGCAGCAGGCGCACCAGCTCGTCGATCAGCCTCCGCTGGAACGGCTCGAGCCCGCGCGAGCGGAACGCCGAGCCCTTGAGGGTCACGCGCCCGCGCTCGTCGAGCAGCGCGTACGTCTTCATCTTGTACGAGAACATCGCCGGGTAGCGGCCGTCGAGCTCGAGCGTGATGCCGGCGGGCAGTCCGGCGGCCACCGCATCGAGCAGGCGCGCGTCGTCCTCGGGCGCGTGCCCGGGCGGCGGCGTGAAGTAGACGCCGTCGGTGTCCGCCTCCACCGGGGTCGCGCCGAGGGCCCGCAGGCGGTCGACGATCGAGGTGACGATGGCGCGGCCGTCGGCGGTCACCCGGTTGGCGGCCTCGAAATCGTTCCAGTGCGCGGCGGAAAAGCCGAGGTACCCGTAGAACGAGTTGATGAGGATCTTGAATGACTGCGACAGCGCGAGCTGATGCCGGCGCTCCTCGTCGCCCGCGGCGGCCTGGGCGGAGCGCTTGGCGGCGACGCGCACGTCGCGCAGGTGGGTGAGGAGGTCGAGGAACACGCCCAGCTCGTCGCATGCCGGAGCGACGCGCGCGCCGATCATCAGCGACGGGTAGAGGGACGTGACGTCCACGTGCAGGACGGGCGCCGCCACGCCCTGGTGCCAGATGGCGGTGAGCCCGCCGCCCACGGACTGGCCCGGCCGCGGCCGCGGCACCGCGCGGCCCGCCCTCAGATATTCGCGGAGGAGCAGCGCGTCGACCTTGGCCGCCGAGCCGCGCAGCGTGGTCGCCTGGTAGTCGAACGGCACGAGGCGCGCCTGCGCGAAGTAGGGCGGCGAGAGGATCGCGGAGATGGCGAGCGTCTCGACGGCGTCGTCGCCCGCGTAGGCCATCAACCGGTCGGCGTCGTCGGCGAGCTGCCGCGCCACCCTGGAGGCGTCGATGTACGTGCGGTCGGCGGCGGCCACGCCGAGATGGCGCGCGATGTCCTTGAGCCCGAACGATGGCAGGTCGCGCGCGCCGACGTCGTGCAGCTGCGCGAGCATCCACGTGTCGACGATGTGGCGGCCGGCGACCTCGTAGCGGCGGAAGCCGATCGCGCGCTCGGCGACCTGTAGCCGCGCCGGCCGGGCGCGCAGCGGGCTGCCGTCGCGGCCCCACGCCAGGGTCACGCCGTGCCGCCGCGCGCGCGCCTCGATGTATTCGAGGTCGAAGCGGAACACGTTGTGGCCCTCGAGGACGTCGGGATCGCGCTCGCGGACGATGCGCCCGCACTCGGCCAGCAGCGTCGGCTCGTCCAGTCGGTCGCCGCGCAGGACCTGGCGGAAGCCGGTCGAGTCGGCGAGCGCGATGGCGACGATGCGATCGCCCTCGCGCGCCGCCGACGGGAACTCGTAGCCCTCCGTCGTCACGACCTCGATGTCGAGGGCCAGGCGTCGCAGGTCGCCGAAGCGCAGGCCGCCGAACGAGGTGCGCCCGGCGGTGACCAGGTACTGGTGAACCGGATCGGGGAAGAAGCGGTACGGCGCCTCCGGCATGTTGGCGGCAAGCCCCGTCGCCTCGCGGCAGCGATCGCGTGCCGCGAGCGCCGCGCTCCAGGCGCCGAAGCGCGCGAGCCAGCGGAGCTCGCCCGCGCCCTCCAGGCGCGTCAGCGCGACCAGCCCGGGGGCGTCGCGCAGGAGGGCTTCATCGGCGGCGAGGACGAAGGGCGTGAACGGGACACGCTCGACCCGCGTGGCGGCGCCGTCACGGATCCAGAGGCGGATGGCGCGGCCGTCATCGGCGAGGGCGGCGGCGACGAGCCCGGGCGTGGGATCGGCGCCGAACAACAGCGGGGACGGCGTGCTCAGCCGGCGGCTTCCTCGACGGCCGCGCGATACATCGTGGCGTCCACGAGGCCGACGAGCGCGCGGCCGGTCTCCGGCACGATCACGGTCGGGATCGAGCGCACGCCCTCGGCGACGGCGGCCTCGTAGTCCTTGACGACGGCCTCGCGGCCGGCGCCCGACTCGAGATCGGCGCCGAATCGCGCCATGTCGACGCCCTCGGCGGCCACGATGTCGGCCACCACGCGCGGGTCGGCGATGTTGAGGCTCCTGGTGAAGTACGCCTCGTAGAGCCGCGGATGCACACGCTCGAACAGCTCGTCACCCTGCCGCGCCACGCACTTGGCCGCCTCCAGTGCGGGCATGCTCCAGTTCGGCATCGTCGCGTGCGGCCAGGGCGTGAACGTGATGCCGTCCACGGAGGACATCTGGCCGCAGCGCTGCCAGCCCGCCTCGCGATACGTGCCCTTGAACGGTACGGGCGGTACGGGGGCGGGACGCAGCGGAAATGCGCGATGCTCGATCACCAGCGAGCCGCCTCGCTCGTTCTGAAGTCGCCGGAGGCGGACCGCCGCCGGATAGCACCAGGGTCAGAGGTAGTCGCTGTAGACGACGAGGACTCGTGGGCGTCGCGCGGCCTCGGCGAGCAGTGCACGCCCGGCGAGGATCTGCCGAACACGGCCCGCTTCGACGACGCCGTCGGGGCGCTGAGGTGGCTGCAGTCGCGGCCGTACGTGGACCGTGAGCGCGTCGGCATCATCGGCTGGTCGAACGGCGGCGCCTTCTCGATGGCGGCCGTGAACGGGCCGACGGCGGAGCGCGCGAAGCGGCGCGGTGTCGAGATCCCGCCGCCGGGCTACCAGGCCGCCGTCGCCGTCTACCCGGGCGCCTGTGCCTCGCTCATCAACGAGCTGTCGGTGAAGCCGCTGCTGATCCTCATCGGAGCCGACGACGACTGGACGAATCCCGCGGAGTGCGAGGAGCTGACGCTCAAGCAGCGCGCCAAGGGCGCCGACGTCACGCTCGTCGTCTATCCGGGCGCCGTCCACTACTTCGACGTCGAGGGCCAGCCGCGCGTGTTCCTGTCCGAGGTCGAGAACCGCAACGCGAAGACGGGCCGGTGTTGCGGCGCCACCGTCGGCTTCGACGCGGCGGCCAACGCGGACGCGCACCGGCGCGTCGGCGAGTTCCTCGCGCGCCACCTCGGCGGGCGGGCGTGATGGACGTCTCCGTCGAGTTCGCGCGCCATCTGCTCGGTGCCGTGGTGAATCTGCACGCGCTGGTGCCCAAGGCGCATCCGTCCTCGCGCATCCTCGGCAACGAGCGCATGGGCAGCGGCGTGGTCGTGGATCCCTCGGGTCTCATCCTCACCGTCAATTACGTCGTGATGGGCGCGCCGAGCGTCGACGTCGGCTTTCTGAAGGGCCGGCGCGTGAAGGCCGAGGTGGTGGCGCAGGACTTCGAGGTCGGCCTCGCGCTCGTGCGCGTCAAGCGCCAGGGCCTCACGGCGGTGCCGCTCGCGGGCGGCGCCGACCTGAGCTGCGGCGAGCCGGTCATCGCGGTGAGCTCCACGGGACCTCAGGAGCGGCGCCTCAGCGGCGGGCTCGTGACCTACCTCGGGGAGTTCGAGGCGTACTGGGAATACCTGCTCGAGCGTGGCATCGTCAGCAGCGCGCAGAACCCGGGCTTCGGCGGCGGCGGCCTCTTCTCGATGACGGGCGCCCTGCTCGGCATCGTCTCGCTGAACCTCAACGAGATCATCCGGTGCTCGCTCGCCATCCCCGTCGACAACTACAGCGAGCATGCCAGCGAGCTGCTGCGCTACGGCCGCGTCGTGAGCCGGCCGAAGCGCGCGTGGCTCGGCCTCTTCGCCCATGCCGTGGACGAGGGCGTGGTGGTGGCCGGCATCGTACCGGAGGGGCCGGGCGACCGCGGCGGGCTGCAGGAGGGCGACGTGATCGTGTCGCTCAACGCCGAGGAGGTGCCGAGCCGCAAGGAGCTCTACCTGTCGCTCTGGCGTCACGGGCCCGGCGAGAAGCTCACGCTCGAGGTGATGCGCGACAACCGGCTGCGCCGTCTGGAGATCACGACGGGTGACCGCGCGGAATTCTTCAAGCAAGTCTAGAGCCGCGGCATAAGGAGGAGAGCACGATGGACCTGGGACTCAAGGGCAAGGTGGCGCTCGTGACGGCGGCGAGCAAGGGCATGGGCAAGGCGAGCGCGCTGGCGTTCGCGACGGAGGGCGCCCGGGTCGCCATGTGCGCGCGCTCGGAGAGCGATCTGAAGACCGCGGCCGACGAGATTCGCACCGCGACCAGGGCCGAGGTCCTGCCCGTCGTCGCCGACGTGACGAAGAAGCAGGACGTGGAGGCGCTCGTCCAGCGCGTGACGGCGAGCCTCGGCGCGCCCGACATCCTGGTGGCCAACGCGGGCGGGCCCGCGCGCGGCTTCTTCGAGGAGATGTCCGACGAGCAGTGGCAGCAGGCCTTCGAGCTCTCGCTGCTCTCCGTCGTGAGGCTCGTGCGGGCGGTGCTGCCGGGGATGCAGGCGAAGAAGTGGGGCCGCGTGCTGACGATCCAGTCCGTCTCGGTCAAGCAGCCGCTGCCGGACCTGCTGCTGTCCAACGCCATCCGTCCCGGCACCCACGGGTTCATGAAGACGCTCGCCCTGCGCTACGGCAAGGACAACGTCACCTTCAACACGGTGTGCCCCGGCCGGATCCTGACCGACCGCCTGCTGGGTGGCCTCAAGGCCTCGGGCCTGTCGCGCGAGCAGTACGTGACGCAGCTCGGCGCCGACATCCCGATGGGGCGGGTGGGCACGCCCGAGGAGTTCGCCAACGTCATCGCCTTTCTGGCCTCCGAGCGCGCCTCCTACGTGACGGGCACGGCGATCCAGGTGGACGGAGGCCTGGTGCGCGGCCTGCTCTGAGCCGCCGCCGATGCTCGCCATCCGCGGCGCGTTCTCGCGTTTCTTCGCGGAGAGCGGTTTCTTCCTGGCGGCGGGGCTCGCGTTCTTCTTCCTGATCTGCTGCATCCCGATGACGCTCCTCGGCGTGTCCACGCTCGGCTTCGTGCTCTCCACCGAGCGCGCGGCCGACGAGGTGGTGGGACAGCTCGCCCGGAACTTCCCCGTCTACCGGCGCGAGATCGCCATGGTGCTGCTGCGCATCATCGAGACGCGTGCGCTGTCCGGCATCGCGGGCACGCTCGTCCTCGTCTTCTTCTCGACGCCGCTCTTCGGCGCCTCGCGGCTGGTCATGCACCGCATGCTCGGCGTGCAGGCGAGCGGGGGGTTTGTGCGAAACTTCCTGCTCGATGCCGTCCTCGTGCTCCTGCTCACGTTGCTGCTGTTCCTGGCGTCCGTGGTCACCGCGATCTTCCAGTGGTTCCAGGAGTACTTCCTCGAGGCGATCGGCGTGCCGTGGACCTGGCTCTACTGGATCGCCGTCGCCTTCAGCCTGTCGCTGTCCACCGGGATGTTCTACTTCGGATACCGCTACGTGCCGCGGCGCCGGCCGCGGGCGAGCGCCGCCGTCATGGGCGCCATCCTGACCGCCATGCTGTGGGAAATCGCCAAGCAGCTCTTCCGCCTCTACATCCGCCGTGTCGGCGTCTACGACCAGATCTACGGCCCGCTCGGCGTGCTCATCGCGTTCGTGATGTTCGTCTACTACACCTGCATCGTCTTCGTCTTCGGCGCCGCCTTCGTCGCCTCGCTGGACGCCAAGCGGGCCGGCCGGCGGCCGTCTGCATGACGCGCTGTGGTATCTTTTCCCCCGCTGTTCGACTCCGACCGGGAGGGCGCTCGACATGATGCTCAAGGGCAGGGCGGTGGTGATCACGGGCGGCGGCCGCGGGATCGGCCGGGAGATCGCGCTGCTCATGGCGAAACAGGGCGCGCGCGTCGTGGTCAACGACTACGGCGGGTCGTCGGCGGGGCTCGGCGGCGAGAAGACGCCCGCGGACGAGGTCGTGAACGACATTCGCAAGGGCGGCGGCGAGGCGGTCGCCAACTACGACTCGGTGGCGACGATGGCCGGCGGCGCCGCCATCGTGAAGACGGCGCTGGACGCCTACGGCCGCGTCGACGTCGTCGTCAACAACGCGGGCATCCTGCGTGACCGCATGATCTTCAACATGAGCGAGGAGGAGTGGGACGCCGTCATCAATACCCACCTCAAGGGCACCTTCGCCGTCACGCGCGCGGCCGCGCCCCTCATGCGCGAGCAGAAGTGGGGGCGCTTCATCAATATGACCTCGACCTCCGGCCTCATCGGCAACGTGGGCCAGGCCAACTACGCGGCGGCCAAGCTGGGAATCTTCGGGCTCACGAAGGTGACCGCCCTCGACATGGCGCGCTACAACGTCACCGCCAACTGCATCTCGCCGTTCGCCTGGACGCGGATGATCGGCACCATCCCCACCGAGACGGAGGCCCAGAAGGCGCGCGTGGAGAAGGTGAAGCGAATGGGTCCCCAGCACATCGCGCCCGTCGCCGTCTTCCTCGCGTCCGACGCCGCCAAGGAGGTCACCGGCCAGGTCTTCGGCGTGCGCGGCAAGGAGATCATGCTCTTCGGCCACGAGCGGCCGGTCATGCGCGTGCACAACGACGAGGGCTGGACGCCCGAGAAGATCGCCGACATCTTCCCGGGCACGCTGCAGCACCACCTGGTGCCGCTGGTTACGTCGGGCCAGTACTTCAACTACGACCCGCTCGTCTGAGCGGTCGTCGGCGTCACGCCAGGAGAGTCTATGCGGCGCGCTGCCATCATCGTCGGATTCGTCTTCGCGTCCGTTTTCATGTCCTCAGCCGCATTGGCCCAGCTGCCGCCCGATTCGTCCCTGACGATGGGCGGCCGTGTGTGGGTGACGAGCGGCTACACGCTCCACAGCATCTCCCGTTCCGAGCTCCGCTGGAAGGGAGTGGACAGCGTCGTGCCCGAGCTCAACGTCGACTTCGTGTGGAACCGACTCGTGTTCATGGGCAGCGTTGGCGGGGGGGCCATCAACCAGGGCGTCCTCATCGACGAGGACTTCCTCGACCGAGACCATCAGGCTCGGTCCTCGCGCACACGCTCCGATGTCGACGATGACGGGCTCTTCTACCTGAACACCGACGTCGGGTACCGCGCCTTGCGCTGGGGCACGCCTGGGCAGCTCGGCTTCGTCGATGCGCTCGCCGGATATCAGTACTGGCACGAGCGCTACGTTGCCTTCGGCGCCACGTCCGGTTTTCCGGGCGTCGTTGCCGCGATCTCGTCGAACGCCAAGGTCATCACCCAGGACTACTACTGGCACAGCCTTCGCCTGGGTGGGCGCACGCAGGTGCCGCTGTTCGGCGGACTCAGCCTCAAGGGGAGGGCGTTCCTCGTGCCGTGGTCGTACAGCATCATCGACGACATCCACCACCGTCGGGGTGATCTCCGGCACGATCCGAGCTTCCACGGCGAAGCCTCGGGCGGGCTGGGCGTTCAGGCCGATGGCGGGCTCACGTACCAGGTCTGGCGCGGACTGTCGGTGGAGGTCGGCTACCAGTACTGGCGGGTGAAGTCCGGCGAGGGGACGGAGACCGCGAGCTTCACCACCGGCGACGTCGACACCAGGCTTCTCGAGAACCGCACGGAGCGTTACGGGCCGTACGTCGGCGTGCAGTATCGGTTCTGATCGTCCACGTCATGAGACGCGCCGCCGCGGCCCCGATCTGCTACTCTCTCGGGGCCGCGGAGGGACACGATGAGCGTGGTGCGGAGCGACGAGACCGGGGGGCGTCTCCTCGGTCTCGCTCTGATCGCGCTCACGGCGGCCGGGTGCGTGAACGGACGGACCGTCGTTCCCGTCCGGATGCAGCCGGCCGCGCTCGCCACGCCGTCCGCCGTCGATCTCTCGTCGCACGAGGCGACCGTGCGCGGCATCGCGGGCATCATCGTGCGCGATCTCGGGCTGCCCCTGCCGGAGACGGTGACGGTCTACGTGTACTCGTCACGAGAGATCTTCGAGCAGGGCCTGGTGGACGA
>WNFR01007616.1_pt1 | contig 18578 bp, 13 predicted proteins | sample 5400221 | NCBI WGS metagenome assembly WNFR01 (sample SAMN13153357, study PRJNA577476) | soil metagenome | isolation source: 40 cm soil under Madrone tree | place: USA:California | collected 2016-06-14 | reverse complement strand
CTATGGATTTTCGGCTGCGTCGAACCCCGTCAGTGCTGGTCACGGAAACTGTAAAGCGGCTGGCGGCTAGAGTCAGGAGCAATAGCACAAGCCACGAAATGATTCCGGCATTGCCGAACCACGGCATGTCAAGTGTACCAACCGCGGCCGACACCAACAGGACAGCAGTGGCTATCGAAATGCAGGCCAAGAGAGCTGTACTCTTCCAATTAGTTTTCAGCACAACGGATTACCTTAGCTACGAACGGGCGTTTTCCGAAGACAAGATCCTAACGATGGGGCTAAACGAATGACTGCTGCCGGAGTGGACCTAAGAAGCAGAACTTGCTGTCAGGGCGGAAAACCTTTCAAGAGTGAGTGCCAACAATGTTTGGCATAGGGCTAAATATAAGGTCTACAGAGGGTTGGGGTCAAGGATTTTCTAGTGGAACGAGGGAACAAACGACCAGGAATGTGATTTTAGGCTAGGGTTCTGCCAGTTGGGTTGCAAGTTGGTGGATGTCGTTTACGGGTCGCTTGCAGGTATATCGCTCACAGACGTAAGCAGTGGCTGCCGGGCCGGCTAGGGGCCGATCGCGGAGTAGTTGTATGGTGTCGGCGGCCTGTGCATCCTTCTCTAAGACCGGCGCCACGACCTTATTGGGTAAATAGTTATGCCAAACCTCAGAGAGGAAACTATGAATCGCAGCCTCATCCAGGCCTACTATTGCTATTTCTTTGGGGGTCGACAAATAGAAGTCTGCTGCGCAGAGGGCATTACCAAAACCGGAAGGATAGCGACGGAGAGAGTCCGCTATTTGGGCCAGAATCGCCACCGCGCGATTGCGGTAATCATCCCTGCCTGTGAGAACGCTCAGACGAAGAAGAACTCCGGCCGCCACAGAATTGCCCGAAGGAGTGGCATTGTCAAAGTAATCTTTCGAGCGAACAATCAAATCCTCATGACTATCCCCGGTGAAGTAAAAGCCGCCGTTCTCCTGATCCCAGAATTCTCCAATCATTTGCTCAGTCAACGATAAGGCTTCGTCAAACCAGTGGCGCACTCCGTCAGTTTCATACAGCGTCAGCAAGCCGTCGATCAGGAAAGCGTAGTCTTCCAGATAGCCATTGAATTTTGTCACACCATCTTTATGAGTTCTGAGCAGGAAACCATTTTGGCGCAGATTGGCAAGGACAAATTCTGCATTTCGCCTGGCGGCGGCAGTGTAATCGGCTCGGTCGAGAATAGCGCCGGCTTCACTGAAACTTGCGAGCATTAACCCGTTCCACGCCGTCAAGATCTTTTCATCGCGGTCAGGTTTGACTCGGGTCTCCCGTAAATCAAATAACTTGCGGGCGCTGCGGGCAAGAGTGTCTTTCAACTCAGTTACAGCAACGCCGGCCGAAGCGGCCACCTCTTCGAGCGTTCGAGTCACATGCAAGATGTTTTTGCCTTCGAAGTTGCCGGTCTCAGTTACGTTGTAATAAGCGGAAAAAAGAGCAGCGTCGCGTTCGCCCAAAACTGTCCGGATCTCTTCGTGGGTCCAGACGAAGAACTTTCCCTCATGCCCTTCGGAATCAGCGTCCTGGGTCGAATAAAAACCTCCGGCAGGATCGGTCAACTCGCGCAACACATAGTCCAGGATGCCTTCGGCGATGTTGCGCGCGAATTCCTCGTGCGTGGCCTGGTAGTAGTGAAGGTACAGACGGGAGAGAAGAGCATTGTCATATAGCATCTTTTCAAAGTGCGGCACGAGCCATTTTGCGTCAGTGGAGTAACGATGGAAGCCACCACCGAGTTGATCATAGATGCCGCCATCGGCCATCTTTCCGCAAGTGTGGCTGACTATTTCAAGAAGTTCTGCCTTTCCTGTGCGGTGATGCGAGCGCAGCAGAAACTCCAATACCATCGCAGGGGGAAACTTTGGCGCACCACCGAAGCCACCGTTTACGGAATCATAGTTGCGCGCGATTCCTGAAGAAGCTGCCTCCAACAGCTCATTTGAGACGGGGGCGTTTGCGGAAGCGGCAACATTAAGCCGCCGCAATTCATTAAGTAGCGATACGGAAGTTTCAGTAACGTCATCGCGACGTTCCCGATATGCTTCAGCCATGCTGATCAGTACGCGCGGAAACCCCGGCATGTTGTGCCGATCCTCGGGTGGAAAGTAGGTACCGCCATAAAAAGGCACGGCATCCGGCGTCAAAAAAACGGTCATTGGCCAGCCTCCATGATGGGTCATCATCTGGACGGCATTCATGTAGATTTGATCAAGATCCGGGCGCTCCTCGCGATCTACTTTTATATTTACAAAGTTTTCGTTCATGAGTTTGGCGATGTGCTCGTCCTCGAAAGACTCGTGCGCCATTACATGACACCAGTGACAAGCCGAATAGCCGATGCTCAGCAGAACTGGCTTGTCTTCTTGCCGCGCTTTCTCAAAAGCTTCCGGACCCCAGGGATACCAATCAACCGGATTGTGGGCATGTTGCAAGAGGTAAGGGCTTGTTTCTTTGATTAGGTGATTAGTGTGAAGCATATCGGACACTGCCGCTAGTCTTTGAACCAGTATGGAGTCTTCTTCGCCCACGTGCTGTTTGAGTATTTGCGATGTAGTAGATCGAAGGCCGCTTTCGACCAGTGTCCGGTCTCCTTATCAGTGCAACCATGACGCGTTGTGTTTACTGCCATATAGAGCGCTTCCGGAACGCGCTGATCATTCGGGTTCTTAGTTGCCCATTGAATAACTTGCTGGCAAAGATAGTTCGGCGCAGCGCCAAGTGCGTTTAGCGTCGAGTGTTCTCTGGCGGCGACAGCTTTTTCGGCTTGTGTCAAGAAAGCGGGAATGCCGGTCTTTGTCGTGGCAGCGAACGATTGCGGTTTATTCTTCTCGTCGTCAGCAGCTGCCGGTACCGGTGAGGAGGCCGCTGCGCACCACCAGTTGTCACGGTAAACATCCTGCTGGCCCAGCGGTGTTTCCCGACCGACGCCGGAATCTACCACGGGCTCGAGCCCGGGAAATTTCAACCAGGCAAAGATCGCGGCAAATCTTCTGGAGTCTGGCTTCGGCGCCGCAAGAAAGTCGTCGAGAAAAGAAGAGAGTTCGGGCACAAGGCTTTTCAAAATTGGCGCCAACTCGTCAGCGGTTTTGTTGTCACCAAGCAAGACCGCTCTCAGCCATGCCGCCTGCGCAACATCGCGGCGCAAGTTGGAAGGCAAAACGCTGCTACTGGCAGCTTCTTTCAACAGAAGAAGAGGGAACGCCTGATTCAAGTGATGCGTGGCATCTTCATCGAAAAGGAGTTTCCCTTGCAGGGCCCTGTTCTCCTCCGAAAGTTCGGAGGCCTCCGCCGGTACCTCTCGCCCATCATCGTTCCAACTGAAGCCTGCCGGAACGCGGGTCGAAAAGGTCAGAAAATCTACAAGATTACGGGCGAGAAGCATACGCTGGCTAAGAAGCAGGTTCAAAGACGACTTATCAAATCGGGTGCGATCATGAGCAAGCAACTCATCAAGCATTGACCGCGCAGCGTCAAACTTTCCTGACTCGAGCAACAAACGGACGACGTGAAAACGGGCAGATGCGAACGCCGGGGTTCCGGGCTTTATGCTCATCGCCTGGGTGATCAACTCGGACGTCTCCGCGTTTTTACTATCTACTTTTGAAAGTGATGCAATCAACCAGGTCGCCGCGTGAGTTGATTGCCACTTTGCCAGCGAATGATGCAGTGCTTCAGGCGGCGGCGACTGGAACGTAGCAATCCAGTCAGTAAGATCATCGCCGCTAAGATCGACCGCAGGGTTTGTTTTGTTATCGGACTCGTCGCCCAAAAATTCGTCGAGCAGAAATGCGAAGTCCCAAAGCTGCTGCTTGAGCGCATCGTTTTGATTCTTAGCCAAAAGCGAATGCGCCAGTTCATGGAGGCGTTCTGTCGGATGCAGACGAAGCCGGACCACATTAAGTAGCCTGCCGGCTGCCGCGTGCGAGTTTGCTAGCTTCCGATTGGCCAGAACCTTGTTGAGCTGATCTTCCGCCTCGGTCAATAGTGGCTTCTTAACTTCCGGCGCTCCCAGACTAGCCTTGCGTATGAGGGTGCGTGCGATCAGGTATGGGGCAACATTTTGCCATGGCGAGTCACCGTCAGCTGCAATTGACTCGAACGTCTTCTTAGCTTCATCAAAGTTACCAGCGTAAAAATTTGCAGCAGCGATTTGGTATGTCCGGTCTGCCTGAAAGAGTGTTGCCTCAGCAGCAGGTGCGGCAGACGGAATGTGCTGACCTTCCGAGCAATTCGCGAACACCTGATCCTGTGCGGCTATCCAATCTTTCAGCGAACGATTTTCAATTCCATATTTTGAAATCCTTGCCGCGAGTGTTGTGGTGGCTGACTCAAAAGCGTCTTTCTGGCAATTCAGGTACGTCTCGTATTCATCAGGCTTTTCTCGATGGCGGTAAACGTCAATTCTCGGCGGCTCACCCACGCCTGGCACCTTTTGCCGAGCTGTGACCCATTCCTTAATCCACTCCTGATCACCGAGGTTCCAGTTGTAATCCAAACGGCCTTGCCAGAATTGAGTCAGTACCCTTTGCTCCTGTTCATTGAAGCCGTTACCGAGAAGTTGCCGGTAAGCTACAAAAAGATAAGAGCGGGCATAGCTTGGTTGCACCACCCCGAGATCACCACGAGCATATCGTTCCAAAGGGAATTCAGGATGTACGGTGAAAGTGAAAATGGCTTCCAGCTGAAAAGGCCCACAAGCGAAAGAAGTTGGGGCTGGGAACAAACAAACTGCGAGCGCAATCGCGGTAGCTGAATAGACGAGTCGTGTCCTCATCTCTGGTAATCCTCCATCGCTGCCTCGAAGGAAACTGACGACCATGAAGTCGGGTTAAAAATATAGAGTCGCTGCACTGAGGCGAGTTTCACTGGCTCATCGGTAGACACTCCGGCTGAGTCACGGCAGGCGTGTCCTGGAAGTTTTTCGCCCAATCTCAATCGGGAGGTAAATCTGCGTTTTTCAACTCCTAGTCGAAAGAGCATAGGCACCGCCTCATCAATAGGCAGCTCGGACAACCAGGAATCTCCCTCACACCACGAAGCAAGGGCCGTTATCGACAACGGCATCTCGACTGGCAACTCATCACGCACTGAGTCCAGCAAAGCGTGATAGAAATCACGTTCAGAGAGCGTCGCGTCGAAATCGATTTGAACCGCGCTGACGTTTGGCAGCTGTCCCAGCGATGCAATCTCGACAGCCGTTGCTTCCATCTGCGCTTTCGTTAAGTTGGGAACGTCACGCCGATTGGTTTCAATCCGAGCAACGGCAATTAACTTCGTTCCATCGGGAACGTTCAAAGATTGCAGCCGCGGTCTGGCTACGACTTTCGCGCCTCGGAGATAGATCGTCTTTGCTAAAAAGGCGACGCCGACCCTGGTTGGATCGATAAAGTTGAGCTTCTCAGGACGTTCCCAGGCCCAGAGTATCGTTCCGGGTAATTTGGAAAGCTTTGCTGCGCTGGGATGCGCACCTGAAAAATCACTTGTGGTAGGAACGGCTTCCTTCGCGCGAAACGCCGATATCGCGAGGACCATGGAAGAGAGAACGACCGCGAGTAGGAACTTGTTGTTGGGAGTCTTCATGAAATTAACTGACGGGCCAAAAGTGTACACCACGATGCTGACATGACGAAGTCGGATGACATAGGTACAAGGGGATCTGATCAAACACTCCTAAAGGCCCTCCTATTTACCTACTCACCGCCGGGTAGTGTCCTAATTTGAGATTGTCTTAGAGCAATCTCTGTGTTCTCGGTGCCTCCGTGGTGATAAAAGAGCCGAAAACCATCTTCACCACAGAGACACGGAGACCACGGAGAACTCCGTGGGACGTGAAATTAGGACACCACGCACCGCGGGCCGGGTCTTAGTTGGCCTGCTCCTATTTGCTATACTGGACCGACTGAATAGCCATTCATTTTTAAGACAGAGATTATTAATTTACTTGCGAGGATGATTGATGGATCGGGAAACGCTCGAGTTTGATGTTGTGTTCGTCGGTGCCGGGCCCGCAAACCTGAGTGGAGCTCTGCACCTCACCGGCTTGGTCAAGCAACATAATGAAGCCGTGGCGAATGGCGAACGTGCGGGACGGGCGTTGGGCGATGTTGAGATCGGCGTTATTGAAAAAGGCGCGGCCGTCGGTGCGCACATTCTTTCTGGCGCCGTAATGGATCCGCGCGCGCTCAAAGAGTTGATGCCTGATTTTGTGGAGCAGGGAGCACCACTAGAATCCCCCGTTAAGGAAGACTATTTCTTGTACCTGACATCAAAGCATGCCCTGCGTTCGCCGCTAACTCCGCCACCGTTGAAGAATCACGGCTACTACATCGTGTCCTTGAATCGACTTACTGCCTGGCTGGGGGAAAAGTGCGAAGAGGCAGGGGTTAACGTCTTTCCTGAATTTCCGGGAGCCGAATTGCTCTACGATGAAGACGATGCCGTGGTGGGCGTTCGCACGGGCGATAAAGGTATCGACAAAGAGGGAAAGCGCAAAGCCAATTATGAGCCGGGTGTCGACCTTCGGGCGAAAGTCACAGTGCTTGGTGAAGGGCCACGCGGCTCACTGACAAAGCAGCTGATAGAGCGACTCAATCTCGACGAGGGTCGCGAACCTCAGGTTTACAGTGTAGGTATCAAAGAACTCTGGGAACTGCCGGACGATCGTTATCCAACCGGTCGCGTTACACACACACTCGGTTTTCCATCCGACACACACACCTATGGGGGCGGTTGGATTTACGGCATGCAGAACCGCATTCTGAATATCGGTTACGTCACCGGACTCGACTATCGCGATCCTTTGCTCGATCCGCATGCTGAGTTTCAGCGGTACAAGACCCATCCATTCATCGCTCGTTTGCTCGAGGGAGGCAAGATGATCCGCTACGGCGCAAAAACGATCGCTGCCGGGGGTTACTTCGCGATGCCCCGAACTTACGCTGACGGCGTTCTTCTTGTAGGCGACTGTGCGGGCTTTCTCAACTCGCAGCGACTGAAGGGCATTCATTCGGCAATTAAGAGTGGCATGCTGGCAGCCGAGGTGATCTTTGAGGCCCTGGTTGCCGGTAACTTCTCCGCCCAGCAACTCCAACGCTACGAGCAGGTCGTAAATGAAAGTTGGATCGTTCCGGAGTTACGCAAGGTGAGGAACTTTCATGCTGGGTTCAAACACGGGCGCTGGTTGGGGTTAATAAATACCGGCTTGCAATTTGTAACCGGCGGCCGGGCATGGGGTCTTTTCGATCGAGACAAAGCCAAACCGGGGCACGAAGAGATGCAGAAACTGTCCGCTTACGGTTATCAAGGCGACAAATTAGAGCAGCGCTACGATGGCTTGCGCTTTGACGGCAAACTCACTTTCAGCAAATTAACCGATGTCTATCACGCGGCCGTTGGGCATGATGAGGATCAGCCCGTACACCTTCATGTCCTCGACACCAATATTTGCTCTACCCGTTGTGCGGAAGAATACGGGAACCCCTGCCAACGCTTTTGTCCCGCGGCTGTCTATGAAATGGTGGAGAATGGCGCAGAAGACAGGCGCCGGTTGCAGATCAACTTTTCAAATTGCGTGCACTGCAAGACGTGCGACATTATGGATCCCTACCAGATCATAAACTGGGTTACTCCCGAAGGCGGAGGCGGACCTGACTACAAGGGAATGTGAACGCCCGCTATTCCTCTTCTGGCTTATTGCCATCTTCCTTAATATTGAAGCTGACGCGGCCACGAATAACTTCTTCAAGCGCAATTCGAGTCGGTTTGTGCTTTTGTGGATCGATCTCGATACGCGGTTGCGCACCGCGCTGTAGCTGCTTGCTCCTCTTTGCGGCGAGGATAATTAAACGATATTTAGAATCGATTTCCGGTGTTTCGGTCCCGTCAACCGCTTTATCAATCTCTTCTGATGATGTTGGCATGATTGGCGATCCCACTCCTTTGTTAATGATCTTAGAATTGTCTTTAGCTTGTTGTGAAATTCTGAATAACCTGGTTAACGACACTCTCCTGGCTTTTGCAACGAGCGCGTTCAGCATAAACGATTGAGGCCAGTTGGGCTGCCGCGATAGTCATATCATCGTTGATAATGACGTAATCAAACGCGGTATATTGGCTGATCTCGTCGGGCGCGTTCCGCAAACGAATTTCCAGTTCTTCCTGTGTATCGGTGCCCCGTGCCAACAGCCGTTGCCGCAGAACATCATAAGACGGCGGCAGAATAAATATGCTTACCGAATCCAACCCCAGGTGGCGTACGCTTGCAGCGCCTTGAACATCGACTTCCAGGATGATGTCGAGTCCCGCGGCAATCTCTTCCGCGACCTGACGTCTGGCGGTGCCGTACAGGTGTCCGTGCACACAAGCCCATTCGAGGAACTCGTTCGCAACGACCATGTCCTGAAAAGCCGGCTGGTCTACAAAGAAGTATTCGCGACCGTTTACCTCGCCACTACGCGGCGCGCGTGTTGTGTAGGAAACAGAATAGCTAAGATCGGGCACAACATCCAATACATGCTGGATGAGCGTTCCCTTTCCTCCGCCCGACGGAGAACTGACCACGAAGAGGATGCCCCTGCTGGAATTCTCGAGGAGCTGCGTCTCAGTTTGCAATTCTTTAATTTTACTCGACATTCTGGACCTGCTCGCGCAGCTTCTCGACTTCAGCCTTGATCGCCAATGCCGCTTCCTTGATCGTCAGATCTGTCGATTTTGATAACGTTGTGTTTGCTTCGCGATTTAACTCCTGCAAAAGAAAATCGAGCATCTTGCCGCTTTCACTCTGAGAATCGATCGCCTCCTGAAATTGGGAGAGATGACTTCGCAGCCGTACCATCTCTTCACTCACATCGCTGCGATCTGCAAGGTAGGCAACTTCCTGCGCCAGCCTGGCAGGATCCAATTCAACCATTTGGCCACCGCGATTGAGCAATTCCGAGATGCGCTTCTGCAAACGCTGCCGGTACGCGTCGGCTAACCCGGCAGCTGACTGTTCTATGGTTGGCACGAGTGCTTCAATTTTCGCGACGCGTTCGCGCAACTCAAGGCGCAGCGCCTCACCTTCCTGCTGCCGCATTTTTTCCAACTCATTCAGGCCCTGGTCGATTGCCTGTTCCAAAGCCGCGACCATCCGCTCGTCAATTCCATTGCGTGCAGGTTGGAGTGCTCCGGGTATTCGAGCGATCACGTTAATATCCAGCTCACCCGCGATGCCAAAATCCCGCTGCATCTGTTTCAGCGCGCCAACATATCCGGCAATCAGCGGTCGATTGAGCTCGTAATCAACCTGGGCAGTTCTTTCAAAGTTGATGCTCACATCTACCCGTCCGCGCGACAAGCGTGAACTGATTCGTCGCTTGATGGCTGGTTCGACGGACGACAGTTCCGAACCTACTCGCAAGTGGATATCCAGAAACCTATTGTTAACTGTCTTGAGATCAACCGATACAGAAAAGTCGTCTCCAGTCACCATGCCCCGTCCATATCCGGTCATTGATTTCATAGGTTGCTGGCCTTTGGTCTTTGGACTTAGGTCTTTGGTCTTTGTTTCTTTGAACTTGGGCTTCCTTGGTGGTGCTGCTTGGTACAGGGCACCTGCCGCTAAACTGAAGGCCAAAGTCCAAAGGCCAAAGTCCGCACCTCAAATCTCTACTGACTAACGATTGTCAGTTCCTCTTCCTCATCAGCAAACTGCAGCTCATACAATTTCTTGTATTGACCCCCGCGTGCAAGCAATTCGGAGTGGGTACCCATCTCGATCAAACTGCCGGCCTCCATAACGACAATCACATCGGCCCGACGGATCGTCGAAAGACGGTGAGCGATGACGATTGTCGTGCGATTGCGGACAAGATTGGAGATTGCCCGTTGCACAAGGCGCTCCGATTCAGCGTCGAGCGCAGATGTCGCCTCATCGAGAACAAGCACTGGAGCGTTTACCAGAATAGCGCGCGCTATCGCCAGGCGTTGGCGCTGACCGCCTGAGAGAAAGATGCCGCGCTCGCCGACAATCGTATCGTAACCCTTGGGCATTTCCTGGATGAAGTCATGGGCAAAAGCGATCCGGGCTGCCTCCACGATCTCCGCTTGCGTTGCATCAGGTTTACCATAGGCAATATTGTGCCGCACGGTGTCATTAAAAAGCACTGTTTCCTGCGTGACCAGGGCGATTTGGCTTCGCAAACTCGAAATCTTCGCCTCTCTTAGATCGATACCATCCCACAAGACCGTGCCGGACGTGGGATCATGAAAACGAGGCAGAAGTTTTGTCAGCGTGGACTTTCCTCCGCCCGATTCACCAACCAGCGCCACCATGGTGCCGGCTGCAATTTGCAGACTAACCTCACGCAAAACTGATCGCGTCTCGTTTGCATAACCGAAGGAAACATTTCTCAGTTCTATTGCATCTTTTAGGGCCGGCAATTTGAGGGCGTGTGGTTTCTCCTCAATCGCGGCGTCCTCGTCCATCACTTCCCAGACGTCGTGAGCCGCTGCGAGCGCCTGTTCCATGGCATTCTGCAAACGAGACAGCTTGCGCATTGGATCGTAACTGCGAAAGAGGAAGAATAGAAACGTAAGAAACTGCGCGGCATTCATCCGGCCCGACATGATTTCGTGCTGGCCAAAGAAGAGGAGCAGAACGACGAAGATAATGCCAATCATCTCTATCGTCGGCGGTGCTGCTCCCGCGATACTAGCGCTACGCAGGTTGGCGCGCACAATCGTTTTTGCCACAGTCGTGAAGCGCGCGGATTCTCGCGCCTCGGCGCGATAGGCTTTTACGATTCCCTGATTTGCGAGTGCTTCCTGGGCAGTGTCAGTCAGTTGTTTACTGCTCGTGACAGCCGTTTCAATGGCGGCGGCACTGGAGACCAGGCGCGAGACGAGATAGTTTGTGCGATGTCTTTCAAAGAACGCAGCTCCCTGGGCAAGCAAGTGGCTATATAGATCCTGGCGTAGTTTAAGCACGGCAGATTGGCCAATGCGCGCCATCAAGTAGGTGGAAAAGTATTCGGCGATTCCTTTAGCCAGCGTAAAAACGATGAGCAAGATGGATATTGTTTTCCATGCCGCGATCCCGGAGCCGGGGATCAAGTGCTGTAATCCAAAAAGCGTCGCGGTTTGGTGGCCACTGCCTTTAGTGAAAGCCTGATCGAAGATTGGTACAATCAACGCTCCAATCGCACTTTCCAGCAGGCCCACGAGAAGCATAGCAAACGTCGCCACCATGAATATCGGCCAGTGAGGTCCCAGATACTTTAAGAGTCGACGAAGATCGTGCATCCCTAGTTGCGAAAGCCTCGGATCAGTTGCTATAAGGAAGGTAGAAGACGGTCCAAACTGTAAAAAGAAACTATACTTACCCCCACTTATTTGCGTCAAGGCTGACCGATTTGCTCGATGTTCAATGTTCTCGTTACGCCAAGCCAGGCTTTTGCGAGCCGGTCTTCGAGAATGTGGGTTATAATTTGCGACACGATCTGCGAAATTAGATCCCCCCGACAGGATCATACAAATTGGCACAGCAAGCAGAGGTAAACAACAAATACGCCGGTAAGCGTCTTCTGATCGCAGATGACGACACCGACATGCGGCTACTTTTGGCCGAGTACTTTCGACGGCTCGGTTTTCAGGTTGACGAACGTGAAAGCGGTCAGGCAGCGCTCGAACCAGCCCTGGCAGGAAGGTTTGATTGCTTCATCTTCGATGTGTCAATGCCCGGAATGTCGGGTCTTGACCTGCTGAAGAGGGTGCGGGACCGAGGCATCCAGACTCCGGCGCTGTTCCTGACGGCGCACGATGCATTGTCTGACAAGGTGGCCGGATTCGAAGCCGGCGCTGACGATTATCTCGCAAAACCTTTCAGTCCGCGCGAACTAGAGTACCGGGTCGAAGCCTTGCTTCGTCGTGGAGGAGCAACGCCCGAAGAAGTAGACGAAGAGCGCCTCGAAGTGGGCGATCTCGTGATCGACAAAAGGCGTCATGAAGTTATCAGAGAAGGTTCTCGTGTAGATCTGACGCCGCTTGAGTTTCAGATTCTGGAGCTACTGGCATCTGAGCCCGGCCGCGCCTGGTCGAGGAACGCACTGCTCGATCGCGTCTGGAGCACTGATTACGAAGGCTATCAACGTAATATCGACCCCCACATCAACCGCCTGCGAAAGAAGCTCGAGGTCGATCCCAAGAACCCACGATACGTGCTCACCGTGCGTGGAGTCGGCTACAAGCTGAACGAAACTCCCTGAAGTTGTGAGAATAGATGAACTCCAACCCTCTTATCGATTACCCCTAGTCACATCTTCGCCGATCGTTAACAGTTCTTATCGGTTCAAGTTTGCTGCCCTCGCTTTGACGCAGGCACTCTTACTTGCTTCCACTGTTTCCCCTTCGGCGACGTTTGGCCGGCAAAAATACGACCCGGCCCAGGCTCCGCCAGTAAAAATCCAGTGGAACAAGCAGCCGCGTATAACAAAGTACAGACTGCAGATTGCGAGGGATGAAAAATTCAGCGACGTACTATTTGATGGCTTGATCAAGGGTTCAGAATATGTCGTGAGGGATCTCGCCCCCGGACATTACTACTGGCGAATCGCCCAAGCCGAAACGGAAACCGCGCAATTCGGGAAGCCGATGCCTTTCGAAATAAAACTCGCGGCGATGACGAACGCAGCAGTCCCGATTATCAAAATAGGAAGGTCCAGCGCCACGGCCAACGCAACAAGCAGGAATCGCAACACGGTTTCTGGGTGGTCCGTGGCTACTGGAGAGATCTTGCAGCTAATGGCGGTACAACTTCGCGGGGGACCTCAGCAAGATTTTCTTGCTGTGAACTCTCAGGGAAGGGTCTACGCGTTGGATGGTTCGAGAGGAATCGCATTGTGGACCGCGAACTTCAAACTCGATGCGAAGACTGGTGAAGGCGCCAAGGTTCGTTACACATTTACGCCGCTAATCATTCATTCGGGTACTGCTTCTCCGCGGATTGTTGTTGCTTTCGCTAAAGGAGTTCGTGCACTGGACGGATCGAGCGGCCGAGAACTGTGGAGGAGGGACATTGCCGGAAGTCCTGTGAGCGGCCTCGTGACTGACTCAGGACGGACAGATGGACCAAAGGTTTATCTGATCGGCGAGAAACTCGACAAGCTGCTGGTTCTCGAGGGTAACTCGGGACAAGTTGATGCTGAGATAAAACTGCGAGATGAAGCAACGGGACCACCGCTCCTGCTTACCGGTATACACGAACGCGGCTTGTTAATACCTCTGAAGCGTGGAGTCGTTGAACTACTCGCTCTCGATGGAAGCTACTTGAAATCGATAAGACTAGGATCCGAGTTAACAACTCAACCTGTGATCGTGCAGACTTCACGCGGAGTACTCATGTTAGCCGGCGTGAAGAACGGTTTGGCAATGTTCGATACTGCAACCTTTCAGCCGCTGGGACGGATTGCCATCGAAGGCGTCGACTACCCGACAGGCGCGCTTTCCGTTGTCGACCTGGATGGCGACAAGATTCCAGAAGTAGTGATGACGACAAACGAAGGGCGAGTGATGGCAGTCGACGTCGTCCATGGAAAAATAGAATGGTCGGCTAACGTTGGTAGGCGGGCAACAGCGATCGCATTTGGGGATCTGAACTCAGACGCACATCTGGACGTGATCCTGCCAGGGAAGAACAGTTTTGCCGTCGGTCTTTCGGGAATAGATGGTTCTGTTATCTGGAACAGCGGCGACGAAGCGCGAGGTCCAATTGGCGGAGAAGCAAGTCGTGGAGTCCTGGCCGCGGCAAGAATGAATGATGGGCGGATCATGGTTGCGGGTAATGATCGCTCGTGGGCCGGCCTCCAGGCATTCGAAGTGATGGAATCGTCGGCGAAAACCAATCTGCGGTAAAGGAGCGACCTTGGTATGTTATGGCTCGTGGGCTCATCTCTTCTCGTTATCTGGTTCATACTAAGATTTGTACTTCACAAGGGCGGGTTTGTTCATGTTCTATTCCTCAGCGGATTCTCGCTACTAGTGGTGCAATTCGTCGCTTACCGCAAGACAAAATACCAAAGAGACTCCTCACGAGGCGGCGGGTCTGTCTAAGTATCCCTTTCATTCACACGCCGGCTTTAGAGACTGTGCTGAAACTTTGAAATGCCACCAACGGGGGAAAGTGTGAAAAAAAGCGTTAACGGTTTTCACCCTGGTAGGGGTGAGATGTTTATAGCCCGAGTTGACATGCCAGAACCAACGGAGTTCGGAGGAGCGGAATGGAACTAGAGATTCAGCATTCGAGTTAGAGTTCCGCTCCTCCGAACGCCGCCGGAGGGTTTGGTTCTTCGAGCTATAAACATGCGACCCCTAAAGGGGTGAAAACCGTTAACGCTTTCTTCACAGTTTCCCTCGCCAATGGGATTTCGGAGTTTTCACCCAGTCTCTTCAGCGACGTGACCCCAATACCCGGATCGAGCTTATTAGCAACCGTTTCAACGCTCCCTGACCGCCGCAGGGCCGCAAACACTAAACCGCTGAAAAGGTTCGAAGCTCTCCCGAAGGGCGTTATCACCGGGCTGAAGCCGCGGTGTGAATGAGACCGTCAACCCAACCTGACAAATTGCTTTGCCGGAAGACCCCCTTGACCCTGCTAATATCCTTCGGCAACAATGCGTCTGTCTGGGGCATCAAGAGTATTAGGACTCTTGGAAGCCATTTGCCGCTCAACTAGAGATTAACCAGGACATGAGATCAGGAGTTGTTTTGCCATGATTTTCGCACAAATTGTTCGAGGATTCGCTATTGCCCTGATTGCTTCGATTGTTCTTGTCTCCGTCGTCCTCGCCCAGAGCGATACGGCACGACAAACTGTGGCGATTACCTATCCACTCGATGAGACTGTGACCGTTAAGTTTCGCGGTACTACTTTGCTGCCCCGCTTGAAGGGAGAAGCAAAGGTTCGACGTGCCGGCCGGCGAGGAACTCGGGTTGAATTGAGCATTCCCGATCTGCCACGGGCTTCGGAATTGGGAGGCATCTACACGACTTTTGTACTGTGGGCAATCTCTCCGGACGGCCATGTCGATAACCTTGGGGAAATAAAAAGAAGCGGGAGCTCTTTTGTAAACTCCAAACTCGACGTCACTACGCCCCTGCAAAATTTTGCTTTAGTGGTGACGGCCGAACCTCACTTTTTAATGAAGGTGCCGAGCCGCATGGTGGTCTTGGAAAACCTTCCCCCTCAGCGTCTGGCCGGGAGCCAGATACAAACCGCCAACGTGCAATATATCGGTAACTCAAGCGACTATTTTCGCGACGCGCACGTTCCGGAAATAGCGGACCGAGACTACCGCGAGACACCAGTGTCTTTGCTGGGCGCGCGCCAGTCAGTAAATCTCGCAAAATTCGCCGGTGCCTCGCAGGACGCGACAGACGAGTTGCAAGTCGCGGAAGACGAACTTCAGGCAGCCGAGAAAGCATGGCGCTTGAATCAGCCCGTCGGTGAGGTCGATGTACTGGCACGCAAGGCCACATCATCCGGCGCCCGCGCCGAAGAATTGGCCATGGTTAGACACGCGGCCCGAGTGCGTCGTGAAGAAATTCAACGCCGCGACGAAGCAGTGCGGACGGCTGAGAAATCTGCTGAAACTTCGCAGCGTGAAGTCGATCAACTGCGCACGGCACTCGAGCGCGAGCAACGCGCTCGAGAGTTGGCGGAGAGAGACTTAGCCACCGCTAACGACCAATTGCGGGAAAAGCGGGTGGAGGTTGCCCAGTTGCGCGATGAATTGCAAGGCGTTCGATCCGAAGGCGACTCGGCAAAGATCAAGTTGGCTCGTCTCGAAGGCGAGAAGCAAGCGGAAACCGCTCGCGTGGAAGCTGTGAGACGCGAACAGGAGAGACGTGTCGCCGAAGCGAACTTAAAACAGACACTTTCGAAATACGGCACGCTCAAGGAAACTGCCAACGGTTTCCGACTGGTCTTGGCGGAAACAATTTGGAAGGATGCCCGCGCAGCAAATCTCGCCGCCTCAGCCGCGGCCAAACTCGAACCGCTAGCTGCGTTGCTTGCGAGCAACCCTGATTATCAGATCTTGATTGAGGCTTACACAGACAACAAAGGCGACGAGGTGTCTCTGCAGCAACTCACTCACGCGCGTGCTATCTGATCGTTTTCAGTCGGCGGGAGTCGATCCGTCACGGATTCAGGCCAACGGCATGGGGGCCTCGAACCCGCTGGCGCCAAACACAACGTTGATTGGGCGCTCAAAAAACCGGCGCGTCGAGATCACCTTTACTTCGCCCACGCCGAGGAATACTGCGGCGAACTAGTCAGTTGTCAGTAGTCAGTGGTCCGTGGTCAGTTGTCTTGCAGCCAGCAGCATTCCGCCCTCGCCCTTTGCTTTGTTCAAGGCCTATGACTAAATTCAGTGGGCCACTGACAACTAACAACGGACAACTGACCTCTATTCGCAATGTCCCCACTCGACATCCTACAACTCGTTGGTTACAGCATCGCCGCACTCTTGCCGTTATGGATGGCTGTCCAACTTGTTTCTCACCGTGCCCGCTTGACCGCTGTCGAGCGAATACTCTTCGCGCTGGCCCTCACCATGGGCGGATGGCATACGAGCAATTTGGTGATCACGCTGCATCGCCTGTTTCGTCTCGGTTTAGACCACTGGACCACCGTGCTTCGTGTTGCTGACACAGTAGCAGTCGTAAGCATTACGTTCGCGTATTCCTTCCTGCTCCACGTTCACCTGCATCTTTGGGCCAACGCGCAGGGACGAGCACTTTCGAGAAGCGAGAAGATACGTGTGTATCTCTCCTACGCGCCGACGATTTTTCTCGTTGTGGCCATTCCGCGCATTTGGAGCGGCAATTACCTCCCCATGCTGACGAAGCTGGGGCCTTTTGTTTTCCCGTTCGCCTTTTGGATTGCGTATGTGCTCCTGCTTATCGCTCTTACAGAGTTGCTGATTGCACGCAAGAGTAAGAACCGCAGCGAGCGCATTATCATGCGCACTCTCGCAGCCTCGTTCATTGCGGTAGGCATTGTCATTTTTGCTGCGCTGGCGTTTGGCCTGGGGGCGGGAACTGTTGCCGGACTCTATTTGCAAACCGTTGCTAATCTTGGTTCACTGCTGCCTTCGGCACTTCTTGCCTACTACATTTATCGTTACAGTTACCTCGAGATAATCATTGAAGAAAGTTTAATCGTCGTTACCTTTGCCACAGTTGTCCTCACCGTTTATGTATTCGGCATACGCACGCTCGGTGATTGGCTAACGTCGCACTATGGCGTCAGACCCGGGCTTGTCGAAGTCTTGCTAATCCTGGCCTTGACACTTCTTGCTGCTCCCTTGCGTGGGTGGCTTGCCAAGCGTTTCCACAAGCTCTTCGAGCGAGAGGCTGCGCTCTACAAAGAGATCGTTTCCCGCATCGGATCTTACGCCGGTCAGTACAAGGATTTGCCTGAGCTGCTCAACTTCGTCGAGGAGCGCACGACAACGGTACTTGGCTTTCGCCAGTTGCAGATTTTTGTGGATGGTGAGGCTGGAGAGAGGAATGGAAGTAGCGATCAATCGGATTCACTTCGCGTCTGCAAACCGTGGGTGGGTGCAGTGTTGGAGCTTTCACGCGAAAACAACTGGTTGCCGGTTGAAGACGACCCTTTGCTCACGCTCCACGGATTTAAGCTTGCCTATCCTCTGCGTCGCGAAGACAAGGTGACCGGCCTTTTGGCAGTCGACGCAGCAGCGGCCAGTTTGACGCTCGACGCTCGCTCTGTGATGGAAATACTTGCCGGGCAGGTAGCTATTGCAATCGACGATTCCCGTCTGGTTGAAGAAAACGTCAGACTGGAAAGAGAGCTCGCCGAACGTGAGCGACTGGCAGCCCTGGGAAGAATGGCGGCCACGGTCGCACACGAAATCAAGAACCCGCTATCAGCGATTAAATCGATTGCGCAGGTGATGCGGGAAGACGTGAGTCTGAGCACAGAGTACGAGCGCGATCTAAGCCTCATAGTCGGCGAAACCGATCGCCTCAGCCAAAGCGTAACGCAGCTATTGAGTTTCGCAAGAAAGGAAAGCCCTGCCGAGCTGCCGCTGGGAGTCGCTGAATTGATTAGCTCCGTAGTACATCTCTTTCAAGCTTCTGCGCATGAGCAGGCGATTAACATTCAATGCCAAGTCAAGGCTGATACACCACTCAGCGGTAAGTGTGTATCCGCTGTCCGCGACGCCCTATCAAACCTCTTGCTAAACGCGCTCCAGGCTACCCCCAACGGCGGTATTATTTCTCTGTCCGCAACAGTCTCTAGTGGTGAACTCCTTGTTGGCGTGCAGGACAGTGGTCCGGGGGTACCGGCCGAACTACGGGAGCGAATCTGGGAACCCTTCTTTACGACGAGGCAGAGAGGCACGGGCCTGGGCTTGGCGATAGTTCGCAAGCGTGTTCAGGAAGTAGGAGGCACGGCTGTTCTTGATTCAACGCGTGACGGACCGGGCGCGCTGTTTCAGATAAGAGTGCCGCTCGAGTCTGTGTAGACGAAA
>WNFR01002646.1_pt1 | contig 18588 bp, 19 predicted proteins | sample 5400221 | NCBI WGS metagenome assembly WNFR01 (sample SAMN13153357, study PRJNA577476) | soil metagenome | isolation source: 40 cm soil under Madrone tree | place: USA:California | collected 2016-06-14 | reverse complement strand
TTCGACGCGCCATCACTTTTTCGCGGCGCGTTTTCCAAGCACCTTCGCGATGTCGAAGTCTACAAAATCGGCGTGATGAAAAATAATTGATTCGATCGAGCGCTCGACCTTGTCGCCCTCATGGCTGTGCGTAGCGATGATGTGCAGCACTTCCCCGGGAACGCCGTGCTTATGAGCGAGCGCGACGCCGCTGAACGGATGGCGCACTTGCTGCCCGAATTTTCCCTGGATCACATTGCCCGATGCGTCCTTGTCGTACTCCAGCGGTTTGCCCACATCGGCGAGGAGCGCACCGGCAATGAGATAGTCGCGCTGAATAGGGATGCTGCAGCGGAAGGATTTCTTGAGCACGTCGGCGATGGCGATGCATTGCCGGACGCAGGAATTCAGATGCTCCACGAAGGTCATGTTGATGTCGCCGGCCAGCAGGGTGAACTTTATCGCGCGCAGCTCGGAGAAGGTCCAGCCCTTGCCGCCGCAGCCCGTGGTGATGGCCTCGCTCCAGACCGCGGCGACCTTTTCGCGCAGCGACCTATTCTTGATCTTCCTGATGCTAGGAAAGAGTTGCGCGACCTTAGTGACTCCGTAGACGGTCGCTTCGTTTGCTTTCATGGTGGTTAGTTCGGTTTCAGCCGATATTTTTGAGGCTTTGAAGCAGTTCTTTCCACTATTTTTTTGGCTTCCAAATCAAGCTTAACGGTTTCGCCATACCAACTGATATTTCCTGAGAATTTGCCTTTGAAGCTTTTATTAAGGCGGCTGAACAATTCGGTGTGCGTCAGGTCATTTTTTCGCAGAGCTGACAGGATAGCTTTCTTGAGTGTGTCATATTTTTTTCTGTCGATATTCCTCCCGCTTTTACCCAGTGGATGTTTCGTCAGTATTTTTTCAGCGGTCATTCCTTCTTCTTTCTTAATCGTCATGTTCTCACCGATGTAGATGTCGCTGAACCTCACAAGCATGCGTTTGGTCCTGCTTTGGTCAATCCAGGCATCAGCCCGGGTTGAATTGTAATTTGTTTAATGCAGACTTCCCAGCGTCGCTCTGAAAGACTGAAGCCCAGTTAGATTGCTCATGCCAACCTACGAATATTCGTGTCAGAAGTGCGGTCAGACTTTCGACGCGTTCCAGTCAATGCGCGATGAACCGTTCCGCGAATGTCCGAAGGAGCTTTGCCGTTTGCCAAAGTGGGGCCACGGGAAGGTGAAACGTTTACTCGGCACGGGCGCGGGTCTGATTTTCAAGGGCTCAGGATTCTACAGCACTGATTATCGCAGTGAATCATACAAGGCAGCCGCCAAAAAGGAATCTGCGCCGAAAGCCTCCGAAGGCAGCGACAAATCATCAAAAACGGAGCCGACAAAAACTCCTTCTTCCGGCGAGCCGAAAACAGCTGAGAAGAAATCGGCAAAAGAATCCGACTGATGTCTTAGGAACAGCCTCTCAAATTGGCTCTAACAGGAATCGATCCGAGACAGATTTGGATGAGGTGCGGTTAGCTCTTGGGCAGTTTTTGCAGCTGCGCGATGAACGCCTCGGGACCGCCGGGGAAATAACCGTCAAACTGCCACAGCTTTTGTCCGCTGCTGTTTAGTACGACGATGGTGGGAAATCCCATGACTTCGTACTGCTGGGCCAGTTGCACGTTTTGCTTTTTCATTTCTGTCGGCTGCGATTTTCTGCGAGGAAAATCGAGCTCGACGAGCACGAGATTATCGTGTGCGTAGTTCTTGAACTGCGACTGCGATAAAGTTTCCTTATCGAATTTGATGCACCACCCGCACCAATCTGAGCCTGTAAAATTGAGGAGAAGAAGTTTATGGTTCGCTTTGGCCTGTTCCTGGGCTTTGTTGTAATCATGCAGCCAATCGGATTGCTCTTCCGCTCGCGCGAAGGAAGTGAAGAGGAGCGAAAGTGCGACTGCGAATAGAAATAATCGAGGGCTTTTCACTCCACCATCTTCGATGTAGTTACAGTCCGGCGCAAGAGCGGTACGGGCACCGCCCAATGCAGCATTATTTTTTTCCTGCGCGACAGCCCGACGCGGTAACGCCGGGCCATCAACGAGTCCGACTAGCGCAAATGTTTCGAGACGAGTTTGGTCATCTCGAACATGCTCACCTGGCTCTTGCCATTAAATACCGGCTTGAGCGCGTCGTCGGCGTTGATCATGATTCTTTTCTTTTTGTCCTGCAGGCCGCGCTTCTTGATGTAATTCCAAAGCTTTTTCGTAAGCTCCGGGCGTGATAGCGGCTGTGACCCGACGACGGCAGCAAGCTTATCGTCCGGCTGGACCGGTCTCATGAAGGCGGGATTCGGTTTGCGCTTGGAAGTTTTTTTGGTTTTCGGCATGGACGCTGACTAGCGTTTCGTCTGCCGGAGAGCAAGACTAATTTTAAGCTAAAATAAAATTTTTTATTGTCTGCCTTCCCGCCGTACCACGATTGCTGCCACATCATCAGGAGCAGGATTTGGAGGATTCTCGGGGGCTGTTTGCGCTAAAACCTGTTTGAGCAATGCCTCTGCGCTGGATGCGGAAGGGCGCAGGATTTTTTCGAGCTGATCCGGAGCGCGCCCACGACGCTCGTTTTTGCCCCAGCGCAGTATCCCGTCAGTGTAGAGCAGGAACGCATCGCCGGGTTTCAAATCGACTGGTGTTTCGGTGAACTTGCATTGTTTCAAGCCCAGCGGAGGCGCTACCGAGCCGATCGATTGGGTCGTGCCGTCGTGGCGAAAAATCAAAAGCGGAGGATGGCCTGCGCCGACCATCGCAGCATGTCCGGTTCCAGGATCAAGCGCGACGCACATCGCGGTCATAAAAGAGCGCGCGCCGAAGATGCTGCGAAAATCATGATTCACAGCTTCCATCAGGCTGGTCGGCGCATCGTGCTCGATGCTGCCATAATGAAAAAGAAGTTTTGCCAGAGTGGTGAGCAAGGCGGCAGCCGCGCCATGGCCGGTGCCATCTGCAATCCAGAACAGAATGCGGCCATCCTTCATTCTGAGCCAACCATAGATATCGCCGCCTACCTGGATGACAGGACGGTAGCAGGTGGCGACTTGCCAACCGGGCATTACCAGTGGTTTCTGCGGTATCAACGATTGTTGCGTTAGACGGGCCGCTGCCAGGTCGCGCTCCAGATCGCGGCGCCATTTCTCCAATTCATCGTTTTGCTGCTCCACCTGTTGACGCATGGAACGAAGGCGCAGCTGTGTCTCAATTCGCGCGCGCAAAACCGAAGCGTTTACCGGCTTCGTCACAAAATCATCCGCACCGGCTTGGAGACAAGAAACCTCGCTTTGTTCGCTACCGTGAGCTGTCAGCATGATGGCGGGAATTTGGGCGACCGCCGGGTCGTTATCTGAGCGAAGGCGCCTAAGCACCTCGGCGCCGTTCGGTCCTGGCATATCGAAATCCAGCAGCAAAAGCGAAGGCGGACGCTCATGAATCATACCCAGTGCTTCAGAACCATCCTTGGACACACGACAATTGTAACCGGCTGCGTTGAGCAACTGCGCCAAGACTCTGCGGCTCATGCCGTCATCATCGACGACCAAGATCTCTGGATGTGAATTCTCAGACATTTGTACTTTGGATTCGGATGGCACGCGCCGCTGCATTGCATGCGTGCTGCTTTTTATCAAGCAATGTTCGGATCTCGAAGAAAGAGCGATTTAATCGTTGGCAACGACTCCGACTACGGATACGATTACAAAAAATTTTCATTTATGATGAAATTTTCACTCCCGCTTGCTCTCCTCGCGGCATTTTTGTTCGCCTCATGCTCTGAGGAGCCGACGATACCAACGACCCAGCACCGCAGGACGGCGACATACGGCTCCGCGGAGACGCAAGAATACCCTCCGCCGCAGCAACCATTCAACCCGAACGGGCCAGCCCAACCAACCGGTACGCCCCCGCCGCAGCAGCAGGTAGCAAGCTCACCTCCGCCTACAGCTGCGCCGCCGCCGACAAAAGTCGCAAAGGGAGATTATCCGTACGGAATCCCGGTTCCCGGTAAACCGCACCTGGTGGAAAGCCCGTATTCGCCTGGCAAGTATATCGATGTGGAGGGATTCCCCCCTGGAACCGAGGTCAAGGATCCTTACACTGATAAGATTTTCCTTGTGCCGTAAAGGCGGGTGCGTCCTGGAGTTTCGCCGATGCGGTTACTGAATGCGTTAGCGCCGCGATTTTTTGTGCGAGTACTCCGGCGTTAATAGAGGATACTCAGGTTCTTTCTATGGAGTTGCGCGTAAAACGGGCCTCTCGAATCGATCTCGAAATCACTGTACCGGGTGATAAAAGCATTTCGCATCGAGCGGTGATCGTCGCAGCTCTCTCCAACGGGGTGTGTACGCTGCGCGGGTTTCTTCCCAGCGAGGATTGCATGCACACGGTCAACGCAATGCGCGCTTTGGGAATCAAGATCGAGCAGCCTGAGCCAACTACGTTACTCATTCACGGAAAAAAGCGCGTACTCACGGCACCTGACAAAGAAATCAATTGCGGTAATTCGGGAACGACCATGCGGCTTCTCGCGGGTCTTTTGGCCGGACAAAAATTTGAGAGCCGGCTGGTCTCGGATTCGACGCTGTCGAAACGTCCGATGGACCGGGTGATCGCTCCGCTTTCTGAGATGGGCGCGAGTGTCGTTGCCGAAGGCCCTGAAGGAACTCCGCCGCTGCGCATCCAAGGAGGGTCGTTGCGTGGAATTCATTACCAGCAATCTGTGGCGAGCGCACAGGTGAAAGGCGCATTGCTTCTTGCTGGCCTGTTTGCCAAGGGCAAGACCACAGTCAAGCAACCGATTCCGACGCGAAACCATATGGAGAAGGTGCTCAACTATTTCCTGGTGCGCACGACGACCGAGGATGACGGGAGTGTTACGATTTTCGGAGAACAAGTTCCCGAGTCGCGGGATTTCGATATTCCCGGCGATATCTCGTCCGCGGCCTTTTGGCTGGTTGCCGCTGGAGCGCAGCGGCGTGGACATCTGCTGATCCGCGACGTCGGTTTAAACGACACGCGAACCGCGCTACTAGGCGTGCTGCTCCGGATGGGAGCGCAGGTCCGAGAAGCGGTTGACGATGTCGAGCAGCTTGAACCACGCGGAGTGGTGGAAGTCACAGGTGTGCCGCTTAAAGCAACCGTTATTCAGGGGAAGGAAGTGCCACAGCTTATTGACGAGCTGCCGATTCTCTCAATCGCCGGCGCTCTGGCAAGCGGCAAAACAACTATCCGCCATGCAGAGGAACTGCGCGTCAAAGAAAGCGATCGTATAGCGGCGATTGCGCATAATCTGCGTGCCATGGGTGCTCAAGTCTCGGAACTGAGTGATGGCTTGGAAATTCATGGACCGGCGCCCTTGCACGGTGCCCGATTACCGAGCTTTGGCGATCATCGCATCGCGATGGCCTTTGCCATAGCGGGCCTTTTTGCCGAAGGCGAGACCGTCATCCAAGACGCGGAGTGTATTCGTGAATCGTATCCCGGATTCGAAACAGTGCTTGAGGAGTTCACCAACCCGAAACGGATGCAGATCAGCACGCCTGTAATCGGCTCGCTCGCTCCGGCGCCAGCAGAGGAAAGCTAGCGGGTTGCCAAGGCCGAAGTACATATGGGATCACATGCTTCGGACCGACGCTCGGGTCGTGTGATTGCCATTGATGGCCCCGCTGCGTCGGGAAAAAGCAGCGTCGCGCGAGAGCTTGCCCGGCGGCTCGGTTTTATTTATGTCAACTCGGGTGGATTCTATAGGGCGATCACCTGGTATCTCCTTGGAAAAAATATCCGGCCAGAGGAGAATGACCTCATTGCCGCTGCGCTGGACGCAGCAGCACTTACCTGCACCGTTACAGATAACGAGTCGCGCGTTCTGGTGAATGACATGGATCCCGCGAACCATTTGCGTGATGATCGCGTGAACGAAACCGTCTCTCGCGTCAGCAGATTGGCACGCGTCCGCCAAATTGTTTCACAGAAACTTCACGACTGCGCTGCCGCGCGCGAGGTAGTAATCGAGGGGCGAGATATTGGGTCGGTCGTTTTCCCCGATTCACCCTACAAGTTCTACATAGATGCTTCGCCTGAGGTGCGTCTCAAGCGTCGTGCCGCACAAGGCGAGCGCGACGAAATCGCCATGCGGGATCACGATGATGTTTCGCGAGCCGTTTCGCCGCTTGTGATCGCGGCAGATGCGTATGTAATCGACACTTCGCGTGTCACGATCGAGCAGGTCGTGAACGAAATCCTCACGCGGCTTGGGCAAAAGGGTTTGCCGAGTAGCGATGTTCACATCAGGAATGCGCGCGTTCGGTGAATGAATTTCTACTATTGGATGGGTTATCACTTAAGCCGGCTGGCTGGCCGAATCTTCTTTCGGTTTCGCGTCATTCATCGCGAACGGATGATTCAGAGCGGGCCAGTGATTCTCGCGATGAATCATCAGAGTTATCTCGATCCGCCACTTGCCGGCACCACGTGCGATCGGGCGATTTATTTTCTGGCCCGGCGAACGCTTTTGGACGTGCCGCTGCTGGGCTGGGTTTTGCCAAAGCTCAACGTGATCCCGGTGAACCAGGAAGGGGTCGATCGCAGCGCGATCAAGGCGGTGATTCGCGTCTTGCAGGCCGGGAACGGTGTGTTGGTCTTTCCAGAAGGCTCGCGCACTCTCGATGGCACCTTGCAACCAGCGGAGCCGGGAATGGGTCTTGTGATTGCGAAAACGCTCGCGCCGGTCGTGCCCATGCGGATCTTTGGTGCCCGAGAAGCGCTCCCGCGAAGTGGCGGTCGTCTTCGTTTTGTGCCAATCACCGTTGTAATCGGAGAACCGATTTTCTTTTCCGCAGCCGATATTCAGCCGGGAGGGAGAGATCTGTACGCCCGGCTGAGTGATCGCGTCATGAAGGCAATCGCGGCGTTACACGTCGACTAAAGTGCATCGGCGCGCTTGCGATCGCGATGTTCGCTCGGATACTGGAGCGTGAATTTGCCAGAGCGGACGGTTGAAAAATCTGGACCGCCCCGCGTTCCGAAAACCGCTGCTATGTTGATGCTGACGATCACTGTTTGTCTGGCAATATTGGCCGTCTTTGCGAATCTCCAGCGATTACGGCATGGCGACGTCGAATCGGTCGTAATCAGACTGGCAGCGTCGCCTACCCCCAAAACGCAACAACGTTAAGTTTCGTTTGACATGCACAAGCCCGCCGTTTTCTTCGTCCACCGAACAAGACTGAATCACCGCTGATATGAAAAAATTTTTCGTCCTCTCGTTACTTATTTCTTTTGCGCTGGCTTGCTCTTGCCAAAAGCGCGATGTCACTGCCGAACAACAACTCGTTCAACGAAAAGCGGACTTGGACGTGCGCGAGAAGGCACTGGACGACCGGGAAAAAGCATTGGCGGACCGAGAGAAATTGGCCGCCAAGCCGAGCGTTCCCACAGTTCCACGGACAGTTCCCGCCCAACCTCAGCGAAGTATTCCCCCTGAGCTTCAAGGGCTGATCGCCGACCCTTCGCAGGCAAGTGATAGAGGTGATCGAGAACAGCGAATTCAGGAACGCCTCGCTGAAAGGCAACGCAGAATCGAGGAGATACAGAAAATGAGGGCGGCTCGGGTGCGGGCACGTCCCCAGCCGACAACTCCCGCTACGGAAGCTGCTTCGCCGAGTCCATCGCCCACGCCAGAGTAAGTTTGGGTCCCTCGTTAGGCGGTCTTGTCGGAATTCTCCGGTGAGTTTGCCGAATGCCTGGCAAGTTCGCGCGCGTACTGGAGTGTGTCGATGGAACCAATATCCTTATCGCGTCGAATTGCTTTGATTCTTGGGAAACGCAGAGCTAGTCCGCTGGCGTGACGTGTACTGGGCTGGATTGAATTGAAGGCCACTTCGAGTACTACATTCGGTTTCACTCTGCGATATCGGCCGTGATCAACTATTGTGTTCTGCTTGAAGTGCTCGGTTAATTCTGCGATCTCCGCGTCGGTCAATCCGCTGTAGGCTTTGCCAATCGGCAAAAGTTCGCCGGTGCTTTCGTCCCGCACGGCGAAAGTATAATCGCTCAGCACGTGGTTACGTTTGCCGTGGCCAAGTTCGACCGCGACAACCACCACATCCAGCGTCGCCAACTCGCGTTTCAGTTTGAACCAATACATTCCACGCGTGCCAGGAAGATAGAAGCTCTCAGGGTCCTTGATCATCAAACCTTCATTCAAACGTCGGCGCGCATCTTGAAAAATTTGTTCGAGTTCGTCAGCAGAACACGCCGGCGCTACTTGGGCCTTCTGAAATTTAGGCGGTAACACGAGCGAGATGAGTTGTTCCCGCCGCTCGCGCAGCGGAACATCCAACAGCGAGCGCCCGTCTAACCAGAGCAGATCGAAGATTACAAACGCAACCGGAACGTCCGCTGCCGCTCCTGCAAACAGGTCTGTATTCTCATCCTTGCGCCCGAGACGTTTTTGCAAATCGAAGAAAGTCAATCGCCGGCCTTCTGCAAAAGCGATGATTTCGCCGTCCGCAATGAGCTCCTGTTGAAAATTCGCGGCTTGTTCGGCGAGCTCCAAGAATTGACCCGTAATTCGCCTCAAATCGCGCGAGAAAATTTCGACCCTTTCTTTGCTGCGATGGAGTTGGGCGCGGATGCCATCGAATTTGTCCTCAACATACACGGTAGCGGCGAGCGACGACCCCGGCTGGCCGCGGTCAGTGCCCGAGCTTTTAACAAAGCGGTTCCACACCGCATCCGCGGATGGTTCGGGAGTGGCGAGCATACATTTAATGGGACGAAACATAGATAGCTCGGCTTCATGGAGTTTTTTCCGCGAAGCGAGTAGCGCGGTTTGACCGATGTCGCCTAACAACATGTTGGCCCGTTTTACTTCTTCGAGCGGAACATCAAATGCCTTGACAATGCTTTCCTCCACCAACCCCTCGCGCAATCCGATCCGCAGGTCGCCGGTCAAAATCTTGACGATGTACTCACCTTCGCGCGCGGATAAGGTCGAAAACCGCTCTTGCAGGAGTTTTGCTTTGGCAATCGGACCACGCGCCAGATGAAGATTTTGGAACAAGTCGGCCGATTCCAAAAGGCTGAATGGCTGTGGCGCTGTTCTGCCGTCGAGAACCTCAAGTGCAGTCTGGCCGGCATCGCCGTATCTCGCCGCCATACGATGAAATTCCGCATCGCTAATCTTGGTCGCGCCCTTTAGCGCGCGGAAGATTATGGCCCATCCCACTTGTAATATTCGCAGATCACTTTGGGCAAATGCTCTTCCAGTGAAATACGTGGTGACAATCCGAAGCTGCTCGCTTGGCAGGCTGCGCAGATAATCAGATAGGAACCGAATCTTCTCCAATTTTGCCGGAGTCCCACTAATAGCGTCACCGACATTAGCAAACTCAAGAAATTCAGATTTATCCTTTGGCTGGCGCGAGTCCGGTGGTGCTCCAGCGGGTTTCGGCAGAGATTGCAGCGCGATGTCGCTGTGTCCAAGGTGCAGCTCCATCTGGTTTTCTTCACTCAACGCCCAAGCCTCAACGCCGCGCGCCCGAAGATCGCAGGCAAACGCTGCGGCAAAACCGTGGAGAGTAAATACCCGGCGCGGCTGGACCAATTCGACGTACCGAAGCAAATCGTCATAATCGGCGTGATCCGAGAGAGCAAAGGCTGCATCGACTTGGTGGCGAAAAACCGCGCCGGGATCAACGGCCCAACCACTGATCAATGCCACACGTTTGCGCGGAATTTTCTCGAGCATGGGCGAGCGGTTTGCGCTGGGTGGACATATCAACACCTTGCCTGCTACGTCATTCCCGTTGTATCGCATGTATTTGCAAAACGATTGGCCCAACCGTTCGTAAATGCGGGTCATCTGATAAACCGAGCCATGCAGCATAGGGGTTAAACCGGCGCTCTCGAGGGAGCAAAGGATTTCCTGCGCTTTGCCTAACGAATATCCCAACAGGACCGGGACTCCACCCGCGTCAATCGTTTCGCCGCAAAAAGCAACCATGGTATTGATGACCTGTTTCGTTGGGGGAAAACGATAGCGCGGAAGACCGAAGGTTGTCTCCATGACAAGGGTATCGGCCCGACGCCACTCTGCTTGTTCGGCTGATTTACCGGGCCGCAGTTTGAAATCACCTGTGTAGAGCAGCGTCTCGTCATTGCCTAAAAGAAGACATTGCGCTGAACCGAAGATGTGGCCGGCAGGCAGTAACATCAGTTCGACACCCCGAACAGATCGCTTTTCCCCAAATGACAGCGCATGCTCGACGCGCAAGCCCGGCAGACGGACTTGCATCAGGTGCGCCGTGCGCTTGGAGACGACAACTTCTCTGTGCGGTGCGATATGGTCGCTGTGCGCGTGCGAAACGAATGCGAAACGTTTTGCGTCCCGTGGATCGAGCCAGAAATCGTGTTGCGGCAGGTAAACGCCGCGGTCGTAGCGAACTTCAATCACGCCAAAAATTACTTCGGAATCCGGGCGAGTTCCATGGTGCCCGTAAAAGCAAATGCCAGATAGACGTTGCGCGTTGACATCTGCTTGAACAGATCGCTTTATTACGGAAATGAGGTTTGCGGCTGCGGTTTTCATTTTGGGCGTTCTGACTCTTTCCGCTCTCGGGAAGGGCGCTCGGGAAGAACCGAAGGTGGTCGAAAAAGTGACGCCGCTGCCCGTCGCGTTAGACAAAGACTTCGAGTTTCGTAAAACCAAACTCTTTTTCTTAAGCGAGCAAACACCGAAGGCCAGTCAGCGAACGCATGGGACGAGCACCCTTGGCGCAAAGTCAAATACGCCGAACCAAAAAACCGCTACGGTTCAAGACGCTCCCATCACTTTTGAAAGGCAATACCGACTTTATGGCGCGGTAACAACGCTGGATCGACGCCAGCGGTTTGGTGATTACTTTGATTTTTTTTGGCGGACTAAACACGCCTCAGATGTCACCGTTCGTCTGGAGTATCGCCAGGAGAAACTGCATGAGCACGTCCAGGCGCAGGAGATCACATACAGAAGCGCGCGCGGCACGCATAAGACAGAATTCAGGGTGATCGGAGACGATTATTTTGATGATGGTCGCGTGATCGCGTGGCGATGTCTGCTAATTGCGAGCGGCCGAATTGTGGCGGAAAACCGCTCGTTTCTCTGGGAGTAACTTGCGGCGGCGGCACGTCTGGATCTTTCTGGTCGGGCTCACGCTTTGCGCCAAGGATTCGCACCATGGTGTGCTTTGACCGCTGCATTCCGAAGTAGTTGATGAGAGACTTTCCCATGCGCTGCCAGGTTTGACAGCACGCCTTTGAGGCTGGTATCGTTTGGAAGAGCAACTGTGGACTCGTCTATTCAAGTTGGGGTAAGAGGGCCGACCGTATGGGTGAAAGTGGAAGGAAAAGGTAGTTTCCTCAATAGCGGCAACCTCAAGGAGTTCTCTCGCGAAATGTTGGATCGCGGCTATCGCGAATTTATCGTGGATCTGGCGGGCTGCGCCATGATGGATTCCACATTTATGGGAACGATGGCGAGCGTAGCATTGCGGCTAAAGGAACTTGGCCATGGGCATCTTCATATCGTCCACTGTGGAAACCGCAGCCAACAACTCCTTTCCGGGCTTGGACTGGATCAGATCTTTGATATTCATGGCGATGGCGCCAGTGCCCCTGAATGTGCAGCCCTCGAGCAAGCGACCAAAGAGCAGTCATCAAATTCCCGAAAAATGGATCAGACAGAAACGATGCTGCAAGCACACGAAGCCCTTTGCCAGGCCGCGCCGGAAAATATCTTTCGCTTTAAGGACGTTCTCGATTTTCTGAGACAAGACCTTCATCACGAGACGTCTTCGAAGTAAGCTGGCCTCGCGATGTGGCCGACTCTTCTCCTTGGACTGCTTGTCGTGTCTCTGGCCGGGTGGGGCATCACTGCGTACCTACAGACGCGACGGATTCGCAGACTCGAACGCTCGCATGAGGAAATCCAAGTCGAAGAAACCCTGGTCTTCGATTTCCTGCATGGCCTGGGGGAGGCGTTCCGGGAGACGATTCGACCGCAGGAACTGCATCGACTAATCGTGGAGGGGGCGGTGCGCATCCTAGATGCACATGGCGGCGCACTGTATGTGACCGATCGCACCGGCGGTAAGCTCACGCCCGCCTTCATCTCGAAAGGTTGTCCTCCGTTGGTCGATGTTCCGTCAAACATCTTGCAACAAGCGGCTGCGAATCCCATCGCTCTGGAGACTTTCCTGCGGCTGCGGACCGTCGCCCCGCGCGAAGGAGTAATTGGGCGCGTTTGGCAAGCCAGTCAGGCCATTTGTCTCAATGAGTTCTCCGAAGCGCCGGAACTGGCGCAATTGCGCGGAAGCGCCTTTGGCAGCGTGTCCGTGATGGCAACGGCACTGCGGTACGGAGACCAGGATCTGGGGGTTCTGGCGCTGGCTAATGGTCCGATGGGCGCGCCTTTTTCGCAGGCAGATCTCGTTGTCTTTAAATCCATCGCTGAACAATCCGCCTTTGCGCTCTACAACGCGATCATTTATTCGATGGCGAACGAAAAGAAACGGCTCGATCACGACCTCGAAATCGCGCGCGACATTCAACGCATCCTGCTCCCATCCGAGGCGCCGGCGATCGATGGATTTCAGATCAGCGGTATCAATGTGCCGGCCCGGCAGGTAAGCGGCGACTATTTCGATTACATTCAAGTCGATCAAGACCGCCTTGGCGTCGCGATCGCGGACGTATCCGGCAAAGGTGTACCTGCGTCGCTGATCATGGCGATTTGCCGCAGCGTATTGCGCGCAGAGGCGGCCCGGAACCCGTCGCCGGCGGACGTCTTGCGAAACGTAAACCGCCAACTTTATCCGGACATTAAAGAAGACATGTTCATTAGTATGGCTTATCTGATCCTGGGTCATCAGCAGGATGGCGTGACGCTCGCGCGCGCTGGGCACGACGCACCGTTATGGTACAAGCGGCAGTCCCAAACAGTGATTCCAGTAAAATCGCCGGGAATGGTGGTGGGAATTGACAGCGGGAGCGTATTCGATAGGCTTACGGTTGACTTCGCGGTACCGCTCGAGCGCAATGACTGCCTCGTTCTCTACACCGACGGTGTGACCGAGACGCTTAACTCCGAAGGAGATGAGTTCGGCGTTGATCGGATGATGCAGTCCGTCCGCGCCAGCGCGAACGACAGCGCACAAGCGATTGTAAAGAGGATTATCGAGGACGTGCGCGAGTTTACCGGTTCGGTTCCGCAAAATGATGACATGACATTGATCGCGATACGCAAAACATGAAAAAGAATCCTTCCCAGCAGCAGGAAGTGAATTCGTCAGCGCAGATAAAGCAGGAGTCCCTGGCAGGGACTGCAGGTGGCGCCGATTCCGAAGATGCAACGTCCGGCTTGCAAGCCGATCTCGACAGGTTCCGCGATCTCGCGTTGCGCAGTCAGGCGGATTTCGAAAATTACAAAAAGCGCGCGGCCCGCGAAAAAGACGATGCAGTCAAATACGCCAATAGCGCATTGCTCCAGCAGTTGGTCTCAATCCTCGACAATTTTGAGCTTGGTCTCTCGGCTGCCAAAACCCACGGCGATGAATCTCCGATCTATTCCGGAATGGTTCTCGTTCAAAAGCAGCTGAACGATTTGCTTGCGGAAAACGGACTGGAATCGATCGAAGCCGAAGGCAACAAGTTTGACCCGAATCTGCACGAAGCGATTGCCCACGAGCCGAGTGCGTCTCCCGAAGGAACGGTCATTCGCCAGGCCCGGCGCGGATATCGGTTGAAGGATCGTTTACTGCGGCCTGCCCGCGTAGTGGTTTCCAGCGGTCCTGCAAAGAAGTGAGCGTTCCTGCTTGCTTCGCATATTAGTCCCATACGTCACGACGGATTCATCGTTGTATGGCTACAGACAAACGCGATTATTATGAAGTGCTCGGCGTCGGGCGAACGGCCACCGATGAGGAGATCAAACGCGCCTATCGCAAGCTCGCGGTAAAGTTTCATCCGGACAAAAATCCGGACGACCCGCACGCCGAGGAAAAATTCAAGGAACTGGGCGAAGCTTACGATGTCTTGATGGATGCGGATAAGCGCGCCGCATACGACCGGTTTGGGCACGCAGCCTTCGCGCAGGGTAGTGCCGGTTTCGGTGCCGGCGGCTTCCATGATCCGTTCGAAATTTTCCGTGAAGTCTTCGGCGGGAGCGGATTTGGTGGAGGTATTTTCGAGACGTTCTTTGGGGGCAGCCCTGGCGGACGCGCAGACGATCGTCGTCGCGGATCGGACCTGCGCTATGACATGGAAATCAAGCTTGAGGAGGCAGCTTTCGGCGCAGAGAAGACAATTGAGATTGAGAAGCTTGATAGCTGCGACAAATGCCACGGTAGCGGCGCTGAACCGGGGTCACGCAGGGTCACCTGCACAACGTGCGGCGGCCGCGGTCAAGTGATCAGCTCGCGTGGTTTTTTTCAGATCTCGCAGACATGTCCTCGCTGCCATGGCGCCGGTGAAGTTATCGAAAAACCGTGCCAGAAATGCCGTGGCGAAGGACGCGTGGAAGAGCTAAGCCGTATTAAGGTGAAAGTGCCCGCTGGAATCAGGGAAGGCACACGATTGCGCTCGCCGGGAAATGGCGAAGCTGGGATCGCCGGCGGTCCAAGGGGCGACCTGTATGTCGTCATCCATATCAAGGAGCACAACGTTTTTCACCGCGAAGCGGACGATCTGTATTGCGAGGTACCTATCCCGTTTTCAGTCGCCGCCTTGGGGGGCGAGACCGATGTGCCGACTCTTGAAGGCAAGGCCCACCTCAAAGTCCCAGCTGGCACGCAAAGCGGGCAAATGTTTAAACTGCGTGGCAAGGGGATAACGAATGTCAATGGGCGCGGTCATGGCGATTTGTTTGCCCGGTTAATCGTCGAGGTACCGTCCCGCCTCGATCCCGAGCAACGCCGCAAGCTCCAAGAATTCGCTGCACTTTGCGGCGATGAAAACACGCCAATGCGCAGGAGCTTCGTCGACCGCGCCAAAGAGTTCTTTAAGTAACCGCACAAGTTTCCGTGCTTCGCACTGCCGTCAAACTGATCGAATGCCCGCGAGACGCGTGGCAAGGGCTGAGCCGGCAGGTTCCCACAGAATTGAAGGTATGTTACCTACGCGCGCTAATCGAGTCGGGATTCAAACACATCGATGCCGTTAGCTTCGTCTCGCCCAAAGCCATCCCACAAATGGCCGATAGCGAGAACGTGCTGGAACAAATCGATGTGCCTGAGGACGTCGAAATCATCGGCATCGTGGTGAATGAAAAAGGCGCGGAGCGCGCCATCGCCACCAAAGCAGTTTCGACGTTGGGCTTTCCGTGCTCGGTATCTGAGACCTTTCTGCGCAAAAACCAGAATCAGACAATCGAACAGTGCTATAAAATGTTGGAATACGTCAAAAGAAAAGCCGACGTGGCGGGCCTCAGCGTTGTCGCCTACATTTCGATGGCATTCGGAAATCCGTACGGCGACCGGTGGGATGAGAAGAGAGTGGGCGAGGCGGTGGATAGGCTGGTCGGCCTCGGTGTAGGAAGCATTTCACTCGCTGATACTGTGGGGTTGGCGAGTCCTGATTTGGTTCGTCGGATTTTTGAATCGGTGACCAGCGAATACCCCGATCCAGAGATCGGCGTGCACCTTCACAGCGCCCCCGACGAAGCCGCAGCAAAAGTTCTCGCGGCGTACGACGCTGGTTGCCGCCGTTTTGATTCGACTGTCGGGGGGCTTGGCGGCTGTCCGTTTGCCCAGGACGCACTTATTGGAAATATTCCGACAGAGAGGGTGATCGCTGCGCTTCAACAACGCGGCATAGCGCCACCAATACGCAAAGTGCTCAAAGACGTGGCGGCGTCCAACTCGCGGATCGCCACTAACTACTCATAGGTCCAACTCGTCACATGCATCGTTTCTACATTTCGCCGGAGGAGTGGCGGTGCCCTACACTCGCATTGCGCGGCTCCGAAGCGCATCACGCACGCGATGTCCTGCGAATGAAGGCAGGGGAGAAGATTGTCCTGTTCAATGGCCGAGGTCGTGAAGTGACTGTGGAAATTGCTGCTTTCGAGGACGACGAGATTCGCCTGCGGAAATTACATGAAGCGGAGACGCCGCCACTGCGCTGCCAAATCATCCTCGGACAGGCGATCCCAAAAGGGAAAAACATGGAGCTGATCGTACAGAAAGCGGTCGAAATCGGTGCAGCGGAAATCGCGCCGATCATTTCCGATCGCACGATTGTGCAGATCGATTCTAATACCGCCGCGCAGAAGCAAAGAAAATGGCAACAGATCGCAATTGAAGCGGGCAAGCAGTGCGGCCAAAACTGGCTGCCCCGAGTGCACCCTCCGAAAAAACTCGCAGAATTTTTTTCCGCTACGGAGCAACCGTTCGACCTTCGCCTGATCGGATCGCTTCAGCCTGACGCGCGGAACCTAAAAAGCATTCTGGAAATGTACCTGAGCCAGCACACTGGTCGCCCCCGACGCGTATTGATGCTCGTGGGGCCCGAGGGCGATTTTACCCCTGCGGAGCTTGCGCTGGCGCGTCGCCACGGCTGCGAGCCGATCACGCTTGGCCCAATCATTCTGCGAGTCGAAACAGCGGCAATCTATTGCTTGAGCATTCTCTCGTACGAGCTTCTGATCTAGCGACGCCATTTTACTGCGCATAACAAAGCCTGCGCGACAGCAACTGCCAAACGCGCCTATTTCGCGACGGCTGTTTCCACCGCATTTTCCGTTGTGGGAGCTACGGTTGATGTTGTGTCGTCTAATGGCGCGGGCTGGATTGAGATGATCGTGAATTGCGCCACGCCGTGCTCCGAATTTAGAGATACGCTTTCACCGATTTCATGGCCGAGCAGCGCCTGGCCCATGGCGGTTTGGTACGAGATTATGTTGTGGTCTGGGTCACCATCCCATGCGCCGAGAATGGTGTAAGTTTCTTCCTCGTTCGTCGCGTCCTTACGCAGCGTGACGATTGTCCCGATGGACACGCGCGACGTGTCCGGATTTTCAAATGACGTGCCACGCGCATCGTGCAGCATCTGTTCCAGCTCGGCTTTGCGGCGCATCAGCACGCTTTGCATTTGCTTGGCTGCTTTGAATTCAAAATTCTCGCTCAAGTCGCCGTACGACCTGGCAATTGCGATTTCCTTGGTGTTCTCCGGAATCTTCACTTTCACCAGCTCTTCATGTTCCGCCCTTCGTTTTTCCAAACTGCTCCAGGATACGATCAGCGGCGTGGCTTTTTCCTGCGGTTCTGCGCCGGCGATCATGCTTTCCAGTTCCGGATAAACCTTGACCATCCGCGCCAGGAGCGAACGTTTGGTCAGCTCATCGAACAACGGCGTTAACTGGAGACGGCGCATTGCATCGCGCGCCAGGCCGACATCGACTTTCTTAAACATCTCCCCAAGCAATTCCCGGTCATCAACCAGGGCCCGCTGCAACCTACTGCCGCGCCCGGGCGAATTGTGCTGTTCCCGCTCGAGAGCGGCGAGAATCGCCGCGAACAAATCCGGCGTAATCAGTTCGTCCCAGGTTTGTTTTTCGCCACACAACCAAATGAGCATCTCGCTCGTGGCCGAATGCTCGCGAATACTTCGTTCGAGCATTGTCCGAAGCTCGGCATGCTGACCGGCTTCATTCAGAATGCGCGGAATTTGGGCCACCATTCGGCCGTGGGTAGCCTCCATCAGGTGCAACGCGCGCTCCGTCCAGCCCGGGCCAAGTGCAGCTGGCAGCGCTTGCAAAACGCGTTTCTCTTTCGCCGCAGGCAGGTTTGGCAGTATGGTTCCGAGGCGTTTTTCCTCGTCGAGGATCAATTTTGCAAGAGTCAAACCGATATGCGTGGTGTGCAGGGATCGAAGATGGGTGAGCAAATCATCCCGTGCGATGATTAATTCAAACGCCAGCTCAGGATGCAATTTCTGGTTGCGTGCAGCCGCATTCTCAATCGCGATTACAATGGGTTGAAGCTGTTTCTCAGGTTCTTTGAATTGCTCGTGCGCTTTGATGATTTGCTCGACCGCCGCAATTTGCTGTTTCGGCTGTCGCGCTTTGTTGAATGCCGTGAGCAGCTCATCCGCGTGCGATACGCCTTCTCCGCGGATTTGGATTGGCTCGCTCTTTTTTGCAGGGATGGAAAACGCACCGCTTGCTTTGAGCGCTCTCCTGGTTGATTCCCACCAGCGTTTCCATTCCGCCTCGGTGAGGACATCGCCAATCAGCCATTCGCTAATTTGTTGTACGCTGGCTTTTCCGTCCAAACTTTCCAAAATTTTTTGCACCAGCGCCACAGGATTTTCTCTGGCGAGATTTTTAACTGATGCGATATCTGTGGCCTTTCGCGCCAGAAAATGTTCCGGTGCCAGCGGTGTCAGATTCTCTGCAGCATATTGCGCCTGCATCGGATGAGACTTCTTGCCGGCGAAATCAATTATGATTTGGTTTAGAAGCAGGTTCCATTCGCGGACTCGGCCGAATCCCCAGCTCTTGTGCAGACAAAATGTACCGGGCTTTAGTTTTTCCAGTT
>WNFR01003705.1_pt1 | contig 18595 bp, 20 predicted proteins | sample 5400221 | NCBI WGS metagenome assembly WNFR01 (sample SAMN13153357, study PRJNA577476) | soil metagenome | isolation source: 40 cm soil under Madrone tree | place: USA:California | collected 2016-06-14 | reverse complement strand
GCTGATCCCAACAAATAAAGTTCTTACGTAAATCAGCCAAGAAATGGCGCTACTTTGGAAGTGTGAACCTGCTCTGAGAAATAATAAAGTCGTTACCTCAGCATTTATTTTTACAGTTTCGGATCAGCCGCAAGGAAAATATAGTCCTTACCTGGGTAACGCTAATAACGTCAAACACGGTATTGTCGAAGTCATTATATCTCCGGCCCCCAAGAAAGAGTCCTCAAATCTCCAAGACTAAACTAGCTTCTGGTAAAGGTTTGCCATGGCGGCCGAGGACCACATTGGAAGGGCTCCCTTCAAAGAAGGAGAGTATTGAAAAATTAAATACGTCGTACCAGACAAGGCTAAGGGTGCTTCTGTTGCTTCTTAGTAGAAGCCGCAAAAGGAATCGACCTAACTTTCTCTTGGAGTAAGGGGCCAAAAGAATCCAAGGGCTCAGTCTTAGTCGGAGTTAATGTAACTGTAATCCCGTCGGTCTTTCTTAATTCAATCAGTCGTTCTTGAATACTATTACGGTCTGCTTCACTCCGGTTAGGCGCTAAATCTTGTACCTCCACCTCGTTGTTCCTAATAGAGGTGAAATTGAGTTCTTTTGAAGCCTTTACAATGGTCTTAGCACTTTCGAGTTCCTTTTGCTCTGATGAGGTGGCTGGACCAACCTTGGTTGGTGTAATTGTCACAAATACCTTTGAAACAAGATCAGAATCGGCGTTTGTATTAATTACCACTAGAGCTGGGCTTGGACGCTTTGGAACGCTCTTGGTTTGACTTGCTGCTCCTAGTACTTTGAGTTCGCTGTTATACGTAGCGACTAATTGGGCAAGATCTGCGCGTTCAGAGGGCTCAAGGTCTGTACGTCGAATTTCTGCAAGTTTTGTTCTAACGACTGCGTAATCGGTTTGTAGTTTTCTAAGTTTGGCGATCTTCTCGCTGGGGGACAGTGAAGAATCTTCCGCCACAATCGCACCTGCTCGAAGCCATTCAGTAACCTTCCAATAGTCATCTTCCGGCAGTGATACTGCATATACAGGTTCCGGCCCCTTGACTCTACGTATTTGGTTGACCCAGATTATGGTAACAGCTAACGCTACAATTACCGTGAGATAGACTAAAGCCACTCTTGGCCTGGACACGTTGTAAAATGCCCACAAGTAGGTCGAAGAGGACTGCTTGCGCTTAGACTCTCGGACCTCTTGACTGGTTTTTGAAAGAAACTGATCAATAGGAATTTTCATATCAGCCTGCTGTAGCAGTGAAATCACATTTCCACAGCGGTTACAGTTACGAATGTGATTAGGCCACTTTCTGTTATCTTTTTCTTCCGATATCTCAATCAATCTAGCGTCTGAAATACACCCTGCTCCCTCGCTCGGCCCGCGCTCCCATCGTCCAAAAAACCTCCTAATCCCCTCGACCTCACTTTGCGGTGAGTCGACTAAACCTTGCCTCACAGGATTTAGCGAATCATCCGATTCGTGCCAATTCAGGTCGGTAGGCAAAGCTCTGCTTTTCGCCTGAGTCGCGGCGGTTGCCTCGGTCGTGTCTTTCATTCGTTCTCTTGGCTCCTTTTGGTGAGTTTGAACTAGGAGGTACAGCCGGGCTCCTTCGATGAACTAAATACGTGTAAATACAAGTCATAGCGACACTTATCCCCTAAAGGGAGCGGGTAAACAGACTGAGATATTGCCTTGTTCTGGCACCCTATGAACGTTTCAAACGGCCTTTTTTCTGCAAAAACATTCGTTCGGCCTTTTGTAAGCAACGATACCACCTCGAATAGAAAGTGGCGGGAGACGCTCCTTCCCGTTCAGCCATCTCCGCCGGCGTAAGTTGCTCAGTAACATATAACCTAAGGAGGTCCGCACACTCTTTTGGCAATAACTCAATTATCTCGTTTACAAAGATGGCTCGATAAATCTCTTGGTGGGCCGGAAAAGCACTCGTAAAATTCAACGTCAGATAATCAAGAAATTGCTCCGCATTTCTCTCATGGCGGTAGCGATCAATTAGCAAGTTCTTGCAACTAGTCCTAAAATAAGCCCGCAAAGCCGCCTCGGATTCAATTCTCGTCGTACTTTGGGGCCAACGTTGCTGAAATGTCAATAGCACGTCGTGTACTATGTCGTACGCGGTTTCGCCCGGGGCAACTCGAAAAGTTAACAACAACGAGGCCACATATCCGATCATGGGCTTGTAAACGGAAGTGACTATCGTTTCCCAAGCGGCTGAGTCACTTGGATTCGTACGGAGGTTCGCTAGAGCCTGTTCTATGGTCATCTAGTCTTTGTCTTCAGTAACATGGTGCGCAGCTCATCTGAGATGAATTCATCAAGTTTGCCCAGCCGAAGGCGGCCCCCGTCATACCCAAGCGTTAGACGAGATCTGACATAATCCATAACCTCCTCGGCATCCATTTGAAGCGTCTGGTTGTAGATTCTTCGAAGTTCTCTGAATTCCTGAAGAACATAAAATCTGTACCGATCAAGGGCCTGCTTCCAGAATTCATAGTCGTCAGTCTGCAGGGCCAGTTTAACCAGTTTCCTATTAGTTAGAAGTTGGGCTGGCATCGCATACGGTAAAAATGAAAATAACACCACTAGGGCCAATGGAATGAAAGAGATAATGTTGGGGTGTAAATGGAGCAGTATCCTGGCCGGAGTCGAAAAGAGATAATTTGAATCGGCAAAAAGAGTAGTATGTTCGCCAGGGTTTGACTGCAAAGAACTAGAGAACGCGACCGGATTATGGGAGTAATGAAATCTCAAGAAACGGGTTTCGCCCGGACTTAGTGCTAAGATCATAGAGATTTTGCCGTTATCGAATAATTGATTTTCACTTGGTTCTAGGGTGATATCAGCCGCCTGTTGCCACTTGCGCATGGTTTCGTCGTAAACGACGGACTTCGCATGTTCCCAGTTACCAATTACAGAATCTACCTTTGAACAGTCGGAATCGGTGGACGTGTTTTGGCATCTCTTCTTCCAGTGCTCGTGCCAGTGCTCAGTGCCGTCAATACGCCGAAGATACTCGAGACTCTTCGGTGTGATCTTCGAGGAATGTAGACGCTCTAAAAGCATATCGTCAAACACCCGATCGAGCTCATTTAGAGTGTGATCCAAGGTGTGTTTGTCGGCAACCTTTCTGATTCTGTCCCTTTCTGTCTCATTAAGCACAAGACTGCTGTCTGGCGACGAGCAAGCTGATGCCAGCGCATCAAAAAGGGGGAAGTAAGGTCCTTCATTAAATGAGGAGGATTCAAATTCAGTGATCATCCCCGCTGCCTTCGGATTTAACTGAATAAGTAGTTTATTTTTTGCCTCGCTACCGGTATTTCGGACTTCAACAGTCTGAACTCTGGTCCTTTGATCCATTTTTTGGTACCACCTTAGATCATACCGGTCCAATGTCTCCCGTCGAATTGTGCTAGAAAAAAGCGGGATAACTACAATTAGAGCCGAAAAAATAAAGATCCAATGCCTGACGACCTTGAGTCTGAACATAATCCACACTGATGGGTTGACTAGTAAGGAACCAAGGAATACGGACTTCAGACCAAACCGCGCTCAAGACGCAGGAACCGGCTGCGGGAGGTGATCATCCGCTGGTATGCGGCTAGACCCTTATTTGAGTTAAACCTCAACGAGCCAAATTTGAGTTAAACCTCAACGAGCCAATGCTATGTGATATCACGTGAGCTGACGACTTGTTAAACGACTGAAGCGCCAAAATCTATAGCGCGGATCTTATGAAAAGTCAACGGGTAGCCTGTTGTTACGCAGGCGCTTCTGAAGCGTTGCCAGTTTTGCAGCATGCTTCGAAGAACTAGAAACGGAACATAGGTCGCGTGGGTGCAGTCGGCATCCAGGCGAGTATCCCAAGAATGCTGTTGAGTCGGATTTTCACGGATTGCAGAAAAAGCGGTTCGTCATACGTTATACCTATGCAGTCACAATCTTAGAGAGAAACGTTTAAGAATCGCTAGAAAACGTTTCCACTTGGTTGGGTTTCAATGAAATGGGCTGGATTACACCGGCAAAACATATGAGTGCGCTAATCGCAGGATTAATTGAGCTGGTTGTGGTGGCGGCTTAGCATAAGTGCTATTCAAGCTTGCCGGGGGATTCCAACGTCATTTTGCGAATTGTTCGATTGGAATATTACTGGCATTCCTTGGGATCGTTCGCGACGTAACGCGTCAGTTACGACTGAACGCATGGCTGACATTGAGCGGAAGCGGTGTGGCGGCAGCGCTCGCTCGGGATCAGTTCTCAGTTGGAGGGAAAGAAAATGAAAGAGCTTCTTCTCAGTGATGCGCTATCTCCTTTGGTGGCTCTGTCTGAAACGGTACAGTCACAGGCGCTAAGGCGTCGACGCTTTTTACAAACGATAGGCGTTGCGGGCGTCGGCCTTGCTATATACCCTAAGCACGTATTCGCAGAGCCAGCGGAAGCTGGGTTATGGCGTAATACCGTGACCGGTTTCGTAGAAAGAGTCTGTGATGGTGACAATCAAAAAGCTGCCATGATCAATTCTCGGATTTCGACATCGAGGGTAGACTATGCACCAATCGGCGCTGGTCTTCATTCGCAATACCGGGCACCACTTATATTCGCGGCAACAATACCTCCCCAACAGGTCATCTGTGATAATGGTTTCCAAGTAAATTCGTTTCCGTTTTATGACCTGCTATGCCCCTGCAGGGGTGTCAACGATTTGAACGCCTACGAGATTAGACGAGTTACTAATCCGAACGTGATGCGGCAGGTTGGTTGCGTTTTGGCACCAAACAGCACTCGACTGCCGGTGCCAGTCATTGAGCAGTACAGCGATCACTCAGACTATAGACGGACGGTTGCTAGCTATGGCCGGAAGCCCGAGGAGTTCACGGTAGACTATAAGCGAGTGTTTACCGGTAAACGTCGTTCGCGCTACGGCTATCACGTTACGCATAAATGGGAGGTTGGCCCGAGCGGCAAGCCCAAAAAAGATGTTCTTTTGTCGGATCAAGACTGGTAATCCGTATTCAACTCAAGGGCACTTTTCAAAGGGGGGTTGTCAATGAATTTTCGAACAGACGAGCCTCGTCGATGGACAGGCTATGCAAGCCTAACGCTGGTCGCACTTTTTATCGGTGCTCTAGCGCAGGCGGCCCAAGTTCCCAAATCTGTCATGGATTTGGTGCGTCAACTAAGAACACCTGATTTGACTCTCCGACGGGAAGTTCCGGCGGTGCCAGAGCCCTCTGTTATGCCGCGACCTACCGGCAGCGAGCGCGATATCTGTGGCGAATGGCTCTCTGAGACGTCTCAAAGGCAATACAATTTTGTTTGCAATGGCGAAGGCGTCTTCGATGTATACGAAGTCAGCGATGGGGGAATGAAAAAAAGCGGATCAGGGCGCGTAATTGGTGATGGTTCGATCGAAGCCGATCTTGTTTCCCAGACGAAGAACCGAAAAGGCCATTGGACATTAAAAATCTCGTCAGATCGGCGCATGATGCAGGGTCCTTGGTACGGAGAGGATCCCAGAGAATTCGGCCATCTAACATTGCGCAAAGTTTAAAGTCGGCACGCCCATAAGCACTTACTTTGATCGGCGAGAATACGCACGTTTCGATTTTTGAGATTGGTTTCCTTTTACAACGCCTACGATGGCAGTAGAGACGTCTGGTTCAAGTTTAAGTAGCAAGCGCATTGTCTGGCGAGGCGAAAGATGGTTCTCGTCTGCTAGGTCCTTGCGTACACAATCCTTTTCAAATGCGCGTATCAGGCGTTGAGCAGTTGGTCCACTCTTTGACGTTTGGCTAACATAGTCCCGCAGAACTTCAATACCCACCAACTCGCAGGTGAGTTCTGCGGCGGCCGAGACACTTACCGGGCTGCCTATCCGTGCTGCCTTGGTTCCAATGTGCGTAAAGACAGGCTGCAACGCTTGATCTGTTCCGTTCACTGCATGGGTAAGTTCGTGTGCCAGCACAGCAATGATTGCTTCATCAGAGCGCAATCCGGCTAGAAAAATAGTTCCGAAGACAATAGCATCGGGTTCGCTTGACCGCCATGCAGAGTTATCGCGCTCCTCGACTTCCGTTTTGATAGTCTTGACCGCTTGCACTCTTGTTATGATCCATCTAAGACTCAATGGTTTCAAATCATTCATGGCGGCTATGTGACTCAGGGCAAAAGGCACCAACCTTTTCGCGACGGGCAACAACGATTCAGCGCGCTTTCGCGCAGCGATTACTTGTGGATGTGTGAGGGGCAACACTTGCTGTGTTGCCATTTCATCAATCGGCACTGTTGCTTGTGGATCTCGGCCACGCTGTGTGCAAATTGAATTCATAGCACGTTCAACCGAGTCTATTGATCCGGTCGGCGCACTTGGCTTGCGGACTACAACTCGTGGGCGCTTCTTGGTTTGTGGGATACGGGCCGAAGCGTCCCAGAATGGCGTTAACAAGAGAATGACCGTAATGACGGTAACCATTCCTTGCGGGAAGCGGAATTCTCTAAGGGATATCGTCATGGTCTCTATCCTATATCCTCGTAACCTTCAAACTAAAGATCTATAGCCCTTCTTGGCGATTTCTACTACACTAGAGCGGTTCCGATTTGAATAGGAAATAGCCTTGGGGGTTGTATTAAAGACAAGCCTTACTCAAGCTTGAAAATTTCATTTTATTACGCTTTTGAGATCTTGCTGCGCCTTTTTAGGCAATCATTTCCTCAAGGAATACATTTTGGTCGACTTCGTTCCCACCACTACTTTGCGCTGTTTTATCAATTGTTTATTTACCAAGCTGTCCAGAGTTTTCCGGAGCGCGGTCTTGTACAGTTTGGTTTGCCGATGTAAATCTGTCACCGAGAGTTCATCATCAGTTTTCAGAAACTTAATAACGAATTCTTCGCGCCAAGTAAGGTTATTTTGGTCAACGGGCCGGACGTATCGGTCTGCCAGAATATTTATGAGTAAGCTCGCGGCACCCCCGACGGCGCCGCCGAGCAACGCGTGGATCTGTGCTGCTTTGCCTGTGCCAATTCCTATCAAGACGGCTCCCACGATTATTAGAAATCGAGTCGGAACTTTATATAACGTAAATGCTGTCGGAATTTCGACATAGTGTCCTTCTACTTCGAAAACGGTCCTGAAAGCTATTCCGACCTGAGATTTTAGGATGTCATCTCTTTTTGTGGGGCCCACTAGCTTTCGGCCGTATTCCTTCAGATCGATGCCAACCAGCTCAGCGTAGGTTTGCATTAATAGACTAAAATCATCCGTGCCTAACTGTGCATCAGCTGCAGAGAAATCAATTTCATCGGCTAGAAGATAGAAAGGATGGTCCAATCTCGTCTTACTCATCGTTTCTTTCCATAGCGCAACCGATGCATCTAACAGCCTATCTGACATGGTTTTTAACATCTAAACAGATAGGTTCATTTGATCACGGCCTTCGCTTCAGGGAACCACCAGATTACCTTTAGGGCTCGACTGGCCTTATCGTATTTAAGAATCTGATCCTTGTCAGCGCCCGATCAACAAGCCGCCAACTCCCAGGACGTTCGAATTCTCCCCTAACATTCCAGAAATGAACGGTTCCCCGGTGATTCCAATTGCGCAGCAGTTGAGACCAAGACATTCGGCTACAAGAGAGAGGGTTGCAAGCAAAGCCCCTGCATCACGCCAAACCAGACTCTCTCCATTCTCATACTTTGATAGTGTCCTCTCGAACTGTGCTCCGAACCAAAGCATCCTAGCCTGCTCGGGAGCCACGACTTCGTCTACTGCCACGAAGAGCTTTTCCATAGACGAGGTATCCAAGTCCGTCAACTTAGCTAACGCATGAGGTTCCGGCTGATACAGGTGTACAGATCGCGGCTTGTCTTGTTCATTAAAGACTAAAATGTCGATAGGATGGCGGCCGCCGGCCGAAGGCGTTGGACGATGCTGCCAGCGAGTAGACTGAGTTGGAGAACTAACGGCGAGCGCTCTTGCTGAGTACCATAAGAGTGAGTTTAGATCATCTTGCGCAAGCGGCTTGAATGTTCTTCTTGACTGCCTTGAGGCAAGAACTGTCTGAAACGGAACGTCCGGCAGTTCATGGGGCTGTGGCAGATAGGATATGTCCTCGATGGCATAAGGGAACTCCAAGTGAGGAATCTCGATTTCTCGCGGAAAAGGGCTTGCGAGATCAATTCTGTTCATAGTTCAATTCTTCCATAACAGCTTCATACTTGTGACAACCGCGGCAACCACCGCAGGCGAAGTTAGAGACGTGGCACGAGTGTGCCCAGGACAATAGCGAACGAGGAACTGCAGCAAGCGTCACCAACTCCGCTGTCGTTAAGTTAATCGCCGGGGCTTCTACTCGTAAGGCGCCTTCTTGAATCGAGAAGAGTTCATCGATTCGCTCAAAAAATGCTGCGGTTCCATCCGCGTGAAACGCATCGCTCTTTACCGTACCAAACAGGAGCGTTCTGACTTCAAGCGAGACGGCTCGCATTCCAACCAGAGTCAATAACAACTGATTCCGGAATGGCCACCATTCGGTTGCAGGAGCGACTGAAGCTGCTAACTTGCCCGACAGATCGCCGGAACCAAGGCCACGACAGTCAACGGTAATTATCTCGTGTTGTATATCAAGCGACTTGCAAACTGCCTCAGCAGCTTGAATCTCGCCATCGGCACTCAATTGGCCATAATCGACAGTAAACGCGAGGTCAGGCCTCTTCCAAAATGCAATGGCGATTGAGTCCATCCCTCCGGAGAGGAGTAGGGCAGTGCTCATGATTCTATTGCTGTCCAGGTGACGCGATAAATAGCCGAAGCAAAATCGTCTACAATTTCACATTGGGTTCCTTGCAACATCTTTAAGCTTTGCGCTGTTTCATTTTGCACAAAAGCGACGACTGGTTTCTCCAGCGCTCGTGCGTAACCAACTTCAAACAACGTTCCAGAGTCCAGGCCATCAACAACGGCAAAGACTAAGTCGCTCTTTTTTATCGCCTCGATGTCCGTGGGCACAACCTCTGCGGCGGTTCCATATCCAACATCGTGAAAGGGTGAAAAAACCTGGAATCTTTGTTCCGACAGATGTCTCCTGCTTTGATCGATCAACCATCGTTCGGCCATCGTAAAAAACGGGCCGGCGAGGTAAACGTGATTATGCTCCATAGGAAAATTGCCGGTCCCAGGGATTACTGGCGAAGGGGAGAACGTTTTTATGACGTCGGGAGAAATCGGAAGGGCGGTCGTTTGACAGTAATGCGCAGTTGATAGCGAAGCTAGTCGGGCGGCATCGAAAACGTCAGAGCCTTCGATCATCCAGTGATAGGCGAAGACCGCTGCGAAAACGTCGCCTGAGCCGATTGGCCATACTCTTTCGGTCCGAAAAGCTGGCAGACTTCTAGTCTCAGAAGAGGTGACAACGGTAACACCAAAACCGCCGCGCTTTATGACTACAACTTCAGCACTCTCAGCGGCGAGGAGAGTCTTGCCTAAATGGTCAATAGCAGGTTCTGTACGGCTGCCTTTCGTAAGGCTAATGCATTCACCTACGTTAGCAACAATCGCAAGGCGATCTGCGGTAGATCCGTTTTCGTGGAAAGGGCGTGGATTGTACGCGCTTTGTGGGTCGTAAACAACGCTCTTTCCCTTAACCACAGCGTCGCCTTCAATGAATCCAAAGCGAAGGATGTTGGGCGTTTCAATCGTTAGGGGACTTGCTTGTTGAATTAGGTGAAGTGGAGGCCAGATACGCGGTTCCGACAAGCCGTGATAATAATAAAAGGACACCGTGTCAGGAATGCTAGTTGCCTGAACATCAAAGCCGAATGTCGTTGCGAGAAGGCCTAATGCGGGACGATCTTCATCCGCAATGTATGTCGCGAGAGAAACACTTCCGCATAACTCGGTTAACGCTGCTGCGGCACGTCCGCCCGAGCCAAACAATTGCTCCCAAGCCGGTTCAACGCAATGCTCGACGTAAACTCCGCCGGCGATAGTAATCACACTGTCATCCGAATCTCTAGACTACAGCTTCCACCGTCTAGTGTTTTGACATACGCAATATAAGTGTGTCCGCCTTCGACAATACACCGAATGATCTGATCGATGAGCTTATGAGTTATTACTCCTGCTCGGTCGCTGGATTTTAACGCATACAAAACATAGGAAGTGCCTTGTGGTTGAGCCTGAAGGTCAAGCGTGTCTCCAACCTTCAGCTTCGAAAGCACGTTGCTTTTGGGTGAAGCCAATCCGGCGCCTCGATACAGCGGTAGACAGTCGGATGCATCACCACGACCGCCGCCACCACCGCCACCTTCCGTTCCTCCACCTTGTCCGCCTCCAATGCGGGATTTACGGCCACCACCACCGCCTCCTGATCCTGACATGAAGATTTCTCCTTTTGAAGTGGGACGATAATGAAAGGGAGTTAACTACTCCTGAATTCTCTCTAACAGCTTGAAGACTAAACTGCCTGCGTCTTTCATACGTCGCCAGATTAGAGCGTCCAGTAAGGAAGCTTTTACACCAATACAATTTGCAAAAGCAAGAAATCTGTCTTCCATATGAAAGTATTCTCTGGACGGCGCCTGTCTTGAGTTGTATAGGCCCATGAGAAGGCCGGCCCGATGGATATGTATATCAATTATTGCCACTCTGTCGCTCTTGAGCCAATTTCGAGTAATCCAGGAGGCAGTCTTTGGTCCAATTCCGCTCAACCCAAGTAGCCACTGACGAAACGCTAGATCATCATCCGTGGGAGGCTCAGTGTGGGCTAGCATCTCAAGAGCCTTGCTCAAATACCTGGAACGTTGCGACGCGAACCGATAATGAACAGGCCGATTACCGATAATTAATGGAGTCGACAGGCTTCTGTAAAGAATCTCTTCCGATGGTGCGCGGTCATCTAATAATCCACCGTCACGTACCCTATAGAAAGCCGCTAAGCCCACCTCTGCAGGTATCCCGTATCCACCGAGCAAGCACGCTGCTACCTCTTCCTTCAGCGTTTCCCCGATTTGAAAATCAGAGTACGTTCCGTCGTCCTGATCCAACCAAGCTTGAGTTGCCCAAAATGCTGGTGTGAACGTTGCATAATGATGCCCCCATGTCACCCCAGGTAGTACGGTTTCGTAATGATCAGGTAAAGAGAATCTTTTGAGCACCCCTCGAACAGACATTTCTATTTCTTGTGACATCGATGATGCGTCCTCCCAGCGCTAATTAGGGGGCGAATTCCTTTCAAAGTGTTCTGGGTGAAGTTCGCTAAAGCTGCTCACTTCGTGAAGAGCCAAGAGGACAGCTTGCCTTTCCAGTAGAGGCATTCTTAACAACCTGGCCTTCCATCTTTCGCGTCTACGTTTGATACGTTCACGCTCTCGGAATCCTCGGCCCAGATACCGGTAATCGTGGAGTGCCGAGGGGGTCGGGAAGTTCATCCAGATTGTTTCCACAGTGGGCTTTCCGGCACGATTGACTGTGGGGAAGTGAGCTTGGCGCCAGTGACCAATCATTGATTCGTATAGAGCCGAGCGATATCCAGAAAGCATGACCATACAAGGTAATCTGAGTAGAATCTGAAGGAGTCTTGTGTGTGCTTCATCGCTGGTTAGATCGCATCTGTACACTGGCCGTCTCGACGATCTTGTGTGCTTGAGATAGGGCGGATCACAATAGATTAATGTTCGCCGGTGCTCGTAGCCTTGCCAACGCCAATTGCTGAGTATCTCGAAGGCATCTCCATGAATCACTTCGAGCGATGGAATGCCGGACGCAGCCCATGTGTGAATAACCTTCTCGTCCAGGTCTATTCCGAGATTCCCTCGAGCTGGTTTTTTGTGACGAAAAACCGCGCCTGCTCCCAGAAACGCCTCGATATAGAAATCATGCTGCGGCATACAGTTGATGATGTTTTGGTAGACTCCGACCCCACCCTTTCCTCCTGGATATGTCCAGCCCACGATTCTTGTCATAGTCTTGCTTTGAGCCTGACGCAGCGGTCTGAGATCTTCCCCAATGAGTAGTAACATCGCTAAAAATGGCGATGTTGTCAAGTCGTCTTCTGACCTCAAAAGGATCCGGTGAGTTGGGGCGTACAAAATCGGGTGGTATTCAGACGGCGCGTGTGGTCTGATTAGGTTTGGTGCCTGGAGGCGAAGAGAGTCCGGAAATTGGGTGTTAGTGAGGAACTGATTTGGATCCGACTCAATCAGATAGTGTTGTCAATACTTTCCTAAGCTGTAGCATCCGTTCCAACGATTGGCCGCTTGTTAGCGCAATGGAGCGGTATCTCCATCGGCGAGGATTTCGGTGTTACACGGTGGGAAGAAATCTCTCTTACGCTGATCAATCCGACGACGCCATCCGTAGAGGTGTTGACTCGTGCGACTGTCTCATAGGGGTTGCCACCCAAAGGTTTGATGCAGTAGATCGAGATTTCCCGGCGACAACGCTGAGGATTGCTACACCCTACCTTCTTCAAGAAACATCGATGGCTTTTCAGTCAGACTTGCCATTTCTCATTTTCAAGACGTCGAATGTAACGTTGCAAGGAATCACAAGCCGAAACCTGTGGATTGAAATAGACGACCAGTTACACGATGGCAAATTGAGAATCATGAGCCGGAAGGATCTTGTAGACTCCGCGCTCCAAGACCTAAAGCAGAAGGCGCTAGATCGTCGAACAAGACTGTCTCGTGACAAGGCCCTTAATGACTTAGGCCGCGTTTCGCTAGTCGGCTTGGGAGGATACGGCGCTTACCGCATTCTTGACTGGCTTGGGAGACCCGAGTGTTTTGGAGAGTTCTATTACAAAGACCCCGTATGCAAAGGCTGCGATTACAAAGAGAAATGCAAGACAAAGAAGGCTGAACTAACGAAAGGCTAGGTGCGGCTGACAAAAAAAGGAAAGGAGTGGATTGGTTATCCAGTCGCAGTGAGATTCGGCTCTCCGAGTTCTTCCTCAAGGAGAGAGTCAACAGCGCTCATCGATGCTGGTTGACCGGGGTTGACCTCGCAGTTGGCTCTCGGCTTCAGCCAAAGCGTCTTCGTCTATGGAGACTTACCCAGCTAGACGTTGAAGTCCGAAGCACTATCCCTCACGCAGTAACGGTTCAGAAGGCCCAGCAGTGGCTACAGCGAGCCGTCATATCGCGCAGGGGAGTTGCATCGAAGGAGCGACTGCGGGCGCTCCTTTAACGCGTGATTTGTGATTTCTTAGTGGATTCTGACCTTACGAATATGGTATAATCCTTTTTCGTTTCTGCTCTTTGAACAGTCTTTTGGCTCGCGAGTCAAATTGGTTCCGCCGCCTTGGTCATATGTATTTTCGTTGCAACGTTAGTTAATTCTTTATCAACAAAATTACAATCCTCGGAGGTAAACATTATGGAAAATGTTAGGTCGCTTTCAGTTTCTTTTCTTCAAACTGTCATGGCGGTCGGAATCAATGTCCTCGCGGCTTAATTTGATTGCTTCATTCGATAAGTTTTTCATCGCACGTTGTTTCTTCGTTCACAAATAATTTCGTCAACAATCTTTCGTTTTTGTGAGTGAGTTTTCTCGCTTTGGCACCGCTATATAGTGAGGAAGGTTTTTTATGCCGGAGGATAAACCAAATGATTACTACATTCACAATTATTGGCGTTGTACTTTTTCTTGGCGCTGTAATTCGACTAAGCGGGTTAGAAGAAATCGTGTTCGGTGGCTTTCGGATTAAGTTTTCAAAACAACCGAAGCAGATTAAGAAGTAAGTAAATTCAATTTGTTTTCACGAGCTGGTAATTCCGCTAGAAGTGTGTTCAAACGCCAGTTTTGAGCTTTTAGCTTTTCAAGTAATTCAGAATTCTCAAAGACGTTGCAGGCGTTTCTGCCCGAAAAAGATGTTCTCACTTTCGATGACGTTGTTTTGAATTCGCGGATTCAACTTGGAAGTGCAAGTTCAGGTTGCAGAATTTCAATTATTTCAACCGAAGCCGCCACTACCGGGCACCATCGTACCCAATAATCGCGCAGAAGGGATACTCGCTCGTCAAGGCGAGGCAGCAGTTGGAACGCTCAGTGTACAACTTTTTGATTTCCTGCTTAGATAAGCGGGAATTCTACCATTGACGAAAGTATTCGGCTTATTAGGTAGAGACGCGTAGTGCAATGTGCTATCGATTAATGTAATCGCCAGTCCCAGCGTGGACGTAGTGTAAGACTAAACGTTCACCGTCCAACGAGGATGAAATCATCCAACTCGACACCCCATAATTCAGAGAAGATTGCTTCCGCGATCGGCTTAATTGTTTCAGGAACGAAGGTAGGGTGAATATCAGTGAAGCGTAGGTCAAAAGGCCCTTGCTTAGCTATCCATTGATCAACGAGATCATACTGAATAACCCAACCGTAAAAGTCATAGAATGTTTGCCTGAGGTTCGGGGTGCGGGCCTTTCCCAGAGGAGCAATTTGAATTTCCCCGTCCAATGTCGCGACGAATAGTGGCAAATGTCGCGATTGAACTTGGCTAGTCGTCGTCAAGTCAACATCCCACAGGCCATGCTCTACCAGGAACATCGCTGGCCAGCAAAAGAGGTGGGGCGAGCTTAGCTTGTCTTCAGAGAACCGCAAATGCTTTGCGAAATAAACCTTGATTGGAAGATTTTCATTCGGAAAGGCGAAAGACTCTTCTTGTTGCAGTAGGATTTCCAAGCTGTCTAGCGATGCGGACCAACGGACGATCTCTGCGCTGATCTCAGTTGGGGTCTTGCAAACCATGGACATGCAGAGTCGAAGGGCGATTTCCTGGTATTCTTGGCGCGAGCATCTTCGAATGTATGTCAGAAGGGAAGGTTGTTGCGCGATCTCACGACAGAAGTACCAAAACCGCCTGCCTGGATCATTAGTAAGCAAGCACGACTCGGGATGGAGAAGATCGAAGGGATATCCGTCACCCGGATTGAGCGCTAAGTCACATAAAAGCAGAAAGAGCTGAACCTCAGAAGCTATCGGACTTTCCGGCCACGCTGCACCTGTTGCCGATAAGAAGAGATTAAATGCCTCGACGTACTTGTCGCCTAACAGCCGGCGCCTGTCGAACTCCTTCCACGACAACTGGCCATCGGTCGCAAGATAGAGGTACTGGAGTTGAGAGAATCTCGCCTGTCCTTCGAAGATAGCGTTAGCTCCGATCGGTGATAAGACTTTAGGCGAGCCGTAATAGAATCCTTCTACTCTCCGCGTCTCAAGGTCAGCGAATGCTGCGTCCCAATTTCTGATATCGGGCACGACTTGGAAGCCCTCATCAAACGTAGCAGCCAACAGCCAAAGGGTATCTGCAAGCGCCACATGAACGATCCGGCCAAGAGATTCGAAGTAAGGACTATTAGTTATATCGTCAATGAGTTTCGGAAACAGAGTAAGACGAAGATTGAATTCAAGAGCGTGCCAGTGATTCAAGACAAAGTCCAAATCCTGCTGTCGCTCCTCACTAAGCGAATGGTAGTGAAACTCGCTCATCTCCAGTAGCGATTTGTGCGGCTTATCTGTGGCAAGGAGGGAGCGGAGTTTTCTGCGGTTTATGTGGGTCTTTGCAGGTGAGCAAAACGAAAGAATCAGACGGCGCACCACGAAACGTAAACGATCAAAGAGACCGCTAGCCCGATGAATGGCGCTGTATTGGTCATTTGGCATCAGCAGTTAAGAAATAGCGCCAATATGTTACGATTTTGCGTGATTTCGCGCTAATCGGGATTCTTGGGGGCGTCGCTGTCCAACTCAATGTTTCTAAACGTGATTTTTGGGGGGGCGAATAGCTTCCGCGTTTCGGAGCATCGCCCGTCAAGAAACCTGTTATTTTGGCTAACTGTTTTCCTAAAGGCTGGAATCTGTCAAATTCGAGACACGATCGGGATAATTGGGGGAGTAATCGAAGACGGCTTATTGACCTATCCGTGAATTTTGGGGGATAGCACCAAGAGCTAGCTACGGTTTGTGGATCCGAGATGCGACCTGACTATCTATCAGATGATGATGAAGCGCGGGACCATCCGTTGGTTAGAGATCACAATTGGATTCTGTCGATCGTAAAGGATGGCGCTGAACGCCGGCTATATGACGCGGTGCCGCCGAAGCATGGTCAATATTTCTGTCCAGACTGTAATGAGAAGGCATGGCTAAAGGACGAGAGATGGGCCCAAAAAACCTATGTTGATCTAAACCGTTGGGGAAAACATGTCGGACTGCGTGTTCTTCGCAGGCGGTTCGAGTGTCCCAATCCCAAATGTGAAACGAGGAGCTTCCAAGAAAAACTACCAGAGCTAAATCACAACCGACACTTAACCAGGGACTTGGCCACCGAAGTGATTGGCCGCCTAAGGAGCTTTTCGAATTTTGTGGCTATCGCGCGGGACTATGGTTTGGATGAACAAATATTGCGAAACCTTGAGAAGGATTTTGTCGCGGAGCAAGATGCTCTCAGAGGCAAGAACACTACTCTCAGATTGCCGCAACAACTTGGCATACACGGTGCGCGTATCTGCAAAAGGGACTGCTGCTTACTGGTTAATGTCGCCACGGCAAGGCCGCTTGAAATCATTCCGTCCCGGAATGCTGGCGAGTTGGTGCGAGCGATTGAGAAGTTATTCGATGAATTCCAATTTGCGGATGTTTCTTTAGTCGCGATGTCTCTTGACGTCGGCTATCGTCATGCGGCCAGAACACTCTTTCCCAGAGCCAAGATTATTGTTCCTCGATTTGAGGTTGAGGCAATGGCCAATCGGAATTTGCGTGACCTAGTTCAAAGAAACGGAAGAAGATTACGTTTGAACAAAGAAAGACGAGAATTATTGGAATATACCCTTCGACTGCCCTTCGATCGATTAAGCAAACAGAAGCTCGCCGAGTTGGACAAAGTATTTTATTCGAGCCCATTGCTGAAAGCCGCCTATGAGAACAAACAGAGTCTTATTGGAGTTTTGAGCAGCCCAACCAAGGAACGCGGACTAGCTCGCTATAAGGAGTTGTCTAAGGACTCATCCGCCTTTGTAGGAATAGAGTTCATGCAGGAGTTGGACGGTTGGCAGGATGCGATCTTTGACGCCCTGGCTGTTCCTTGCACTAACTACTTCCTACAATTGGAACAGTTGATAGCTATGCTCAAAAAAGTGGGACGTGCATACTCCTTCGAAACCATGCGCGGCAGAATGCTGTATGGCGCCGGGCGGGGACAGGCGTTGAATACGCGACTCGCGTTCGACGAGCCAGATCTTGAAGAACAAGATGTCGGCGTGCCGATTGAGGTGTTAATCAAATATCTTAAAAGAGAACTTGCCCTGTCGACCCCCAAAAATCCCGCATAGATTTCGTTGCAGATTTTGTTGTTGACGCCTCAGCACTAGCCGATCATTACTAAGGATGACTGAAGCCCCGAGAGCAGCAACTCTTGGGGCTCCGTTTCAACTTCAACCGAGGAGATCGCCCCGGTCGCAGTCTAGTCACCTGTCATTGTGGCGATCTCCCTTAGAGGAATCAAGGGAGACTTCCTTGCCACAACAACAAATCCAAACAACTGTTATTTGCAATCGCGCCGCTCTGTGCTTACTAGCCGCATTGTTTCTCGGTTGGCCAATTTTGGTTTGCCTGAAACCGATTCTAACGACCTCGTAACAGCCCAACTGGGAGCGTTGTAGGAATGGGAAGAAAAAAACCGTTAGTTACAGAAGATTGGATTGCCCGCCGAATAAAGGAAGGGTACGGCCAGGGAGAAGGGGCGGATTATAAACCGTGGCTTGTGGTGCAGACGGTATCTTCGTTAGGCCGAGTGCACCGTATAAGAGGAACGAAGCACGGTAGAGTACATCATTTATTCAGCGACCTGGAACGAAATAATCTTCTCTATTATCAATGGTCAAGACGAGTCACTGACATTAGAGAACAATTTCCGCTGCTGCCGGTTGAGGAGACTGTAGAAATTGCGCGAGAGATGGGAGTCCCGCACCCAATTGATTCACGCACAAGATGGCCGTTGGTCATGACTACTGATCTCTTACTCTCGGTTAACGAGAGAGCGCGAGCGACTCTTCATCCTCGCACAATCAAATACGCCAAAGATCTTAGCAATGGCCGTGTCCTTGAGAAACTGGAGATCGAGCGACGATATTGGGCCGCATCTCCCAGGAATCACTTGCTGAAGATCCTAACTGAAGAACCTGTTTCGGAAGAATTTGTGAGAAACATGCTCTGGGTGTCGAGCTGCTACTGGCCGATGGATCTAGCTCCCTTGTCGGTTGGTGATATCAGCAGCGTGGCGATGCGGTTGACGTCGCTTGTAGGCGCGACTGATCTATCTCTTGCAGCTGCTTCGCAGAAATGTGATCGCTTGCTGAAATTGAAAACTGGGACGGCTCTTCTCGTAGCGCGCCATCTGATGGCGATTCGATATTGGGAAGTTGATATGACAACTCGGATCGAGACAGCTAAGCCTTTGATTCTCTTGAGCAAGCCCAAAGCAACTGTATATCAACAAAGCGTGCTAGCGGCATGAATCTAGCGGTCAACCAACTCATTAAATGGAACATCATTGACTCTGCCGGCAAATCCGCCGGCCGAGTAG
>WNFR01002976.1_pt1 | contig 18595 bp, 17 predicted proteins | sample 5400221 | NCBI WGS metagenome assembly WNFR01 (sample SAMN13153357, study PRJNA577476) | soil metagenome | isolation source: 40 cm soil under Madrone tree | place: USA:California | collected 2016-06-14 | reverse complement strand
TCAACGGTCGTGATCTCCTGGCCTTCGCAACTTGCGGCCAACATCGTGCACGCGAGCATCGGAGTGCCGTCAATGAGCACCGTGCAAGCGCCGCAGGATGAGTCGTCGCACCCGCGCTTGGAGCCGGTGAGATCGAGGTCTTGCCGGAGTGCGTCGAGCAGAAGACGGTTCGGCTCAATGGCGATTTCGTGCGCACGACCGTTGATGCGGAGTTCGATGAGTTGCTTTTTCATGGAATCAGCTTTTAGCTCTCAGCTCTTAGCTGTTAGCGAAACTTCCGTTCCTTAAGGCTAAGAGCTAACAGCTAAAAGCTGCCCTTAATACACCGGCACCTTTCCGTCCACTCTCCTGGACCAGGCGTCAATGCCTCCCGCCATCGATTGCGCTTTTTCGAAGCCTTGCTGCCGGAGCCAGGCGGTCACGTTCATCGAGCGCACGCCATGATGGCAATAGACGACAATGTGATCGTCGGGATCGAGTTCCTGATGTGCGCGGCTGGGCACGTCGCCCATCGGGATCAGCGTCGCGCCTTCGATTTGGGCGGTTTGGAATTCCCATGGTTCGCGGACGTCGAGCAGAGTGAAAGGCTCGCCGCGTTCGGAGATCGCCTTTGTTTCTTCGGGGGTGATTTCGTAATCCATCATGTTGTGTCGTCCCTACGGGACTCCGGTCAATTCTTCAGCTTACCCAGGACTTATGTCCTGGGCTAAGTTATGACGCCCCTCCGGGGCTGTTTCATCTTTTGCAGAGCTGTCTCATTTCACGTATGCTCCTCACCTTCCTCACCTCACGCATGGCCTCCTCATCTCACGTACTGGCTTTCTCATCTCACGTACTGGGCGCTTTTCACGTAACGCCTGACGTCCTCGTCTAGGCTGGCACCGGGCATCCTTCGACTTTGTTCAGCACAGGCGCTGTCGCCACAAGGTCCAGTTTAGTATCCAAAATCTGCTTGCGCTGCGTAGGCGTGTTGCTTCACGCCGAGGTTCTCAACGCGAGTCCATCCAAGTTGCTTCAGGTACGCTTCGCGATTGGGAACGCCATAGACCCAATTATCTAGCCACGCGCCAGTTCCTTCCTTGGTTTTCGTTTGCTCGTGATATTCGCGGAAGAAGGCGTTATCACGGTTGTAATAGCCCTGTACCGGCGAGGGATGCGCACCGAATGGACACTCGACCACGGCATTCACCCGGAATCCAGGAATGACGGTTCGGTTCGGATCGCTGGCGATGACCTCTGGCTCAACAATTTCTTCGGCTACTACAATCACCCGCTTTGCCGCACGGACGCCATCGATCATGACGCCGAAATTTCCCCAGCAGTGTGCATTGCCTTCGGCGTCGGCGCGCTGCACGTGAACGATAGTGACATCGGGATTGAGCGCGCGCACCGCCCACAGCGGCTCTTTCGACGCGAATGGCGAGAATATTTGATAGAAGAAGTGATTGCCTTTGGCCGTGTCGCTGCCGAGCGCTGTTTTCGTGGGAAGAAATGGGACACCCATGGCTCCGGCTTGCAGCGCGAGAGCGACTGTGAAGTTGGTCATGTTGAAAACTTTCATTCCGTCCTGCTCGACAGCGCGCCGGAAGTTGTAAGCCGAGCCCATCATTACATTTCCGACCCAGGCGGCAATCACTTGTTCCACGCATCCTGCGCCGATGAGTTGGTCAAATAGAATGTCTGAAATCGGGCCGATCAGAGTGAGGCCCTGCTTTTTCTGCCGAATGATCTCGTGTCCGGCGGCGAACGGAATCATTTGCTCCATCTGCAGGCCGAGTGCGACCGAAGCCCTGTCGGGAACAAACTTGGCAATGGCTTCGTGCATGGAGAGGAGCTTAGGCACGGTCCTGCTCCTGATTCTTTATCGGCAATTCGCGCGGCTGCGCCGGTGTGGGTACCGTCAGCAAGCTAGCGAGCGTTGCCATAAGCCACAAGAGGAGAGATATTTTTCGCGCATCGCGACTCGCAGCTATAGGAGCCGTCCGCCAAGCCCCAAGTGTGAAGGCTAGAGTGAAATTGAGAAACAGAATTCCGAAAAATGTGCGCTCGCGCCAGCAACGGGTTTCGGAGAGTAGTGCCATCATCAGCACGACCCAAATTGCGCTTGCCGCAATCGACTCCCATTCGTGCGACCAGACAAATTCGCCGTCGCGCAAGCGTGCATAGGCGATGTAGGAAAAGTACCCGCACGCTACCGCGCCCATGATCCCCCAAAACGGAGTTGTGCACATCAGGTGCGGCGGCCGCTTGCGTCGAGTTATCTGCCCGTCCACTGCGGGCTGCGTTTCTCCAGGAATGCTCGTATGCCCTCCTGTGCGTCTTCGGTCTTCATCAATTCTTCAATATAGATCTTTTCCGCGCGCGCCAGGCCTTTATCGAAGTGCATTGAATCCCAGGCGTAGATGGACTTTTTTGTTATCGCGAGCGCTGCGGGGCTGAGCTTTTGCAACCGCTCGAGCGTCTCGGAGATAGCACCCTGCAGACGAGCGTCGGGCACGACTTCGGTGACCAGTCCCATACGAAAAGCTTCGGTTCCAGAAATGTTGCGCCCGGTCAGGATCAGCTCCGCGGCCCGCTTCTGTCCGATGAGGGCGCTCAACGCGGTTGCGGCGACAGGGGGATAGCATCCCAACGTGATCTCGGGGAATCCCCAGGTCGCGTCTTGAGCGCTGATGACGATATCGCACACCATCGCCAATTCGGCGCCGCCGCCAAGACAATGGCCGTGCACCACCGCGATCGTAATCGTCTTGGTCGCAACCAGCGAACGAATCACGCGGTGAAACTTGTCCAGCATAGAATTGACATGCTCAGGCGTGTGGGCGGCGACATCAACCCCGGCGGAGAAGCACTTCCCTTCGCCCTGGAAAACGATGATTGAAATTCCCGTTTGTTCAATCTCGGCCAGGGCTGAGGCTAACTCCTGTGTCATTGGAACGCTGATGACGTTGAGCGGAGGATTGCGCAGAGTGATGCGTGCGACCGGGCTCTTAAGTTCCAGCGACAGGTAGTCGAACGGGGTTGCCACTTGTGATCGCATATAGGTTCGCGGGCGAGGCCGTCCTCGCCACACGGCTAACTAGTCCAGAATCCTTCTCTGTCGTATTCGCGGATTGCGTTTAACTCCTGTGCTGATGGTTCTGGGGTTTGCTGAATATCATCAGCTAACCGCAGCTTCCATCCGGTATTCGCGAGAACGTCTTCTATTGTCACGTTAGGATGAATTGAAGCGAGATAAGCCTGGCCGTCTTCAGCGAAACGGAAAATCGCCTTAGTTGTGATCACCGCTGACGGGCCACCACGCGGCAGGCCGACTTTCTTGCGCCATCCGGGGCCATCGCCGTATCCTGGGCTAGTGATGAATGAAACGTGCTCGGGCAGGCGCTCCTTTTTATGTTCTAGCAGTACGACAAAGCGCTGAGCTAAAGAAGCGATGTCACATGCACCGCCGGAGCCGGGGAGCCGAACCACTCCGTTTGCGCCGTGCACGCCAGTTGAATTCAGATTGCCGAAGCGGTCCACCTCGGCTGCGCCGAGAAATCCTAGATGTACGCGGCCGGATTGCAGCAAGCTCATGACGCCAAGGATATCCAGGCATTGTGTCGCGCCCAGAATATTTGGCGGATCGGCCATGGTGTAAATCAGCTCAGGTGCAGGGGTGGAGCGGATTACGCCGTTTTCAAACAGGCCGATTGCGTTTGGCGCATGCGTTCGTTTCGCAACCACAAAGGCAACCAGCGGAAGCCGCATGCCTACGAAGACGATCTCTTCATCGTGGATTTCGCGGGCCGCGGCGGTGACCATGAGTTCGGAGAGGGTGTAATTGCCTGCTTTCACCACAGGTCTCTCTGTAACAGTTGTGCTCAATCAAAATCCTTGCCGAGCGTTGCTCGGCCTGAACGGGCGGGGGCGCCCGTTCCCACATGGTCCATCTCAATCACATCGTCAATGCCAATCACATGGTCGGTGCTGCTCACAAGTTGATTGCCGACTTTCTTGGCTCGGCTATTGTTTCCAGGGGATCGCGCGCGCCTTCCTTGGGAACGATCCATTTCTTTTCGTTGTTGATGATTTCGAGCAACAGCTTTTTGTCTTCTGCGCTGGGAAGAAAGTCTCCAAGCTGCTGTTCATAAGCTTTGTCATCGAGCGGCTCGCCGCGCTGGGGATGAAACTTTTGTCCCGCCCATTTCCCGATGGCGCGATTGAACTTGATGTCTGGCGCGTAGAGCTTTGGTTCTCCCGGCTTGAGCACGTTGTTCAGGCGCTCGATTAGTCCGGCGACTTCGTTGCGATACAAGTGCCGGTTGTAATCGTTCAGATCGTCGAGGTCGGCTTCTTTGTCGTTCGCAGGCTCGTCGTAGCGTCCCTTGATCCCCCAAACATAGGCCCAGTGCGCCGAAGAGGAATGATCTGTGCCGAAGAGATCGTACGAACTGGAAATCCACTTGTTCAGATATTTCTGCATTAGCCAGGCTGGGATGATTCCCGCCTGAACGACGCGGCGCAGACCATCGTTTCCGGCGCCCATGTGAAAAGCTTCTTCGCGGAGCATGTAAGACGTTGAGCGTCCGAGCGGCGCGAATGCAGAATATTTCAACATCTGCAATTGAAACTTACCATCGCGGTCCACGAAGTCGGTGTAGGTGAAGAAGTCCATCCAGTTATCAACGTCAACATTGAAAGCCCCGAGCAGGCGCTTGTTATCGAAGGCGCGGCGCTCAAGCATCTTTTGAGCTTCGACTTTGCCGGAATGCCCGAAGTGATCGACCAGCAAGGCGCACATCTGCCAGCCGTGGCGCATTTCTTCGATCATCACGCGGGTGATGGCGCGGCGGTCGTAGTCGGTGGGAGCGGTTTCGAACAAATGGCGCTGCTGCTCGACGCTGGCGAATTCGGTGTCGCCCTGATAGACAATCATGTTGAGCAGCGCGTCGCGCATCTGTTGCGTGGGCACCTGGCGCAGGTTCTCCCATTTGCGCTTGCCTTTGAAATGTCCGAACTGGATCTCGTCGGTTTCGATGGCGCCGAAAAGGGTATCGAAGTCGAAGCTGGCGATCTCATCGCGATTGACGCCGATCTCCTGGCGCCATTCGTCGAATAAACCGACCCAGTCACTGAATGTTCCGATTTTCGCTACTTTACCGGGCATGTGATGCTGACCTCTTTCGTGAATGGCGGTTAGCATTTGGCACTTAGCATTTGGCCCAGAATCGTTCGTTGCGGGGCCAAGTGCTAAATGCTTAACCAAACCGTCTTCATTTCCGTGTAATGCTCGATCGCGTGGGCGCCCAGTTCTCTTCCGAAGCCCGACGCTTTGTATCCACCGAATGGCAATGCGGCGTCCATTAAGCCGTACGTGTTGATCCAGACGGTGCCTGCTTTCAACATGCGCGAAACCTGGTGTGCTTTCTTGACGTCCTTCGTCCAGACGGCGGCTGCTAATCCATACGGATTGCGCTTTGCCTGCTCCACGACCTGTTCCAGATCATCAAAACTGAGTATCGAGAGCACAGGCCCAAAAATTTCTTCCTGAGCGATCTTCATGTCGTTCTTTACGTCGCCGAAGATCGTCGGCTCGATGAAAAATCCTTTGCTGCCATCGAGCGAGACGCGATTGCCGCCTGCGATCAGCTTTGCGCCCTCGTTCTTGCCGGCATCGATGTAGTCGAGGACGGTCTGCATCTGCTCCTGGCTCACGATGGCGCCCATGCGGGTCTTGGGATCGAGGGGATCGGCTGGCTGCATTTTCTTGGCGCGCGCTACTAGTTTCTCGGTGAATTCGTTACGTACTTCACTTTCGACGAACAGTCGCGAACCGGCGTTGCAGACCTCGCCCTTGCCATAGAAAATTCCATTGATGGCGCCTTTGACCGCCCCTTCGAGATCGGAGTCGGCGAAAACGATGTTGGGAGATTTCCCGCCCAGTTCGAGGGTCACCCGCTTCAACGTATCTGCTGCCGAGCGCATGATTTCTTTTCCGACGGCCGTAGAACCAGTGAACGCAATCTTGTCGATTCCTGGATGCTGGACGATCGCACGGCCAGTGGCCGGCCCTCCAGTCACAATGTTCAGCACACCGGGGGGTAGTCCCGCTTCGATCGCGAGTTCCCCGAAACGCAGAGCTGTGAGCGGAGTCTGCTCCGCGGGCTTCAGGACAATTGTGTTTCCACACGCCAGCGCGGGGCCGACCTTCCATGATGCGAGCAGAAGGGGGAAGTTCCACGGAACGATGAGGCCAACGACACCCACCGGCTCCCGCAGGGTATAGGTGAATGCAGATTCAAGAGTGTTGACGGTTTCGCCGTGGATTTTGGTTGCCAGGCCGGCGTAGTAGCGTAGAACATCGGCGACCATGGGCATGTCAACGTAGCGCGATTCGAAAATCGGCTTACCATTGTCGAGAGTTTCAAGCTCGGCAAGTTCGTCGATGTTCTGCTCGATAAGGTCGGCCAGTTTCCAGATGTGGCGTCCGCGGTCGCTGGCTGACATCTTGCGCCAGGGGCCGCTGCGGCCTTCGAAGGCGCGGCGGGCTGCGGATACAGCACGACCGACATCTTCCGGCGAGGCTTCGGCAACCTGGGTCAAAACCTCGCCCGTGGCGGGATTGATCGTGTCGAATCGCTTGGCGGTGTCTGTCCACTCGTTGTTAATGAGCAGGCGGCCGGGAGCGATCTTAGATTTGGTTGCGGTCAGCATTCGAATTTCAACACAAGAGCAGGCGGGCGAGGGCCCCATTCGACTTCGCTCAGGGCAGGTCCGCCCCACACACAACTACTTCGCTTTGAACTCGGCAGGGCGCTTCTCGACGTACGCGGCCAAGCCTTCCTTTGCGTCCTCGCTCTGAAAAAGCAATTGCTGGTTTTCGCGTTCCAGGGCCAATCCGGATTCGAGTGGAATCTCCCAGCCGGACTGTACAGCACGCTTGATTCGTCCTACCGCTTTGGAGGCTTTGTGGGGAGGACAGAACTGGCGCGCGTACTCCATGACGTTTTCCTTGAAGCCTTCGCGCTCGTAAATGTCGTTGATGATCCCGAAATCGAGTGCCTCTTCAAAGGAATAGGTATTGCCGGTGATCATTAACTCGATGGCTTTGCTCTTCCCAACTAACCGAGATAAGCGCTGGGTTCCGCCGGTGCCGGGCAAAACGCCGAGGTTAACTTCGGGAAGGCCGATCTTGCCGGCGTCCTTGCGCGCGATGCGGAGGTCAGCGGCCATAGCAATTTCCAGCCCACCGCCGACGGTGTGACCATTGAGGGCGGCAATGACTAACTTAGGTGTTTGCTCCAGGCGCAGCAAAGTTTCGTTCGCATGCAGGCAGAAGTAATACTTGAATGTCGGATCGACGCTGGCCAGCATCTTGATGTTTGCGCCGGCTGAGAAAAACTTGTCCCCCGCGCCGGTGAGCACGATGACATGGACGTCGTTGTCCATTCGCGCCTTCAGGATGGCTTCGTCGAGCTGCCGGTTCATTTCGTAGGTATAGGTATTGGCCGGCGGGTCGTTCATCTCGATTACCGCGACGCCGCTATCCGCGCGATAATTGATCAGTTGCTTTGCCGATTGCTCGGTTGCTGGCTGTAATGTGGTCGCCATCTTTGCTCTCCTTTAATTGCTCGGGCCGTTTTACTTGCTCGCTGCATTCTTTCTGCCCGCCGAAATTCCGCGAAAGAAAATATTTCCCATGTCCCGCGACAACTGCGCTGCGCCGCCGTCAAGCCGCTGGTTGTACCAGGTGTAAATCCAGTTCATCATGCCAAACAGCGAAAGCACCGCTATCCGACTGTCAAATTCTAGTCCCTTTTCTTTCCGGTAGCGGTCCAGCAATTCGCGGCAGATTTGGTAGTACTCACGTTTGATTTGCGCGACTTCCCGGCCGTAATCGCCGTCGAGCACTTCATCTTCGTGAGACAAGACCTTCATTGCCCGCTGATGCTCAAGGAAATATTCCAGATGATTCTGGATGAAGATCCGGATTCCCTGTTCCGGATCGGAAATCTCGGACAGGTGATTACGTAGACGATCGAGGATTGTAGAGAACGTGTGCTTCTGAATCAGATAAAGGAGCCGCTCTTTGGAACCGAAGTAGTGATACATCCCAGCCAGCGACATCCCGGTTGCGCGGGAGAGATCGCGCATGGATGCGCCATCGTATCCCTTATCGCAAAAGACCTCAGTGGCATGTTCCAGGATTTTGCCGAGCTGGCGGTCAAAGCGGGGCTCGCTGATGACGGGCTTAAGTGATCGGCGCGGACGGACTCGTGGAGCGGCAGAGGCCATGGATAGTTCGAACGTTCGTTCTAATCCTACTCCTGGCTACGCTCGGCGGCAAGTAATCTTTAGAGGTTAATTGCGAATGTCGGACATCAAGTGCTCGACTTCGGCCTTAACGTCGGCGGTGAGTGGAAGTAGCGGCTGGCGTGCCGGGCCTCCGTAGTAGCCGTTTAGGTCCATCGCGTACTTGATCGCCGGAATGCCGAACTCGCTGGCAACTCTGGTCGCGGCTGCGGAGATACGTTCTTGCTTCAGACGGGCAAGAGCGGCGTCGCCTTCATTCCAGGCGGTGTAAATCTCATAGCATGCTGTGGGAGCCGGAGACGCAAATGCGAGGACCGCGCCCACTGCTCCGGCCTCAAGCGAAGGATGAAGTTTCTGCGCTGCGCCGACGAGGACCTGAAATCCAACTTCCTTCTGACGGGTCTTTAGTCCGCCAATCACATTTACGTTTGAAGAGGACGGTTTAGACGGGCGAGACGCCCGTCCCTCCACCTCAAGTTTGCCTGAGCCCGCCAGAGCGGCGACCGAAACCAATTCCCCGGCATGAGATTCCGTGGCTTCTGCTCTCATCATACGCGGCGTGACTGCCGCGAAAGTCTCGGTGACAGTCGCAGCGCGTTTAAGGTGACGCGTGCCATCGACCATCGCACGGATCTTTTCGATGCTTCCGCCAGATTCCTTAATACCGATGATGTTGGGATGGCCGGCGAGATCGGTGACCAGCTCCACCGGAATGTCGTAGCTGGTGAACACCGGGACGCTATAGATCATGACCGGAAGCGGCGAACGGTCGGCGATTGTCCGGTAAAACGCGAGGATGCTCGCGGGTTGCATTTGCGGACGATAAAAGAACGGCGTGCGTACTAATGCCACGTCATAGCCGAGGTCGGCAGCGTACTCGGTGAGGCGCAGAGTTTCCAACACCGATTCGGCTCCGGTGCCCGCGATCAGAACTTTGTGGGGAGCGCAGGCGGTTCGGGCTGTCTTGAGCACCTCGCGGCGTTCATCGTCGGACAGCATGATCGCCTCTCCGGTTGAGCCGAGCACGACAATGCCCGCGACCGGGGTCTTCGAATATCGCTCGACATTGTGCTCAAGCTTTTTGAGGTACACGCGTCCGTCGGGATAGAAGGGCGTTGTGATTGGCGGAAAGATGCCGTGAAGGAGCATGGTTGTAATTAGCGTGTAACTACCTTTTAAGCTTAACAGTTCGCTTATTGACAGGGACGGGGTGCCCCATCCTTGCCGCGTTATTTGCGGCAGGGTGGGGTTGTTGAAGTTCCACACCGGTAACCCCGGTGAAGTCAACATCCCCGCCCTGTCTCGCCAACAAGCGGCGAGACAAGGACGGGGCACCCTGGATGGGAAATGAACCCGGGTGGCCAGTCCATTCGGTCAGAGTCTACTGAGAGGTTCGGCCAACGCTTCGGACCGACCATTACGAAGCCTTTGCGTTGCGCTCACATTTCCCGCACTGGCATTGATGATCCGCGACCTGTTCGTATGCATTTGGACTCATGCTGGTGTTTTGGTGCCTTCCTCCCTCGCAACTCTCTCCGAGTGCAACTGTTGCAACGCTCTCACATTAACTTCGCCCCGTTGCAACGCGGCAATACCCTCGGCGGCGGCGCGGGCCGCGGCCAAAGTTGTGATCGTCGGAATGCGGCCGGTCACGGCGGCGCGGCGGATGGCTTTCTCGTCAAAAAATGGGTCCGGGCCTTGAGGAGTATTCACGATCAGCTGAATGCGGTCGCCTTTGATCAAGTCGACGACGTTCGGCCGGCCTTCCTTCACTTTATAAACGCGATCAACTGTCATGCCGGCTTCTTCAAGAACGTCGGCGGTTCCGGCGGTGGCGACGAGTTTGAATCCCATGTCCACGAACTTGCGGGCGACCTCGGCAACGTGAGGCTTGTCGTGATCGGTGACGCTGACGAAAACGCATCCTTGAGTTGGCAATTTTTGTCCGGCGGCAATTTGCGCTTTGGCGAAGGCTTCGCCGAAGTTGTCGGCTACGCCCATGACTTCCCCGGTGGACTTCATCTCCGGGCCGAGTACGGTGTCCACGCCGGGGAATTTATTCCACGGAAAGACCGGGGATTTGACGTAGTACCAAGAGCCGGTGTCGAGGTCTTTCTTCTGCTCGATGTATTCCGGCAGGAATTCGCGCAGCTTGCGTCCGGTCATGAGGCGGGCGGCGATTTTGGCCATTGGGATGCCGGTGGCCTTTGAAACGTACGGCACGGTGCGCGAGGCACGGGGATTCACTTCAAGAACATAAACTTTGCCGCTCCCGTCGCTTGAGCTGCGGAGCTCCGCTCCGCCTGGACGGGCGAGGGCGCCCGTCCCCACATGGTCCGTGGTTGTTCCCATATGGTCTGTGGTCGTCCCAACGTCGTCTGTGATCGTATATTCACTGCGGGGGATGGCGAACTGAATATTCATCAAGCCGACGACCTTGAGAGCGCGCGCCAGCTTGAATGTGTAATCACGCATGCGCGCCAGCAGGTGCTGCGGAATATCAACCGCCGGCAAGACACACGAAGAATCGCCGGAGTGGATGCCGGCTTCTTCGATGTGCTGCATGATTCCGCCGATAACAACGTCTTCGCCGTCGGAGAGGGCATCCACGTCGACTTCGATTGCGTCTTCGAGGAAGTGGTCGATCAGCACAGGGCGGTCCTGCGAATATTCGACGGCCTCTTTCATGTAACGGACAACCGTCTCTTCGTCGTAGGCGATGACCATGGCGCGTCCGCCGAGCACATAAGAAGGGCGCACCAGCACGGGATAGCCGATCTTTGCGGCGCCGGCCACAGCCTCTTCGAGCGACGCTGCCATGACTCCGGGGGCCTGCGGAATCTGGAGTTGGTCGAGCAGCTTGCCAAAGCGTTTGCGATCTTCCGCGAGGTCAATGTACTCGGGAGCTGTGCCGATGATCTTCACGCCCGCGGCCTTGAGCGGGAGCGCGAGATTCAACGGAGTTTGTCCGCCAAACTGGACGATCACACCGACTTCGGCACCGCCCGCGGTTTCATGCTCGCAAATGGCGTAAACGTCTTCCATGGTCAGCGGCTCGAAGTAGAGGCGGTCGCTGGTGTCGTAGTCGGTCGAGACCGTTTCCGGATTGCAGTTGACCATGATGGTCTCGTAGCCATCGTCACGCAGGGCGAACGACGCGTGGCAGCAGCAGTAATCAAACTCAATTCCCTGCCCGATGCGGTTTGGGCCGCTGCCAAGGATAATAACTTTCTTCTTGTCGGTCGGCGCGGCTTCGTCTTCTTCTTCGTAGGTCGAGTAAAGATACGGCGTGTAACTTTCGAATTCCGCGGCGCAGGTGTCCACGCGCTTGTACACGGGTTGGACTTTGTGTTTCTTGCGCAGATGCCGAATCTTTTCCTGATCGCCTTTGCCGCTCAGCCGCCACGTTCCCGCGAGCCGGCCGTCGGAGAAGCCCATGCGCTTGGCATCGCGCAACACTTCGGTCGGGACGGATTCGATCGGGTGCTTCTCGACCTCAAGCTGCATGTCGTTAATTTCTTTGAGCTGGTAGAGGAACCAGGGATCGATGCCGGTCATCTTGGCGACCTGCTTGACGGTGTGTCCCTGGCGGATCGCGTAACGAATGTAGGAAAGGCGCTCGGGATGTGGGGTTACGAGGCGCTGAGTAAGAATCTTCGGCTCGATCTTTTCTGATCCGACGCGCTTGCCAGTATCGAGAGCACGAATGCCCTTCATCAGCGCTTCTTTGAATGTCCGGCCAATAGCCATGACTTCGCCAACCGATTTCATTTGCGGACCGAGGCTCTCGTCCGCGCCGGGAAATTTCTCGAACTGCCATTTGGGGATTTTGACGACTACGTAATCAAGCGTTGGTTCGAAGCAGGCGGGAGTCTTACGGGTGATGTCATTGCGAATTTCGTCGAGCGAGTAACCCACCGCGAGCTTGGCGGCAATTTTCGCGATCGGAAAGCCGGTGGCTTTCGACGCCAGAGCAGAGGAGCGCGATACGCGCGGATTCATTTCGATCACGACCATGCGTCCGGTGGTCGGATGCACTCCGAACTGGATATTCGATCCGCCGGTTTCGACGCCGATCTCGCGGATCACGGCAATGGCCGCATCGCGCATGGCCTGGTATTCGCGGTCGGTCAAAGTCTGAGCCGGGGCGACGGTGATAGAGTCGCCGGTGTGCACGCCCATGGGGTCGAAATTCTCGATCGAGCAGATGATGATGACGTTGTCCTTCAGGTCACGCATCACCTCGAGCTCGTACTCTTTCCAGCCGAGGACAGACTCTTCGATCAGGGCTTCGTGAACGGGAGAGAAATCGAGTCCGCGGGCCAGAACTTCCAGCAGCTCTTCACGGTTGTAGGCCATGCCCCCACCGGAGCCGCCGAGCGTGAACGAGGGCCGCACGATCACGGGGAAACCGATTTTTCCGGCGAACTCGAGTCCATCTTTGAGGTTGTTGACCAGGGCAGACTTTGGAACGTCGAGGCCGATTTTCTGCATCGCGTCCTTGAAGTACAGACGGTCCTCGGCCTTCTTGATCGACTCGACACTCGCACCGATCAGCTTCACATTGTACTTCTCAAGCACGCCGCTGTCGGAGAGTTCGATTGCGAGATTCAGCGCGGTCTGGCCGCCGACGGTCGGCAGAATGGCGAACCCAGCGCCGGGAGAAAGGTCGCGCTCGACGCGGATGATTTCTTCCAAATACTCGCGGGTGAGCGGCTCGATGTACGTGCGGTCGGCGAACTCGGGATCGGTCATGATGGTCGCCGGGTTCGAGTTGGCCAGCACGACTTCGTATCCCTCGGACTTGAGCGCCTTGCACGCCTGCGTGCCGGAGTAGTCAAACTCCGCGGACTGGCCGATGATGATGGGGCCAGAGCCTAGGATAAGGATTTTGGAGATGTCAGTTCGTTTGGGCATTGAATTCAGTGGTCAGTGATCAGTTGCCAGTTCCCAGTAGTAACTATGCGAGACGAGTCGCGCGGAACGCTGGTGTCGGTAAATCCCATTTGCAATGTCACGCGTAGTTTTCCGGATCCTTCAGTTGTCACTTCGAACGCCACGATCGCGGAGCGAAATCCTGCTGAGGAAAAAACGGCGACGTATCGACCTTTGGGAAGTTTCTTGTTCGAAAAATTGCCCTTTGCGTCAGAAACTGCACTTAGTAGATTCGCCCACTTGTGGGGACTTTTACGGAGAACCATCACTTCCACTGAAGCAATGGTCGCTCCAGTTAGGTCAACGACCGTCCCATCAAAAGCTTGTAGTCGAGCGCGCTGCGTCTGATCTGCCTCGGTGAGTCGATCTTCGAATTGCTTGTGGGTCTCTTGAGCAGCTTGCTGTGCTTCCGTCAAATCTATCGAGATCGCGCTCGTTTTCGATTTTGGCGTTACCTGCAACCAGATCGAACTTGTGATGTCATCGCCGAAAATCGCCGGAGTACGGTCGTGAAGTCTCGCATCCACACGATAGCTATTGGCTGCGAGCATTGGCAGGTTGACGATTCCATTTTTGTTGGTTCGAGCGGAGAACACGGGCTGCGATGAGTTGCTTGCGCCGTCGTAGAAATCAAGTTCAACACCCGCAACCGTCTTACCTCGCAGAGCAACTGTAATTCTTACATTAGGAGAACATTCAACTGGAATAATCGGTTCCACCTTAACTACCGCATGGGCCACGCAAGCAATTAGCACGCAGAAAATCGCGATGGCGGAAATTTTCACCCTTTCCACTCCTCCATCATCTTCACGAAATCCTTGAACAAGTAATGTGAGTCGTGTGGGCCGGGGCTGGCTTCAGGGTGGTACTGGACGGTGAACAACGGCAAGTTGCGGTGGCGTAGGCCTTCGAGGGTGTTGTCGTTCAGGTCCATGTGGGTCAGTTCGACTTCGGATTGCGGCAGGGAGTCAGGATCGACGGCGAAGTTGTGGTTGTGGGCTGTGATCTCGACTTTGCCCGTCGCAAGCTGTTGCACCGGGTGATTGCCGCCGTGGTGTCCGAATTTCAGTTTGAAGGTTTTGCCGCCGAGAGCGATGCCGGTTAACTGATGTCCTAAACAAATACCGAAGATGGGCTGCCGTCCCATTAGGCGGCGGATGTTGTCCACCGCGTAGGTGCATGGCTCAGGATCGCCGGGACCGTTGGAGAGAAATACGCCATCAGGCTTTAACGCGAGAACATCTTCTGCGGGAGTCTGTGCCGGGACTACCGTTACCTTGCAGGCCTCGCTGCGTAACTTACGAAGAATGTTGTGCTTGATACCAAAATCATAAGCCACTACATGAAAGCGCTCCGGCTGGTCTTTCACCCCTACGACTTCGATCGGTTCGTGAGAACGCTCGCCAACTTCCCACACGTAAGGGCGATTGGTCGTGACGACTTTCGCGAGATCCATGCCGTCCATCTTCGGAATTGAATTGGCCTTGGCGACGAGCTTTTCGGCATCCATCTCAATGGTTGAGACCACCCCGCGCATGACCCCATGATCGCGCAGATGGCGAACGAGTGCGCGGGTATCGATGTCCGCGAGCACAGGAATCTTGAATTGTTCGAGATATTCTTCGGCAACCTGCTGCGAGCGCCAGTTGGAGCTGACGCGCGAAAACTCGCGCACGATCAGTCCTTCAATGTAAGGACGCGTGGCCTCGTTGTCTTCAGGATTGGTGCCGTAGTTGCCGATTTCAGGATTGGTTAAAACGACGATCTGTCCGGCGTAGGAGGGGTCAGTGAAAATTTCCTGGTAGCCGGTAATGGAAGTATTAAAAACGACTTCGCCGTAACATTCGCCTTTGGCGCCGTAGCCTTTGCCTCGGAAGACCCTTCCGTCTTCCAGCGCAAGGATGGCTTGCATTGGTTCTCCAGAGAGTGGATTTTAAAGATTTTAACAGGGATGCTGAGTTCAGGGAAGGTGGAAAACTGCTGCGACACAAATTACTCGAGGGCTCGGACGGATAGAGTACCCTGGACGGCATCCAATTCAGTAGAATCAGACTACGATGCTGGAAACACCTGACGCTTCCCTGCCCGTTCCGCCGCAACCCAAACCCGCGAATCGAGCGGCCATTCATCTGTCCGCCTGGATGCGCGATCTAATTATTTCCCTGGCAATTTCCGCGTTCATCATTATTTTTCTCTACCAGCCGGTGAAGGTCGAAGGCACCAGCATGATGCCCTCGTTGGATGATCAAGAGCGCATCTTCATTAACAAATTCGTCTATCGGATTGAGCCCATCCAGCACGGCGATATTGTGGTGTTTCGATATCCGCGTGATCCGCAAAAAAGTTTCATCAAACGCGTAATCGGGATCGCTGGCGACCATGTGCGCATTCAAGACGGCCATGTTTTCCTGAACGGCAAATTGGTGGCAGAAGATTACGTGCCTCGGGCGTATGAAGACGAGCGCTCTTATCCGGAAGTGGTCGTCCCTCCTGATTCTTATTTCTTGCTCGGGGATCATCGCAGCCTATCGAATGACAGCCGCGACTTCGGTCCGGTGGACGTGAGCTATATATACGGCAAAGCGGTGTTTGGATATTGGCCGGTGGAGAAGGTGGGAAGGCTGCGGTAGGAAAGCTTTCAGCACTCAGCAGTCAGCCGAGCAATCTCGATTTAGAAATTTAGGCCTTGCGCAGATGCTGCACAACCCAGTCCCCGACTTCGTTCGTCCCTAGGCTTCCGCCGACATCTTGAGTTGTCTTTTTCTGGCGGACTGCCTCCAGTACGGCGGCTTCGATCTTTCCAGCAGCATCTGCGAATCCCAAATGCGCCAGCATCATCGCGGACGTGAGAATCGCGCCCATGGGATTCGCTACGTTCTTTCCGGCTAGCGGGGGAGCTGATCCGTGCACCGGCTCGAACATCGAAGTCTTTCCAGGGTGAATGTTTCCGCTGGCCGCCATACCGAGGCCGCCCTGCAAGCCCGCGGCGAGGTCGGTGATGATGTCGCCGAACATATTGTTGGTGACGATCACGTCGAATTGTCGGGGGTCGCGGACCATTTGCGTGCAGAGCGCGCCCACGTACATGTGTTCGCACTTGATCTGGGGATATGCGGCGCCGACTTCCTTGAACACGCGCTGCCACAAGCCTCCGGCGTAGGTCATGGCGTTGGATTTGTCGCACATGAGCAGGCGTTTTCGTGCGGTGCCATCGGCTTTCTTGTTGTGTGAACAGTATTCAAAGGCGAAGCGAATCACGCGTTCAACGCCTTTGCGAGTGTTGATGTCCTCTTGAACCGCGACTTCGTCAGTAGTTCCCTGCTTGAAGATGCCGCCGGAATCTACGTAAACGCCTTCGGTGTTTTCGCGAATGACTACGAAGTCCAGATCCTTTGGCTCGACTCCCTTCAGGGGGCACAGTGAGGCGTCGAGCAGGCGCACGGGGCGGACATTGGCATATAAGTCCATTTTGAAGCGCATTCCGAGAAGAATTTCTTTGGCGTGGATGTTTGAGGGCACACGGGGATCGCCGAATGCTCCGACAAGAATCGCGTCGAACTCGCGGCTGAGCGTGGCGAATCCATCGGTCGGAACCGTAGTCTTGTCGGCAAGATAGCGATCGGCGCCCCAATCAAAATACGTCAAGTCAACCGGAACTGTAGAAGCCTCAATGACCTTAACGGCTTCGGGGATTACCTCTTTGCCGATACCATCCCCGGGGATTACCGCGACTTTCTTCGTCTGGTCTTTTTTCTTCCCGTCCACGGGTCAAAAAGTATCACAGAAAGTGGTTCGGACGGCCTTGTCCTGGTTGAGCTTTGTAAGGTGCGTCTGTCGGCATCAGAATGCGACCGGAATTGCTTAGCTATAATCAAAGCAGTATGCATATTGCGGCACAGGACGACCAAGCTGTGGCAAACAGTTCTGGCGATGTTCGACAGGAGTTTCGCGCCCTGGTCTCAACTTGCGGAATCTACAAGTTGGACCTCGCCCAGATCGCCCTCACCGGCTCTGACCGGTTGCGCTGGCTGAATGGGATGGTCACCAACAACGTGCGTGATCTCGCAACTGGCCACGGTGTTTATGCCTTTCTGTTGAATCCGCAGGGCAAAATCCAAGCTGAGATTTACGCGTTTAATCGAGGCGAAAGCCTGGTTGTCGAAACCGGCCGTGCTCAGTTGGAAACGGTGCTACAGATTTTCGACCGCTACATCATTATGGATGACGTCGAAGTTGAGAACCTGAGCGGAAAATTCACCGTGCTTGGATTGGCGGCGTGAAATGGAGTGGTTCGGACGCGACTCTGGTGCGTGGCGATAATCCATGCGTGGAGAATTATGAACTGTGGGTTCCGGCCCAGGAGTCCGAAAAGGCATGGCAAGCATTGGTTTCCGCGGGAGCGCAGGAAGTTCATGAAGATGCTCTGGAAACTTTCCGGATCGTCTGCGGCATTCCGAAGTTCGGGCAGGACATTCGGGAGCGCGATCTTCCCCAGGAGACGGCTCAGGAACGCGCACTGAATTTCACCAAAGGCTGTTACATCGGGCAGGAAATTGTGGAGCGCATTCGTTCGCGAGGCGCGGTTCATCGTACTTTTGTGGGATTTGAAATTGAGGGCAAGGTCTCGCCGGGAACGCGGATTCAGAATGAAGGTAAGGACGTTGGCGAGATGACGAGCGTTGCGACCGTGAACGCCGACGGTGGAGAACGCGTGATTGCGCTTGGGTATATCCGAAAAGAGTTTACGCTTCCGGGGAAGGATTTGATGGCTGGTGACGTGAAGGTCAGGGTGTCAGGATTGCCGTTCAGCGGAATCTTGGCATGACGAAACGCGGGCGAGGGCGCCCGCGCCACACTGGACCGGGTCACACTGGACTGGGTCGCACAATTGAGGAATTATGGCTGAGAAAAAAAGCGATACTTTTACAGTTACCGACCGGCGGTTGTTTACCGCCGAGGGCGAATTGCGCAAGGACGCTCCTGAGGAGCAAGAGGCTCCGGCCGAGGTTCGGCCAGCGCAAGAGTCGAAGCTGGTATCGGACGTGAAGCCAACTTCGGAACCGCAAGCGGCTCCCGCTCCAGAGACGCCGCAGCCGCAGGGTCCGACTGCTGCCGAGCAGCAGCAACAGGCCGATGCGTACCGGAAATCGTCTGCGGAAATGGACCGCGATGTTGAACTTGGCGGACGGTCGGCGACGGACCTTGAAATCACCTTCGAGCGTTTCCTGGCGTCGATCTACATGAGCGGAATGCTGCAACTGGGATTGATGCACGAACAGGGGGCGCCTCCGCAGCTGGATTTGATCGGTGCGCGGCAGACGATCGATTCCCTGTCTTTGCTTTCAGAGAAGACCAAGGGCAATCT
>WNFR01002751.1_pt1 | contig 18596 bp, 15 predicted proteins | sample 5400221 | NCBI WGS metagenome assembly WNFR01 (sample SAMN13153357, study PRJNA577476) | soil metagenome | isolation source: 40 cm soil under Madrone tree | place: USA:California | collected 2016-06-14 | reverse complement strand
ATCCCGCGAAACGGCCAACTGCTAATGATCTGCAAGACGCGACGATCGAAGCCTCAGTGATCGCCGTCTGGTTTACTCGGCTTCTCGCTGGGAGCCGTGGATGACTTTTGATCCTTCGCCGGTTCTGCGGGCGCAGTTTGCTTCTTCTGCGTCTCCTTGTCGCCTGCTGCCGCAGAAGTGTTCCCGCCGGTTGCCTTCGGTTCCTTGTCGCCGGCCGCAACCTCTGATTGTTCCGCCAGCTGTTGCAGCGCTGCAGCATCGGACAATTGCAATCGCGGCCCCTGTTCAATCACCGCGGATTGTTTCGCGGTGCTCGAATCCTTTTCGCTCTCTACCGCCACGGGCCGTTTTGAATTTCTTTTCTCCGGGCATAAGCGAGTTCGCAAGATCGCGCCCGTCGTTTTGGCTGTGGCCAAAGGTTGTCTTATCAAGGACCGCGTCCCCCGGAGCCTGAGCCGAGACCTTTGGCGGCGTAAGGCCGATCACGCACATCAGCGCGATCGATCCGCCCAAGCCAATGGAATTCACAAATCGAAGTCGCATGGGAAGAATGATTGGAATTTATAGCAGAAAATCAGAGTCTTCGCTCCAAGAAAAATTTCCGAGTGTTAACTTTCTGGCGTCGGTCGCGGTATTTGCAAAACGCCAATCCCACCCCAGCCTTGGCGTGGATCCTCCACCAATTCAAAGTGTTCCGGATATTTCAGCCGCAGCTCTGCCCATAATCGGTCGACCTCGCAATCCCGAACTTCAGGAGGATGAAGAATATCGTGAAAAGCAACATATCCTCCCGGCGTGACCAGTTCCGACCAAACTTCGAAATCGCGCCTGACGCCGGCGTAAGTGTGGTCGCCGTCGATAAAGAGAAAATCAATTGTTCTTCCGGCAAGCGCCTCTCTGACATGCTCGCGAGTCTCCAAGGAGTGACTGTCCTCGCGCAGCAGAGCGATTTCTACACCCGGCCGATCGATCGCAAAATGACGGAACAGCTTTTCCTTTGCTTTCGGATAACCGCCGCCGCCGGCGCCTCCGAACATATCGATTGAAATAACGATTTCCGAAGCAATGCGGCTCCAGGCCAGCAAGGTCCCGCCCTTTGCCGTACCGATTTCGAGGATCACGCGAGGGCGTTGCTGCGCGACAAATTCGACAAGGCGGCAGTATTCGGATTTTACCTGGAAGGCAGAAAGATCGCGATACCAGCCGCATCCGCGATAGCTGCGCGTAAGATCCCACAGTTTTTCCGGGCAAGCATCGCCGGGAAGGAGCCGCTGGAATTCAGCGAGCGACGTCGCGAAATGCCGCGGTGCTAGAAAATTGCGGATCGGACGTCGGACGCGCGACCTCAGCTTGGCGAGAAGCAGATTCAAAGCGCCGTGTTACCGGATCGCTCGAGGTAGAAGTTACCGAGCACGAGCAGATCCATTTGTGTGCGCAAAAAACAATCCAGCGCTTCTTCAGGAAAACAGACGATCGGCTCGTTTTCGTTGAAGGAAGTGTTGAGCACGAGCGGAATACCGGTGAGCTCGCGGAACTGTTCGATCAGGCGGTGGAACCGCGGGTTGGTTTCCTTGTGCACCGTTTGCAATCGTCCGGTTCCATCGACATGCGTCACCGCCGGAATCATTTCGCGATATTTCGGACGAATCTGAAAGACTTGCATCATGAACGGCACATCGTCGTCGGTCTCAAACCATTCGGCCACTTCCTCGCGCAAAATCGACGGCGCGAACGGCCGGAACGATTCGCGCCGCTTGATCTTCGCATTGAGAATGTCCTTGATCTCTGCCTTCCGCGGATCGGCCAGAATCGACCGATTGCCCAACGCACGCGGGCCCCACTCCATCCGGCCATGAAACAAGCCGACGATTTTTCCGTCAGCAATCGTTTGCGCGGTGCGTTTAGCCAATTCTTCCTCATCACCGACGTAGGAAGTGACACAGCCGGAGTCCGCGAGTTCCTTTTTCTTCCAATCGATCAGCGCGTGAATTTCTTCCTCGGTCGCTTCGGGGCCGAGATACGCCGTCTCCAAAGTGCGCTTCGATCGAAGATCGTACGCGGGAGACGAAAGTTGCGATTCCAGAGTTCGATCTTCAACTTCCGAACGGCCGGCTTCGCCATTCATCAGCCGGGCTTGGAGAAGCGCCGCTGCTCCGATGGCTCCGCCAGCGTCTCCGGCTGCGGCGGGCAGATACATTTTCTTGAACGGCGTTCGGCGATAAACTTTACCGTTGGCGACTGAGTTCATCGCGCAACCGCCTGCCAGTGCAAGATTGTCGCTGGGATGTTGTTTGTGCAGCACGTGGAGCAAGGCGAAAAACGCTTTCTCGTAGGTGGCTTGGACGGAACGGGCAAGGTCCTTGTGTTTCTGCTCGATCGGCTCGTCTGGTCTGCGCGGCGGACCGAGAAGATCGACAAGCGCGCGACGGTAAAGGGTTCCGACGTCCGGCGCGCAGTCTTTCCAAGTATAAGAAACGTTGCCGATGTGGTGGCGGAAAAATTTCAGATTCAACCGGAAACTGCCATCCGGGCGGATGCGAATCACTTCGCGAAGCTGGTCGAGGTAGTTCGGTTCGCCGTACGGCGCGAGTCCCATCACTTTGTATTCGTCGCCGTAATGGGGGAAGCCGAGGAATTGCGTCAGCGCGGAGTAAAAAATGCCTAACGAGTGCGGAAAATAAACGCGCCTGTCGATCTTCACGTCGCTCCCCTGCCCGACTCCGAAGGCGGTGCTGGCAAAATCGCCGAAGCCGTCGACGGACAAGCAGGCGGCCTCGCTAAACCCGGAAACCAAATAGGCCGACGCCAAGTGCGCGAGATGATGCTCGACGTGATGAACCTCGGCCTTGATCTCGATGCCGTAGCTCGCTTCGAGCGCTTGCTTGATCGACGCCGCGCTGCGGATGTTTTTGATTTTCTGCGCCATCAACTTCGGATGCGGCCAATGCGTCAGGACAAACCCGAGCCGGCGCAGATTGTTCACGCCCGGCTTGCGATTGATCGCGACGTGGTCGATTTCCTCGAGGCGCACTCGAACTTCTTCAAGGCAATGATTGATCGCTTGCGTCGGGAGACCCGCCCAATGCTTGATCCGGCGAAAACGTTCTTCTTCCGCAGCGGCAACAAGTTTGCCATCGACGAATAAACACGCAGCGGAGTCACCGTGATAAGCGTTGAGGCCAAGGACTTTCATGGGAAGAGATCAGCGATCACAAGTCACAGGTCAGTGAAAGGACCAACAACGATACAGGCACTCGTTATTTTTCAGTGCTAATCTCACGCCATGCAAATCGAGTCCCCCAAGAATCTGAATGTCTACAAGAAAGCTTACACGCTTGCGATGGAAGTTTTCGAATTGAGCAAACATTTTCCGCTCGAGGAAAGATTCGCGCTTACAAGCCAGATCCGCCGATCATCGAGATCCATCTGCCTGAATCTTAGAGAAGCGTGGGCAAAACGGCGCTACGAAGCGCACTTCATTAGCAAACTCACCGATTGCGATGGAGAGAATGGCGAAACTGAATCATCACTCGATTTCGCGAGGGATTGCGGATACATCTCGAAAGCAAATCACACGGAGTTACAGGCTACTTGCGCTGAAATCGGAAAGATGCTTAACGGCATGATTAGCAAAGCGCGTTCGTTCGCCGCAAGATCTCCTGACCTGTGATCTCAGACTTCTGACTTCTGCTGCACCCCGCGCAACGGTGGCAAAGCCGCCTTGTAGCGAAAAACGAGCGCTGGCAATTTGAACGCGCTGAGGTAGCGCGGGCCAAAAATCCGTGGCTGGCGCAGCAAGCGCAGCAGCCAGCCGAGATAAAAAGTATCCGCCCACATTGGAATCGGCGGTTGGTCGCCAGTGAGAAACGCGAGCGCGGCGCCGATGCAATGAATCGCAGGGTGCGCGCGCAGATTTTCCTTCAAGAAAAGTCCGAGCTTTTCCTGAACTCCGCCGCCGATCCCTACGATGACATGCGCCGGCGCTCCATTGTCGATCTTCGCCACAAGCGCGTCGTCGCGGACTTCGGGTCCATACCGTGGCGCGACATAAAAATCGGCGGTGCCGGTGAGATTTACCCGCCGTAGCCAATCGATCGTCTTCTCATGCGCACGCTCGCTCGGCACGATCCAGAGCACGCGCTGATCCGGGCTGGACGCGAGTCGCACGATCAGGTGCTTTAGAAATTTTAGCCCGGAGATGCGTTCCACACGACGGCCGGTTAAGATTTTCCAGATCAAAACCATCGCGCCGCTGTCGGCAATCGCCATGTCGGCGGATGTGACCGCGCGACGATATCCTTCGTCTTCACAAATTTTCACCAGCGCGGGCGCGGCGGGCACGACGAGCAAACCGCCATTGGTCGACATCGTCTCGACGGCCTCATCAACTGTGCCGTTAAAGAACTTGATGCCGAGGATTGTTTCTGTGGTCACGAATTAGGCAGTAGGAACTAGAAGATAGAAAAGCTAAGATGTCGATCTTGTGGAAAGTCTGAAGGCATCCCCTGCCGCAACATCGATGCCAGTCGTTAGGCGATTGTCGCTGCGCGCGCCACTTATCATCGCGTTCTTCGCGGCGCTGTGGCTCATTCTATTCCGCCAGTTAAGCCTCGAATGGTCGGTAAACGATCAATATAGCTACGGCTGGTTCGTTCCATTTTTCGCGGCGCTGCTTTTCTGGTTACGCTGGGAAGACAGGCCGCAGGCGCAAGAGGTCAGAGAACAGAAGACAGACGACAAAAAGAAGAACGTGATCGCGATTGGCCTCGCGATCTTTGCGCTGCTTCTGCTTTTCCCGATTCGGCTGTTTGAAATCGGAAATCCGGATTGGCGGCCGTTGAGCTGGCTGCACGCGATCTCCGTTGTCGCGATCACACTTGTCTTTCTTTGGTGGATCGGCGGAGCGGCCTGGCTCCGGCACTTCGCGTTTCCAATTCTGTTCGCGCTGGTGGCTGTTCCGTGGGTAACGCCGATTGAAGCGCCGATCATTCAAGGCCTGATGCGGGCCATCGCCGCAGTCGCCGCGGAGGTGGCGAACTTGTTAGGCATTCCCGCTCAGGTGCAGGGAAATCTAATCCGCGTTCCAAGTGGACTCGTTGGCGTGAATGAAGCGTGCAGCGGTGTCCGCTCGCTCCAAACGTCTCTTATGATTGGTCTGCTCTTCGGCGAGTTGAAGCGATTGTCGATCTTGCGCCGCGTTTTGCTCATCACGGGCGCCGTCACGATAGCGCTGATCGCAAATCTTCTGCGCGCAGTCATTTTGGTTTGGATCGGCGCGACGGAAGAAATCTCCGCGATTGATCGCTGGCACGATCTGGCTGGCTACGGAATTGTCGCGTGCGTGTTCCTTGGAACGCTTGCGCTCGCGGTGTTGCTTGGGCGACGTCAGAGGTCACAAGTCAGAGGTCACAAGTCAGCGGTTGCGAACTCGGCATTGAGCATTCGTCATTCGTCATTCTTCGCGGCCGCGTTGATGTGGTTGATCGCCGTCGAAGTTGCGGCTGCGACCTGGTATCGCGCCCACGAGCACGAGTTGGTCAACGCGACGCGCTGGGAAATCGAATGGCCGCGCAGTGCGCCAAACTTTCGTGATCTTAAAATCGACCAACAGGTGCGCACCATTTTGCGTTTTGATTCAGGCCACGCTGCGTCGTGGACCTTGCCGGTGTGGGATTCACCGGACGCAATGTCGCCGAAACCGGCGATCGTCTGCACGCTTTACTTTTTTGAATGGAACTCCGGCAAGAACAGCGCGCTGCTCGCTAATCTTCATCGGCCCGACGTTTGTTTGCCTGCGATTGGTTGGAATCAAAGTGCCGACGCTGGCGTGAAGAACTATCCGGTCGCGCCCGATTTCTCGTTGCCGTTTCGTCATTTTGAATTTCGCCACGGCGCGAGCAGTCAGTCGCGGCAAGTCGCGCACGCGTTTTATTGTTTATGGGAAGATCGCGTCCGAGCGTCTCAACCCGCGCAAATGGGCGGCGAGCCCTCGACCTGGACCCGCCACGAGCGGGTCCGTGCCGTTCTCGATGGTCGACGTCATCTCGGTCAGCAAGTAATGGAACTGATTCTGCAAACGCGCGGCGATGCCGATGAAAACGAGATCGCGTCGCGTTTTCAATCCGAGCTTCCGCGGCTCATTAAAGTAGAACCTAAAAAGTAGAAGGTCGAAAAGTGCCGGACGATTTCATGATGACGGCGGAGGAGATTCGCCTTCGCAATTTGAAACGGCGACGTCTTTTCTTCGCCGCGATTGCGCTGGTGCTCATGTTGACTGCCGGATTTTTTGGCGGACGCCCAACGCTGAATGCGATTAAATCCTGGCAAGCGCGCCGGCACGCGACCAAAGCGTTCACCGCAATTCAAAAGGAAGATTGGATCAGTGCGCGCAACGAAGCGATCGCCGCATATCAACTGCGCCCGACCGAACCGCAGGCGATTCGTGCCGTCGCGCAATTTCTCTCGCGGACGCGTCAGGCCGACGCCCTCGAATTTTGGCAGCAGCTCGAGAAAAACGCGCCGTTGACGCGCGAAGATCGACAAGATGAAGCCGCAATCGCGATTGCCGCGGGCGAGAGTTCGCGGGCCGAGATCGCGGTCAACGCATTGCTCGAGTCGCAGGGCGCTGATCCCGCCGGCTGGTTGCTCGCCGCGCAATTGGCGATTCAAAAAGGCGTGGCCGATGATGCGAATTCGGCTTTGCAAAAAATCTTCAGCGACGCGCGCGCAACCGAGCAACAACAACTCCAGGCGGCATTGCTCGAGCTGACGCTCGCGAGCGGAAACGCGCAGCCCGACGAGCGCGCGAATGAGGCGTGGTCGCGGATTGAAAAACTTTCAACCGGCACAAGCGCGGTCGCACTCGACTCGTTGGTTCTTCTGGCACGACGCGCACTATCTGGAGAGACGGCTTCCGCGTCGTCCAGCGACCTTCCATACAAGCTCGTTAATCACCCGCTGGCGAAGGCGCCGCACAAATTACTCGCGCTGGATGTTCGCGTCGCGCAAGGCGCGAATCGTGACGGACTGATCGCCGAAGGTGTTGGCCAATTCAAAGACGGCGATGCAAACGATCAACTCGCGCTGGCTACCTGGCTCAATTCAAAAAACGAATTTCAAAAAACGCTCGACGCGATTCCGCTCGAAAAGGCGCTCGTGAGCCGCGATTTGCTATTGCAATATCTCGACGCGCTCGGCGGACTCGGCCGATGGAAAGAAATCAAACAACCGCTCGAGAGCGAGCGTTACCCGCTCGATCCGGTCGTGCAGCGAATGTATCTCGCGCGCTGCAACGCGCAGCTCGGCGAGAAAACCGCGGCGGAAAATAATTGGCAGCGCGCGCTCGAAGCAGCCGGCGGCGACGCTGGCAAACTGGTCTCGCTCGGCGAGTACGCTGAGAAAAACGGAATTGTCGATGTTGCGCGCCAGGCGTTCGACGCCGCCGCGACCGAATCGCCCAAGTTGCGCCTCGCCCACCAGGGCCGGTTGCGAATCGCGCAACGCAGCGGTGACACAAAAAAAATTCACGCCGTGCTCGCGGATATGTTGAAGATTTGGCCTAACGATGCCGCAGTGCAGAACGATGAAGCGTATACGCGGCTGCTGTTGATGCCGCAGCCGCGCAAAGTAGAAAACGACAAAGGCCAGTCCGCCTCGGACGTTGATCAAATTGTGGAGGTCGCCGCTAATCTCGTCGTGAAGAATCCGCGGAGCATGCCGCATCGAACGCTTTTGGCGTTGGCCTACTTAAGAGAAAATCGCGCGGCGGATGCGGTCGTCGTTTACAAGGACATAACCGTTACGCAGAACGCGCTCACGCCGTCCGCGCTCGCGGTCCATGCCGCTGTGCTTGCGGCGACCGGACAAAACGAAGATGCGAAAAACGAGGCGCGCCGGATCAAGCTCGAGCAGCTGTTCCCGGAAGAAAAAGCGCTCCTCGACGGCCTTCTTCACAACTGAAATCCAACCACTAATTGACACGAATGGACACGAATTCATAAGACGATTCGCTCCCATTCAAGTTTCCGGTGTTTGAAATTCAGGATTACGCCCACGTGCAACTTCGTTAGTCGAAGATAATTGAGTATTAGACCGCGTTCGTGGTCGGTAATGCGGTCGATCACTTTCGTGTCTACGACGATTGCGTCGAACACAATCAGGTCGGGAATGAACAGCCCTACACTTTCACCTTTATACCGTACGTCGAAAGATGGTCGTTGGCGGAAAGGAATTTTTCGAAGCCGAAACTATACGGCGAGCGCATTCTCCTACGGTTTCTCGATGATGCCGTGTCCGAGTGCATTCAATACCTCGATCGCACAACCAACGATCTGGAAGACCTCATCCTTGAACAACAGCTTCTGCGCGCTCGAGTCCATCAGGGGGAACTCTGCGCTCCGATGTTAACCTTTAGTGTCCATTCGTGTCCGTTCGTGGTTATGGCTGCCGGGGCGCGATTCGTAATTGACAGGCGGACGACTATTTATGGCTATTTATAATTGTAAGGTTTTTTCGTAGATTTTGGTTGCCTTTTTCGGTCGGATTTGATCCTATCCGCATTCGAAATCGTTGATGGCTAGAGCCGAGGGGCTGGAATGGTGGCAATCAGCTGTTTCCCCAAAAAATTGTGGCCCTAGCCGAACTCTCAAACCTCAACTCTCCACTCTCAACTGCTCCCAATGCCTCCCAGAATTGATCCATACGCGACCAAGGCGCACCGCCGGATCGACGCGCTTCTGCTGGTGATCACGTTTGTGATGATCGTGTTCGCGTTCCGTTTGTCCGCGCATCAGCGCGCGGCCGACAACGACAACAACAATCGCGCGAGTCAATCGCTTTCCCGAAAATGAGAGCACCGCGGATTCAACGGATGAAGATTTGGAGAAGTCCGTACCAAAAGAATTCTGATCGGTTTAAATCCGTGTCATCAGCGGTTAAGAACTTCCTTCTCCTTTTTCTCCTTTTGGCCGCCGTCACGACTGCCGAGGCCGGCGGCAAGAAACCGAAGCCAACGCCGACGCCCGTGGGTAAAGATCCTGATTGGCAAGGAAGCGGAACAGTAGCCTCGCCCGGAGCTTGGTTGACGGGAACCAACTGGGTCGGCAACGCCGTACCCGGCACGACAGATACCGCTAATTTCGCCAATTCGACAACTGGCGTCGGGATCGATATGAACGGCGGCACCAACAACGGTGCTAAGAATCAAGCAGTGGGTGCTATTACAGTATCGGCCGGTGCTAGTAACCTGACGATTGGTAACACTTCCACTGCCACAGCTGGCACTCTCACCTTAAACGGCGCCACTGTAAATAGTGTGGCAAATACTATTTTGTCCAACACTGCCGGAGTCACATTGACATTGCAAAATACAGTAGGCAGCGGAACCAAAAACATGACCGTCAAGCTGGGCAACACGACAAATATTATCAATGCCACGGCGGGTAGCACCATTGTGATATCATCGGTCATTTCACAAGTAAGCTCGGGCTCGTCAGTATCGCTTACTGGCGCTGGCACTCTCATCCTCACCGGCGCTGACACCTATACCGGCGCGACGACTATCAGTGGCGGTACGCTTCAGCTAGGCGACGGTGGAACCACAGGGTCGCTACCCAATACGAGCTCGATCATCGACAACGCAAACCTGACGATTAATCATAGCGATACGTTTACGCAAGCCACTGACCTTAGCAATGTAGTTATTTCCGGAACCGGCTCATTTACCCAAGCTGGCACCGGGACAACAACACTCAGCCTAGCAAATACTTACACGGGCAACACGAACGTTAATGCCGGAACGCTCAGTATTCTGGTCGACAACGCCATTCCCACAAGCAGCAATGTGACTGTGAGCAGCGGCGCTACGTTGTTATTCGGGGTAAAGGACACACTGCAAACCATCGGCGGCTTATCGGGCAGTGGAACTGTGGATGTTACCGCCGGGAGCAATAACGTCCTGACGGTCGGCAGCGGCAATGCGAGCGCAACTTTCAGCGGCACGATCCAAAATAGCGTGAACGGCACTAAGATCGGACTGACCAAGACGGGCACGGGGACGCAAACGTTGAGCGGAACCAACACTTACGTTGGCGCAACGACGGTAAATGCCGGCACCCTGCTAGTAAATGGATCGCTTGCGTCGGGCAGCGCAGTAACAGTAAACAACAGTGGCAGCGTCCTTGGAGGGACCGGCACAATCAATGGCGCCGTGACGATTAGCAATGTTGCGAGTAGCCCAGGTGCCATACTCGAAGCCGGCACGGGATCGACCGGCCAAACACTCACCTTGGCCGGCAGCTTGACGCTCGGGACGAACTCAATCATCGAGCTAGCTCTCGGACCCTCGCTAACGCACTCGACTTTGGCGCGAACCGGCATTGGCGCTTGGTCGTTCCAGTCCGCCCAAAAGTTCACCTTTATTCTCAATCCCGGAACGACGACGGGAACTTACAACAACATCATTACCGGTTTGGCGGCCGATCCTGGAACTGAAGGTAGTTGGACGATTACAAACGCAGGATTTATCGCGACGTTCACTTACGACGGCGGGGTCGGACCAGGGAACATCGATCTAAACGTCACCGCAGTCCCCGAGCCGGCCACCTGGTTTGCCGGCGCGCTGGCAGTAGCCGTGGTCGGGTATTGGCAGAGGCGGCGGGTCGCGCTCTTTGTCAGGCGAAAATTGTTAGCCCGCTCCGGATTTGGATTGACTGTTGCCCCCCAAACGTGCTCTCATCCGCGCCAGGTATGACTCTCGCTCCACGAGTCTTTTGGGTCGCATTGCTCTGCGCGCTCGCGCCAGTTGCCAGATCCACTGCGCAAATCGACCTCGGCGAAGCCGGCGACTTCGCCGTTTTTGGACTCGGCTCGACCCAAAGTGTCGGAACCTCGGACAGCATGACTATTAACCAAGCCGAGATTTATGGCGACGTCGCGGTGGGAGCGAATACCGGCGGGGGCACCGCCAGCGGCAATGGAACATTTCAGAAAGGATTCATTCAAGGGAGGCTGTTTGTCGACGGCCCTACCACGCCGGCAAGTTACACGATCGTAAACAAAAATTTCACGGTTTCAGGCACAGTGTTTGGATCGACGCCTCCAAATCCTGGCAATAATCCTGATAGCACCGGAACTGGCACATTTAATTTGTCGCCGGCTGTGCAGACTGCGCTCAACAAATCCGCTTTCTACGCTGCCCTGCCCGGCCAGGTAGCGCTGGGAAACTTCGCTCTAAGTTCTTCCAACACGACCCTGCTGGCGGGGACGTACTCCGCGACTTCGTTCAGCATGGACAGTAGTTCGATTCTCACGATCCAAGGCGGACCGAATGACACGTTTGTCTTGAACGACAGCGGCGACTTCAATTTTGCCAAGAGCTTCATCGTGCTCCAAGGCGGCATTACATCCGGGAACGTTCTCTTTAACATTACCGGCACTGGTACAACGGTGAACGTGAGTGGAAACAGTTCGATCTTTTTCGGAACGATTCTGGCACCAAACCGCTCAATCATAATCGATGCATTGGGGACCGGTTCACCCCAAGGAGTCTCGTTAGGCCTCGATGGGATCCCTGGTACGGCTGACGATAATCCAGGATTTGAAGGACGCGTGATTGGCGCTCTTTCCACAAGCTCGACCGTGCTTTCCATCGACGTTCACTCTGGCGCCGAGATCAACGGCTCGGGGCTGGGGATTAACGAGGAAATTCCGGAACCGAGCACTATCGCTTTGTTCGCACTTGGTTCGACTCTCGCGTTAATCTCGCGACGCTACCGAAGCCGGTACTGAGTCAAGTAACCAGCCGGTCGTAGGAAGTGTTCGCGCGTCTAGCGTTCTAAGTTAGCGACGAAAGGCTGCGCCGCTTAGTCGTTGTTGGTTAACTCGCCAAGGCTTTCGGAGTTAATTGTTATCCGATCGGTCCGCGTAAATCCGCGGTTGAAATCGACTGCCCTACTGTCGGGTGGATCCTGATTTATGTGTAGGATATAAGATTGATATCTTGTCAGGTTTTAACGGATATTTTGATTGATTTTTCCTGTCGGACTTGATCTGATCCGCACCGGCGAGGGGGGCAGCGGGCGCCCAGTTGTTAATAACTTTGATCCCCCCATTTTGATAACTACTTCTTCCGCCCCCGCTGCTCAACAGCTCAACTCCTCAACGCCTCAACCTTCTGGTCCGAGGCCTCCACGAATCGATTTATCCCGCCGTAGCTCGACGCCGTTAGCAAAGGCGGATCCATACGCAACGAAAACGCACCGGCGGATCGACATCGCCCTGGTCGTGATCACGCTTGTGTTGATGGTGTTCGCGTTTCGGCTCTCTGCGCACCAGCGCGCGACCGACAACAGCAATCGCGCGCAACAATCGCAAATCGCTCCAAAGAAATGAAAACCCGCGCTCGATTTCTACTTTCTACTTTAGTCTTCCTAACTTGCGCCTTGTTTACCGCGCCGACGCACGCGCAAGTTTTAAACGGCGTGATGAGCGGCAGCGCGATTGACGCTTCCAGCGCAGCTAAACCAAAACCAACGCCGAAGCCGAGTCCGACGCCCCGGCCGACGCCGCCTGCCGACCCTAATGGCGCGTGGACGGCAAACGCGAGCGGGGACTGGAGCGACCCTACAAAATGGTCAGGTAACACTGTCGCAAGCGGAGCAGGATCCACAGCTGACTTCAGCACGATCGACATCACTTCGGGCCGTACGGTCACGGTTGATGGCAACTTTACGATCGGCACACTCCTTGTCGGTGATACAACCAGCGGCTTCTCAGCCTACACGTTCGCCTCTAGTGGCGGATCAACTCTGACTTTCAACAACAACGGCGCGGGTGCGGTTCTGACACAGGCTGCGAATACCGGCAGCAATATATTCAATTCAACTCTTGCGCTTGTTCTCGCCGACAATTTAACAATCAACAATAACGCCGCGAATGGAACCGCTAGGTCGCTGACGACATCCGGGGGTATTACGGGAACCGGCAACCTCACAATCAATTCAAACGGCAATACGGCCAATCCTATTACGTTTGATACAACGAGCCTCAACATGACCGGCAGTATTACGAATTCCGGAACAGGAGGTGGAACGGTAACGATTAGTTCGGTCATTGGTAGCAACGTTACCGGTGTCAACCAGAATAGTTCTACCTCTATTTTGAGCCTTTCTGGCGTTAACACCTATAGCGGAGCAACTACGATCAACGCGGGGACGTTGCAATTGACCGGATCTGGAAGCGCTAACAACACCAGCTTTACAGTCAATTCAGGCGGAACATTGGAGCTCAATAACCCGGTCGCAAATAACACCGCCAACCATGTGGGGACTTCTGGCTCAAATACGATCACGATGAACGGTGGCACGCTGAGCTTTTCCCACGTTACTACTAGCACCGCCACCGACTTTTCAACTACTGCTGGTCCGATTAGCCTTCAGTCAGGTGCGAGTTCGATCACGGCATCCACTGCGAGTGCGACTAATAGCCACACATCCACTTTTGCGCTCACTTCGCTGAGTCGCTCGGTCGGCGCAACCGTTAATTTCAACGGCACAAACCTGGGGACGGCGCAGAACCAAATCGGCTTCACGACAACGCCTACCTTGGTTAACAGTGTCCTTCCATACGCTACATTTGGGAATACCGGCACAAACGCAACGTTTGCGGGACTCAGTGGTACCAACATAGCCTCGGCCACATCTAGTCTCACCACATTTGTCGCCACCGGTGGCGTCAGCACGACCGATTACAATCAGAGCGGAACTATTTCCGGTGTGGGGACAGAAACGATCGGCTCGCTCCGAGTCCAAGCTAACGTTAACGGTCAAAGCTTGTCTCAAACAAGTGGCACGACGCTTACCCTAGCTGGCGATGGCTTAGCCTTCGCAACTGGAAACAGCAACTACACGATTAGCGGCGGCAATATTACAGTTGGAAACGGTGTCGGAGCCTACGAGCTGATAATACACCAGATGGCTTCAGGCACGGGCACGCTAACGATAGGGTCAACCATCATCGACAACGGCGCCAATGCGGTGTCGCTGACGAAGTCCGGGCCCGGCACGTTGATCTTAAATGGCGCGAATACTTATAGCGGCACAACTTATATTAACCAAGGCACTCTAACTCTGGACAACAACAGCACGACAACGTCAAGACTCGCGAATACGTCGAGCATCATCATCAACAGTACTGGAACATTACTCCTCGCTGGAACGTCCACGAGTACCGATCGCATCAATAACAGTGCAGGCGTTACGATTAACGGCGGAGGTACCTTTAACACGGGCGCTCTAAGCGAAGGTACTCGACCAAGTAGTTCAGGCGCTACCGACGGGGTTGCTGGTCTTGGCGCTTTGACCTTGCAAAATACATCTGTCACAACTCATGCGACGATTAATTTCACCACCGGCAACAGTAGCTCCCTCGTCTTTAGCAGCTTGAGCGGTGCAGCTGGAGCGTTTGTCGATGTTCTTAACTGGAACGGCTTGGCCCGAACGGATGACGGCTCAACGACAAACGACCGGCTGCTCTTTGCGACTGATCCCGGTCTCAGCCAAGATCAGCTTGCGAACTGGCAGTTCTTCGATAATACCGGAGCTGCGTTCGCAACGGGCGCGATGGAGATTAAGTACGGAAACATGTTCGAGATCGTTCCAATTCCGGAACCGAGCACGTGGTTTGCGGCGGGATTAGCGTTTGGTGCAGTTGGTTACATGCAACGACGCAGGCTGCGTCGGCTATTTGCTTAACTGTTGCTGTTGCAGCCGAGACGGCTGCCTCCACAGTTTCGAATCACCGCAAATTCGCGAGAATTGTTTGGTCGCCGTATTTGAATTGGACGATGCCGTCGCGAATGCTGACCACGGTCAGATTGGCGATGCCGTTGGTGGTTTGCACCTGCATCGTCGCGCCTTCGCTAAGCTCTGTGCCGTTAACGATGGCGACCGGATCTTTCCCAAGCGCGATGGAGCTGACCTTGAGCATGTCTGACGAGATCGGCACCAACGATGGAAGAGCGGCAGCGGGTGCCGGCAGACCGATGATCACACTCGCGAACCCGGCCTGACGATGCAGCTCTCTAATTAAGTACCCCGAACCGCCGACTACGGTCGCGGTGACAAGCGCGATTCCCGCCATCAAGCCGAGATGGCCAAACGACACGAACGCGCGCCGGTTCAACCGGCGAAATCCCCGGAAGCCAAGGAGAAGCATGACATCGTCTAAAGCCAGCCCCGTGCCATACGGTTCGCATGGAGCGAACCTTACGGCGGGAGTGTGTGAGCGCGCAGACGCGAATCCCACTAGGGAAGCCGGCGACTCGGTTTTGGTGAAAACCGAGGCAACGTGACGCTGCATCCAGCTGTGTCGCTCGATTCTAATTTCTCGTCACTCGCCACTTGTCACTCGTCACATCTGCGGCACAGTGAGTGCCGCTTATGCCGTACAAAGATATTGCGCCGCCCAATGGCGAAAAGATTACTCGAGATCAGAAACTGAATGTTCCGGACAATCCGATAATTCCGTTCATTCGCGGTGACGGCACCGGCCCGGACATTTGGGCGGCGAGCGAGCGGGTAATGGATGCGGCGGTGCAAAAAGCGTACGGCGGCAAAAAGAAAATTGCGTGGTTCGAGGTGTTCGCCGGCCAGGCAGCTAAGGACAAGTTCGACAACTGGTTGCCGGACGATACGGTCGAAGCGTTTCGCGAATATCTCGTTGGCATCAAAGGTCCGTTAACCACGCCAGTCGGTGGCGGCATCCGCTCGTTGAACGTCGCGCTGCGCCAACTTCTCGATCTTTTCGTTTGTCTGCGGCCGATCCAGTATTTCGCCGGCGTCCCCTCGCCCGTTCGGCATCCGGAGAAAGTCGACATGGTGATCTTCCGCGAAAACACGGAAGACATTTACGCAGGGATCGAATACGCCGGCGGCACAGCGGAGTCGCAAAAGATTCTCGATTTCTTCGCGAAAGAATTTCCGAAGGACTTCGCGAAAATCCGGTTCGGCACGAAGGAGAAAGCGGCCGAGTTTTGGAAAAAAGTCGGCGCGCCGGAAAAGAGCGACGTGATGGTCGGCCTCGGATTGAAACCGGTGAGCCGCTCGGGAACGGTGCGCCTCGTCCACAGCGCGATCAGTTATGCGATCCTGAATCAGCGCAGAAGCGTCACGCTGGTGCACAAGGGCAACATCATGAAGTTTACTGAAGGAGCGTTTCGCGATTGGGGATACGATGTCGCGAAAAATTATTTCGGCGCGGAAGAGATCGACAGCGGACCGTGGTGCAAGATTCCAATGGGCAAACCCGGCGGCGGAATTGTGATCAAGGACGCGATCGCCGATATCACGTTGCAACAAGTGCTGACGCGCCCGGAAGATTTCGATGTGATCGCGACGCTGAATTTGAACGGCGATTACTTGAGCGACGCGCTGGCCGCGCAAGTTGGAGGGATCGGCATCGCGCCGGGCGGCAACATTAATTACATTACCGGCCACGCGGTTTTCGAAGCGACGCACGGCACCGCGCCGAAGTACGCGAACCTCGACAAGGTGAATCCCGGCTCGGTGATTCTCTCCGGCGAAATGATGTTTCGCTACATGGGTTGGACCGAAGCGGCCGATCTGATCCTCAAAGGATTAAAGGGCGCGATTGCGAGCAAACGGGTGACCTACGATTTCGCGCGTTTGATGACAGGCGCGACCGAAATCAAGTGCTCGCAATTTGGCGACAATGTGATCGAGCACATGTGACCGCCCAAGTAGGGCGCGGTATAACGAAACGCGAGTGTCGAATGTTGAATGTCGAAAGACTGAGGCGCCTAAACCCGTCTGTTCGTGCGAGATAGCGGGCTGGATTTTACGGTAGATTTATAAATTAGATTTGTCGTAACATCGTTTCCGTCTCGGGCGGTGTCTCGGACGGTTTTTGGGGAGGGATTCCACCTGCGGCCGCGCAGTTCACTCCAACCGGAATCCCATGAAACTAAAGTTCTATCTCTTCCTCTCGGTTAGCGCGGCGCTGGTTGCGCTTGCAATCTGGCCAACTTCGACGCGAAAGCACGATGAGGTGAGCGCGAGCGCGCCGCCAACAAAATCCAGTGACGGGCGCGTTTCGTTTGCGCAGCTACCGCTCAGCTTCGAACCGAACGTCGGACAAGTTGATGAGCGCGTGAGTTATCTCGTGCGCGGCGCCGGTTACACCATTTTTCTGACACCGGATGAAACCGTCCTTTCCCTCCAAGATCGCCAAGGTGGAAACGCAGTTGTCCGACTAAACCTCGACGGAGGAAAGCGGGCGACGAAGATTGATCCGCTCGAACAGTTGCCGGGAAAGAGCAATTACTTCATCGGGAACGATCCGAAACTCTGGCGCACCGATGTTCCGCTCTACTCAAAAGTGCGCCGCGAAAATATTTATCCCAGCATCGACGTGGTTTTTCACGGCAATCAGCGCCAGTTGGAGTACGACTTTGTGCTTGCCCCGGGCGCCGATCCGAACGCGATCAAGTTGGGTTTCATCGGCGCGGACAAGATCGACATCAACGACGCGGGCGATCTGGTCCTTCACGTTCATGGCGGCGATTTAATTTTGCAAAAGCCGATCGCGTTCCAGCAAATCAACGGAGAGCGCCGCGATGTGGAGGTGAGTTACGCCTTGCACGGAAAGGCGGGAGCGCGTCTTGAACTCGGCAACTACGATCGGCGCGCGCAGCTGGTGATCGATCCGGTGTTTCTCTATTCCACCTACATTGGCGGAACTGGAAATGAGGGCGCGAATGCAATCGCGGTGGACTCGTTGGGCAATGCCTATGTCACAGGCGAGACAAATTCCATGAATTTTCCAACCGTGAATCCAGCGCAAGGCTCGATCGGGGATGATCCGGGCCTAGGGGGCGTTGGCGACGTTTTTGTTACGAAGCTGAATCCAACCGGCGACACGATCATCTATTCAACCTATCTCGGCGGCAGTTGCACCGATATCGGGTTCGGGATCGCAGTCAACTCAGCAGGCGAAGCGTACATGACTGGAACGACTGGCTCCGGCTTACAGCCGCCGCCACCTAATCCAACCCCGCCACCTTGTCTCTTCCCGCCTTGTCCTCCCACACCAACTCCAAGCCCAACGCCAACACCGGCGCCGGGCTGCGGTCCGCTGTCAGCTGCGTTTAAAGAATTTCCGCAAGTAAATGCTTTCCAGAGTTACGGCGGCACGACCGACGCGTTCGTGACGAAACTGAATGCGACCGGCAATATGATTATTTACTCCAGTTTTCTCGGAGGCAGCAGCTCGGAGTTTGGGCGGGCGATCGCCGTCGATGCGCTTGGCAACGCCTATGTCACGGGCGACACCATCTCGTCGAATTTCCCAACAACGGCCGGCGCATTCCAAACAACGGCGCAAGGCGGCGAAGATGCGTTCGTGAGCAAGATCACTTTTGATGGAGTCAATACTTCGCTGGCTTACTCAACCTATCTCGGCGGCGGTGCCTTGGATTCTGGCCGTGGTATTACAGTTGATGCAGCGGGAGTCATCTATGTTACCGGGACGACAGGTTCCGGCAGTCTGAATGACGCTTGCGGTTTTTCTTCCAGTTCACC
>WNFR01006421.1_pt1 | contig 18600 bp, 17 predicted proteins | sample 5400221 | NCBI WGS metagenome assembly WNFR01 (sample SAMN13153357, study PRJNA577476) | soil metagenome | isolation source: 40 cm soil under Madrone tree | place: USA:California | collected 2016-06-14 | reverse complement strand
CAAGCGCCGCATTCTGCTCCTCGCCTGCGCCACCCATCGCCATCGGAATCATGCCGACGATCATCGCGGCCGCCGTCATCAGCACCGGACGAATGCGGGTATGTCCCGCATCGATCGCGGCCTGGAACGCCGTCCTGCCAGCGAGCTGCTGTTCGCGCGCGAAGGTGACGAGCAGGATGGAGTTCGCCGAGGCAACGCCGACCGACATGATGGCGCCCATCAACGAGGGCACGCTCAAGCTCGTGCCGGTGATGAACAGCATCGTGACGATTCCGCACAGCGTCGCCGGGAGTGCCAGGATCACGACGAACGGATCGCCGAAATTCTGGTAATTCACAAGCATGAGCAGGTAGACCAACACGGCGGCGAACAATAATCCGAAGGCGAGATTCCTGAAGGAATCGTGCATGCTTTGGATCTGGCCGCGAACTTCGATCGAATTGCCCGGCTTGAGCTCTTTCTGCAGCTCCGCGACGATCTTACTGATCTCTTCAGAGACGCCGCCGAGGTCGCGTCCCTGCCCGGCACCGGGGAATCCGTGGAGGAGACTTTGGTCGAAACCGGCGTGTTGCCGAGTTCACCCAGAGAACTCACCTGATGCTGCGGCGTCTGCACCGTGATGTAATACGGAATTCCCGCTGCCGGATCGGTCCAGAAGTTCGGCGTGACCTGCGCGGAAGAGCTCAGGCTTATATTGATGTCATTGGCGATGCTCTGAGCGTTGAGCCCGAACTGCAAAGCACGCGCACGATCGATCGCGGCCATGAAGGCCGGACCATCGATTTCCTGTTGAAGATGTGCGTCGACAACTCCAGGAATTGCAACAATCCGCCGCCGCAGCTCCTGCGTTACGCGCAGGTTGGTCACGCGATCCCGGCCGACGGTCCGCACATCAATCTGCGCCGGCAGTCCGAAATTGAGGATTTGGGTGACCATGTCCGCAGCCTGAAAGTAGAACGTCACTTCCGGAAATGCGGCCGGCAGCACCTCGCGCAGCTTGCGAACGTAGTCGGCGGTCGGCGCGTGCCCCTCCTTCAGAGCAACCAGGATCACGCCGTCATTGGGGCCAATGGTCGAACCATCGGTGAAGGCAAGGTTGTACACACGTTGCGGTACCCCGATGTCGTCGACGATGAGCTCGCGCTCCCGCTCGGGAATGACCTCCCGAATCTTGTCCTCGACCGCTTGGAACACCGCTTCGGTCGCTTCGATGCGCGTGCCGGCGGGTGCGCGAAGGTGGAGCTTGATCTGCCCGCCGTCGATGGCCGGAAAGAAATCGCGGCCGGTCAGCATCAGCATGACGGCGCCCAACGCGACGATCAGGACGGCGGCCGCCGGGACGATGGACCGCCGCCTGAGCAACAGGGTGAGCACGTCGACGTAAGCTTGACGTAAGCGTTCGAAGCCGCGCTCGAAGCTGCGATGCAGATGCGCAAACCAACTTCTCGAACCGCCGGCTTCACCGTGGTGCTCGCCTTTCAGCAGCAGACCGATCATGATCGGCGTCAGCGTCCGCGACAGTCCGTAGGACGCCAACATTGCGAACACCACAGCGTATCCGAGCGGCGTGAACAGGAATTTGGCTGGTCCCTCGAGGAACACCACCGAGGTAAACACGCAGCTGATGGCGAGCGTCGAGACCAGGGTCGGAACAGCAATGCCGGCGGATCCGTGCAGCGTCGCTGCGGCCAGGTTGTATCCTTCTTCACTCCGCAGGCGATGGGTGTTCTCGATGGTCACCGTTGAATCGTCGACCAGGATACCGACCGCGAGCGCGAGGCCGCCGAGCGTCATCGTATTGATGGTTTCGCCAAGGAAGTGGAGCACGATAAGCGAGGTCAGGATGGAAAGCGGAATCGAAATCATCACGATCAGGGTTGACCGCCATGACCCGAGAAACAGCAGGATCATCAGCGCGGTCAGCCCGGCCGCGATGGCTCCTTCGCGGACCACGCTTGCGACCGAGTCCGAGACGAGCTTCGCTTGATCGAACAATTCGTTGATAGCCAACCCGGGAGGCGCCGCCGCGCGCGCTGTCTCCAGAACTTTCCGGACTCCTTTGACGACGGCGAGCGTCGAAGCATTGCCGTTCTTGATGACGCTCAGCAAGACCGAGCGTTGGCCGTTTTGGCGGACGATATTTTGCTGTACCGCCGAGGCATCGCGGACCTGTCCGACATCCCTCACGAACACCGTTGCCCCGTTCACGAACTTGATCGGAATGTTGTTAAGAGCTTCGATCGTCTTGGGCATCGCATTGGTAAGGACGGTGTATTGCTTGTCGCCGATCTTGGCCAAGCCGGACGGCAGCGTCAGGTTCTCGGTGTTGACCGCGTTGACGACGTCCGTCGGCGTCAAGCCCCTGGCCTGAAGCTTCGTCGGATCGATATCGACCATGATCTGCCGGTATTTTCCTCCGTCCGGCGTCGGGAACGTGACGCCCGGGACGGGGGCCAGCTGCTGGCGCAGGTTGTAGTAGCCGTAATCGTAGAGCTTTTGCTCGTTGATATTGTCGGACGCCAGGCTGAGCTGCAGGACCGGAATGCTGGAAGCGTTGTAACTCACGACGATCGGCGCTTGGATTCCGGCCGGCAGGAGAATGCGTATGTAATTCGTCGCGGAAACGATTTGTGCGATGGCGAGGTCGATATTGACGTCCGGTTGAAAGAAGATCTTCTGAACGGAAATGCCGTTCAGCGTCTGCGCTTCCATATTCTTGATGCCGGATACGCTCGTGCTGATCGCGTACTGGCTATAGGTGGAAACGCGCTGCTCCATCTCCGGCGTGCTGAGACCCGTATACTGCCAGATGACATTGACGACCGGGATGTTGATCTCCGGGAAGATATCGATCGGCATCACGCGGATCGCCGAGATTCCGAGAAACAGAATCAGCGCGGCGAGAGCGTAAAAGGTGTACGGAAATCTCAAGGCAAATCGGACAATGCCCATTGCTATGCCCTCATCTTGCTGATGTTCCGCACCTTTGGGTGAGCGACGCTCTGTGGCTTGTCAAAAACTCCCGGTTCGTCAGCGCGGCGATAGAGTAGTCATGACGTCTTGCTGGAATAAGCATGACTGAATTCCCGTCATCCATGACCGAAATTCTCGAATTACTGAGCCGCGGATCCTTGACAAAGGTGCATTTACGCCTATCTAGGCGCACATACGCTTTTATCAAGCGGCCGACGCAGAATTCCGCCCGACGGAAGCGCCGGAGAACGATAACTCGCGGCTAAACCGAGGAGGTCCGCCATGGGCAAGCTCGAAGGAAAGATTGCGCTCGTCACCGGCGGCAATAGCGGCATCGGCCTTGCGACCGCGAAGCAATTCGTGAACGAAGGCGCTTACGTCTTCATAACCGGGCGTCGCGATCGCGAACTGGCCGCGGCTCTCAAAGACATCGGACGCAATGTCACCGGCGTGCAGGGAGACGTGGCGAATCTGGCCGATCTCGATCGCCTCTTCGCACAGATCAAGCGCGAGAAGGGCAGGCTCGATGTTGTATTCGCCAATGCCGGCACCGCGCAGCTTGCGCCGTTCGGCAAGATCACCGAAGAGCACTACGACGCGATTTTCGATGTCAATGTGAAAGGCCTCCTGTTCACAGTACAGAAAGCGCTCGCGCTGATGCGCGATGGCGGCGCGATCATTCTGAATGCGTCCATCAACAGCAGCAAAGGACCCGCGGCGTGGAGCGTTTATAGTGCGACCAAAGCCGCTGTGCGTTCCTTTGCGCGAAGTTGGACCGCGGATTTGAAGGACCGCCGCATTCGCGTCAACGCGGTGAGCGCGGGCTTCACCGCTACGCCCGGATTGGGCGGCCTGCTGGATGCCTCAGGAGAGGGTGAGGAACTCCGAAAGGCGATGTCGAAGACCGTGCCGCTCGGCCGGTTCGGCACGCCCGACGAGATTGCGAAGGCGGTGGTGTTTCTCGCTTCCGACGACAGCAGCTATGTCACGGGAACGGAATTGTTCGTGGATGGCGGCGTCGCGCAAGTGTAGGCCGAATTGGGGGTCACACGGTATTCCACTGATGACACTGAAAGGAGACTACAAATGCCCGTCGCCAAAATCCACGTGCTCAAAGGACAGTACAACGAGGCTCGTCTCGGCAAAGTATCGAGTGCAGTGCAAGACGGGCTTATTAGCGCATTAGGCATTCCGCCGGAAGACTTCTTCCAGATCATTCATGTTCTGCCGCGCGGCCAATTCCTCCATACGCCCTCGTTTCTTGGACTCAACTACTCGGATGACCTGATCATCCTCGAGATCACCTTCATCTCCGGCCGTCCGAAGGAGAAGCGGTTGGCGCTGCTGAAGGCCTTGAACGAAGGCGTCGTCGCGGCTGCCGGAATCTCGCCGGATGATCTCTTGATCACCCTCTACGAGACGCCTGGCGAGAATATCTCGTTCGGCCGCGGCTTGGCGCAACGTGCGCACATCTCCGAGAAGGATTCTAAGGCTGCCTGACCATCTGGCATGCGGAGAGCACAATCCTGATCGATGCGGGCTACGCGGCTATGCTCTGAAGCCGGGGTAAGGGCGCGACCCGCTCTCTGGGGGTCCAAATTCGTTAGGGCTTGCGCAGGGCATTCGTCTCACTGGCGGCCGTGAAAGAGAATCGCCATGCCTTACCTGCACCTGGATTTACCCGGCACCTATTCCGTCGAGGTCAAACGCGAATTGGCGACGCGGCTTTGCAAACTGTACGCGGAAGTCATGGAGACCCAGCCGTGGCGACCCAATGTCGGGATCGCCGAACTCGGCGAGCACAATCTTTATCATCTCGGTCCGGACGTCCTCGAGCCCATTACCATGGTCATGGTCGAGTTTCGTCGCGGCCGCGCGGCGGAAAAACGGCTGGCTTTGGGCAGAGCAATCGTCGACATCTGCGTCGAGCTACTGGGTGTACCTCGGCGGACGGTCATGGTCGAGTTCACGCCGCATACGGGTGAAGAGATCCTCCGCGACGGAAACTGGACCGGAGACTGGACACCTGCCGAGGCGGTTACGGGTTGAAGCGCACGTGATTGCAAGCGTCGTGTTCGTTCGCGATGCTGAGTTGGCAGCGCTCAGCGCCTGAGCTTACGCGTCTGATTGGCGCCGGAGCCGCTTTGCCACGGCGCGGAGCCGAGGCGCTCGATCAGGAAATCGACGAAGACTCTCAATTTGAGCGTCTGGTGACGGCCCGGCGGCATCAGAGCATACAGCGGGTAGATTTCCGGATCTTGTGCGTCCTGCAGCAAGGGCTGCAGCAGCCCCTCATGGATTGAGCGCGCGACCACGTGCTCGCTCAGCCGCAGGATGCCCGCCCCTCCGATCGCCAACTGCAGCAACATATCCGCGCTGTCGGCACTGACCGGACCTCTGACGTCGATCCGGGTCAGCTTGCCGTTCACTCGAAAGGGCCAGCTCGCCGAGCCGGGGTTCCGGCTCAAAATAAGGCACGCGTGATGAGCGAGATCGGCAGGTTCGGCCGGCCAGCCATGACGGGCGAGGTAGCTCGGGCTCGCGCAAACGACGCGCCTGAGATCGACGATCTTGCGCGAGACGAGCCCGGAGTCCTCGAGCGGGCCCATCCGCAGTGAGACGTCCACGTTTTCGCCGACCAGATCGACCATGCGATTGGTCACCATGAAATCGAAGGTTATGTGCGGATAGCGCGCAAGGAACTCGGGCAATGCGGGCGCAAGGTCATGGGCCGCAACGACCGGAAACGCGTGCACGCGCAAATGTCCGCGCTGCGATGCCCGCGCCGACGCGACCTCGGATTCGGCCGTCTCGATGGCCCCGAGGATCTCCCGCACCCGATCGAGATAGATCTCTCCTTCGGCGGTCAGTGCTAGATGCCTCGTGGTCCGATTGATGAGGCGCACGCCGAGGCGTTGCTCCAATCGCGTGATCAGCTTTGCCACGGCGGATGGCGACAAGCCTACATCTTGCGCCGCGCCCGCAAAGCTGCCGCGTTCCGCCACGCGTTGGAAAATGGCCATCTCGCTTGTTGAACTGGCCACAGCGGAAATTCCTTCATGAGTGACAGGAATTCATTACCGATTATCCCGGCCGTGTAAACGCATTACGTATCGTGTCGACACGGCCAACCGGAATAGCCCAATCAGCGATGCCATACCTTCAGCTCGACGTTCCACATTACTATCCGGTCGACGTGAAGCGCGCGCTGGCCCGGCGTTTGGGCGACAGTTATGCGCGTATCATGCAGACGACAGCCGAGCTGGTCACCGTGGCGTTTCGCGAGCTGGGCGAAGGCGGCGTGTGGTGTTGCGGCGCCGGCGAGCCGGAGCCGGCCGCCCTGTTGTCGTGCGACATACGGCGCGGCCGCCCGAGCGAGCAACGCGCCGAACTGGCGCAGGCGTTGATCGACGCCTGTGAGGAGACGCTGGGGCTGCGCAGCGACCGCCTTGTCGTGGAGTTCACGCAGCACTCGCCGGACGAGATGTTTCGTGCCGGACGCGGCTGGGGCAGCGAATGGACGCCGGCCGAGGCGAGAGCCGCGGGCAGGCGAGGTGGCCTACCATGATCCTTTGTCATTCGCGCCGACAAGAAGGAGAGTAATCCCATGGGTTTCATCAAAGTCGAACAGGAAAACTCCACACCTATCGAAATCTATTACGAGGATCACGGCTCGGGTTCGCCGGTCGCGCTCATCCATGGTTGGCCGTGAAGCGGCGACGCCTGGGAAAAACAGACCGCCGCGCTGCCGGCCGCCGGCCATCGCGTGATCACGTGCTCGCTTCGGTCAACTCCGCCAATGCGCGCGTGATTGCTCCGGCCGGTTGGGCGAGCTCGTCGAGGATCGAATAGTGATGGCGGTCCGGCAACACGGTGAGTGTAACGGGCAGTGCGCGTTGCCGCGCCGCCTCGGCGTAGATCGCGGATTGCCGCTTGAGCTCGGGCAGTTCCTCGCTTCCCACGAACATGCGCAACGGCGGCGCGCGGTCGCGAAGCGCGCGCAGCGGAGAGAGGGTTGCAATTTCGCCCGCATCGAGAGCGAGCTTTTCATTGAGATAATTGAGCGCGATCGGTTCGAGATCGAAGATGCCGCTGATCGGAACTCCGCCGCGGAAGGCCCGATGGTCCGACACGATTGCCGTGAGATGCCCTCCCGCCGACCAGCCCCCGACGAAGAGCCGATCGCGGTCGAAGCCGAAATCGCCGCTGCGCTCGCAAAGGACCGTGAGCGCGCGACGAATTTCTCCGACGATGTCAGTGAGGCGCGCCTGCGGCGCCAACGTATAGCCGACGACGGCGACGTCGATCCCGTAGGCGCGCGGCCCGTCGGCGAGAAAGGCGAACATGTCCTTGTCATTGCGTTGCCAATAACCACCGTGAATGAACACGAACAGCGGCGGCTTGCCCGCGCCCGAGGCGAAGTAATCGAACCGCGCGCGAGGGCGGCGTGCATAGGGAATATCGAGGCGCGCTCGCGGGCCCGACCTCACGGCCGCGCTCAGTTCCTGCCAACGTGCGAGCCAATCCGGGCTGTCTGCAACAGCGGCGCCATTGTTGTAGGCGGCATCGAGCGCCGCGCGGTCCATGCCGCGGTAGATCGCGGCCGCCGGCTGCGCCGATGTTTCCGTCATGCCAGCCCACCGGTCATCGTCTTCAACTCGTCATGCCCGGGCTTGACCCGGGCATCGATCTTCTTGCGAAAAGGATGGATTGCCGGGTCGTAAGCGCGTTCACGCGCGTCTTCCGACGCGCTATGCCCGGCAATGACGGCGGATGGGTCAGTGCCATCGCCCACGGCTCTCACACCGCCGGCTCGAGCGCGCGCGCCGGCGCCATGTGGCTCGTCAGCCGTCGCGCCAGCTCGCGGCGCACGGCGTTGAACTCGGGCGAAGACACATCGCGCGGGCGCGGCAGATCGACCTCGATATCGGCCACGATTCGTCCGGGTCCTGCGCTCATGACCAGGACGCGGTCGGCAAGCAGCGCCGCTTCTTCGACGGAGTGGGTGACGAAGATGACGGTCACGCGCGTGCGCGCCCAGATCTGCAGCAGCTCGCGCTGCAGCTGTTCGCGGGTGAGCGCGTCCAGCGCCCCGAACGGCTCGTCCATCAGCAGGATATTCGCGTTGTTCGCGAGCACCCGTGCAATCGCCACACGCTGCTTCATGCCGCCCGAAAGCTGGCTGGGATAGCGGTTGGCGGCGTGCTCGAGCCCCACCAGCTTGACGAATTCGTCAGCGATGTCGTCGACCTCCTTGCGCGGCAACTGGCGCTGGCGCGGCCCAAAGCCGATGTTCTGCCGCACCGTCATCCAGGGAAAGAGGGCGTAGTCCTGGAACACCATGCCGCGGTCGCTGCCGGGCGCGCCGATCGGCTTGCCGTCGACCAAAACCTCGCCGGCGCTGGGCTCTTCGAAACCGGCGATGATGCGCAACAGGGTCGACTTGCCGCAGCCGGAGGCGCCAATCAGGCAGGCGAACGCGCCGCTGTCGATCGCGGCGTCGATGCGGCCGAGCGCCTCGATCTCGCCATCGCCCACTTGGAAGCGTTTGGTCACGCCGCGGATGACGACGTGGGCTCGCTTGAGGCTAGGCATGGTGCTGAGGACTCCATCGCAACACGCGGTTGCTGATCACGACGATGATGCGATCGGTCACGAATCCGCAGACGCCGATGACGATCATACCGGTCACCACCAGGTCGGTGCGCGAGAGCGTGCGGCCGTCCATGATCACGGAGCCGAGCCCGGTGGGGACGCCGGTCATTTCGCCGACCACGATCAGGATCCAGGCAAATCCATGCGCAATGCGAAGCCCGTTGAAGATCGCCGGCAGCGACGCCGGAAACACGACCTGACGGAACATGGCGGAGCCGGAGCAGCCGAGCATCGCAGCGGCCTCGAACAGCCGCACATCGACCGAGCGCACGCCGAAGATGGTGTTGAGCAGGATCGGATAGAACGCGCCGAGGAATACGAGAAAGATCGCCGTGTTCGGCCCCAGTCCGAAAAAGATCATCGACAGCGGCAGCCATGCGGTGACCGGGATCGGCCGTAAAAGATTGATCGTCGGGTCGAGGAGCTGCCGCAGGATGCGGATGCGGCCGATCATCAGCCCGAGCGGGATGCCGATCAGCGCGGCCAGGAAGAAGCCGCCATAGACCCGCGTCATCGACTTCCAGATATGGGTCAGGATGGTGGCGCTGAACGCATCGTCATAGACGCCGCCGAACGAGAAGTCATACATCATCACCGCGACTTCGCGCGGGCTCGGAACGAGCCGCGTGCCCGTGAGGGCGACGGCGCGGTCCCACAGTAGGATCAGCACGAGTGGAAAGCCGATGCCGAGCGCGATGGTGCGCACTCTCTCCGCGATACGGCCGCGCCGGCGCGCAACCGACGGCGCTTCCGGCATGGACTGCGTCGCGTCCGGAAGCGCCGTGACCTGTTCGCTCAAGAGACCCTCGTTTCCCCTACATGAACTGCTTGGTGATATGGCGGTTCAGGTCGGGCACCTGGCGGATCTGCTTGTTCTCGTACATCAGCCGGGTATAGGCGTTGGCGCGTTCCATGAACACGTCATCGAGTTTCCAGGCGAGCTCCACGTTCGGCACCGCCAGCTCGACCGATTTCTTTTGCTGGCCGAGCTTCTGCATTGCCATGTCGACGATCTGCGCGGGGTTCGCCATGGCGTAGTCAATGGCTTGCCGGTGCATGTCGACGATGAGCTTGATACGCTCAGGGTTGTCTTTGACCGCTTTTTCGCTCGCGGACAGGATCATGTTCAGCGGTCCGATCGGCGTGGAGTAGGGATATTCGACGAGCCGGCCGGTGCCGTTGGCGAGGCTGATCCCGGCCGCCGGTTCCGCGCCGACATAGGCGTCGACGTCCCCGCGCGCGAGCGCCGCCGGATGGTCGCTGAATTGCAGCCGGATCGGCTGGATGTCCTTGATCGACATTCCTTCCATCCGCAGCCGCTCGAGGATCACCGCCTCCTGCGTCGATCCCGGCCAGATCGCGACCTTCTTGCCCCTGAGATCCTTGATCGTCTTGATGTCGGTATTGACCCCGGCCATCACCGCCATCCCGCGGTTATTGGCATTGGCCACGATCACCACCGGCTCACCGGCCGCGGCGCCGAGCAGAAAGGCGGCGATGCCGTGGATGCAGGTGTCGACCGTGCCGGTGAGCACCGCGTTCTTGCCGTCGGTCGGGCTCTCGAACGGGATGACCTCGACGGTGTAACCGGGGGGCGCGAACTTCTCGTAGAAGTAGGCCGAGATGCCGTGGATGAGTTTCAAGGTGCCGACCTTGAGAACCTTGTCCTGGGCATGAACTTGCGGGGCGAAGGCGATCGCTGCGAGGAGAACGAGCAGCGCAAGCTTGAACGGCCGGGCGAGCATGAAAAACTCCCTCTCGAATGATGGCGCATGCCCGGCAGCATGCGGGGGAAGCCTAGCGCATCTCCTCAAAAGATGCAGCCTTGAATCGCGCATGGTTGCGGACGCTCGCCTCGCGTCGCGGAGGTGAGAAAGCGCGAGTGCGGTACCGCGGATGACGCGCTAGCGGGTGTTAGCCTCAGAACACCGTGCCGTCAGCGGCAATCCCGATAGGGGAGGGGCCATCCGGCGGACGCAGGGCCCGCGCGATCTTTCGTCCCGCGCTCCAGGTGCCGCCTTGCAACAGCTGCGGCATGGCGAAGCTCTCATCGAGCCCCAATTTTGCGCGCACCAGATCGAGCAGCGCGTCGAGCAGCGCCACGGTGAGCGCGCGCCATTCGACGATCAGCTCCGAACTCACCTTGTGGCGCACCGCGGGATCGATCGGGACGCGCGGGCGGATGACGCCGAGGTCGACGAGGAGCCCGCCGTTGCGGTATTCGGCGAGCGCGGTGAGGTCGCCCAGCCCATCGACGGCGATCCCAGCTGCCTCGAGCGGCTCGATGAGCGAATAGGCGAGCCACTGCGAAAGCTTATGGAAGGGCACGATGCCCTCGGGATCATTAGGGGTGCGCGCGGCAGGATGGCGGGCGGCGTCGCCGATGGCATATCCGTGAACCATCAGAGGGCACGGCCAAATCGTGGAGAGGCTTTCGAGAAGCGTCGCCAATAGCCGCGCCGCAGATAGCCGCCGGTCGCTCACATTCGCGAGAAAATGGTCGACCAAATTGCCAGGGCGCGCGTCTTCGCGGCCGAACAAATCCGTGCGCGCCGCGAGTGCTTTGCCGAGGCGGCGCAGGAGCGCGGCGCGTTCATCTAATCCGACCAGTGGGTTTGCGGGCGCGACCTGAAAATGCTGCGCCAGCTTGGCTGCGTCGATCGTTGCAAGCGCGCTGCTGTCGACCCGCCACGGCCGATCGGGATCGGAGGAAAACGCGCCCGCGCGAAACATGTGGAAGCTCGCAACGGCAAGCCCCTCGGAGCGCGCGAAGGAAAGGCCGGTCGTCGGTTCGCGGTAGCGCCAGCGATCGCCGGCGCCGGCGTCGAGCAGCACGCTCACGGTTGCGAGGTCGGAGGCCATGCGCGCGCGCTCGAGCGCATCGGCATCGATGCGTGCCGCGAGTTCGCCCCAGCGGTCGACGCCGCCGGTTGCAAAATGCCGCCAGCGGCTATGGCACGGAATTTTCAGATCGGGGTACGCCTCGCGAGTGACCTCGGCCACATAGCGGGCGACCGCCGGCAGGCGAGCCTCCTCGAGCGTGAAATGCGGCGAACGGCCCTCGGCTACCCAGAGATGGACCATGGCGCAGCGCTCGCGCACCGCGGCAGCGGTGTTAAGGTCGGTTAAATCCACTTCTCTACCGCTCATTCCCGCGTAAGCGGGAATCCAGTCTATCACGCCGATCTGGGTCCCCGCTTTCGCGGGGACGAGCGGAGGCAATTCATTCGCCGTCACTCGGTCAGCGAAATCCGGGGCCCCGCATATCGCCATAGTGCGTCCAAGACGCGCGTATCGGCTTACGGATCGTGCGGGCTACTGGATTTCCCTAAGCGGAATACTGATCCGTGCACTCACCTGACCGACGCGGGCGGCGCGACGGCGGCATCGGTCTGGCCGCTCGCGCTGAGCGCGCGGGCGACGAAGCCTGAGGCCTTCATCTCCTCGATGAACTCGCGCAAATAGCGCACGCCGGCGTCGCGGCCCTTCGGTGTGCCCATGGCCTGCTCGATCACCATGAAGCGGCCGGGGATCACGCGAGTGTCCGGGTGCTCCCTGGCAAAAGCCACGATCGGCTGCTTCACGCCCGCGGCGGCTTCGAGCCGCTCTTTGCGGAACGACATAGGCGCCCTCGATCAGCACGTACGGCGCCGTAAAATCGATGCCGACGCCGCGCACTGGGTCGATCGCCAGGAACGCGATATCCCAGGCGCCGTTCGCCAGCGCGTCTACCACCTTGCCGGCGGCATCGAAGGTGACAAATTCGATCGGAACGGCAAGCCGCTTGGCCAATTCCCGCGCAAGCTCCGCCGAGACGCCGCGCGGCTCCCCGCTCGCCGCGTCCTTTTGCGCCAGCACGGTGTTGCCGAAGTTGATCGCCGCACGCAGCTTGCCGCTGGGCGCGAGCTCGCTGACGACGTTGCGCGGAATATTGTCGGCCATGGCACCACACACGTGAGAGAAGAGGAGGGATAGCAGGAGGGCAGACGAGGCGAACGCCCTTGCACATGAGCGATCCTCGGTTGTGCCCAGACTATCCGAGCGTGCTTGCATTGCAAGGCCGCTCGGTCACACTCATGCAATTGCAATTCTACGAGGGAGAGAAACATGGCCAAGATCACCAGGACCAATCCCGAGGGCATTTCGAAGCCGTTTTCGAATTACTCGCATGTGGTGACGGCCGAGGGCGCGCAGAAGCTCGTGTTCTGCGCCGGCCAAGTCGCCGCCGACGTGGACGGAAAAGTGCTCCCACCCGACGATTTCGAGGCCCAGGCCAAGATGGTGATGGCGAACCTGACCAAAGCGCTCGCCGCCGGCGGCGCCAAGATCGCCGACGTCACCAAGATCACGATCTACATCTGCAATCCGCACGACGTGCCGAAGGCGCGCGGCATCCTGCAGACTTATTTCGCCGGCGCGGCGCCTGCCAGCACGTTGTGCATTCTGCGCGGGCTTGCCAATCCCAATTTCCTGTTGGAGATCGAAGCGATCGCCGCGGTGTGAGTGACCGGCAGGCGCAGCCAAGCGGCCCTTCACCCCAGCCCTTTGCCCGTTCCGCTACCGCTGCGCGGGACCAGGGAGCAGACCGACCTCGTCGTTTTGCGGGGCATCGCGCTTACCACATTATTGCCCAACAACGTCCATGTGTTGGCCGAAACTTCCGCCCACAACATGCGCGGGGACAATAGCGTGGGGGATTCGGAGATGTATTTCATGGCCGTTCTGCGGGCCATCAGAGCCGTCTTCACGCACCACCGCTATCGACCGGAGCTGCACTACATGCGCGGCCCAGGGCCGAAGTGGTTCGAGCGTCACGGCCGATAAGCCCGTCCGAATCAAAGCTACCGGTCGCCCTTACTCCGTGCCGTTGGCAGACGGCGACGGCAGGATCGCCCGTTCGTTCCGAGAATAGCTGAGGCGCAGATCCTGCAGCTTCGAGGCGGGGCAAAGCGTATTGCCCCACGGATGACGCGGCGGCGAGCGGAAATGGTCGAAGCGGCGGATGCCGCCTGACGTCAGCTTGAGCGCGAGCGGTTTTAGACCCGGTTATGGAAGCAATGACACCGGCGTCCCGGGTGTCGTCCTGTTGCGATCGTGGGATCGCTTCCGGCCCGCAATGAAGAGGATCGCGCTGCAGCCGATAATAGTGGCCAAAAACATGAAACCCGCGCTCCAGCGCTCGTTGTTGACGAGCGTCTTGGCCATGGCCGATGCGTGCGAGATGAGGAACATGCTCCACGCCCCGAACGAAATGGCTTCCGCACCACCTTGATCCCTGATCGCCTTGGTGATCTGGGGGATGTAGGCCGCGAAGCGCAGGCTGTTGCAAAACATGAACGCTGCAAGCGTGATATCTGCGATCATCATCGCGTGGACGTCCTTTCTCGTCGCTAGCTCGTGCGCGCAGTGGCCCAGCCGGGCGATGCCCTGACGCGTCCGGCATGGGTCGCGGACGCCCTGGAGATGCAGCAGCACCACGACGGCTCTAGCCCAGAAATCCGCTGGTCTTGCGCTCGTCTATTTCGGTGCTGACTTGCCTTCTCCAGGGCGAGGTCGCCTCAGGCGTGCGGGTGCGTGAGCAGCGGCTGCTGCTGGCTCGCCTGCGCGTCGGCAATCGGCGTGACGCTCTCGCCGCCACCTGCGGGGACGAAGCTCGAGGCCATGAACTGGCTCAGCAGGGTGGTAGCCGATGCAATGACGACATTGCTGCCGGATCCGCCGTCGAGAACATCCTGTCCGCCGTTGCCGAGCAGCACATCGTCTCCCGGCCCGCCGGTCAGAGTGTCGTTGCCGAAGCTGCCGATGAGGACGTCGTCGCCATCCCCGCCATTGGCGGTGAGCTGCATGCCCGACAGTCCGGACGCCGCGATGACGTCGTTGCCGCCAAGGCCGTTGATCACGAGGCGATCATTCGCCTCGAAGTTGGAGATCGTCACAGTCTCGGGCAGACCCGAGACCGTAATGACGCCGTTGTTGTTCGTGACGGTGATCGTGTCGTCGCCTTTGGTCGCATTGATGACGATCGTGTCCACCGCTCCGTCCCCACCGCCGCCCGTCTGTCCCAGGTCGATATTGACCTTATTGACGTCCGTTCCGGTCAGGTCGTTGACCGTGATGGTGTCCGCGCCGCCCTTGGCGTTGACATCGATAGTCTCGACGTTGTCGAGATCCATCGTGATGTTGGCGATATCGCGGGTGAGGCTGGCGTGCCCGCCATTGGCCGAGATGTCGATTTTCTCGTCGATGTTGGCGCCGTTGAACTGCAGCGTGTCGGTGCCTGCTTGACCATCGACAGTGTCGCTGCCGTCGCCGGGGTTCCACACGAACGTGTCATTGCCGGCCCCGAGCAAGGCTTTATCGCTGCCTTGCCCGCCGATGACGAGGTCATCGCCCTTGCTGCCGATGATCGTGTCATCGCCGGCGCCGCCATTGATGGTGAGCTTCACCTGGCCGGCATTGAGCGCGGAGGCGTTGATGGTGTCGTTGCCGCCCAAGCCGTTGACCGTGAGCGAGTCGAGGGCGCCCTCGGTCCCGGAGAGCGTCACCTTCGCCGCCAATCCGTTAACCACCACGCCCGTGCCGCTGGTGGCGACAGTGACGGTGTCGTCGCCGGCCGTGCCGTTCACGGTCACGCTGTCGGCGGCTCCGTCGCCTTGGCCGCTTCCGGGGGGCCCAGACAAGTCGATGGCGACCTGCGTCACGCCGGTTCCGTTGAGATCGTTGATCGCGATGTTGTCCGCGCCGCCTGCGGCGTTGACCTGAATCTTCTCGATCCCGTTGAGGTCCATGGTGACGGCGCCGATATCGCGGGTGAGGCGCACGCGCTCGCCGTTGGCGGAGATATCCATGTTCTCGCCGATGTTGGCGCCGTTGAATACGAGCGTATCGGTGCCGGCCTGACCTTCGACGAGGTCGCTGCCGTCGCCCGGATTCCAGATGAAAGTGTCGTTGCCGTTCCCGAGCAAGGCCGTGTCGTTGCCGCGGCCGCCAGTGACGATGTCGTTGCCGTCGCCACCGAACAAGGAATCGGCGCCTTGACTCCCGATAATGGTGTCATTGCCGGCACCGCCATCGAGCGTGAGCGTCACATTGTCGGCCGGGAGCGTCGCAGCCGAGAGGGTGTCATTGCCGGCGCCGCCGGAGACGATGAGGGCGTCGATTGACTCCGATCCGCTGACGGTGACGACCTCCGGCAGGCCGGTGACCACGAGAGCGCCGTTCTGGCTCTGCACTTCGATCACGTCGTTGCCCTTGGTGCCGTTGACGGTCACGCTGTCCGCCGCGAGGTCGCCGGCGCCGGTGCCGGGGATCGATGCCAAGTCGATCGCGACCTGCGTCACGCCGGTGCCGGTCAGATCACCCACCACGATAGTGTCGGCACCGCCTCTGGCGCTGAGCTGGATGTGCTCGATGCCGTTGAGGTCCATGGTCACGGCACCGATGTCGCGGGTGAAGCGCACGCGGCTGCCATTCGCCGAGATGCTCATGGTCTCGTTGACGTTGGCCCCGTTGAACACCAGCGTGTCGGTGCCGTCCTGGCCTTCGACGACATCGCTACCATCGCCCGGATTCCAGACGAACGTGTCGTCACCCGCGCCGAGCTGTGCCGTATCGTTGCCGCGGCCGCCCGCGATGACGTCGTTGCCATCGCCGCCGAGCAGCGTGTCGTTGCCGTCGCCGCCGGTGATCGTGTCGTTGCCCGCGCCGCCGTCGACCGTCAGGTTGATGAGGGCAGCGAGACCGTTTCCGGCCGTAAAAGTGTCGTCGCCGCCGTTCATGTTGAGGACGAGATTTTCGGTCGTCCCGATGTCGAGGCTGAACGGCGCGGGGCCGAGGCGATCGAAACGCACGCGCGTGCCGTTGGCAATGATCGAGAATGTCTCGGCTCCATTGCCACCGTTGACCTCGGCGGTATCGACGCCGTCGCCGCCTTCGAACAGATCGGTGCCGTCGCCGGGATTCCAAATCATGCGGTCGTTGCCGGCTTCGCCGAACACCTGGTCGTCGCCGGTGCCGCCGATCAGCGTGTCGTTGCCGTCGCCGCCGAACAGCAGGTCGTTGCCGCCTTTGCCAAGGAGGGTGTCGTTGCCGGCGCCGCCGAACAGCTGATCCGCGCCTGAGCCGCCGGTCAGCACGTCGTTGCCCGCGCCGCCGAACAGCTGGGCGGCGGGCAGCGCGCCATTGGATTCGTCGAGCGAGATCGTGTCGTTGCCGCCGTTGCCGAACACCTGGATCGTCGCGGTGTTGGCGACGGTCGCCGTGCCTCCGCTGACGGGTACGGCGCCGCCGTTCACGAGAATTTGTCCAGCCGCGTCGCGGCTCGTCACGATAACGTTATCGCCATCGTCGCCGAACACCGACAGCAACCCGGCGTCGGGAGAAAAGGTAGCTTTGATAGGAGCTTTGGTAGCCATGATGTCAGTCCTCACAAAGGTTTGGCGTTGGGTGCCAGCAACAGCGAGCCGTGAAGGCTCGCATCGGCGCATGAGCGCCTGCGCGGATGCTTAGGTGGAGTGCGGATGACAAGCTTGACGCCGAGCTTCAGCCCAGCTTGAATTTGTTTGGAATCTCTCTGCAGATTCGCTTCAGATTTTCTCAAAATGGTGTAATGCAGGCGGTCCAATAGCCGGCCGCTATTTGACAAGTCGCCGCTCTGCGGCGATCAAGGCTGTTCGCACCGGGGGCGCACTTGAACTTTCGCTTCGCCAATTTCGAGATCGATGTCGCACGCCATGAGTTACGGCGCGCCGGCGCGATCCTTCATATCGAGCCGCAGGTGTTCGATTTGCTCGTTCACCTCGTTAGTCACCGCGACAGGATCGTCAGCAAGGACGAGCTGTTCGATGCGGTTTGGCAGGGCCGCATTGTGTCGGAAGCAACGCTGAGCTCTCGCATCAGCGCCGCACGGCGCGTGCTTGGCGACAGCGGCAACGACCAGACTTTGATTCGCACCGTGCACAAGCGCGGCTTTCGTTTCATCGGCAACATCGAGGGCGCCGATTCGGCGCCGGCCGGTGCTGTGATCGGGACAGGACTTGCCCCGGAGGACGCGGGGGACGATGCGGCGGAACTCGTGTCTGTCAGCGAACCGCTGCTCCTCTGCGCCGAGCCTGCGATTGAGGATCTGTCATTCGCAAATATAAGCCGCGATCCGGACGGCGACGACGTTGCGCTCGGGCTCGCGGTCGCCGTGGCTCCGCGGACAGCGGCGGCCGACCGCGCACTGGATGCCGCCGGCAGCTCTGCGATTTTGCAGGCTCATCCCGAAGTCGGGACGGCGCCCGAGGTGAAAGCGACGGTGCCGAACGAGCGCGGCACTGCGCGAAACGTGCTCGTCACCATCGCGGTGCTCGCTCTCGCTTCGTTGCTCGTCTCTGCTGCGTGGTGGGTGCTGTCGCCGTCTGCTCCATCGGCCCCTCCGCACACGCGAGACGCCGGTGCGCTGGCAAGCGACGCACTATCCTCCGCGGACCGGTTCAAAACGCCGGTCCCGTCCATAGTCGTTCTTCCTTTGGTCAACCTCAGCGGCGATGCGAAGCGGGACTACCTGGCCGACGGGATTACCGACAGTCTCATCAGCGATCTCGCGCATGCGCTGCCCGGAATCTCGATCGTCTCCCGCGACACCGCGTTCGCCTACAAGGGTCGGGGTGCAGACGCGCGCCAGATCGGCCGCGATCTCGAGGTCCGTTATCTGCTGGAGGGCAGCGTGGCGCTCGACGGAGAACACATACGCGTGAACGCGCGCCTCGTGGATACCAGCGAAGCAAGCCAACTGTGGGCGGAACGTTTCGACACCGAGCTCACGAGCATGCTGCAGGTTCAAGACGAGATCGTCCGCCGGGTCTCGCGCGCGATCGGCTTGCAAGTCGTCGACATCGAAGCGCGGCGGAGCTGGCAGGAACGGCCGGACAGCGCCGAGCTCATCGATCTCGTCATGCGCGGCAAGGCGACACTCAATCTGCCATCGTC
>WNFR01002637.1_pt1 | contig 18610 bp, 30 predicted proteins | sample 5400221 | NCBI WGS metagenome assembly WNFR01 (sample SAMN13153357, study PRJNA577476) | soil metagenome | isolation source: 40 cm soil under Madrone tree | place: USA:California | collected 2016-06-14 | reverse complement strand
ACCCAGGGGAAATGCATTTACACACACCTGGTCCTTCTCCAGCTCCATAACACCATCCTGGATCATTGCCCAGTATGGCAGTGCCCTCAGCCATCTTCAGATCACCCAGTAGTGTGGGACTCAACCCTTAGATAATACCCACTAAAACCTCAAAGACATTAGTTGCAGATTTTGACCTCTCAGGAGGGTCAAACCAGCAACTGGTTCACCCAGTTGCCAGGACCACTTCACCACAGCGGCCCCCTAGGAAAGGGATTCTCTGTCACCTTATACAGTGGCAGGGCCCATAACCTGGTGGACCAAGATGTTTTGGGAAGGTAAGTTCTGAGTCTTAAGTTAGCTCCATCTGTAAACCTGGGAGGTGTTCCACAGTGCTCTGGAGCAGTGGAACACTGTGGAACACTTGGAACACCTGCCCCATTCCAGAGCAGTGTGCATCTGTAAAACAGTAAACCAAGCCTAAGTGAGTGGAAGGCTGGAAAGTGTTGGAAAGCACCAGAAAGCACTGAAACAGCTTGGAACCATTAAAACTTTATTTTACCTGTCTCATTGAGATTTGGGGTGTTGAAATCACATATGTAATCAATTAATTTAAGACCAATTTAGTATTTTTCTGTTCCTAGGGTTGACAGGTGGTGACAGGGGGTGACAGGTGTTGTCATGGCACACCCATTCCATGCCATTCCACACCATTCCACACTGCTCTGGAATGGGGCAGGTGTTCCAAGCGTTCCACAGTGTTCCACCTCTCCAGAGCACTGTGGAACACCTCCCACTTTTACAGATGTGCCATGTCAGACTGGTGTTGGATACAATCACAGAGAAACTATGGTGTAATATACTGCAAGGTGATGGCTGATCTTGAGTGCGTGCAATGTACCTTTACTTTCATATGAGCATTTGTGGCTGACCTGAAGGGACTACCTCATTAGGAACTGCACCAATTGGCACCAATTGCATTATATGTGTTTCAGAGCTGCCTAAGGCATTGTTCACTGAGTTGATAACTTCATGGATTTCTGAGTCACACATACCCTGTAAGGACAGAGCAAGTGCCATCTCTTTGAGGTCTTTGAATATGTGACAGCAGACCATTGGTAGGTAGGGACCTCAAAGGGATGTTCAGCTAAGGGGCATGATGGGATGCACCTAAGGTCAAGGAGGATGGAGGACACAAAAAACAAGACAACTATTTCCCAATTTTCACTTGATAACAGATTTCCTATAATTTCATTTTCTACTTAACCTTAACTAAGAACTCTGCTCTATACACTACTATGCTCGACCATACGTTCATATGGGATCACTCATTCAGACACTCACTCAAAATCTTAGTCAGCCATTTTCATGCTTTCGCAACACAACATCAATTTCACTTTAAAAACACAGATTCATGTTGAGTAGTACTATGTAGTAGTAGACATAGTATACAAAATTTTGACAGAGATTTGAGTGAGAAATTTTGAAGTGTCAGAACAAGTGGTCCTGTCCGAAGGTACAGTCAGGCATAGTATATGTTTAGATGAAATGGCCAATGATTATGGAATCAGCTGTAAGTGTGAGTGCCAAAATTTAAATTTAAAAATTGTTAGAAAATGATGACAACACACTGGGTGGAAAATTGGAAATTTACTTTATCTGCTGACAAAATTGTGACATAACTGTGATAACAGGTAAATCATAAATCCTGGGTTTTGTATGGTACAAATTATGCAAATTTTATAACTCCATACCATTTTTTTTACAAATTTTCTTCATTCATCTTTTGTATTCCCCAATGTCACAGTATACCCCATGGTAGCTGTGACACAACCTGATCTGAGGCTGGCCAGTGGCCACCACGCTGACTGGATTGACCTGACTTGCAAAAGGTTGTATTAGTGCATGACGACCACTACGGCATGAGGCAAGATTCCTACTACAAACAAACTCAAATAAGTGAACGAGGTTTCATTCGAACGATCATCTCAGTGAACAAGTGTCAAAACAAGTGTCAAGTCAATGTCGCGGCTCATGTTCCATACGGGCCACTCGATCGAGGTCCTCGGTCGTACCGTGGGGTCGTTGTCTACGAAAAACACGCAGACTCGTCTCCGTCCGGGTGTACTATACGCAGACCGCAGCATCATCGCCCTAAACAAGCCTCCTGGGCTCGTATCTCAGGGTACCTCGAGCATCCTAGAAGGCGCAGTTCATAATATTTCCAGGGAAAACAGCCAGGACGTGGCACCATCGAAATCTGCATTCAATGTTATGCTGGACGGTAACTTTTCCATTTATTATTTTCTCTTTTGTAGGATAATTGGTAGAGTCATCAGCACTTCTGCACCGTCGGGATTGCAGAGCTTCGGTGGAGATATGGCCTAAGAACGCACCCATATCCGGTTCATCGCCTAGATAAGGTACGGGGTGCATCCATCATCGACTGCGTGATTAGTCATGGACTTTACAGGGAACCACAGGCGTTCTGATGCTTGCGTGTACGAAGGTCTCGGCTCGGGAACTATCGCAACAGTTCCGAACACATGCAATCGAGAAGACTTACCTCGCCTTGGTTCACGCCGAAAGCAGACAATTTCCTGCCAAGAAAGGGCTGATATCGGACTCGCTCAACTCCGAAAATGGACGCGTAAGACTTGGCGCAGAGAAAGAACCAGGGGGTAAACCTGCGCTCACGACTTGGGAGGTTCTTGCTTTTTCTGTCCGTTCACTCTCGCAAGTGTCCAAAAGTTTAAATACGATAGCTAATGCTGGCATTGTGGTGAAGGACAAGGCACCTGTAGCACTTGTACGCCTGAACCCACGCACTGGGTTGAAACACCAACTACGTGTACATATGGCGCGTAGCCTTCAAGGTATGTACGTTACCGTTAGACCTTCCCTAAAACTGTAATAAATGACTCGTCCGTAGTCCCAATTCTTGGCGATACATTATATGGTAATGTCCAGCTTGCCCAGCAGACTCTGGCGTCTGTAGGGTTTCCAGAAAACCGACTTTTCTTGCACTCCTCGTCAATTTCCTTATGGGTACGTGGGGTATCTAGTGTATGCCTGTATTAGCTGCTGTTTTCTCAGACTTTCAAGGAGGCGACTAACAATACATCCTAGAGGTACAGGCGCATGGGCCGTCGCAAGCGCTTTCGTTTGACTATTGTCGCCCCGCTTCCAGCGGACTTTATGGAAGTATGCCGTGAAATGGACCTCCAACCACCCGATATCGCGATTCAGGGCGGTATTTTCGTTGATGGGACGTATGAAAGGGAGATACCGGATGTTGGGGGCAGATGGCTAGGAGAGCCCTTCTCAGTTTGAGTGCTTGATGCTCAGAACCGACCTATTTTTGAGACGGTCTCAAGACTGCCACAGGTCATCCATCAGAAATGACGAACTTATTTTGATTAACGGTCAAAAATATTCAGGAATAAGTATAAACGTGGTACTGTAAGGACGATCAGGGGCTTCAACGCGCTGCCTGCCAATCGTATTACTCGTGTTTTTCTTGTTCTTGGAGTTGGTTGGTCACCTTATTAAGTCCGGCATTTACTGATGTGGAGGCCATAGTCGCTGTGGCCAATGACTGCGCTGCAGTGTAAGGGTATGTGTATGGCGCCCCGACCTGTGCGTGTGTTGGTACTTCTGCGGTGCCTGAGTTGTTGGAACCTCGCATGATCGAGTTCAGCATAAGCGCAAGTCCGCTCATTTGAGCAGCTTGAAGTAGTGAAACGTTTATCTCAAGGTTCAACATGGCGCCATTTGCCGATGTCCCACGTAAGACCGCTGGCGGTGTTGGCGCATCGGCCGAAACGGACTGGGTAGGAACAGGTACGATCCCCAGAGCGTGTAGCGTGGGCAACGACGAGACAGGTAACTGGACGGGAATCGCACTGCATACGTGGGACGTCCCGGCCGATGGTGCCGTAGACGCTGTGGCTGTCGTGCCGGAGGCTGGCATCGACAACATTGGCGTGGGGGTGATCGATGCGGGAACGCCTGCTAAGATAGTAGTAGTAGCCGACAGTGTTTTGGCAGTTGTGGTGGACGTGGTGGAAGGAGGTGGGACATATTGAATGGCGGAACTAAGTGGAACGGAATAAGGATAGCCTTGGGTGGAGGCGGAGGCAGTAGCGCTTGTTGGCGCCCCGTATGTTTGCGCATAGGGATAATGGTAGGCGCGGTAGTGATGCGCGTAGACAGGAGCTGGAGAAGGATAGTAATTCGTACGTTGCGGGTGTGTAGTCACACGCTGCTGCCGCGTGATACGCTCGAGCTCTGCTTTTGCTGTGCGCAAATCCGCGCTCAATGCGGAGTGGTCGGCACGCTCCGAATCAAGCACTTGTCTTTCAAGATAATAGGCTTGATCATCGCACGCAGTGCGCTAGCACACACGGTTAGCTGGCGTGAGAGAAGGTGAATATATGCTGCGAAGCCTGCCTTGCCCGACTTTGTCCTGGCACGATGAAAACGTTCTTCGAGCGCACGTCGGCGCTTGAAGCACTCTAAGGCAAATTTTATTTTTGATTATACCATAAGCAAGAGAACGACACCACACTTGACGAGAGGATGCACCTGCAAATTCACTCTGGAGAATTTCTGTTTCCGTAGCTCTGCGCTTGCCTTTGTTCACTTGGAGGAGATCCTCTCTAGGATGCTGAAAGACATGATATGGAAGCAAACGATCCACGATATCTCCAATATCTCGGAATGGCGTGCTGACGTCTGGGAACAGGACAGATATATGATCGGTGGTCAAGCGAGAAGCAACCCTGAATATGCGAATTGATTGTTGTATGTATATAAGTAAAACCATTACATACCTGGATGATACTCGGGTTGCAGCAGCTTCCTCATCTGGTAATAAAGGGACTACAGGGGGTCGCCGACGGTGTAAGCGACTGGGCGATGGAACTGCCGTTGCAAGAACGTCAGGAAGAGCAGTGCTGGCAGAGGGGATCGGTTGGACGGTAGGTGTGGGAGCGGAAGAGGTAAAGATAAGAGAAGGGTCATGAGTATGAGCAAGGTCTATGGTTGAAGCTGAAGGAGATTGAGGAAGAGAAAGCAGCGGTGTCCTCGACATGGTCTCTGTTTATTTTCTTGCCAAAATTTGGCTTGGTAAATCCTCGTGACCGCGAGAACGGCGCAACCTCTTCAGGGTAGGCATTTCTACACTGGCATTTCTACACTCAAGTCTTGCTCTTCCTTCACATCTACACCCCCTCCTTCCAGTCCTTCTTTTCTCAGTATCGCTGCCTTCACTCTCTTCAGTAGGTCAGCCGCAGAATCTGCATCCTCAGAGTTGCTCCCTGCAACCTTTTCCGACAAATCCTTCGCAAGCTCCAGGTCCCCTCCATCCAACACATAATAATAACGCGCCACATACATGGCAGAGCGAGCCCACTCCACCACCGGTTTCACTGTCCAGTCACATGGTCAATGTAACCGCACGGTATTGTAAAATGTGGAAGGATGACATACACGTCGCGCGGGAAATTTCTATGACTCGCTGGTGGTACGCAACTGCATCTGCGGTTTCGTCCAAGTCGGAATGGAGTTTAGCCAGTTTGAGAGCAATGGCAATCTCATTGGCATCGGCACCGAGCAACGCTCGTTTGAGACATTCGATAGCCTCACGAAGTCTGCCCATCTCTTGATAACTGGCGCCTTGCGCTTGCCATAGCCGAACGTCATATGGGCTACAGGTACACACAATGAGGCTCTACAGCATTTATGGTGGCAGAGTAACTAACCGGAGAGCGGTTGCATGTTGGTAGTAATGCAGAGCATACTGGTGCATATTGAGGAGCTCATAGGCCTGTCCAAGACCGTACCATGCACGGTAATCCTTCCTGTTCACATCCACGGCACGACGATACGCCTCAATCGCTGCGTGAGAGTTTTTCATCTCTACGTATTCGTGGCCCATAAGTGTCCAAGCCGAGAGGTACGTCCGATCAAGTTGCGTAGCGCGCCTGAAGTACCGAATGGCCTTCTCATGTTCCGCCCTCAGCGAATAGTGATTTCCTGTGTGTGTTGCTTAGCACTTGATTGAGAAGCCAGGTAGAGGGTGATAACCCACCAACGAGACAACAAACCTCAGGGCGGTCCTTGTCGAGCGCGAGAAAATCATGCGCAAGCCTCGACAGTGTCAGCCGGTTTTCTGTGACGTAAAGGATATTGGAATAGACGTCGATATCGTCGATCCGACATGGGTCAATCTTTAAAATTTTTTCAAACTGCTCCTCGGCGGCAGAGAAATCTGATAATCTGATGAAAACAATACCAACGAAATGAGAGGTAAAACGAATGACATACCGTGCAGATGATAGAGTACGTTGGCTCGGAGACTCATTATCCAGAGGCTTACCGAAAAATTCTCGAGACCAAGAAGGCGATCGCATAGACCGAGCTCATTCTCGGAGGGTTGATGAAGCGTGTTGAGCGTGCGTATTTGGAACAAATGAACAAGGGGGTGAACTGAGGGAATGGGCAAGAGTGGGAGCAAAGAGAAGAGCTGCAAGGGCCATGAGCAGAATGGGAAATTTTGACAGCAAGTACATACTTCTTCGCCGTCATTAATGAGATTGCTGAGGAGGTCCCAGGCTGACCAATTCCAGAGGTACAGCTGAAGAGAAAGCAGTGCGCACTCTATAGCCTCTTCCCTCCGGTTAAGTCGATATAGCAGTAAACCACGGCTGACATGCGCGAGTCAACACAGGAAAAAGGAGACACGGACGATCATACAGGAAAAGGATCCACGGATCTCGCTTATTTTCGATGGATGAGGCAGCCTCATACAGCCCCAGAAGACTTGCGTTAACGGGCACCGCAGGCTGACTTCGGTCCACTGTACATACGTTAAGTTAATGCGATTGTCGAAGTTGGTGTACTGTTTGAATTGGGTAGACCTACTGTCGAGTTTATTCCAATCTCGCAGAGCGGCTTTTTCGCTGGCCTTTCCGCGATTTCACTATACGGCATCGGATGATGAAAACAAACACCCACCAGATACTGGCTGTATAGCGATAAGAAACGCCCCTTCGCACTCAAGCACACGCCCAAGGTGTGTGCCGCCCGGGTAAACTCACGGCAACGAAAGGTGGCCATGCCTGCAGAGAGGACGTCTTCTTCATCGAGCTCGCGCGCCAGTTCTTCTGGCGGTACACGCGAATCCACGGGGCTGGCAAGGGGTGCGCGTGTGTGCGGAGGAGGGAAGGATACCGTTGGGAGAGGGGCGCCTGATGAGCTAGTACGCGCCGGGGTTGAGGATACAAACGAGAGATCCTCATAGACACGCCGTTTTGAAAGTGGAATGGCTGCCAGAAGCTCAGCAGCCCTCCGAGCGTGTCAGACCAACCGGCCCTAGTAGCAATTTGGTCCAGCATACCATTTGGACGCATTTTGCAAGCCACGATCAGCGCAGTCCTTGATGGCCTTACGAAGGCTGTCAACCATTTCTTTATCTACGGTGATTATGGGCGTGCTCATGTCGGTCAATTTTCTCAAATGAAACCCCTTTACGAGAAAGAAAGTGGAGGTGGATGCGGTGGCGATCTCGATGATAAAAGACGCGTCCACTTTACCACAAAAAATGACCCTGTAAACCAAATTTACCTTTCCCCACTATCGCGAGCCTACAGGCCATACATACAAGCACCACTAGATCGCATGTATCCGCCGGCCTGGTTGCTGGTAGTATTTGCGCTCACCTTTGCGGTCATTGCAAGAATCTACGTGATCATTGTATCCCCGAAGGGCCATGTGCCTCGCAGACGGAATCCTAAGAGGACTCGTCATCTAGCCGTCTTCCTTGGTTCAGGCGAGTTCAATATAATCTACTCCCGACGTTCAAACTGTATCGTTGTTTTCCAGGCGGACATAGCAGCGAGGCCCTCACGCTCGTGTCTACTCTTGACTTCTCACGTTACACTCCCAGGACGTACTTTGTCAGTCAGGGTGACTCACTTAGCGCGAAGAAGGCTGTCGCATTAGAGCGGCTCAAAGCTGCCTCTGAACCATCTTTGGCGAGTGCTGCGTCCCACCCCTCCTGCCGGACTATTGACTGATCGCGACCCTGGATCTGATAGTCCCCAGACCCAGAGGACTCTATTTGTGAATACCTGATCCTCACTATTCCTCGCGCTCGACACGTGCACCAGAACCTATTCACTCTCCCATTCACGGCACTTTATTCCCTCCTGGTATCACTCTATCATGTTACCCTGGCCCCGCGATTACTTGGCAATACCTTTAGGGTCGATTTTGATGTCCTTCTCCTGAATGGACCCGGAACCTGTTTCGTTCTCTGTGTCGCCACATACGTCAACCGAGTGGGTAACTTACTTCTCATCGACCTTCATAATTATTAATAAAACGCTTCCGGATCGATCGCAGTTCCTTGGATTGCCGTCGCCATGGCTGGTGTACGTTGAGACCTTTGCACGTGTTCGAACGCTCTCGCTTACGGGCAAACTACTGCGCCCTATTGCGGACAGGTACGAATTGCTGTTTCATTCGTTGAGCAAATCCTGAAACTGACCTGTGATGAGATTTATTGTGCAATGGCTGGACTTGTTACAAGATGGAGGGCGTGGCGAATGTCGTGGTTGGCTAGTCTGAGTAATCGTGCTATATCACATATACTCGTTCATTCACCTTGGGGTATATTCCTACAAATTTCTGTGCCTCATTTTGATTACAGTAAACGCTGTTGTTGCCCGTCGTTTTCACAGAACGAAGGGAAGGATAGAAGCCAAAATGTCGCCAATCCGCTACTGAGTCCGAATGAACTTAATCTGACATATAGCAAATTGTCAATTGTGCGAACTGTTAACAAACCGACCGTCGCTTCTCCGATCATTTTGACGAAACACGACTGGATCGTGTATCTTGATATCAACGATCACTGGGGCATGGAAAACTCACGCATAACTCGAATGAATAATTACTGATTGCAGAACAAGAAGTCACAAGATATACTCAAGTGCTTGACTGTTGTCTGACAGACTCGGAAGCAACATAGGACGTTGGAGATGCGCATCAACCTACTTGCGCGTCCACCTGTCCTCCCCGTTGCCACACCCGCGTCTCGGACTGGCACTTCGCCCTCGTCCACCCTCGCGCTTAGATGGCTCCCAACCGCCTCCTCCGCCTTGAATTTTGGGTGGGTGGAACCGACGCTCAACGCGCTGGCCATGCCGTAACGAAGAGACGAGTTCCTTGGATGCGAGACGCAAGTGCATGAAGTTGCAGAAACCACCGCGGTTGCACTCGCCGTTTTCATTCTGTCTGCAGCAGGCTTCGCGAAAGTCCGTAACGGGAGACAGTTCGGCGTACAATGGTCGGCCTCAAGGAGAACATTAAGATTGTAGAGCACATTTACAAGAAAACCTGCGCACCTGCATACCAGCGGTCGTTCAAATTGTCGACCGCGGCCTGTGCTTCCGTCTCCCATTCATATCGCGCATACACGTTGCCTATTAAATGGTCGCCAACATTATCACACACCTATATAATCGAATATCAGCACGCCAACTCTAGAAGTGGGTGATCGTCGACGCACGTGGAGCTCGAGAAGATGACCGAACTTTGCCAGCTCGCAATACAGATCTTCGTATATAGCATCAAACCCATCCTGAAGCTCTTTCTCCGAGAGCTTGCAGACAGGATCATGTGCCGGGTTATGATATACGTTTGGCAGGAGAATGGTTTGGGAAAACGGGGGCTTTATATGCTTTCGAGAGCAACGATCCCCGTGCCGACAGGCACCTATCTAGGTCAGGTCATTTTAGGCGAGAAGCACAACTGTGAAAGCTGCTCACTTTGTAATAGAAAGAGCAGTTTACACGATCCTGCTCTGTTCCAAAAATATTCGCCTTTGAGAATAAAGAAGGAAGGAGGTGTGAGATGTGTGAAGCAAAGGAAATATGGAATTGAACTTACAAGATGAGACGCCATAATGGAATGGAGGTAGCGGTTTGGTTGAAAATGATACGAGCGACGACGCGACATGCAGTTCCATCTATTATTCAGCATTCCCACAGTATGACTCTATCCCAATCAATCATCACATGTAATATAAACAACGATCAGAAAAACAAGATCGCACTGGCGAGCTTGCCTCGGAAGCACGAAGGCCTAGGACGACACATATCATTTCCTACTTAGCAGCCATGGCTCAATCAGTACGAGGCTTAGACATTCTGATTCTCGAGCATTGTCACGGTGCTCCTTTTCTTTCAACGTAGCCTGTCTTTTCCCCCCACATGTGCTACTATTACACTACCGATCAAGAATCGCCAAGACGGCTGGGAACGTTCGCTTTGCATTTCAGGCCAAAATTCGCATGGGTCGATTTTACTTTGAACTGGATATTCATGTATGACTTTCGATGTGTGCGGAACGTGTGATGGCTACAGTCTTAGCTGTTCAAGTACAAATCCGCTAATTAGTCCAACGCAAGGTTTAAGCATGGGTCCCAGCTTTGACGCTTATATACGTTGATACGTTGATATGCGAGTAACCCCTCTAAGACAACTACTCGCTGTGCTGTAGAAGCTGAGCTGCTTCTTGAACAAGCCCCCGCCCACATGTTCGTCCTCCATATGTCTGCCCTTGCCGGCACTTCGACCCGTAGTACAGAAGTTCGTTTGGCTCTTTTTGTGGGTCCCACTCCGGGGTTCTTAATGTTCTCAAATTGCCAGCCTGCTCCACGTGGTATTGGGCGCACGCCTGAAAACCCAATCTTACGTTCAAGTTTGCCGTCAGAATTAATGCAGAAGGTAACCCACACCAGGGACACGCCCATCTCCGGAAGCACTTAAGGCGCCGTCATTCCCGCTCCAGGTAAGCAATACTCCTTCAAGTTACTGTCGGTGACTGACATACCCTCAGGGTCCTTTTTTGTTTTGTTTTTTTAACTGTTATTTATAACGTGCAGCCCTACGGACCAACCAATTCGTACCGAATTCGTACAGTATCCAGGGTTCGCGGCAATCAGGACATCATTGAATAGACCCTCATAACGTCAGCGGCTTCAAGGACCTAGATGGAGCACTGCCTCAAATCTGAAGGCTGAAGGGGAGCATTATAATCAAAAGAGATGTATAACCTGTATAGGTATAGATCTTGCCAAAGGTCATACAACTCGTACGTCACATGATGTGCAGGATCCGATCTTTGCTTTGCGTGATTCATGCACATACACTCAAGAGACGGTATAGACTTGCCAGGGACCTTAATCTGACGAAGTTGACAATGTCTGTCGGATAAAATGCAGCCAGTTAGCAAGTCCTCTTTGTACTGTACATTGATCGTGGGGAGACGTGGTAATCAGGTAATGTTAAGTTAGGCGAATGCACCGAAGACGCCAAACAACATAGTCAACCACCATCCGCGATACAGGGCACGCCAGCCTTCCTCGTCGATTATCCTCTTCGCGCAGTCTTTGAGACCCAAGTATGGATCCATATCGTTCCTCAATCTAAAGGGTTTATGTGCACGTGATCAGACGCCAAGAGATGTAACCGAGACGAAAAAACGTCATACCCAATGACGTCTTCATCTGGGGAGTACTCTAGGAGATCTTCGGTGTCACCAACCTCTTCTTGAGCGACTGAGTTGAACTCCACAGACTGATGGTTTCGCTGGACAGCGAGACGCGTGGAGATGACTTCTAATGGGCATAGAATAGCCGTGCTGACGAGAGAGATAGCTAGATAAATTGAGAGGCTACGAAGAGAAAAGTCCTGGGGTACTGAATCGTCCATTTGAGAGAGCGAGGGAAGTAGCAGATGGCGAAGGAGTCGAAGGCCAATTACGACATAGGATATGTGCAGAAGTTCTGCAGCGAGGAGACCCGGGGTAAGGTAAAGGATCCAAGGTTTAAGACGTTCGGTAGGGGTAAGGAGAACACGTAGAGATTGTGAGGGGCGGAGATATGGCAATTGGTAAGGAGTAATCATTGACCTAAACCACGCACTGTCAACACAAGTCGGAGCGATACAGGTGAAAACCCTGACCTATAAGTGATTATCATCGCTGGCAGGGAGACGAGCATCAGGAAGATGCTGTATAGAAGAGTACCCCATATCCTGCTAGCAGGGGAGCTGTAGATACCGTGGTTGCGCGGATTTGATAAGGACGCGTCGAGAAAAATAGCAGAAAAGAGCGAAAGCACGGCGTTGGATAAGAGGGTTGGCACTGGTCAAGTAAAAGAAAAGTAAGAGCCAAATCCATAAATAGCACGGACAAGTCGGCGTACTTGTGCCTTTCATAAGGCCAGGCCAACCCTAGATCGGTGCAACAACTTAACCATCAGAGAGCGGTGAATACCAACACTACCCACCTCGAGTCTGCGAACTCTGGATAACATAAGGAAAAAGCTAGTTATTACAGGGCCAGTATGGGGCTGCACGCCATCTTCTGGATCTAACTGTAGACCTTTGGGATTGTAATTTGCCCTAAGACGGACGAGAGCCCCAGTTAAGGGAACAGTGATGAGGAGGAAAATGCTGAGAAAGATGGAAAATAACAGAATGGATGTTATCGAGAAATCCATAAGAAAGTGAGATGTTGCTGCTAGTTTGGCGTTTTTGTCAACGCTTTCTGGACTTTCTGGCTGGTTAGTTAGCTGCGGTGCTGTTGCTCTGTGATTGGCTACTGATTGTGAGAAAGTTATTACATAACGACTCCCCGCTGTTTGTTTGTTTCGCTTATCGTTTGAACCTTTTTTTCTTTCTCACTAACTTACCATCATCTACCATCATCAAACCGTTGTCATGGTCAATACTCTTCTTTTTCTCGTCTTCCACCAGTCTCTCTCTTTACAATCCCTTTATCCAGAACGAAGTCACTTTCCGATCGATGTTCCCAATTCTATTTTTCCTCCTTTATCTCGCGGCAGACTATCGCACAAACTCGGTGAGTTATGTTGCACACCACATCCTGGGGATAGCAAAGAATGAGGATATGTTGCAACCACTACTTTTCTGTACATTCTCATCATCATTGTTGTACTTACCTTTTTCCTGCTTCAACACAGGGTAAATTCTCGTTTTCTCAACTGGATTCTCATCCATAGCTCTGTTCTCCTTGATAACGACTGCTGTGACTCTTGGAAGGTTTGATCTCGGCTATTTCCGGCTAATTTATGTGAGTTCCATCACAATATACTTTCACTTAGTATGGTTTTTAGGATGCCAAGAAGAATGTGGCCGAGTTCCAGTTGAATTTCCGTTCTTGAATTTGTTTTTTCTTACTGGTTCTGGGTTCGATCCAGTCAGTCGAATTTTTGCATGGTGTCGCGGCAATCGGCTGTTTTATCATCATATATTCTTTCAACTGCTTGAATTTTCCTTTCGTTGGCTATGGCGTCGTCCGCACCTTCAGTTAGGGCATACGCATACAGAAGACGGGCCGATCTATCTCTATCTCCCTCTGTTTATCCTTTCATGTTGTCGAGCTCGTCCGCCACCATCAACTTACGGGTCACGGTGTATCGTGCTGCAGTAATACCCCGTATCTGTCGTCGCAACCTTACTTCGAAGGGCTGTCGTGGACCTAGCTTATCCTCAGCACTTGGAATGCACCGCGCGGTTGATACGCGTTTCTTACCACACATAATACTTATCTCAGATATTGGCAGCAAGCTCAAATGATGAGCTATTCGCGTCATTCCCCTGACCAATGGCTCGGACTGACTGGTCTGGTCTTGCCCTACTGCTGTCCTTCTAGGCATGGCTTGGACCCACAGTTTGGGACACTCCACCGCAACCTCGGCTACAAGGATTTATCCCAAATCCTACTTCAGGATTAATGGCCAGCTGGAGCAGAACGTCGGATGTCAAACACGCTCAAAGGTGTATATCTATGCTTTCGCCTCTGCACCCATGTTCCTTTACCGACTTTTACTAACCACCCTCTTCGCCTTTTGCGTGGGTGTTGACTGGTGTTAAGCACTACTGAACATGTCCATTTAGTGTTCCATAGATGACATAGAACCCCACCCTGTCCCCTACCTATTCGTTTCTCTTGTTGATGTTGATGTATATGTAAAGTACGGACGCAATATAGTCATTTTTTGACTGTCAACAGCCACATTGTTTGACTCTCCGACTGTTGGCGGCAAGGTTCAGGCGTTGCTCTTTGTTTTTCGCTCGCCGTGTCGCTCTTTGTCTCAATACACTTGGCGTACGAACCCGCAACTCCAGCACCTTCCCTGTACTTTTTTCTTTTTCTGCCCTTTAGAGATGTCATACGGGCAGGATGCGGCTGCCAAGAGGGTTCGTTTGTTGCGACTTTCTGTGACTTTATATCGTCTCAACGTGCGGCCGCTCGTTTCCAGAGTGCCGCTCTGGATCAACTCAGGTTCAAGAAGAAGCAGAAGGCATCAGCAATATCCCAGGGATCCTCAACGCCATTATCAACGTTGTCGGTTAGCTCGTCAGAATCGCGGTCGTTCGTATCAATGCCACCACAGTCGCGCGACGCGACAACTCCAGTGTCATCTCGCTTCTTCGCTCCCCCTCCCAAACCCAATGGAACTATCCTTGTCCCAAGCTCAAGCCCTCTATCAGCACCGTCTACCACTCAAAACTACCCTTATCAACACGATGATCCCATTCATAGCCTGACATACGGTAGCGCTGACCATGCATCTGGTCCTGACCCCTTAGCAGTGTCCAGCGGTTTCACCAACGGTAGCCTCCGGTCCGACGCGTCTTCCGCCACCTCGGTTGCGGGCTCTATTCGTCCCCGTGTAGACGATGATCCCTCCGACGCACCACCACGCAAGCGCACGCGTCCGCCATTATCAGACGATTCACTGGATCGGTTCAACATCCCAGATTCACCTGTTATGCAGAAGTCTAGCCAGCGTCGCGCGCCAGCTGTCACTCGGATAGCGAACGTGTCCACATCCTCAGATGAGTCAGTTCTAAACACGAATACGAACTCCACACGGATCGTGCGTGGTGTGCGCCCACAAGACCGTAACATTGTGGAGGTCGTAGATGACGGTCCCGGATTTTTACCCTTCCGGATATCATTCCCCCAGTTTGAGGAAGGGAAAGTGCGCGCCGCATGGCATCAGGCAGGGCGTGATGTTCGCGCGGCGACGGCGCTACTCCTCGATCCTTCGTTCTCTTATCAGCCAATGCCGTCACCAGGCCCTAAGGCACCCTCGCCCATCGTGTCGCCCAGTACTGGCCGTGTCAAAGAACTTGATGAAGCCCGACACGCAGAGCGTGCCGCAGCGAAAGAGAAGGGGAAGAAATCTATGATATACGCCGCACGAACCAACTTGGCGCCTCGGAGCTCAACCCCACCGCCTGCACCACCCTCAATTACTGCCGATGTGCCATCGCAACAGTCACCAGTTTCGCCAATCGTGGCGTTGAGGCGTTGCAACAGACCAAAGCGCATCGCCGAATCAGATGAAGAGGATGAGAAGAAGTCCGAATCGGACGAGGGCTCGAGTCGTGGCGGACGGCGAATGGAGGAACCTTCTTCGGATGAACGTCGCGCGCTTGCTTATTTCAATACTTCGAGCGCTGATGGCCTCCAAGAATTAACGGGCAAGACTTTATCGAACCATTGATGCATCTGTCCAACACACTAACCCATTATCGTTCAGGATGTACACCGGATCAGGCTCAGATCATCATTGAGTTGCGCCCGTTTGACTCAGTTGACGATCTCAGAGACAAATTCGGTCAGCAAGGTAAAAAGAAGGGGGGCACTTCAAAGGGGGTCAGCTCGCGAATGTTCGACGACTGCGTAGAAATCTTTCGCGGATACGGTGCTGTGGACGACGTCCTTGCACAGTGTGAGCGGATTGGTGGACAACTCAGTGCCGCTATCGCGTCATGGTCTCAGGACACACGAAAGGGAAAGGAAAAGGCAACCTCTGACAATGTAGACGAAAACGGCGCTATTAGTCTAGTAGCCCCAGTCAGCGAACGTACTTCAAAGGATTTCCTTACCGAACAGCCCAATTCTCTTTCGAAGGACGTACACCTCAAGGGATACCAACTCCTTGGCCTCAACTGGCTGCGCCTCTTATATAGAAAAGGCAGGAGTTGCATATTGGCTGACGAGATGGGTAAGTTTCTCAGTCTCTGAGTCTGTGATCCTTGCTCACGGCGACTCAAGGTCTAGGGAAAACTGTCCAAGTCATCAGCTTTCTTGCTCACCTCAAGGACAGCGCGAAAAGAGGGCCACATCTCATTGTTGTTCCGTAAGTGCTGGTGCGGCTCGATGTGTGGACCTTTTGATACACTGTCTACTGTCTACCCAGGTCATCAACACTGGAAAATTGGGTTCGGGAATTCGCGCACTTCGCGCCAACTATCGCCGTTCAGACGTATTACGGTGGCAAAGATGAGAGGCCGTCACTCAGGCAAACGCTGCTTGAGACTTTGAGAAGTCGATCTGCAGCTTGGGAGGTCCTCATTACGACCTATAATTTAGCTACAGGTGACGATAAGGACCGCAAATTCCTCAGGAAAATTGAGTGGGATGTAAGTGATTGGGTCCATTCACCAATACTTTGCTTATTTCGCGCCACAGACTTGTGTTTTTGATGAAGGCCATATCTTGAAGAATTTTGAATCGCAACGATACCAGGCTCTGATGAGGAACAAGTCCGGCTGGCGCCTATTACTTACGGGAACTCCATTGCAGAATAATTTACAGGAGCTGGTGGTATGTCATCCGGATTGTTTAGTTCCTTTGATTGATCTAGGTAGTAGTCCCTCATGAATTTTATCTTACCGGACTTGTTGGAAGATTCCCTAGAGTCACTGAGGGCCGTATTCAAGGCCAAGGGCGATTCTAAGGTCACTTTACTCGCACAGGAGCGGGTTTCCCGTGCCAAGAAGATGATGACCCCCTTCGTTTTGCGCCGAAAGAAAGACCAGGCAAGTGATTATTGATCGCTCACCATCGTGTCAACACTCACGCTATCGTTTCTAGGTATTGAAGGATTTACCCAAGAAGATGGAGCGAATTGAATGGTGCGAGATGACCCCACAGCAACGTGCTATATACAATGACGCCCTCAATCGTTCCCGCAAAACGATATTCGATCTCGAGTCCGAAACGTCGACACCAGGCACCGAGACTCCACCGGTGAACGGTCGGCCAAAGCCGTCCAAGAAGTCCAAGCCCCCACGAACAAAGGACAAGTTATATTTGGAGAATAGCTCAAATGTTTTGATGGACCTGCGCAAGGCTGCGTCACATCCTATGCTGTTTCGGAAGCAATACACGGACAAGACCCTGGACGCGGTGACCAAAGTGCTGTTAAAGGAGGCCGATTTTAAGAGGCGTGGCGCCGTGGCAAAATTTGTCAAAGAAGATATGGAAGTTATGACAGATGCTGAACTCCAGATCTTTTTGGGGAGTTACATGGTACGCGAAAGACGGTGTGGATTGTGTAAATAATTAATCACGATCTCCTACAGTCAACCCAAAAGTTCTTGCAGGACGAGAAGTGTTACCTGCAGGCGGGCAAGGTTCAAACTCTTCTAAGGCTGTTGAAGGAATACCAGACCGAGGGTCGGCGGACGTTGATCTTCTCGCAGGTGAGTGTACCTTTCGAAGGTTTGCATATGAAAGTTTTCACATGCCCCGTATAGTTTACGCAGATCCTGGATATTTTGCAATCTGTTTTCAAGATACAGAAAATCAAATATCTACTATTAACTGGTGCAACGGCTGTGGACGTACGACAGTCTCTGGTCGATGAGTTCAACGAGAACGAATCAATCCCATGCTTCCTCTTGTCGACTAAAGCGGGTGGCATGGGCATTAACTTGACTGCCGCAAGTGTTGTGATCCTGTGCGTTGACAACTCCCTTTGTTTCATACCTTCCAGTTCTCAGGCCTGTGTAAAGCTTCGACCAGGATTTCAATCCACATAACGATAAGCAAGCGCAGGATCGTGCTTATCGCATCGGACAGAAGCGCGACGTTGACGTCGTAAAGTTGATTACGCGCAACTCTATAGAGGAAGACATGCTACGTCTCGGGCAAACAAAGCTCGCCCTCGATGAGGCGGTCGCTGGTGATGGAAGCGAGCAGGTCGGAGAGGACTTTGAGCGTAAAATTAAGACGTCGCTGATGAACACGTTGCGCAAACAACTCGCCAACGCGGAAGCTGGCGATGGTGACACTTGATTTAGCCGCCTATGACTTTTTTTGACGGGACGGATCGCTATATTTGCATAACGCTTTGCTCTCTTGCTTTGCATACACTAGAGTCTGTAATATATCACATCGGAGATAGGCAGCAGGCAGCTCTCCAAAGGCTTTGTTTTCATTTTTATTATTATTGAAAGACAGATAAACCGCGCACGAGACGGTCCACGCTCGCGCGAAAGTACTCGTTGTCTATACCCCTCTCACGCGAGTCCATGGGAACGAGAGGATTTCGGACAACATACTCCAAGAAAGGCCCGGTGTATATGGAACGCATGACGAAGCGCAATGACTCGGCATTGGGGTCACTCAGCATTACGAAGCGGTAGCCCGAAACCGTTTCAAAGAGGTGAAGCTTGTACGTGGACGTGCGGTAGCTAACAAACGACTCATCCCTGGACAATCGACGTCGGAC
>WNFR01008934.1_pt1 | contig 18620 bp, 19 predicted proteins | sample 5400221 | NCBI WGS metagenome assembly WNFR01 (sample SAMN13153357, study PRJNA577476) | soil metagenome | isolation source: 40 cm soil under Madrone tree | place: USA:California | collected 2016-06-14 | reverse complement strand
GTACTGGTCATACAAGATACGCACCCGGCAAAACCTCGAACGGCCAGTAAGATGCGGACACCCTTAGGACCGAGCAAGGGGTCTGGAATCCTCTTCCAGTACCTGATCACGATTAGCAGCTAAGAACAAAAACGGATGACGGACGCACATGCATGATAATGAGAAAATAAATGTAATCGCCTAACTAGCCATTAGCTTTAGATTTCGCGACGAAATGTTGGGATACGCCGTACCGTTCGGACTAGTATTATCTGCGCAACTCGAGTTGGCTCAAACTAGAAATACCCGTTTGGCACATATCACACACCTCTAGAATCGGCACGGGCTCGTCCGAACCATTGAGCACCTGGACAGTCATATTCATAGCAGAAAAGGAGAATTGGGCAACTGCGACAAGAAACAATCCAAAATTGTCGTCCCAGAATGTCGATCGGGCAGATTTCGAGTTCCCAGGGGTGGTTTGTCGAGGCGCGCGGTTGGGTAGTAGCAGTGGCGATGTCTCCTCCGGGGAGTCTTCGCCATCTAGAGATGGCTCGAATTCAGACGACAACGTCGCGCGCCGAGTTATTGAATTGTAAACAGGGCCTACTGTGATCATGGTGGAGGGAGTTAGATGACACTGAATGGGGGAAGAGTACAGTATTACTGTAACTTGAAATCATGGCATCCATGCTGCCTGTCAGTGACGTGGGCTAGACTGAACCGGTGTTAATATAGCACGCCTTTCAAACACCATTCAAGCAGTCAAATTTGACATTGTTGTGACCGCATCAGAGTCTATACAGTAAGTCCAAGCCAAGCAGTTGAACAGATCGGATCGAAGATTTCATCGGAACTTGCCGCGTTTATTGCCATACCACCCGAGCAAGCCAGCATCCTGAGACGAGTCAGCACCCTGAGATGAAGCTCAATCTGCCTTAACTTAAGCTCGGGGTCGGAGACCACATGCCCGTTGGTCTGCAATGTAAATTGTGTCACGCATTTTCATAGAACAACAACCGAGCACTTCGTGTTTGGTTAGACCGACTCGTGGTCCGTCGAGAATGCGAGCGAAGATGTCGCGTCGCGTCGCATGCGACGTAAAATCGCTACAGCACATGGAGCCATTCCATTAGAGCGAGCGGTCACCAATCTATCCTGTATTAAGATGTCCCAGACAGGATGGTCGAACAGTGAAAGGCCGCTAAGTAGCCCAGCGCTCTTCTGAGCAGCCCCGTATACCGCCGGGCCACATTGACTCAGACAGTGACAGGGTCTGGAAACGAGTGTACACAACAACTTGGAGATATAAGTGTAGAGAGAAACAAGACAGAAACACGACAGAAACACGACACGAGAGGGAGATGATGCTTTCTGGTGAGCACAAATGCGCTCCTTTAATCTCTCAAGCAACCTCGGGAATCTATTCTATCTAGGAAACTATGACTAATCACAAGCAGTTGGTCTATAGGATCTGTGTCTTTCAGTGACGTTGTTGGTGCAATCGTGCCGGGTTAGCCAAAGCCGGGCTTCCACCCAGGCCCAGCCCTAGGATTATACAAGGTCGCCCACCTCTCTTTACGTGCATACTCGTGCTGGTGGCTTCCTACCAATCTAGCTGCGACAACATATGTGAGGGTATGGCATTGGGTCCGGAAGATCCGTGGACGTAACAAAACTGCCAGCACTATCACCAAAATAGCCACTTCGCCTTATTGTTTACGACTCTCGTGAGCCTTTACAATGCAGATATAAGGAAGCCTCGGGGAAGATTTTCAAGCTTCAGAGTCATTTGAGGCTGAAGTACTAGGCGCTAACCGCTCCGAGGTGGCACCACTGACACTCGCTGGTATGGTTGTGACAGTTTTTCTCTTTGTCAACTGTGAGGATATAAGCACAAGGCAGAGGAAATGGAATAGAAGTGGGAGTTTACGGTTGTATAGATAGATGAACCCATGACGACCAATGCCCCGGTGATCGAGAGAGCCGAAGGTGTAACACGAAAGATGGCAAATTCAAACATAACAGCAAAGACAATCTATCACCAAGATCAGAGGGAAGATATTTTGTATGTGAGCCCGCAGGACAAACCGAGGTATAAACTGCGAGAGTACCACGGCCTGCTGTTTCGCGTTGAAGTCCCATTGTCAAAAGTATCTTCATGGGTCAGTGATAGTCTGTCACGAAGAAGCCAAGCCATGGTACCTGGCTCACCTGTGCGATTAAGCCAAGCACGCCGATAAGAAACAGCATAACCAGCGACAAGCTATGTGTAGGTATGACTGGAGGAGTCTTAAATAATATCATCCTAAATTGATTGTGTTGAGAGTTTCCTTCGCGGAACTGAGATAGAGAGTACCCTACGGTAGAAACGAGCACGGATTGTGAGGAGAAGAAGGTGAGAGAATGTAGAGGGTGTGCTCGTTTTCCAATCGCACGGAAAACGGTATCTGTAACAAGAAGGTGAAATGCGTGAATACCCGGAGGTAAGCAAACTCACAGGTGCTGGTCGCCCCGAGCACACCGACTAGAGCGGCACTATTCAATAACGTGAGACGAACATCTGGATACAGGACGAGATAATTCTGACATGACAGACGACATTCTTTCTGTGGGTGTAACTACTGGTGATCCATCAGGTGAATCCAGAAATTGCTGCAAACTGCCGAAGAGAAATTGCGGCCTTGCAATTAATACGACTCCAAGAAAGCTGCATACTATCACCCGGTGAGTAGCAATCACAGTGGGAGTAGCGTTGAGATGCTCACACCCCGCAAGTGTTTCCCCGGCGGACAGAGACTCTTTGAGAAATACAGCTCCAGCGAAGCTTGTGAGAACCGGCGCCATGAAAGTCAACACCGTCGCGTCGGACAACGACAAATATTGCAGAGAAAAATATACCCCGGATAGTGTAAAGAATCTATGACGACAACAGGAGTCATTTACAAGACCGCATGCGTACCAGGAGAGGACGCACCCTGAGAAACCACGAATCACCAGCAAGGTCCGTACGCCCTTGGGCCCGAGAAGCGGATCTGGTATTCTCTTCCAGTACCTGAGGATGATCAGGAAAGGCATCGGAAACCAACGAAAAGAGCACGCACATGTAGGCGACCGAGCAAACATAGGTGATGGCCTAACTCCTCATCAACTTTGATACCCTTCGACGAAAACTGCGCTGCATACCATTCGGACTTGGATCAACTGTGCATGTCACCCAAAAAAGTCAGCTCGGCGAATGAGGTATCTATTCAGGACGCTTCAGGCACACCTCGAGAGTCGGCACGGGTTCATCAGAACTATTGAGCCACTTAACTGACACGTTCATCGCAGAAAAGAAAAATTGCGAGGCTGCGACCAGCAACAATCCTAAATTATCCTCGAAAAATGACGACCGTGAAGATTTCCACCATTCAGAGATATTTCGTTGGGGCGTTTGCTTGTGCCGTAGTAGCGGAGACGTCTCGCTGGCATGCGGCATGCTTGCGTTTGCACCCTCTCCTCCGGCGGGAAACTCAGGATCTGGTGGGAAGAACGCGGACTGAGAAGCTGAAAGACCAACAGGGTGCGTGGTGGCCATCAGGAACTAAGCTTACAGAGGGGTGCTGCTCCGGAAATTATTGTTTCAGTCAAGGTAGCAAGAATTGCAAATCCTCGAAATTCCAACTTCCTCAACCCCGGGCCGGTTGCCGATCACCAGCTCGATCTCATGAACCTCATGCTGTTGATTTTCTGCTACTAAGAGTCGAGTAGTGGCAACACGTAGAAGGGTACGTCTTTCAGGAGAGATACAACACATCGCAACGCTGACAACTCCACCGATAACCTCTTCACTTGACTGTCGACGGCCAACGACGTCCAAGACGACATCTTTGCAAGAAATGGTCGTATCGGGCACAAGGAAGCCTGTCTTCACGCTTCCGGGTCACTATTACGGTCTACGGCGGAAGCGTAACCCGCTGACCGCTCCGCCGTAGTACCGCTCGCAGGCACGGCGACAGTCTCCTGCTTCTGCTTCGTTAGCTATGGGCGGGTGAGTATAAGATAAGTTGGAAGGAATGGAGGGAAATTACTGTGATATAGAGCGCCGAGCTCACGATGATCAACGCCCCAACGATTGAGAGAGTTGAAGGGGTGGTATGAAAGATGAGGTATTCGAACATAACGGCAAAGACGATCTATCGTAAATGTCAGTCTGTGCATTCTGATACATGGAGGACATACCGAGGTATAAATTGCGAGAGAACCGCGTCCCGCTGTTTCACGTTGAAGTCCCATCGTTAAGAGTACCTTCCCAAGTCAAAAGCACTCGGGTCAGACTACGAGGCAAGAGGGATCTTGGAGTAGCCTAGTATCAGATGACACACCTGTGCAAAAAAACCGAGTACGCCTATAAGAAGTAACAGAACCATCCACAAGGTCTGCGTAGGTAGGACTAAAGGAGTCTTGAAAAAAATCATCCTAAAACCGTTTAGAGGGCCACGTGGGGAGCTTGAGTACGAGGAATACTACCCTAGAGTAGAACCTAGCACACATTGTGAAGCGAAGGACATCATAGCATGGAGGACGTGTGCTCGCTTTCCAATTGCACGAAGGAATGTCACTTCAAAAACGAATAAATGTAGTCTGATAATAGAAAGAAAGCGAAAAGGCATGCTCACAGGCACTAGTTGCTCCAACAACGCCAATTAAAGCTGCACTATATGATAAAGGTGAGTTGAATATCCTTGTATATACAACAAGCTCCTTCTTACGTGACGGATAGCACCCTTTGAGCCGGTGTGACTTCAGATGGATTCAAAAACGTCTGCGGATTACCAAACAGAAACCGCGGCCGTGCGATTAATAGGACTCCAATAAAGCTGAATACTGTCCTCGGGTTAATACAATCACCCAATGAGCGTGCAGGGGCTTACATCCAGCAAGTAATTCCCTGAGAGAGAGGGGTTCCTTGAGAAAAATAGCTCCGGAGAAACCAGTGAAGATTGGGGTGATGAAGGTCAACACCGTCGCGTCGGACAATGACAAATAAAGCAAGGAAAAATACATCCCGCAAAGGCCAACAAATCTATGGCGATGACTCGGAGTGTTCACAAGACTGCGTAAATACTGCTAGAAAGATTCGCACCCACTGAGACCTCGGAAAACCAACAGGATTCGAACGCCCTTGGGGCCGAGGATTGGATCCGGAATTTTCTGCCAGTACCTAATAACGATTAACGATGATCTCTTGAACAACAAAGAAGGAATGTACATGTATGCGGCCGAGCAAATATATGTAATGCCCTATCTTGAATTCAGTTTTGGTATGGTACAAAGGCGTGTGGGACGACGCACCATCCGAACCAGTATTAACTATGCATATTATCGTCGACGTCAGCCTTGAGGAGGGTTCTCTGTTCGAAGTATGTCACACCTCGAGAGTTGGCACAGGCTCGTCCAAACTGTTGAGCAATTTGACTGACACGTTCATCGCCGAATAGAAGACTGAGGAGGCCGCAACTAGCAAAAGTCCCGCGTTGTCATCAAGAAATGACGACAATGCAGAATGCCATGACCCAGAGATGAATGGCTGGTGTGCAGGTGCGTGCTTGTGTCCTAAGAGAGGTGATATCTCATTCGTGACAGATGGTCCCTCCCCGCTGGCAGGGAGATGGGAGTTAGACCGTGACGCAGACTCGTAGGATGTCGTTGAGGCATAAACAGGGCGTGGCGTCGTCATCACGAAGATATAGGAAGTCGACGCGAGCTGGACGACTGGTGAAAAGTTCCTGTACGTTCCTGAGTCGAGTTTATGCCTTTACGTGGGCCTGGGAGGGTTGCCCGTTGCCCATTGCACAAGCTTTCCCGAAAAGCCGAAGGAAGCCGAAGAATGATTCATTCTCCATGTGGGTCGCGGGTGAGCGTCTCGAAAGCAACACGTGCAGCACCGAAAAAAGCTTTCCCAGTGCGCAAGAAAGCTGCAAAAAAGCTTTCCCACCTTCACCGAGCCGAACCTGTTTACGTAGGTTTACGTTCGCCTCGGCGGCAGTGGCGTCTTCCCTCCCAAACGTCGCATGCACAGTGTGCTCTGATTAATCTGACTCGTTTTTTTTTTCCGCAATCGTTGACCAAGTCTCCTGTGGGTAAAAACTCTCTGGAAAAGCCGCAAATTCAGAGACTTTTTTTCCCCATTATCGCCTTATCATTCCCATATCATTCCCAGAACGACCGACAATCCTTTCAATTTCGGACCACCTGGAGACGATCGTTCACATAGCGTGGCCCAGAGTGCAGAACATCAAGGAGCTCGCAGTTAACTAGGTATCACGCTACCCTGTGATCGTCGGAGTTGACGCACCCCTCAAAAAAGTATTCACGAGAAGAGCCAACAGAGCTAGCTCTGGAACAATACAGATGTCAGGTCGGTGAACTGGATGCTCTGAGTGCGTTTCAAAAACTCTCAGCGTGGCGAATGTATAACTGAAAAAACCTGTTAGAACCCGAGGACCAATGGCATGGGCGACACAGCCCGGCCCTGATGCTACAATCTAAGTAGGTTAGCCTGACAGCGTGATCGTAATAAGTAAGATTCAAATGAATCTTATCGTACACGTGTATAATTGTAACACAAACCAGTCTTTGCGACCGATGGAAAGTTCAGATACAAAGAAAGCCGGACTCAGGTCAGGCTTCTGAATGATCGGCGCGATCTTCGGCCGAAACGGCCGAAGCCCCCACTGGCCTGTCTGTAGTGGAACCATTCGCTGGCTTGGCGGCGGTCTTCTGTTTGGTCAGCTAGTGGATGTGAGCACAAGATCGGTGAAAGGAAATACTAGAAATATTACAGCGATATAGATGGCCGAGCTCACGATGATCAACGTCCCAATCATTGAAAGACCTGACGGTGTAGTATGAAAGATGGTAAATTCGAACATAACCGCGAAGACAATCTACTGCAAAAGTTAGAGCTGAGATACTCTTGTATTCAAGCACAGAGACTTACCGAGGTATAAAGTGCCAGGGTACCACGCCCTGCTGTTTCACGTTGAAGTCCCATCGTTAAAAGTACCTCCACAAGTCATAAGTGTTCAGCCAAGACAAAAGAAGAGGCGAATACTGGTATACCTGTCCAAGAAAACCGAATATGCCAATGAGAACTAGCATAACCGACCACAAGGTACGTGTCGGTATGACTAGAGGAATCCTAAACAAAATTATCCTGAAACACGTCATTAGTGGGTCCCTTGTAAAACTTGAGCAGAGCGCACCCGAGAGTGCAAGCTAGCACACATTGCGAAGAGTAGGACGTAAGAGACGCACTGTCCCAAAGATGAGTTGAATATCCTAGTATAAGATGAAATTCTTCTGACATGATGGATAGTATCCTTTGAGCTGGTGTGGACTCTGATGAATCCAAAAAACCCTGCGAGCTACCGAACAAAAACTGTGGCCGTGCGATCAATAGGACTCCGATAAAGCTGAATACTGTCCTCTGGTAAATAAAATCACAACGAGCAGGCAGATACGTACATGCAGCGAGTAGTTCTCTGAAAGAGAGGGGCTCCTTGAGGAAGATAGCCCCGGTAAAGCCAGTGAAAATCGGTACTATGAATGTCAATACTGTCGCTTCGGACAGCGATAAGTATTGCAAAGAGAAATACATTCCGGAAATACCAAAGAATCTAGACCCACGAGGAGCATTCGCAAGATATCGCACGCAATACTATGAGAAAGATTCGCACCCACTTAGACCCCGGAACATTAGCAAGGTCCGAACACCCTTGGGGCCAAGCAATGGGTCAGGAACTTTCTGCCAGTACCTGACAAGGATTAGCGACAGCCTCTAGAGTCAACGAAAGAGAGACGCACATATACGCGACTGAGCAAACTAGTGTGATCGCCTTATCCTGCGGTCAGCTTGTATTGTGTCAGGGCGCACGGGCTACGTACCATGCGGACAAGTAGCAACTGCGTGAATAATGGAAGACATTAGCTCTGGGAAGAATGCGTATTTGAGATGCGCGCCTCGAGAGTTGGCACAGGCTCGTTTAAGCTGTTGAGCACTTTGACCGACATGTTCATAGCTGCAAAGAAGCACTGGGAAGCTGCAACTAGCAACAGTCCCGTGTTGTCATCGAAAAATGACGACAGTGCAGCACGCCAAGGCCTCGAGACGGTTGGCTGGTGCACGTGCTTGGGTTTTAACAGAGGCGACGTCTCATCTGGCATAGATGGACCCTCGCTGGCAGGTAAGCCAGAATTGAACGACGAGGCGTACGGTGTCGTTGACTGGGACACATAAGCAGACCGTGGAGTTGTCATCATGGAGGGGTACGGGGAGTTGATGCGAGCTGGGCGACTTGCGGGAGTTGGTGACTGGAGACCCGAGAGGACGGGCAGATGCCCGACTCGGAGTTCATATACCAAGGGCCTTACGAATGAAAGATGTAATATATCCGGTGCGGATATAGTGGCTGTTGAGAAGCCAGGGTCGACCAAGACCTACGGTAGTCTGGGCAGGCAATAGCTAGCAGACGGACAACAGTGACTGACAGAATGCGCGGCTATGGAACGCCCACACGTGTCAAGGCAGAGGTGAAGTAGAGTAGACGAAAATTGGGTGATGGGCGTAGGGCTGGAGTGCTGGCTTCAAGTTGAGATTAACTCAAAGTAGCTGACGACGGATGACTTTTCTGGGTACCTAGTACCTAGTGACTGTCGAAAGAAGGACACATGTATGCACCTATGTCGTCCCCTAACTTTGACTTTGGATCAGTTTTGATGTTGTGTAATCTTGGCTGAACCGGCAATTGGCGAAGTGTCCAAAATCAACTGAGGCACACGTACGTACAGTGCCGGAGGCCGGCTTTCAGAAATTTCAGAGGCCAATCTTGGTGTAGCGACGGTACAACAAAATTAATTTTACATGAAAAGTTCTTTTTGCAACTACAATAACGACCCACTCGAGGACCCACCGTCTGGGACGCCCACGTCGAACTCGCAACAAGCTGGTCGCGGAATCGTGCAGACTTGTAATACGACGTCTGCCGTGAGAACCATTTATCTCCTTACTGATGATTGTCCCATAATGTTCCCAAGCCGTCGCCAGAGCCCGAAACCGAAGCTTCCTAATGAAGTGTCAAGAGAGATCTTCAAGTTCAAGTTCCGATTCGTCATCTTGGTTTAATGCTACAGCGTCACGTGCGGTCTCCTCGGAGGTGTCAAGCGTGATGACCGTCTTTGTCTTCGTTAGCTATGGATATGTGAGCACAAGAGAGATGGAAGAAATATTGGCAAGATTACGGTAACATAAATTGCCGAACTCATGATGATCAGCATCCCGATGATGGAGAGATTTGAAGGCGTCGTATGGAAAAAGATGGACTCGAACATAACGGCGAAGATAATCTGTCATAAATATCAGAGCTGAGACACTTACAATGATTGGACAGGGGACGAACCGAGGTATAAGTTGCGAGCGTACCACGTCCAACTGTTTCACGTTGAAGTCCCATTGTTAAAAGGGTCTTCATAAGTTGAAAATACTCAGGTCAGATTACGTGATGAAGAAAGGACTAGTCCTGGACGACATACCTGAGCAATATAACCGACTATACCAAGCAGAAGTAGCATGGTCAGCCACGAGATACGCGTAGGTATGACTGGGGGGATTTTGAATAATATCATTCTATAATACGTCGTTGAGAGTACTCTTGGTAAACACGAATGGGCGTACCCTAGAGTGGAAGCCAGGACACATTGCGAAGAAAAGAAAGTGTGAGAATGGAGAACGTGTGCTCGTTTTCCAATCGCGCGGATGATTGTGACTGTATGTAACAAGAAGTCAAAGGCATGAGCGGAGTAGAAACGTGTCGGAGCGCCGCTCACAGGAAGTGGTGGTTCCAACAACACCAATTAGGGCCGCGCTATACAATTAAGGTGAGCTAATATCCTGATAGAGGACGAGGTGTTTCTAACACGACGGATAGTATTCTTTGAGCTGGTGTGACCTCAGACGAATCCCGAAACGCCTGATGACCTCCGAACAGAAACTGTGGCCGTGCGATTAGTATGACTCCAAGAAAACTGAATACTATCCAGCTGTGAATTGCAATAGCAGCGATCGTATATCATGCTTACACCCGGCATATAATTCCCTGAAGGTGAACGGCTCCTTGAGAAACACAGATCCGGAGAAGCCGGTGAGAATTGGTATCAGGAAGGTCAGCACCGTCGCGTCGGACAATGAGAGGTATTTCAAGGAGAAATACACCCCGAAAAGACCAAAAAATCTACAGTAATGGCGAGAAGCATTCATATGAATGCACACATAGTACTGCTAAGAGAAATTCGTACCCGCTGAGACCTCGGAACACAAGCAAGATCCGAATGCCCTTGGGACCGAGCAATGGGTCTGGAATGTTTTGCCAATACCTAGTGATAATAAGCGATAGTCTCTGGAAACAAGAAAGAGATGCGCACATGTATCCAACTGAGCCAACATATGTAAACACCTATCTTGTGATCGGTTTCGGCATGGTGCAGGGTGCAATGTGCTGCATACCATTCTGACCAGGATCAACTACAAAAAAGTCAGCTCGGGTAGGAATGTCCATTCAAGGTGCGTCTAACCTCAAGCATTGGCACAGGCTCGTCTAAACTAGTGAGCAACTTTACCAACACGTTCATTGCCGAAAAGAAGAACTGAGAGGCCGCGACTAGCAACAGCCCCGCATTATCATCGACAAATGACGACAGTGCAGAACGCCGTGGCCCGGATATTGTTGGCTGGTAAACATATGCACTGTCTGGTTTTAACAGAGGCAATGAGACCTCATCCGATGTAGCTAAATCTTCTAGGGTGCCGGGTACATCGGACTTGAATGACGGCGCATAAAATGTAGCTGGAGAAGGAACAGGGTGCGTGGTTGCCATCACTAAGTGAGATAGAGAGTAGTCGCAAGCTGGTATAGTTGGAATTGCTAAGCACTTCCCCAGGAACCGTGCCTGCGTGCCTGGAATGTTGTTACGCCCAAGTTTACACGACCAGGCTAACATAGACCGAGCAATTACACTTCTCCGTCGATCCTATGAGATGGGCTCTCGTGCACATCGCAAAAGGGCTCAGCGTAATGAAGCGCGTGGTAGACTCAAGACAAAGACTTCCTTCCCAATTCCAGTTCCAGTCTCAGTTCTCAGCTCACGTGTTTCTTCACACGAGTCCTTCCTTTTAGTAACATTACTCGTCAACTCAACCAGAGCCGAGAGACCTAGCGGTCCTGGCCCTCCAAACCGAGATAGAGGTGCATGATTTCCGACTCGTGAGTTAAACTAGTTGACATATGGACGCCAGACGCACGGAACTGGACATTGACGCGTTTACTGTACAAAGCGCCGGCAGGATTGTGAATCGGTAATACGTCTAGACCTATGGGCTTCGCGTAGTAGCAAGGGTACAACTGGTAATCTTGAATGTTTTTTTTACAATTTCTAATCTGTTACGACTTGCTGCTCGAACGTCCACCGTCACAAGAACTATTTGCCTTTTTGCAAGACGGATGATCAAATCGAAACTTCTAAAATACTGAGGAGGAGGTCTTCATTCAAGTTCAGGCCTCCGGATCGCCATTGTGATAATGGTTTGGCACCAAAGCGCCACATGCAGACTGCTCAGAGGCGGTATCAATTTCGGTGACAGTCTTTGCCTTGGTCATCTATGGGAATGTGAGTAAAATATGGTGGGGAGAAAAGGAGAGATTACCGTTATATAAATTCCCGAGCTCATAATTATCAACGTCCCAATGATCGACAGACCTGACGGCGTGGTATGAAAAAAAATGAACTCGAACATAACGGCAACGACAATCTACCCATATGTCACACAATTAAGACGCTTAAAAAACTGTAGCACAGAACACGTACCGACGAATAAAGTGCAAGCGTACCACGCCCCACTGTTTCATGTTGAAGTCCTGTCGTTATAAGTGTCTTCATTTAGTCGAAAATACTCGGGTCAGACTGCGTGACACGTAGAGGACCAGTATCGGACGACACACCTGCCCAATAAAGGTGAATATACCAATAAGAAATAACATAACCAGCCACAAGGTACGTGTAGGCATGACTGGAGGAACCTTGAACAAAACCATCCTAAAACACGTTTACAGATTCGCTTGGAGAGTTTGTGTAAGCGCACCCTAGAGTGGAACCTAGCACACATTGCAACGAATAGGATGCAAGAGAATGGTGGGCATTTGCTCGGTTTCCGATCGCGCGGAGCATTGTGACTGCAATCTGGGGTCAAGAGCATGTCCGAAGCGGAAGAAAAACGTGGCGGAGGGCGGGCTCACAAGAAGCGGTTGACACAACAACGCTAATGAGAGCCGCACTAAATGATGAGATGAGCCGAATATTCTTGCGTAGGAAGATACCCTGACATGATGGATAGCATCCTTTGAGCTGGTGTAACTTCGGGTGAACCCGAAAATGCCTGCGGGCTACCGAACACAATCGGCGGTCGTGCGATTAATAAGACTCCAACAAAGCTCCATACTGTCTTCGATGAATAAGAATCACAGGGAGCGTGTAGGACGCTTACACCCAGCAACTAATTCCTTGAGCGAGAGGGGCTCATTGAGAAACATGGCACCGGAAAAGCCAGTAAGGATTGGTATTATGAACGTCAGCACTGTTGCATCAGACAACGACAAATATTGCAAGGAAATATACATCGTGGTAATGCCGAAGAATCTACGATCATGATGAGGGTCATTCACAAGACCGCGTACATGCTGATGGAGAAATTCGCACCCGCTGAAACCTCGGCAGAACAACAAGAAACGAACACCCTTAGGGCCAACCAGTGGGTCTGGAATTTTCTGCCAGTACCTGATAACGATCAGCGATGGTCTTTAAAACAACGAAAGGGACATGCACATATATGCGACCGAGCAAATATATGTAATCGCCTACGTTGCGATCAGCTGTGGTATCGTGCAGTCCAGTGGATGCGATGGGCTACGTACCATTGGGACCTGTAGCAACTGCACGCGTTATTGAAAATGTCAGCTCAGGGGAGAAAGGTCCCATTCGGATGGCATCACACCTCAAGAGTTGGCACCGGCTCGTCCAAACTACTGAGCAACTTGACCAAAATGTTCACTGCCGGGAAGAAGATCTGGGAGGCTGCAACTAGCAACAGCCCCCTATTGTCATCGAAAAATGACGACGATGCAGAACGCCACCGTGACGAGGGTCTTATCAAAGGGGATGTCTCATCGGGTGTAGGTGGGCCCTCTCCGTTGGCAGGCAATTGGGAGCTCCACGATGGCGATGCACAAAATGTCGTTGAAGCATGAACAGGGCGGGCGGTTGCCATCGCGAGTTTAGAAAATGAGCGCGAGCAGAAAAACTGGTGAAGAGCTCCGGACTCAGTCGATATTGTCCCCTGCGCGAGTGAAAAATGCCCAGAAGCCGTGCCTGAGAACTCCGAGTTTACATCTCCGAATTTACATAACAGAGAACACAGATCAAGCAATTACAGGTCTGAGTCGATAACCTGGTTGCTTCTCTTCTTGTAGTGAGGATATATAGGGTAGACGGATTAACAACCAAGTCGACAATTTTGGTTGATTGTGACAGTTTTTTTGAACCCCGAAGACACCACAACGTGTAACTGATACATATTTGGAGATTTCCTCACGCAATCAAATTACCTTGTTGTTTATTGTTTACTTTATAAGGTCACTCCAAGCGACAATTACGTCAGTATGTGGACTGTGTGGATGTCTCGTCCGTATCTCGCTTATCGCTCCGTATCGTTCCTATCATCCCTTATCCCTATCCCTATCTGCATGTTATGCCTCTTTGCCTCATTTGACTTCGTCAGTTCATAATCGTTACGAGTGCGTCAGTGCCTCGTTCCGCGCGTCGGTTGCTGCGGCTATCGAATCTGGAATTGTAGAACAGTGGGTGCAATGAAGGAGACACCGGAAAATGATTGTACATCCATCCCAAGGCGAGGACTAAGTCAAGTTTCCTGTACTTACTACAACACTTACCTCAGGCTCTTACTTTTCTTTTCAGACTCTAAACTGTGTGTACATATGGATTGAGCGGGTGATCTCCGCTTATTCTAGTAGTACTGATTATTCTTTCAGTTGCCTTAATAACACTTCTCCATCACGCCTGCTAATTGCCACGATTGGTTACTTTCAGATCCATAGAAGCCTGAGCAAGTCATTTAAGCTCATCATGCTTCCAGTTCCGGATCGCCTCTGTGGTTTGGCGCTGGCCGCTCGTCAATTGTCTTGGTCTTGGTCAACTACGGGGATATGAGTACAAGATAGGGAGAGAAGAATTTACTGAAATTACGGTGATGTAGATTGCCGAGCTCACGATGATCAACGTCCCAACGATTGAGAGAGTTGAGGGTGTGGTATGGAAGAAGATGAACTCGAACATGACGGCGAAGACAATCTGTGACATGTGACAGCTAAGATATGTCGTGGATAATGTGGGCACAGAGGATCTACCGAGGAATAAATTGCGAGGGTACCACGCCCTGCTGTTTCACGTTGAAGACCCATCGTCAAGAGTGTCTTCACGAGTCATATTTCGGGTCAGACGGTGTGGCACTGGCAAGAATACTGATAATGGATGGCACACCTGCCCAGTGAAGCCGAGTATGCCAACAACAAATAGCAAAACCAGCCACAGGGCGCGTGTGGGTATGACTAGGGGTACCTTGAACAGAATCATCCTAGAATGCGCGTTCAAGAGTTCCTGTGAGGATGATCTGGGGAAGCATACCCTAATGTTGAACCTAACACACATTGCGAGGCGAAGAACGTAAGAGAATGGAAAATGTGTGCTCGTTTTCCAATCGCACGGAGGACGGTAACTACGACGAAAAGTCAGCGAGCCTGAGCTGAGAACGACCCGTACTAGGGGAAGCAATCTCACAGGTAGCGGTCGCTCCTAAAACACCAATTAGAGCTGCACTATGCGATGGCGTGAGATAAATATCTGAGCAGGGAAACAAGATCCTTCTGACGTGACGGATGTCATTCTTTGAGCGGGTGTGACCAATTCTTCAGATGGATTTGCCTGACTGTCGAACAGAATTCGTGGCCTTGCGATCAACACAACCCCCAAAAAGCTGCAGACTGCCAACTGGTAAATAGAAATCAAAACTATTCTGTACCACGCTCACGCCCAGCAAGAGTTTCCTTGAGAGAGAGGGGTTCTCTGAGAAATACTGCTCCGGAAAATCCGGTAAGAATCGGCGCTATGAAGGTCAAAACCATCGCATCGGATAGCGATAGATGTTGTAAAGAGAAATACATCCCAGCAAGACTAAAAAATCTACAGCGAGGGGTGTTCATAAAACTGCGAGTGTAACTTGCCGCGAGAAGATACGCACCCGAAAACACCTCGCATGACCAGCAGAGTCCGAAGACCTTTTGGACCGAGCAATGGGTCTGGAATTCCCTTCCAGTACCTGATACTGATCAAAAATGGTTTCCGAAACCGATGAAAGAGGGATATACATGTATGCAACTGAGCAAATGTAAGTGATGACCTGACTCGCCATCAGTTTCTAAGACGAGCAACGACAAGGTACTTGCTACATACCATTCGGACCTGTATCAGCTAGCATGCATATGGTCATCTCAAGGAGAATATTCGTTCACGGCGCGTCTCATTCACCTCCAGAGTTGGGACAGGCTCGTCCAAACTATTAAGCCACTTCACTGCGGTACCCATAGCGGAAAAGAAAAACTGGGAGAGCCCGACTAGCAACAATCCCAAATTGTCATCGAGAAATGACGACCACGCAATGCACCGCCGCTCATAGATTGTCTTCCTGTGAAAGTGCGTGGATTTGTGTTTTAACAGAGGCGACGACTCATCCAGTAAGGGTCCTTCTCCACAAGTGGGCAAATCGGAGGTGGGAGACAACGACGCATCCCGTCTTGGTGAATTACTAGTATTGAGAGGGCATGAGACGGCCATGACGGTATGATTAGAGTCGATGCGGGGCTGACAGAGCGGAACTGAACTCAGAAGCCCGGTCGGCCTAGCGAGTGGCCGCTGGACTCTGCAGCGCTCGAGTTTACATAACCAAGGTCGGGTAAAACCTCCACTGGGTTTCCGCTCCTGGCGCGCTCGCACTTTCCCCGCCTTATAGCAAGTTACGGTAAGATTTTCCCACCCCGTCATTGAGGCATCTCGACTGACGGTGATTGCTGTGTTACAGTATAGAAGCGGAACTTACACTTACACAAAAGGCGGTGCGCTCCATACTGGCGACAGAACAACCAACGAGTGCCAGTGGACAACCAACTCGGAAGGTGGAATGGCTTGTGAAAGACGGGCAACAGTAGACTAGAGAATCTTCGATTCTTCAGTCGCGTCGCTAAGCAACCCCACTCAGTGTCCTCAACGAAATGGTCATGAATCTAGGATGACAGATCCTATAGGTCCCTCTGCCACTGGCAGTGCCTGCCCGGCGACGCTGGACTCAGACTCCGGTCATTAATAACCAACACATCCTTGAATATCTATGGATGCTGCGTATATTTGCCTGTATCTTCTCTTCAAAAAATACATTTACTAGTGCTGATTGCCTTGGCTCATCCTAGCAACTTGTCAGTGAGTGTCGTAATGTGAGATAATTTCGTGAGAATCAAGGTGATAATTGCCCCACAGAGCAACACCAACAATACGTCACTGACAATTATTAAGGTCATTCCGATCCATTGATGAGGGTCTGCGTAAGTAGTCAGGGAGCAGGTTCTGTAGAAGGCTGGGGAACTGGCTTCCTCTTTGTCAACTACAGGTAAATGAGTACGAGCCAAAGCTGTGGAGGAAAGAGTCGCACGGTGATATAGATTCCCGAACTCAGAATGATGGCCGTTCCAGCGATCGAGAGTGCAGGGGGGACGGTATGAAAGATGACGAACTCGAGGATAAGAGCGAAGACAACCTATTATGAAGGAGACGAATGAAGCGCTTGTTCGTTTGGGAACAATTGAGGACATACTGAGGTGTAAAGTGCAAGGGTACTGCGACCAGCTGCTTCACGTTGAAGACCCCTGGTCAGAAGCGCCTTCGCGATCCCAGGATGCCTCATCAGATGAGTAAGAAAGAAACAGAGTCCAACAAACATACCTGAGCAATGAAACCAAATGCGCCGATTAATACGATGGCAATCCATTCCTTGGAAGTGGGTATCACTGGTCGTACTTGAAATATCACCATCCTATAAGATAGACACGAGCACCTCAAAAGACAGAAAACAGGAGTAAGGGCTATCTATCTATACCCAATCGTAGACGCCAACACACTTTGTGAAGAGAAGAAGGTGACAGAATGGATTGCATGGGCTCGTTTCCCGATTACGCGAATGATTGTGTCTATGATGAAAATGAGATAAAAGCAAGATCACTGTAAAATAGACCAGACTCACAAGCACAGGTGGCAGCAGTGACCGCAACAAGAGCTGCTCTGTACCGAAATGTGAGATAATCTGTAGGGAGAAGAGAAGATCACTCTGACGTGACAGATAGCATTCTTTGTGCTGGTGTGTCGGCTGTTGGTTGGTCCGATAGTGGACCACCAAACAGAAACTGCGGTTTAGCAATCAAAATGACTCCACAAAAGCTGCATACTAATACCAGGTCAATATCAGCAACAGAAATGGCCAAGAGAATCCTTACACCCAACAAGAATTTCCTTGATGGTGAAAGGCTCCTTGAGAAATATCGCCCCTGAAAACCCGGTGAGAAAAGGCACGAAAAATTTCAACACCAATGCGTCGGATAATGACAAATGTTGCAAGGAGAGGTACGTCCCAGAAAGGGCAATGAACCTGCGTTTGTGGTGAGGTTCATCGGGAGACTAGATTATCAATGATTACTTACCCTACGATGCCTCGGAGCACTAACAATGCCCGAACACCCTTCGGGCCAAGTATAGGATCTGGGACTCCACGCCAATACCTTTGTAATAGTAATAACATTAGCACCAGAACAATACTAGTGATTCAGAAGGGGCACACATGTATGCGACCGAGCAAAGATAGGTAGTAAGCTAGAGTCCTCAGAGTCACTTAGTTCGATGAAATGTAGAATTACTCACCATCCTGATCCAAATCAACTGTGCAGAGAAAGGTAGGGAGTGAAGTGCCTTTCAGACTATTTCCAGAATAATCGTTCTTGGGCTAACACACACCTCAAGAATCGGAATGGGTTTATCTAAGGTATTCAGCCACTTCACAGTGAGACCCATGGCAGAGAAGAAGAGCTGTGAGGCTGCAACAAGTAACAAGCCGCCGTTATTGTCTAGGAACGCAGACCAGGACAGCCTGGATGTGTTGTGCGTATGATCCTTTGAGGACTCGGGGTGAAGTAGTGGCGATGCCTCATCAGGAACAAGATTGGAGGAGGACGAGGTTCCCTGTGTAGTTGTGACATCATGGGATCGTGAAGTTCCCATAATGGAAAGAGAACTACCTCGAGGCTTGAGCTTGAAGGAAAGAGACCGCAAGAGCCGGTCCAATGTTTACGTTATCCTGGACCTCTGCACATAAGAGTAGTTTTGGTCAAAACAAAGTCAAAACATTGCAGAAAGAAAATATTATCTTATTGAATTCC
>WNFR01002635.1_pt1 | contig 18621 bp, 15 predicted proteins | sample 5400221 | NCBI WGS metagenome assembly WNFR01 (sample SAMN13153357, study PRJNA577476) | soil metagenome | isolation source: 40 cm soil under Madrone tree | place: USA:California | collected 2016-06-14 | reverse complement strand
TGTTGAGTTCCTTTTCCACGGTCGCGATCTCGGCTTCGATCGTAGCTTGATTGCGACGCTCCGGTTTATGCCTCTTGACGATCTTTACAGCAGGCTTTACACCAGGCTTTACACCAGGTTTCGCCGGCGCAGCTTTCCGCTTTTGCTTTTGGCCCGCGGCTGTGGCTTTGTCCTCGTTGACTAGCGCGTTAATTACCTCAGCACCTCCCGAATGGGCCGCCAAAGCTACGCGAGGCCGACTCGCAGCTTCACCTGATAAGCGCCGTGAGGCTTTCCAGTCGTGATATTCAGTGTAATCACCGTCGTAATGTTCGGCGCCACCGTTACCATCGAGTGCGAGAATCTGCGTGGCAACACGATCCAGAAAGTAGCGGTCGTGACTAATTGTAACTATCGTTCCTTCATAGGCATCCAGAGCTTCCTCGAGCGCCTCCCTTGAGGGAATGTCGAGATGGTTGGTAGGCTCGTCGAGGACAAGAACATTAACTCGCGAATAGATCAACTTGGCCAGCGCCAGTCTGCCTTTTTCTCCACCTGAAAGATCGCCAACATGTTTGTAAACATCATCTCCACTAAAGTGAAATTTCCCGAGGAAGCCACGTAACTCGCCGGCAGTGGCTGATGCTGGAGCGACTCGGCGCAGCTCCATAATAAGATCATTGCGGTCGTCGAGATCATCCAGTTGCTGGGCGTAGTATCCAATCTGGACCTTCGTGCCCCAACGAATTTCACCGGAAAGCGGCGGGATCTTTCCCAGAATGGTCTTGAGAAAGGTCGTCTTGCCTGAACCATTTGGCCCGATGATGCCGAGGCATTCCCCGCGCCGCAGAATGAATGAGATGTCGCCAGCAAGCATCTTGTCCGCGTAGCCAATGGTGGTCTCATTGACGGTTAACACATGATTGCCCGTACGCTCAATCGCCTGAAGTCGAAAGTCGCCTGAAGATCGATCCGCGCGGACGGCTTCGACGCGTTCCAGCTTCGAGAGCATCGTGCGTCGTGATTTCGCCTGCTTGGTTTTCTGTCCGGCAAGATTGCGACGAATAAACTCTTCCGTCTTCTCGATCATTTGTCGCTGGTTATCATAGGCACGCCGCTGCGCTTCGCGTCGTTCCTCTCGCTCGACTAGATAAGCTGAGTAATTGCCGGTGTAAGTTGACGCGCGTCCGTTTTCCAATTCAATAATGCGCCGGCATGCGCGGTCGAGAAAATACCGATCATGACTAATGATGATGTACGCCGACGCGTAGTCTTGTAGAAATTCTTCGAGCCACTCAACCGCATTTACATCCAGATGGTTTGTAGGTTCGTCCAGCAGTAGCACGTCAGGCGCTGCCAACAATAGCCGAGCCAGGCCCAGACGATTTTGCTGACCTCCCGAAAGTTTCTCGGTTTCCAACGACCAGACCTCACGCTCGAAACCGAGACCCTGTAGGATGGCCTCAGCTTTTGCCGCGTATTCGAAGCCACCTTCACGTTCGAAATCGTGCTGTAGATCGCTGTAGCGAGCCAAAATCCCCTCGAGCTCATCACCGGGTTCCGCCATGCGATGTTCCAACTCATGCATCTCGTGTTCAATCTGCTGGAGATGTCCGAACGCAGCCAGGGCAGACTCGTGCACCGTAGTGCCGGGTTCGAAGTGAACGTGCTGGTCCAACAACCCCAAACGGACGCCGCGCGCGCGCACCACGTCACCCTGGTCCGCTGTCTCTTCACCGGTGACGAGGCGAAAAACGGTGGTCTTGCCGGCTCCGTTTCTGCCCACTAGACCAACGTGCTCACCTGGATTTACCTGCAATGAGGCACTGCGCAATACATCTTGCGCGCCGTAGGATTTTTGCACCTCAGAAAGTCGAAATAACATCTATCTGACTTAAACTCACTCTTAGGAATTGCAACACTAAAGCGGGTGTGGAGCTGAAGGAGCCTCACACACCCGCTTCGCACTTAATGCCACGCTATGATTTCGGCGAGTTGCCAGGCTTTACGCCTGACGTTGCACCGCCAATCTTCCCACTCGGTGAAGCCCCAGGCTTAGCACTCGTTGGTGAAATACTTGTAGCCGGACTAACGGTTTGCTGTGGCGCGGGTGTCTGAGAGCTTGACGCAGATGCAGGCATGGTTCCCTGGGCCGCGGGCCGCAAACCTAGATTACCGGGATTGTTGAGCATGCTGGCTGCGAGGTTGTTAACAATCTTAGCTTCATTAATCGCCACTTCGAGCAATGCGGCATCAAGAATCTGCTTGCGCTGTTTGATGAGGCCTTGTGTAATTTGTTGCCTTACCCCGGGACTCTCCAGTGTAAGATTCTCAGTCTGAAGCCTCTTCTCCGCCAGTTTGAAGATATACCACTTACCGCTATTGAACTTGACCGGCTGCGTGTAATCACCTACCTGCATGGGCCCAAACATTCTAGCAACCAGGTCTGCAGGAAAACCATTATTTTTTAAATCCTCTTCACTGGCGAAACCTACGTCCCCACCACGCGCGAGTGTGTTGATATCCTCGCTCTTGGCTCTCGCGACGGTAGCAAAATCAGCCTTTCCCTGAAGCTGTTGATAGATGTTGTCGATCTTCAGCTTAGCCTCGGCATCGCTTTTTGCGTCGTTCTGAATACCCTGACTGCTATTGTCCGCCGGGTCGACCATTATCATGGCCAGTGCAACACCGCGCGCGTTTACAAACTGCTGTCGATTGTTGTTGTAGAAATCTTCGACTTCTTTATCGCTGATACTGATCTTGCCGCTGTATTTGTCCTGCAGCTTGTTAATGGCGAGGTCCTTCCGCGCCTCCTCGCGCAATGTCTCCATTGTAATATTCTGCTCTTTCAGGCCCTTATCAAAATCCTCCGAAGTCATCCCGCTCTGTGTTTTTTGTTGATTGATGACACCAGTAATTTCATCTTCGGTAGGGAGAAGCTTTTCGCGTTCTGCGCGCTGGAAGAGTACTTCTCGCTGAATTAGATTACCGAGAACCTGCAGCCGGGCCTGGGCCAATTCAAGTTGAGATAGTTGCGACTGCTTGCCGCCGGTTTGCTGGCTAATTCCTCGTTCGACCTCGCCCAGCATGACGTTTCGTCCATTAACCGTGGCGGCCACCGTGTTGTCTTTGGCATCAGCTCCTCCACCAGAACTGCAACCAGTCAAGGCGATAGCTGCCAAAAAAGTAGTAAGAACTAGAACGTTTGCGATTTTGCGCACTTTGGATCTGCTCCTTTAGAAGATTACCAATACCTCAAGCCCACTGCTTGACGACGTAGAAAGCGGTTTGTTATAAAGTTTATTTTCAGATTACGGCAAAGTTGCTGAACTGTATGATACTTGACGAACTTATTAGAGAACTCAGACATCCTGGAGGTTGCAAATAATAATGGCCAAACGTTGTGAAGTCTGCGGCAAAGGTCCCCAATTCGGCAATAATGTGTCTCATGCAAATAATCGCACTCCGCGGAGATTTAATCCAAATCTCCAGTCTATTCGCGTGCAACTTCCCCAGGGCGGCGCCCACCGGATGAGAGTCTGCACGACTTGCATCAAGGCTGGAAAAGTCGCAAAGGCCGCATAACCGCGGCTCTGATAAGTTCAATCTCGACCGGCGCCACTCGAGCGAGTGGCGCCGGTCGCTCATTTGGAAACCACGGCAATCGCTTCGATTTCAACCCTAGCATTGCGCGGCAAAGCAGCCGCCGCCACAGTTGCTCGGGCCGGGGGCACGTCAGTAAAGAAATTGCCATAAACCTCGTTCATGGCGGCAAAGTCTCCCATGTCGGCAAGAAAGACTGTCGTTTTCACGACTTGATCCAAACCGCTGCCGGCTGCTTCGAGTACCGCCGCCAGATTTTTCAACACCTGCTCGGTTTGTTCTCGGATGCCACCTGCCACAAACTCGCTGGTTTGCGGATCGATGGGAATCTGACCCGAAGCAAACACGAAACCGCCCGCTTTGATAGCCTGGGAATATGGACCGATTGCGGCCGGAGCATGCTCGGTCTGGATTTTGACCTTCACAGTTGCAAACGCCTCTTTTTCTTCTTACCAAAACAAAGGCGGGATTCTAACAGAAAGCCTGCGTGAAGGCCAAAGCGGGGTGTGAGTGACTAATACCCTAATTTGAGATTGTCTTTGTGCATTCTCAGTGTTCTCAGTGCCTTCTTAGAAACTCGTCGAAAAAGCCCTTATATTTCGACGTCTTGAAAGTTTCATTTCGTTATCTGCTTGTCGAAGACAAGCAGGGCAGCTCCGTGGTGATAAAAGTGCCGAAAACCATTTCACCAAGGAGACACGGAGAACACTGAGAACTCCGGAGGCCCGCGGTTACGCCACTCCCTGCATTCTCTCCACATCGAGCACGCCGGGCACCCCCTTGATAGAGCCGATTACCTTGTCCAGATGCTTCACATCAAATACTTCCACAGTAACTTCGATGTGGCCTCTTTCATCTGAAGCCACCGAGGCGCGAGCATCGCGAATTCCTGTTTTCATATCGGAAATTGCACCGGTGATGCCGGCAATCATTCCAGTACGATTTTCAGTGATGGCCAATAGCTTCACCGCGTATGCCGTTTTCTCCGGACGGCCGGCCCACTCAACCTCGACGATACGCTCGCGATTCACCATTAGCGAATCAACGTTCTTGCAGCGCTTTGTGTGTACTGCAACGCCTTTACCTCTTGTAATGTAACCAATGATCTCTTCGCCATGAAGTGGGTTGCAACAACGCGCCCGCGCAACCATCAAATCATCGACACCGCGAACGACAATCGAATCGTCTCCCAGGCGGATCAGACGCTTGACCGCGCGCACACCGCTTCGGAGTCGGGATTCTTTTTGATTGTCGAGTTGCGCAAATTGCTCGGGTCCGAGATATTTGGCGAGAATGTTGCGCGGTATGAGCTTGCCGTATCCAATTGCCGCCAGCAGATCATCAACACGGCCATAACCATATTCCATGGCGACACGCTTCATCTCGCCATCGCTGTCCACCAGCACTTTTTTTGGCGATAACTGAAACCGTGAGGCCTCTTTTTCGAAAAGTTTCCGCCCAATTTCGATCGACTCAGCGCGTTGTTGTTCCGCGACCCAGTGGCGGACACGATTCCGCGCGCGCGACGTCACTATGAAGTTTAGCCAATCACGCGATGGATGTGAGTTGGCACTCGTAAGTATCTCTACCACGTCGCCGTTTTGAATTTGCGTTCGCAGTGGGGCCATGCGCCCGTTGATGCGCGCACCCGTGCAAGTATTCCCCACTTCGGAGTGGATCATGTAGGCAAAGTCGACCGGTGAGGCGCCCCGCGGCAACTGAATAACTTTACCCATTGGTGTGAACGCATAAACGTCCTTGGGATAAAGATCGAGTTTGAGTGAGTCGAGAAAGTCTTTGGAGTCCTTTACCTCTTGTGTCCACTCCACTAGAGATCGCAAAGCCTGAAAAGCCTTGTCATCGTCGCGTGCGCCTCGTTTCCCTTCTTTATATTTCCAGTGGGCGGCTACGCCTTCTTCGGCGATGTGATGCATATCCTCGGTCCGAATCTGCACCTCAAACGATTGACCCGCGGAACCAATGACGGACGTATGTAACGACTGATACAGATTGTCACGGGGGGTAGCAATCCAGTCTTTGATGCGCCCGGGCACCGGCTTCCAATTGTGGTGCACTACACCGAGTGCCGCGTAGCAATGGCGTATTTCATTAGGCGTGATAATGCGCGCAGCCACGAGATCGTAGACCTGATCCAGCCCAATCTTCTGTCGTCGAAGCTTTTTCCAGATCGAATAAAGTCGTTTGACACGACCTTCGACCCGCACTAGCGGCACCTCTGCCTCCGCCATCTTCTCTTCGATGCGTACGGTGACGCCATTAAGGAAGGCTTCGTTTTCAGGACGACGTTTTTCCAACTGTTCGGCCAGTTCGCGGTAATCCTCTGGGTGCAAATGGCGAAACGCCAAATCTTCCAACTCGCCTCTTAGTTTACCCATGCCCAAGCGGTGCGCGATAGGCGCGAAAATATCCATCGTTTCTTCCGCAATGCGTTTCCGTTTTTCCGGACTCAGGTAGTGCAGCGTACGCATGTTGTGCAAACGATCGGCGAGCTTGACGAGAACTACACGGACGTCGTCGATCATCGCCAGCAACATCTTGCGAACGTTTTCTGCCTGTTGTTCCTCACGTGAGATATTGCTGATCTGTGCAATCTTGGTCAGGCCGTCGACAAGGTGAGTAATCTCTTCACCAAAATAAGCACGAATGGTGTCCAGATCGACCAGGGTATCCTCGACAACATCATGCAAAAGGCCGGTCGCCACGGACACCTCGTCTAATTTCATGTCAGCCAAAATGTTGGCGACTTCCAGTGGATGAACGAGATAGGATTCGCCGGAGGCTCTTTTTTGGCCTTTATGTTCGCGGGCGGAAAACAGGTAAGCGCGCCGCAACAGATCAAGGTCTGCCTGTGCGTGGTTCAGAGCCACTTTCTCGACAATGTCTTCAATCCTGATCATCTAGGTGCGCACCGAATTTGCAGGGGAATTTTGCACAATCGATTATAACAAAAAGGTGATGTCAGGACTTGAAAGGCCGGACATCACCGATTGGAAGTTACTTGACTGGAGTTTGGGTAGTTTATCCCTTTGGTGGGGAAGCCGACTTTTTGGCTTCTTCTTCCTTTCTCTTCTGGTTGGCGACACTCAACTCCGTAGTGCGTTTCAATGCCGCTTCGTATTGCTTCTGATATTCCGCTTTTCTGGACGTATCGCCCTCCATCTCGGCCAGCTTCGACGCTTCCAGAAGGAGGTTGGTCTTGTAAGACCAGGCGGATTCGTTATTCGGATCATACTTGATAGCATTCTCTGCTTCTGTAAGACCTTGCTTAACGCACATTTGCGCCGTGTCGAACTCCTTCTGTTCCTTCGGTTTTTTGTACGAGACGGTGGCCTTATTAGTAGTAGGGTCGACGGTGGTCACCTTATTCGTGGGCAGTTCAGTAATCTTGAAAGAACAATCCCAATCCTTGCTCGCGAGCACAATATAGGCCTCGGCTCTTTTTTCCGGTTGGGTTGCATCGCTGTTAGCGCGCGCCGCAATCCACTGTCGAAGTTTTTGGTCGTCCTTGGTGGCGCCATAGAGATAGGCGATAGCTTTGTAAGCCTCTTCATTTTTTGGGTCGTTCGCAAGAATTCTCTGATAAGCTTCGATTGCCTGTTGCGCCTTAGCGAGATTCTCAGGCGTCTGCACTCCGGGACGATATTGCGCATGAAGCGTGCGCGCAATAAACATCGGGGCGGTCTTGTTATTGGGATCTAATTCGAGCGCTCTGCGGGAATGCTGCTCGGCTTCTTCGAAGTGGCCCTCGCGATAAGCGCGAGCGGCTTCGTTGAGTTGGTTCTTTGCCCTGATTCGATTGATAACTCCGCAACCGGAGCTAGTGGCAACAAGGATCGCCAAAACTATGGCGATCCTGGTTTGAGAGAGTTTCATTTATCCGTGGCTCCATTTAGAGAGATTAGCGACAAACGCTGGCCCAAAGCGCGAGGGCCAGTCTTCTGAGCTGCGCCAATCACCGTTTATTAAGGCAGATCGTCTACCTGTAATCCCACCGGGTTCGCGCCCGCGCCTTTGATCGCGTCGATCACTTTTACCACATCTCCGTATTTCGCTGCCCGAGGCGCTTTCACGAAAACCGTCTTTTCTATTCTTTCCTCTTCCGGCAGATCGGTCCGCGTCTCCATCCCTACTCTGTAAGCGCGCTGCTCTTTACGCTGATGAAAAACCTGGGTGAGTTTCTGCGACAGAGGTCCAGTATCGTTAACAGAACCAATTGCATCCTGATTCAACTTCAACTGAAGGTCTGGTGAAATTGAAACTACCAGAGTGAGAGGGTTTGGTTTCAATTTGCTCAGGTCCTCGTTTGGATCTCTTTGCGTCGGAATGTCTGCCTTGAAGCGACTGGGCTTAAGCGGAGTGACAACCATGAAGATGATCAGCAGCACCAGCAACACGTCGATTAATGGCGTGACGTTGATGTACGGCTGAGCCGTAGTACTGCCTTTTGAACTACCCATTGCCATGTAATTTTCTCCTCTGTCTCAATGAGGTCAGGAAGTCGCAGGCGCGGGAGTGACAGCTGCGCCTTTTTTCTTCTTGTCAGCCACCAGGCCTATTTTATCAACACCAAGTTTTCTGACTTCGTTTATGACGGTTACTACATCGCCATAACTTACTCCGACCCCACTTTTTATATACACGATTCGATCTTGGTCATTCTTGATGTTTTTCAACATCGAATCTACCTTGTCAGCCAGTTCCTCTTTTGCCACTCGCTTCTTGCCAAGGTAGTACTCGCCGTCGTTAGGAATGGAGATTACTACCGACGACTCCTTGATGATATTCGGATCGACGTCCGGGTTCGTCATGCCCTTCGGCAATGCCACGGTTATGCCTTGCTGCAGAAATGGTGTGACCACCATGAAGATGATCAGGAGCACCAACATAATATCGACCATCGGGGTGACGTTGATTTCGGACTGGAGGCCTGCACCGCCTCCCCCTGCCATTCCCATAACAAATCTCCCTTCCGAACTCTGGTAAAAGACACGAGACGATTCCGGGAATCGCTCTTCGTCTCAGCTTGCGCGATTCTCAAGGCTATGGCTTCAACTGTTTGGTTCGATTCTTGATGAAATAGTCGACCAACTCTGAAGCCGAGTTATCCATTTCGACTATAAAACCATCAACCTTACCCGTGAAATAGTTGAAGAGCCAGACTGCCGGAACCGCTACGAGGAGACCTAGCGCAGTAGTAAACAACGCCTCAGAAATACCGCCGGCGACGGCTGCGATACCCGCTGACTCCGCGTTCTTCATGCCTCGGAACGCATTGATAATTCCGAACACCGTACCAAACAATCCGACGAATGGTGCGGTAGAACCAATGGTTGCCAACCCGGAGAGGCCGCGCTTAAACTCCGCGGTCTTGATCGCAATCGCGCGCTGCAAAGCGCGTTTGGAGGCTTCTATTTCATCGCCGGAAATATCAGACGACGCCTCGTGTGCACGAAACTCCTGCAAGCCGCTGCTGACTACCATGGCCAGATGCGACTTACGATGCTTATCGCTAATGGTGATCGCTTCCTCAATCCGATCGTTCTTCAATGCCTGTGCAACTCGTGGTGCAAACTCGCGCGACTGTTTCTTAGCAGCCGAATAAGTGAGATAACGCTCCACCATGATTGCTATGGAGTAGACGGACATGATCAACAAAACGATCACAACACAGATAGCCACAGGACCCATATTTTTCACCATCTCGGACATTGTGAAAGTATTTTGGTCAGCGGCTGGGCTTGCTGCGGCTGTTGCATCCTGCAGCATGAAAAGCAGACCGATTGCCTTGGTTCCGAGAAGGCTTGTTAGAATAGTCACGGTGAACCCCTCCAAAAGTTTTATTAGATTAATAGCGAGCAGAGAGCCGCTCGGGACAGCCGGCGATTCGCGGCTGGCCCGGCGCTAGATCTCCGCAGTTATTGAGCCACGAAGTTGTACTGGATTACCCCGGTAACCTTAACGGGTTGCCCTGAAAGCTTCGTCGGTGAAAACCTCGCTCCGCGAGCGGCAGCCACAGCCACAGCCTGCAATAACGGGTGACCCGAGACAGCGTGCGCAGAAACCACGTTTCCGTTCTCATCGATGAGCACCTGCACAACGACAGTGCCTGAAGCGTGAGCCGCCTTGGCGATCTGCGGATAGGGTGGTTTCGGTAAACTCAGCGCTTTGCCGTTAAGAACACCTCCTGAAATGGGAGCGCGTGGAACCGGCTTTGGTTCGGGAGGTGGCGGTTCATCAGCGATGACCACCTTAGGGGCCATCACCACCGTACCAGTACCTGATCCTGCAGGCATTGGAGCCGCGGAGTTGGAGTCCGAACTACCAAGAACCGTCGTCCTTCCAGGCCGCACCGGCGGAACGTCGCTAGCCTTCGCGGATACCTCTTTCGGGACCAACTCGGTACGAGTGACGTCCGCAATTAGCTCTTTGCGCACATCCACGTTTGGCTGCTCTTTTACGGGCTTGACTTCATCTTTTTTTACTTCCTCCTTAGCCGCCTGCGGCACAGGCACGGGAGCAACAAGAGTTGTCAGCTCGAGTTCCATCTCACCGAGGTGATTGTCGTACCAGTAAACTCCGGCCACAAAGAAGGCCACGCCCAGCACCGCATAGATCAATGCGGTGATGACTACGAATGAGCCCTTTCGCGAAATATCATCCTTGTGCGAACTGGACTCAACAAGATTATCGAACATTTATGTTTGTCCTCCCTATTCCGGCGCCAAATGGATCAGGGGTGCGAAATTTGTAACTAGTATGCCTCTCAAAGCCGACTGAAGTTGGCCCGCTTGAGTCCGTCACAAATTGAAGGGGAAACAGCAGCTCCTACGATATTGAGCACACCGAATAGACTTGAAAAGCTACTGTGCGAGAAAAAACTCGCCGGCCTGCTCAAACAGACTGCCGCGCGCCCAACCTCGTTTTACACACGCAGGGTCGACTCTTGAGTATTTAATTGGCCAGCAACGGTCGCAGTCTATTCCGCAAAGCGTATCAAAGTCAAGCGCAAATTTGGGTAGCTCAAGCTGCCCCCGTCGCGCTTAGGGACCTCAGATAAATGAAGGGATTCAAAGACTCGACCATGCTATTGCTTGCCGGCCCGCGCAGAAACAACATCGCGCCCCAGATTCTTTGTCTTGGCGGGACCGCCTCCTTTAAGAGGCCGGCTGAAGTTGACTGCCGCCGCTCGATTAGCCGCTTCAATCCTCTGCTCCCACCAAACCATAATTGGACTCGCTATCGCTACCGATGAATAAGTACCGAAGGTGATGCCTATTAACAGGGCCAGCGAAAACCCGCGCAGCACTTCGCCCCCAAACAGGACCATCGCCAGTACCGAAAGAAAAACCAGCCCCGAAGTGATGACCGTTCGCGAAAGGGTCTGATTGATCGAATCGTTCGTGATCTTGTAAAGGGAGTCGCGTCTGTGAAGTTTGCGGTTTTCTCGAATGCGATCAAAAACGACTATCGTGTCGTTTACCGAAAAGCCGACAAGCGTCAGCAATGCAGCGATTACGGTAAGACTGACTTCCCATTGAAAAAGCGAGAAGAAACCAAGCGTAACCAGGACGTCATGGAACACGGCAATCACCGCGGCGGCTCCATAGGTCCATTCAAATCGAAACGCAATATAAATCAGAATTCCTACCAGAGCGGCAAGCGTTACGGCAATCGCCTTGTTGCGAAGTTGGGCGCCGGCGACGGCTCCGACAGCATCAGTGGCGATGATCTTATATGCCGCATTGGAATCGGCGCCCAACTCCAGCGTCGGCTGCGCCTCTGGGCCAAAAACATTGAGAGCGTTTCTTACTTCTGTCCTGCCTGCGTCGACCTGCGCTTGAGACTCGGCACCCTGGCCTTCGAGCGGCAGCTTTATCAACACAGTATCCGGTTTGTCAGTGAGCTGGACGATGGCGTCCCTGACACCCTGTTTTACCAACGCCGCTCGAATAGCTTCATCGGCTGGTCGCTGCTTGAATTTGACTGTAACGACCGTTCCGCCCTTGAAGTCTACCCCGAGGTTAAAAGCCTGATGGTGTGTAAACTGACGAAAGACTGCGGAACCCAGACCCGCCAACATCAACAGGATAGACATCCCAATAAACCAGCGTCTGTTTGCCAGCCAGTCAATACGAACATCTTTAAAAACTTGAATCATGGTTATCTCAAATACTGAGTGATTCCACCTTCTGTTTCCGACTTAGCAGCCAGATGAAAATAGTCCGCGAAACATAAACTGCGGAGAAAAGATTCACTAACAATCCAATCACCAACGTAACTGCGAATCCGCGAATGGGACCAGTACCAAATACGAAAAGGAACATCGAGGAAATAATTGTAGTCACGTGGGTGTCAATGATCGTGATAAATGCTCGACCAAAACCCTGATCTATTGCGGACGGAATGGTCTTGCCAGTACGCAGTTCCTCGCGAATGCGTTCGAAGATCAGCACGTTTGAGTCAACGGCCATACCTATGGTCAGGATGATGCCCGCAATACCGGGAAGCGTCAGCGTGGCGCCAAACAGAATCAAGCCGGCCAGCATCAGCACCATGTTAAGCAGGAGCGCAACAACTGCATTTACACCCGAGCCGCGGTAGTAAAACAGCATGAACAGAACCACCAACGCCAAACCCACGACTGATGCGCGCACGCCGGAATGTATGGAGTCCTGACCAAGACTCGGACCAACGGTCCGCTCTTCGAGGTATTCGATTGGTGCGGGCAACGCACCTGAACGTAGGGTGAGCGCGAGATCCTCAGCAGATTGTTTCGTAAATCTTCCTTCAATCTGCCCGGAATCGAAGATCTGCGACTTAATGAAAGCGATTGACTTCACTTCATCATTGAGCACAACTCCCATGTACTCGTTAATATGCGCTCCAGTCCATGCCCCAAACTTATCAGCCCCATTTTTCTTTAGTGAGAAGCTAATCTCATATTCATCGCTGCTGCCAGCCCGGGTTGGTACTGCACTGGCGTTTCTCAGCTCACTGCCATCGATAATGGCTGGCGATTCGACAACGACCCACCTCACCGGTTTCTGTTCGTTAGGATTTTGAGAAGACGCGGCAGTAGGCTCGGCTCTCTCACTATAAGGCAGTACACGACGATTCGCAGGGATGGTGGCGCCGCTATTGAGCGACGCTATTGCTTCCTCTTTTGTCGCATATGTTTGGCTGGGTGCAGGACTGGGTGGGCTGACGATGTGTACCAACTCCAACCTTGATTCACCCTTGAGCAACTGCTTGACGCGTTCGGGGTCAGTAACGCCCGGCATTTGCAGCAAGATCTGGTGGGAACTCTGCGAGCCGTGAGTTTGCAGTGTCGGCTCCGTTACGCCCAACGCATTGATTCGGCTTTCAACAATTCTGAGTGCCTGCGTGGTAGCGTCGTCCGCAAGCGTTCTTTGGGCTGCGCCAGTCAAACTCCAGGCCAACGTATTGCCCGAACTGGAAAAGGACCACCCCAACCGTTCACCGAGCTCAACTTTTTTCTCGACCGCTTGGCGGATGTCATTAGCTTTGGAAGGATCGGCCGGCATAAGCACAACGCGATAGTTTCCGCCGCTCGTTTCCCCACGCGCCTCTTTGATGTCAAAGCCCGCATCCTTCGCGGCATTCTGCGCCGCGACTGCGTTTTCTTCCGTCAGGCGCTTGAGAAACTCTTCTGTCTTAACACGCATCACCAGATGCGAGCCGCCTTTCAGGTCGAGCCCAAGACGGATATTAGAAGCAATCGTGGCTTTGATGCCTGACCAGGTGAAATCATGCCGGGTGGGCCGGTGACGTGGCCCGATTACAACGTAGAGCCCGATGAGTGTGACGACAAAAATAATTACTGTGCGCTGGACGAGATTCTTTTTCTTCATTACAAAAAAAACCGCGAGTAGATTTTAAGTTGGGATTACTTCTTCTCTTCCTCGTCTATGCCCGCTACCGCAGTCCTGGCAATCTCGAGAATAGACTTATCAGCACTTCTGATGAGGAAGCTCCCATTTTTGACCGTAGTAATCGTGCCGATAATGCCGCCGGTGGTGACCACGCGATCGCCGACCTTCAGTTGCGAGATCGTCTCCTGCAACTGGCGTTGTCGCTTTTGCTGCGGTCTTATCAACAACATATAGAAGACGCCGATGATCAGCAGCATCGGCAATAGGCCGCCGAGCGCACCCAGACCGCCCTGAAAAAAAATCAGAAAAGTTTCCATTAGCTTTTATTTATTCCGAGGGATTGGACTTCTAACATTACCAATAAGCAACCAGAATCAGTTTCGCACTTGAACACGCAGGAACCTCAGCTCGCGAATCATCATTCACCATTCGCACTCAGCCTCTCGGTGAACTCACGCCGAAATGTTGGGAAATAGCCAGACCGGATAGATTGCCTTACACCTCGCATAGTGTCAAGGAAGAAGGCCAGATTGTGGTGGGTCAACAAGATACTAGCCAACATTTCACCGGTTAGATAAAGGTGCCGTAGATAGGCCCGTGAGTGTCGCCTGCAAACGGAACACCGGCACGATTCGTCCAGGGGTCGAGTGTCTCTAGTCCATCGAGCGTTCTTGATATTGAGCTTCCCGCGCGACGTAAATGCTTGTCCCGTGCGGCCATTTCGCGTCGGCAACACACAGTCAAACATGTCCACGCCGCGGGAAACACCCTCCAGCAGGTCCTCGGGAGTCCCGACGCCCATCAAGTAACGCGGTCGACTGGCGGGCATTAATGGCGCGATCTCGCCAACGACCCCCCACATTACCTTCTTCTCTTCTCCCACACTGAGACCACCAATCGCATAACCGTCAAACTCGATCTCCATTGTGCGCCGCAGACTTTCACGGCGTAGGTCGAGATGCGCGGCACCCTGAACAATTCCAAAGAGAGCCTGTCTGCCGCTCAAACCGCACGCAGGTTTTCTGCCGGCATCGGCACCCTCTTGTTGCAGCGAATCGAATCGTTCGCGTGAGCGCCTGGCCCAACGAGCCGTCAACTCCATACTTTGGCGCGCTTCCTCGGCTGGCGCCTGACCGGGAGCGCACTCATCAAAGACCATTACAATGTCCGATCCAAGAGCAGCCTGTACTTCCATCGAGACTTCTGGCGACAGAAACTGCAGGCTACCATCCACATGCGAACGAAACTGAATGCCTTCTTCGCTAATCTTCCGCAGCGCGCCTAAACTCCAAACCTGGAAGCCACCAGAGTCGGTCAGTAACGGACGGTCCCAACCGATGAAGCGATGAAGACCACCACCGGCACGAATAGTTTCGATCCCGGGTCGCAACCAAAGATGATAGGTATTGCCGAGAATGATACGCGCATCGAGATCCTGATCCTCGAGTTCCTCAAAACGGATGCCCTTCACACTCCCAGCCGTGCCTACTGGCATGAACACCGGTGTTTCTATTTCTCCGCGCCGCGTGAACAAAATTCCTGCGCGCGCATTGCCATCTTCGGCATCTACTTGCAATCTAATCGCGGGTTCGTTCATTCTCACACAAACACTACCGCCTCTTCTTCCTTTGTTTGTGTCGCTCGACAATTCGCAAGGGTGTCGCGAAGAAATCAAACTCTTCGCGAAGTCGGTTCTGCAGATGACGTTCGTATGAGAAGTGCAAACCTGCCTTGCCTCCAGCCGTGAACACGACAAACGTGGGCGGTCGCAATCCCGCTTGAGTAAGATATTGAACATGAAGCCTCGACATGCCACCTTTCGCCGGAGCAGGCGTACCTCCGCCGCGAGGCTGGGCGATTGCTCGTTCAAAAAAGGCGTTGAGTTGCGCGGTTGGAATTCGTCGATTTCGAGCTTCATCGGCTTTTAGCACGAGCGACAGGATCTTCTCAACACGTTGCCCGGTTAATGCTGACATGGTGATAACCGGCGCCCACTCGAGAAACTTCATCTTGTCTCGCAACTTTAGTTCAAATTCAGCTGCGGTGTTCGTTTCCTTGTTCTCGACCGCGTCCCATTTGTTGACCGCAATTATTATCGAGCACCCTGCGTCCAGGGCGTAGCCTGCTATGTTTGCGTCTAGTGCAGTGATGCCTTCCTCGGCATCGACCACGACGATAGCAACATCAGCGCGCTCCAAACTCTTCCTGGCCATGATGACTGAGAGCTTCTCCGCCATCTGGCCGGTTTTTCCTTTCCGACGAATTCCCGCGGTGTCGATAATCCGAAAGTTGCGCTCCGGTGTTTGCAATAGAGTGTCGATAGCATCGCGTGTTGTTCCGGCAACTGGAGAAACAATTACTCGCTCCTCCCCCAGAAGACGATTCAACAGCGACGACTTGCCGACATTAGGCCGGCCCACAATTGCTAAACGTAGTTCCCTCGGTGGTTCCGCATCTTCGTCCTTTTCGTCAGCGAATTCTTCCGTCCGTAAGAGCTGAACAACGCTATCGAGCAGCTCACCTACTCCAATTCCCTGCTCCGCTGAAACTGAGAAGACCTCGTCAAACCCAAAACGGTAGAACTCGCCGCCTTCGCTTTCCAACTTTGATGAGTCGATTTTGTTAGCAGCGATCAGCACACGTTTGCCCGTGGTGCGCAGCAAACCGGCAAGCTCCTCATCGAGCTGCGTGATGCCTTTGCGCGCATCGACAACCCAAATCAAGACCTGAGAATCTTCGATGGCCCTTCCGGCCTGTTTGAAAATGTTTGCGGGTATTATCGCATCGTCGTCAGGGACAATACCGCCGGTATCTATTAAGGAGAAGCGCAATCCGGACCAGTCAACCTCGCCGTAGATCCGGTCGCGAGTTATACCCGGTTCATCTCCCACAATGGCTCGGCGCTCGCCAATAAGACGATTGAAAAGCGTCGATTTGCCAACATTTGGGCGACCAACGATTGCGACTAATGGAGTCGCGCGCATTGACTCGCTTTGAGCGACGTCTCTGACAATTGCTTTCACTTCCATAAATAACGAGCAGGCCAGACCTCGGACACATGAAGAGACAACGGTAGGGCAAAACCAAACTTAATTCCAGTCGACGCGCAGTGAGGTAGGTCTGAATTGTTCATGAGCAAGTCAATCGTTCAACTTCAATAATCTCTCAGGTTGGGAGCTGGATTTGAGGGGAAGGACTTTTAGAGGCGACACTTACGGATTGACTCAGGAAACATTCATGAGTATAAGCCCGTTCGTGGGTTGCTCTCTCTTCCAAAAAGTCTTGGCGAGCAGCTTATCCATCCCGCGTTAAATGTCACTCGGGTCCAAGTACTCCATCTCCTATAAAAGGCGGGCAGCAACGATGCCAACTGTCAATCTATCGCAAATTGGACAAATAGCGGTCAATGCTCATGACATTGATCGGGCAGTTGAGTTTTATCGCGAGACGTTGGGTATGAAGCATCTCTTCACTATTCCCAAGATGGCTTTCTTTGATTGCAATGGTATCAATCTAATGCTGGCCACACCGGAGAAGCCGGAGTTTGATCACCCGAGCTCCATCATCTACTTCAATGTTGAGAACATTCAGGAAGTTTTTCAGATTCTCTCGGGGCGTGGAGTGAAATTTGAGGAGGGACCACAACTCGTAGCGCGAATGGACTCCTATGATTTGTGGATGGCCTTCTTTCGGGACCCTGAAAACAATCTGCTGGCCTTGATGAGTAAATCTCCACGCACCTAAGTCAAGGTGTTGAGATAACCTGACACAGAGGAGACTCGCATGATGAAGCGTAGAAAATTCCTGAAGGCAAGCACGTTGGGATGTGCCCTGGCGATAGCCAGCCCCGTTTCCACTTTTGCCACTGAAGCGAATGAATCTGAATCGCCAACGCTGTTGCCCGCATTTGAGCTTGAAGAGTCAACCATCACTGACTTGCAGGATGGTTTGAAGGCGGGTAAGTATTCGTCGCGGTCATTGGTTGAAAAGTACTTCGAGCGCATCAACGAAGTCGACAAGAAGGGACCCGGGTTAAACTCCATCATTGAAATGAATCCTGAGGCCGAAGCAATAGCTTCATCGCTCGATCGCGAACGCAAGGAGAAAGGTGCGCGCAGCCCGCTTCATGGAATTCCCCTTCTCATCAAAGACAATATCGACACTGCCGATCGCATGATGACAACGGCGGGTTCGCTGGCACTCGTCGGTTCAAAACCGCAACAGGATTCCTTTGTGGCCAAGAAGCTGCGCGAAGCCGGGGCAATAATTATTGGCAAAACCAACCTTAGTGAATGGGCCAACTTCAGATCGAATCATTCCTCGAGTGGTTGGAGTGGACGAGGCGGTCAAACGAAAAACGCCTACGTACTTGATCGTAATCCATGTGGTTCCAGTTCCGGCTCGGGCGCCGCCACGGCGGCAAATCTCTGCGCGGCTGCGATTGGAACCGAGACCGATGGCTCTGTAGTCTGTCCTTCTTCAGCGAATTCACTTGTGGGCATCAAACCGACGGTAGGACTGGTGGGCCGCTCGGGCATTATTCCAATTTCCCATAGCCAGGACACGGCGGGTCCAATGGCTCGCAGCGTAGCAGACGCCGCAATTCTTCTCGGCGCATTGACCGGGATTGATCCGCGCGACCCCGTTACGAAGGCAAGTCAGGGCAAGTCGTTTACGGATTACACCCAATTCCTGGATCGGAACGGACTTAAAGGAGTCCGACTGGGAGTCGTGCGCAAGAATTTTGGTTTCAACGACCATGTCGACAAGTTGTTGAATGATCTGCTGGCCGAGATGAAGAAGCTTGGAGCAGTCGTTGTTGATCCGGCTGAGATTCCGACCGCCGGTAAATTTGATGAGTCAGAACTCGAGGTTCTTTTGTATGAGTTCAAGGCGGATCTCAATACTTATCTCGCCGGCCTGGGACCTCAGGCTCCGGTCCACTCACTCAAGGAGATCATTGCTTTCAATGAACGAAACCGTGAAAGGGAGATGCCTTTTTTCGGTCAGGATCTTTTTACGAAAGCTGAAGAGAAAGGTCCACTCACGAGTAAGAAGTATTTGCAGGCGTTGAGTAAGAACCACCTCCTAACGCGTACACAAGGCATCGATCTGGTCATGAGCA